>Ga0209541_10016163_pt1 | contig 11063 bp, 10 predicted proteins | sample RifCSPlowO2_01_FD_184027 | JGI IMG/M metagenome (GOLD analysis project Ga0209541, IMG submission 184027) | Groundwater microbial communities from Rifle, Colorado - Rifle CSP2_plank lowO2_0.1 (SPAdes) (version 2) | ecosystem: Environmental > Aquatic > Deep subsurface > Groundwater | place... | reverse complement strand
TCAGTTTTTGAAAAAAGGAAGTAAAGCTTTTGTGGAAGGCAGACTTTCAACAAGAAGCTGGAACGCACAAGACGGAAGCCAAAGATCAGCAACTGAGATAATTATCTCAGACATGATAGTTCTAGACGGAAGAAGAAGCACTGTCGAGGAACCCGAAGAAGTCGAGGCGGAAACCAAAAAACCAGAGAAGTCTAAAAAAACGGACAAGAAAGAGGAGGAAAAAGATCAGCCGGAGGTAGTAAACGAAGAACTACAGAGTGAAGTTTCTCCGGACGATATACCCTTTTAATGGCGAAGAAAAGAAGATTAGTCAGAAAACCCAAAATAGCAGCACCTCCCAAGTGTTTTTACTGTGAGGAAGGAAAAGAGCCGACGTTTCATGACATCCAGACCTTGCAAAGGTTTTTAACAGAGAGGGGAAAAATAATTTCAAGAGCTAGAACCGGACTTTGCGCAAAACATCAAAAACTTCTCACTAAAAATATAAAATACGCGAGGCACTTAGGACTGCTGCCTTTTGTAATACGCTAAATTTTCAAAGAAATGACAAAACTTCCTGTCCCCATTCCTTCGGGCTTTGAGGTAAAAGTAAAAGAAGGACAAAAAGTTTCCGAAAAAGAAATTCTTGCTGAAGACACAGAAGACAATTCTTCCCAAGCGAGGATAAAAGTATCAGCCGGCCTCTCAATTTCCCCAGAAAAAGCAAAAAAACTGCTTAAGAAAAATCCTGGCGACAAAATAGAGGAGAGTGATTTAATTGCCGAAGTCTCAAGTTTCCTACAAAAAAAGGCAATTATTTCAAAAATTGACGGGACATTCTTAAGATTTGATGAAAATAGCGGAGAGATAATAGTTAAAACTGAAAAAGCCAAAAGTCAGGGAATTTTAAGTCCCATCAGCGGTAAAGTTTCAAAAATTGAGGAAGGTAAGATAGAGATTGAAACAGAAAGCGAAGCAGTTAGTGCTGAAAAGGGAACAGGAGAGAGAGCGGAAGCAGAAATTTATTTTATTGATAGGGAACAAGCTGAGGCAAAAGATCTTAAATTGGATATTTCAGGAAAAATTGTATTAGTCAGAAAAATAGGAAGAGAAGCAATGGCCAAGGCTTTAGGAATGGGAGCAGTAGGAGTAGTTGCAGTTGAGGTTTCAGATCAAACTTTGGACGAGTTTTCTGCAAAGAATATTAAGAATCCGATTGTTCAAGTTTCGGAAGGAAATTTAGGATTTCTAAAAACCGCAAAAAAGGTTATAATGGATGGTCAATCAAAAATAATAATAAAAGCATGAATCCCGTTAGAAAAATTTATTTAAACCGAAATTGCATAGTTTTGAGAATTAACTTTGAAAGGATGGTTTTCTAACGGGATGAATAGGATAACTCGCCTTCAAACCTTTCTAATAATTGCTATAGCTTTTCTTATAGGTGTATATGTGGGAACAAATAAGGTATCCCTTGACTGGAAAAATTATAAACCCTCTCTTAAAGTTATCAGCAAAGAACCACCTGCAAGCATTTCAACAGTTAATTTTCAGAGTTTTTGGCAAGTCTGGCAGAAATTAGAGGGAAGTTATTATGATAAGACTAAACTTGATCCGCAAAAAATGCTAAACGGAGCTATTTCCGGGATGGTTGAAAGTCTGGATGATCCGTTTACAGTTTATCTCCCGCCAACTCAAAATAATGATTTCAAGCAAGGCTTAGCCGGACAGTTTCAGGGGATAGGAGCGGAACTTGGCACAAAAGACAAAAGAATAATTGTAATTGCACCACTGAACGGAAGTCCTGCTCAGAAAGCCGGAGTAAGGGCCGGGGACATTATTCTTAAAGTGGATGGGCAGAGTACAGAAAGCTGGAATCTGCCAAAAGCAGTCGAAGAAATAAGGGGCCCTAAAGGATCGAGTGTAGTTCTAAACATTCTCCACAAAGATGAAAAGGCTCCTCGCGATATAAAGATAACAAGAGATGTAATTACAATTAAAAGTGTTGATGGATACGTTAAAAAAATAAAAGACATAGATGAAATAAAAATTCCTCCCCAAATAGCAGAAAAAAGAGTAGTCTATATTTCTCTTTCTCAATTTGGGGATAATACAAATCAAGAATGGCTTTCTTTAGTTAATAAATTAAACCTTGAGCAAAAAAAATTGGGGGCAGAGGGGCTTATTTTCGACCTAAGAAATAATCCCGGCGGATATCTTTCTGATGCCTCATTTATCGCCTCAGAATTTTTAGAGATGGGTCAATCCGTCGTGATACAGGATAAGGCAAATGGTGAGCAGAACACACTTAAAGCAAATAGGCGTGGGTTGTTCACAAGTATGCCTATGATAGTTCTAATAAATAAGGGATCAGCAAGTGCATCAGAAATTGTTGCCGCATCCCTTAGGGATCACTCTAGAGCAAAGCTTTTGGGTGAAACTTCTTTTGGAAAAGGAACCATTCAGGAGGCGACAGATCTTGGCGATGGTGCTGGTCTTCATATAACGATTGCTAAATGGCTTACTCCAAATGGAGACTGGGTCAACGGATCAGGTCTTAAGCCAGATATAGAAGTTGAGTTTGATACAAAAGACGTGGCGCATGATGCTCAACTTGAAAGAGCGATAGTTGAGTTGGTAAAATAGCAATCAATGAAAAGACTCCTCATCCTCATTGCAACTCTTCTTCTTTTTATTTCAGCACTTAGCTTCATATATGAAAAGTATCCCTCAGTTTTTAACCCAAGCCCTATTACCACTCCCGGTAAAATCGAAGTTTTAAGAGAAGAATCAGTTGTCACACAGGCTGTTAAAAATGTAGGACCTTCAGTTGTTACCATAGTTGAAACCGTTACCAGAGAAACTCCTAGAAGTTCTCAATTTGGTCCTTTTTCAATTTTTGGGTTACCCGAGGAAAGCGCGCCCGAGCCAACTAGTCAAAATATAGGCTCAGGTTTTATAACTTCAAGCGACGGAACATTAGTCACTAATAAACATGTTGTTTCCGATTTAAATGCAACTTACCAGATAATAACTAGCGATGATAAAACATATAAGGTAATAAGTATTTCAAGAGACCCTTTAAATGATGTAGCAATACTTAAGGTTGATCCGAAAGAACATCCTGAAAAAATGCTAAAGCCAGTAGTCTTAGGAGATTCAGAGGGTCTAGAAGTTGGACAGTTTGTAATCGCTATCGGAACAGCCTTGGGCGAGTTTAGAAACACAGTAACAACTGGCGTAATATCCGGGCTTGGACGGGGAATTACTGCCGGAGGAGATTTTGAGGGATATGTTGAGAAGCTCGACAATGTAATTCAGACCGATGCAGCGATTAATCCTGGAAACTCCGGCGGACCACTTTTGAACTCGTCCTCCCAAGTAATCGGAGTAAATACGGCAATTGCCGCCTCAGGGCAAAATATCGGATTTGCACTGCCAATCAATGTAGTAAAAAGTTCGCTCGAAAATTTTAGTAAAAACGGGAAGTTTGTACGTCCATACCTTGGCGTTGCATACCAAACGCTAAGTAGGGAGGCAGCAAGGCTTAACAATTTAGCGGAAGGGGCTTATATACAAAGAGTAGTTCCTGAGTCCCCAGCCGAAGAAGCAGGGTTAAATGTTGGAGACGTTGTACTAAAAATCGATGGGAAAGAACTAAAAATAGGAAAGTTTGAGCTGGCGAGCGTTATTGCCTCAAAGAAGGTGGGAGACAAGGTTAAAATAATATATTCAAGAAACGGAAAAATCCAAGAGATTCAGGCAACTCTAACTTCGGCTCCAAATCAATAAAATAAATGACTTTACAGAGAAATGTTTCTTTAAAAGAACACAGCAACTACAAAATTGGCGGTAACGCTCTTTATTTTTTCGAAGTTAGCTCAATAGATGATCTTAAAGACGGATTGTCTGAGTTTTATAGCGAAGTGGGTGGAAAAAATAAGTTTCCCATTTTTATTTTAGGTTCCGGCACGAATGTTTTGATTGATGATAAAGGCTTCGATGGCCTTGTTATTAAAGACGAAATCAAACTTATTGGGCCAAGGGAGGGCCGCGTTTTAAAAGTTGGGGCAGGTACATTAGTAGATGAATTAACAAATTTCTGTATAGAAAATTCTCTTTCAGGTTTTGAATGGGCGGGAGGCTTGCCCGGAACAATTGGTGGAGCGGTGAGAGGAAATGCCGGAGCATTTAAAGGAGAAACGAAAGACAGTGTTGGTAGAGTTTGGAGTATAAATTTAGAAAATTTTGAGGAAAGTGAAAGAAGTTCAGATGAATGTGAATTTAATTACAGAACAAGCGTTTTTAAAACGAATGCTAAAAGTGAAATGATTATTTCTGTGGAGTTTAAGCTTCAAGACGGGGATGGGGAGACAATTAGAAAACTAACTCAGGAAAAAATTGATTATAGGAGGCAGAGGCACCCTTTAGAGTATCCGAATATCGGATCGACATTTAAAAATATTCCACTGGAAAAAGTACCAAAGGAAGTTATCGAACTATTTGCACAATCTATAAAAAATGATCCTTTCCCGATTTTGCCAGCTGCAAAGCTATTGGCCATGGCAGATCTTAAAGGAAAAAGGGTAGGAGATGCTCAAATTTCCGAAAAGCACCCGAATTTTATAGTAAATTTAGGTAATGCCTCATCAGAAGACGTGAAAGCCTTGATTAAGATAGCAAAAGAAACAATAAGAGATAAATATCATATCGAGCTTGAAGAAGAAATTTATTACCTGTAATATAAATTTGTGGGTAATATTTATACCGAGCTGACTCTAATCATTGTTTTAGCAGCGGGTCTTTCCATTTTTTTCAGATTTCTTAGACAACCCCCAGTTCTTGCCTATATATTAGCAGGAGTTATACTCGGTCCCTTAGGAATTATTCATCTGCAGGGCAAAGAAGTAATAACGTCTCTTGCCGAGATAGGAATAACGCTTCTCCTTTTTATGCTGGGCCTTGAGCTTAGATTTTCAGAGCTTCGCTCTGTAGGAAAAGTTTCTATTATCACAGGGCTTGCGCAAATTGTTTTCACTTCCGTAGTGGGATATGCGCTATCTATTTTCCTGGGTTTTACTCCTATTACCGCACTTTACGTAAGTATTGCCTTAACATTCTCAAGCACGATTATTATCGTAAAGCTTTTATCGGATAAAAAAGACCTTAGCAGTCTTTATGGAAAGATATCTGTGGGATTTTTACTGGTTCAAGATTTTGTCGCAATAATTGCCTTGATTTTCCTTTCGGGATTTACCGTTGGTGGGTCGCTTTCTCCTTTGGAAATTTTTACCATAATCCTTAAGGCTGTTGCTCTTTTTGGATGGGTAATACTTTTAAGCTGGCATTTTCTTCCTTATCTCATAAACAAAATTTCACACTCTCCTGAAACTCTTTTTCTATTCAGTATTGCTTGGGCTTTTGGACTTTCGGCTCTGGTAACCTCCCCCTTAATAGGATTTTCTATCGAGATAGGTGGTTTTCTAGCAGGACTTGCGCTGGCAAATTCCGTCGAAAACTATCAGATAATCACAAGAGTAAGACCTCTTAGAGATTTTTTTATAACCATATTTTTTGTAACGTTGGGAACTAGGCTTCTAATCTCGGATTTTTCAGAAATTCTCGTTCCCGGCGTGATTTTGTCAGCGTTCGTCCTAATAGGTAATCCTATTATAGTTATGATAATCATGGGAGTTTTAGGATATAGAAAAAGAACAGGATTTATGGCAGGATTGACTGTCGCTCAAATATCAGAGTTTTCCCTCATACTAATGTTTATGGGTAATAGGCTGGGGCATATTTCCGATCAGGCGGTTTCACTTGTGACCTTTGTCGGAGCTATTACATTTGTCATTTCAACGTACATGATTTTAAATAACAACTACCTTTATAAAGTTCTTTCTCCTTTCCTTGATATTTTTGAAAGAAGCAACATCAAGGAAAAAAGAGTTGCTACTGAAAAGATTAAGGATCACGTTGTTTTGATAGGCGTTAGAAGGATGGGGGAAGGCATTTTGGAAGCTTTGAAAAAAGATGAGAAGACAAAAATAGTTGCCGTAGATTTTAATCCCGATATTGTAGAATCTCTAAAAGAAGACGGAATAATTTCTTTTTACGGAGATATTGCAGATGAAGAAATTCAAGAACTTGCTCAAATTGATAAAGCAAAGCTTATCATTTCAACAATTTCGGACTTGGAAGACAATATGCTTCTTTTAAAAAACATTAAAAATTTAAAGAAAAAACCAAAAGTAGTTCTTCTAGCTTTGGAAAAGCACGAGGCGAGAGAGCTTTATAAAGAAGGTGCAGACTACGTTGTGATTCCTCATATTGCAGGAGGTCATCATTTGGCAAAGCTATTAGTAGATGATAATCGCATTGAGCTTATTGAAAAATATAGAGAAAAGGATATGAAAGATATACTTTCTTAATATGCTTGCAAAACACCTTCAATTTAGATACAAAAACTTAACAATTCTTTTTATTAGTGTAATCTCGGCAATAATACTTTCTAGGTTTCAGCCATTTCATGATTTTTTGCTTCATCTTGGTGGTTTAGGTTATTTAGGGGCTTTTTTGGGAGGGATACTTTTTGTCTGGATATTTACCATGCCAACGGGTCTTTTAATACTTCTTACATTAAATGAGACTATGCCTTCTTTTGAGCTTGCGGTGATAGCGGCAATCGGAGCGTTAATCGGAGATTTAACGATATTTAAATTTGTAAAAGACGATCTTTTAACGGAAGTTGAGGATATTTATAATCATTTCGGAGGAAGTCATCTGACTCATATTTTACACAGTAAATATTTTCATTGGACACTTCCTGTGGTGGGAGCATTAATCATCGCATCACCCCTACCTGATGAAGTAGGAGTAAGCCTTATGGGAATCTCGAAAATGAAAACTTATAAATTTATTTTAGTATCTTTGATTTTAAATTTTGCGGGAATCTACCTTGTGTTACTCGCTGAGGAGGCTATTTGTGGTTTCTGCAATAACATCTTTTAATCCTTCTCCCTCTAAAATTCCATCAAGATTGTGCCAGGATTTATTAATGCGGTGATCAGTCAGGCGGTCTTGGGGAAAGTTATAAGTTCTTATTTTTTCAGCTCTCGCGCCTGTCCCAACTTGAGTGGATTTAATAGAGGCAATTTCATTCTGCTTTTTCTCAACTTCCATCTCCCAAAGCTTTGCCCGGAGGAGCTCCATCGCAATCTCTCTATTTTGAGCCTGAAAACGTTCGGTCTGAGCAGTTACTACAATTCCAGTAGGTATATGCTTAATTCTTACTGCTGTCGAGACTTTATTTACGTTTTGACCGCCATGACCACCTGATCGGAAAGCCTCAAATTGAATTTCTTCAGGTCTTATATGAAGATCAATGTCATCGAGTTCGGGAAGAATCGAAACAGTCGCAGTAGAGGTATGAATTCTTCCTCTTTTTTCTGTTTCGGGAATTCGCTGGACCCTATGAACCCCTGCTTCGTATTTAAATCTTGCGAAAGGGGAGTTTCCGGAAATTCTATATACATTCTCGTCAACTTCCTCAACTCTAAATCCAGTTTTCTCTGCGAATCTTAGATACATTCGCGAAAGCTGATCTGCCCAAATTTTAGCCTCATCTCCGCCGGCTGCTCCTTTTATTTCTAAGATTAAATTTCGAGTATCAAGATCCGAACTGTCTCCACCTGTTTCCTTAAAATCTCCAAGAATTTGCTTTTTCTGATTTTCGAGCTCTCGAATTTCTTCTTCTGCAAGTTCTTTAAGAGAAGGATCATCTAGAAGATTTTTTGCTTCTTCAATTTTCTTATCAAGACTGTCAATCAGGCTTTTTCTATAATCATCCATTGGCGAGGAACAGACCTAACCTAAATTTGCAAGCATTTCACGAAGCGACTTGGGGCCGGTTTCTGATTTCTTTGCAGCGAGTTCTCTTTGTTTCTTTATTGCCTTGGAAACATAACCCTCCGAGGCTTTTTGCTTAGTTTGGAACTTCTGAATTCTAGAGGCGCTGTCCACAAATCTTTGTTCACCTGTGTAGAAAGGATGACAGTGGTAACAGAGTTCCACGTGGATTACTTCCCGAGTGCTACCGGTTGTAAATTTATTTCCGCAAACGCAAATAACCTGTGCGTTTTCGAAATATTGTGGATGAATTGTCTGTTTCATGTCTCCAATTATACCTAAATTTAAGGGTTGTTACAAGGGAAATGATATAATTTCTGTGTGAAAATCATAAAATCGGAAAATAAAGAATGGCAGGGAGGAAAGGGATATAGCAAGAAAATTCTTTTTAAACCGAATGAAAATAGTATTGTAGTCCAAGAAGTGAAAATAGGATCAGGAGAAACAGCAAAATCCCATTATCATAAAAAACAAACCGAAGTTTTTTATTTTCTTAACGACAACGGTTATTGGTTGGTAAATAATGAAAAGATTGAGCCCAGAGTGGGGGAGGTTCTTATTATTGAACCAAATGATAGACACGAAGTTGTTAACAACTCCTCAGCGGACTATATTTATTTAGCCCTTAAATACAATTACGAAGAAAACGACAGCTTCGATGGTAGCTAGCTAAATAATTTGCCGAGTGGGTGGTAATGGAGTCTGCCTTCGGCTATAAAAATCCCCAGAAATACTAAGACTGCTCCTAAAATGTAGGTTCCGGTAATTGTTTCGTGGAGAAGGGGAACAGCCACAACTATTGTCGCGATAGGATCGACGTAACTAAAAATTCCGACCTCTGATGCTTTTATATATTTTATCCCGTAAACCAAAAGAAAATGTGCCAAAGCCGTGGCTAAGATCACGGCATAAACTAATCCAATAATTGCTTGATTATTTAAATCTGAAATAGAGAAAGTTTGTGATTCTTTAAAAACAAAAGGCAGCAGGGGAAGCGCTCCCAGAAAGAACATCCAAAAGGTTATAGTCCTGGGATCATTATTTACTGTTAATTTTTTAAGAATAAGTGCTTGAAGTACTCCACATGCAGTTGCTAGAAAAATAAATAGGTTGCCTAGAATTGAGCCCGAAAATCCTGAATCGAGTAAGGGTCTAAGAATTATCGCTAAAATTCCGGCAAGGCTGATGAATGTTCCCAAAAGGAGTTTACCAGTAACCTTTTCCCTTAAGAAAATGATTGATGCGATTATAAGGATAATTGGGCCTGATGAAATAATTATCGGGGCATTTATGCTTGGCGAGAGTTTAAGACCCAAAAAGAGAAGGGGGATCAAAAATGTCACAGAAACAAGAGAAAGTAAAATTAAATTTGGAATATCCTGTTTTTTGATATTTAAATATTTGTAAACAAAAGGGAAGATAATGAGCGCTCCTAGATAAAAACGCAAAAACGCAAAAGTGAAAGGTGGAAGGACCTCAAGAGTCCACTTGTAAATCGGAAAGGCTGCTCCCCAAATGATATTGGCAACTATTAGTGCAAGTATTGAGATACGAATCTTACCTGATGACATCGGGCAGTTGATCCAAGGTTACTTCGCTTTGTTCGCCAGATTTCATGTCTTTAAGAATTAGTTTGTCTTTATCAAAAATCAAAACATAGGGAATACTGCATCTATCCGCGTAACGAAGCTGTTTATCTAAATCTTTTTCATCAACATACAGCTCAGCATTAATGTTTTTACTCCTTAGCTCATTTGCAATCTGCGAAGCCTTAGGATTTACATTTGTAACTAAAATTTCTGTTCCGCCCAAATCTTTCCCGTCAAAAAGTTTGAGCTCATCCATTGCCTCGATTAATCGATCAAAACCGAATGCAAATCCAACAGCAGGAATATCTTTTCCCGCGAACATTCCGATCAAATTATCATAACGTCCCCCTCCGGCAATTGAACAAGCCTCATAACCGTCAATTTCTACCTCAAAAATTAAACCAGTGTAGTAATTTAATCCGCGAGCTAAAGTAAGTTTCCACTCAAGTGGAATATTCATTTCGGTTGATTTTTTCCATATTTTATTCATTTCGTCTCCTTCTACTGGCTGGGTGGTTTCCCATAGCCTAAACATAACCATGGCAATATTTATATCGAGACCTTCTATTTTCTTAAGCTCTTTTTCAACACCCTCCCAGCCAATTTTGTCAACCTTATCTAAGGCGCGGATTACCTGGGGCTGAAACACCTCAGAAATATTTGCCTCTTTCATTTTTCCAAAAAGAACCTCGCGGCTATTAAATTTTATTCTAAATTTTTTGAATCCTAAGCTTTTAAGTGAGGTATTTGTAAGAGAAAGAATCTCAACGTCTGCCAGGTATGAAGAGGAGCCGACTATGTCAGCATCTACTTGTAAAAATTCTCTATATCTTCCTTTTTGTGTATTTTCAGCACGCCAAACCGGCTGAATTTGATACCTCTTAAAAGGTAGGGGAAGATCGTTACCATACTGAGCTACAACTCGCGCCAGGGGAACTGTTTGGTCATAACGCAGTGCGACTTTTCGACCCCCCAAATCTTCAAACTTATACATCAATTTTTCGCCTTCCTCGCCGTATTTGCCCATAAGTACCTCCTCATACTCCAAAGCCGGGGTCTCAAGGGGTTCAAAGCCATAAGACTCAAACACCTTTCTTAAGGTGTCTATTACAAATTGGCGTTTTCGAGCTTCTTTTGGTAAAAAATCACGAAAACCCTTTAAGGTTTGAACTTTCATAAGTTAAATTGTAGCAGAATAGAGTCTTTCCGGTCTAATTTTCTTTAAGCTCGAGGTAGTAATTGTGGAATTCATGCCCCACTACAATTGCAATACTTACTAAAGGTACGGCAAAAAGAGCCCCGATTGCTCCTGCTACCTTAAAACCGATTAGAAGGACAACGACCACAATTACGGGGTTTATTTTAAAAGCTTTCGAAATTATTTTCGCACCTAATACATTAAATATTACTTGCTGAACTATCAGAAGAATTGCAATTATCAGTAGGGCAGAAGGAGGATTTTCTATAAAAGCGACAATTGCTGGAGGGAAAACACCTATTATGGGGCCGATAACAGGAACAGCAGTCAAAACGCCGGCAATAATTGAAGTCGAAATCGCAAGTTTTATCTGAAAAGCTGTTAAAACG
>Ga0209541_10016162_pt1 | contig 11064 bp, 11 predicted proteins | sample RifCSPlowO2_01_FD_184027 | JGI IMG/M metagenome (GOLD analysis project Ga0209541, IMG submission 184027) | Groundwater microbial communities from Rifle, Colorado - Rifle CSP2_plank lowO2_0.1 (SPAdes) (version 2) | ecosystem: Environmental > Aquatic > Deep subsurface > Groundwater | place... | reverse complement strand
TGCTACCGCATCATAGCCGCTGTCTACAAGGTAGTCTACAACTTTTCCTTTTCCTTCGTCTCCCCAATGGACTCCAATTACCGCTGTTATCGGCATTTTTTATCACTTTCCAGGATCAGGGACAATCATGCAATCATCCTGAAGATCTTTTACAGTTCTAAAGCCCAGCTTATCCATGCCTTGTTTAACAACTTCTATTAAATATCCGACAAAGGGTTCACCAGGGCCTTGGTAATCTAGCCATTTTATTATTCCTTCCGGTACCTTTACTCTCTCCTCGTTTACACCGTAACGAATTTCGCTTCCAGCCGCCATCGCCTCTGCAGAGCCCATGCCTCTGAATTTCTTTTTCAGCCCATCGTCGCTATGTTCTGCATTTGTTGGTGATTCTTTCAGTGGTGCAAGCAATTGTCCCATCATTACTCCATCAGCGCCGACTGCAAGTGCTTTTGTGGCATCGCCGGCACATTTTATTCCACCGTCTGCTATAAGTGAAGGAAGACCATTTGCACCGCCAAATTTTTTTAACGCCTGTGAACAATCATAAACCGCAGATAGTTGAGCTCTACCAACACCAAGTTCTTCCTGTGTTATGCACGCGCCGCCTGGGCCGACACCAACTTTTATCATGTCTATGTAATCGCCGGCCGTTTTCATAAGAGTTGTAACCAATTCGCCTACGGCTACGTTACCTATACCAACTTCCACGCCTGGATAATTTGTCTTTATGTAACGTGCAATATCAATTTGTGACGCATAGACAACTCCCTGGTCTATAACAAGACAATCCGCACCGGCCTTCACAGCCTTGTCTATCCTTTCTTTCTCCATTTCCCTGTTTCTCTCGTCATGCCATGCGCCTCTTATTGCTAAAAATCCGTAAAGTTGTTTGTTTTCATCAACACTTGCAATTGGATATTTTTCGTGCAATCTGATGTCACGGTCTGTAACCAGTGCACAAGGCCTGTTATCGTCGTCAACTATTATAAGCGTATTCAAGTTACGATCCTTGATTATTGCATTGGCAGCTTTGATATCCATTTTGTCCAGTGTGTCTCGTCTGTGAGCCGTAATAAGGTCTCGTCCCTTAGTCATCACGTATTGCAGCTGCTTTGATTTATCTTCTACATATCTTACGTCTCTGTGAGTTACAAATCCTAGAAGCGGTGTATTAGGTGTGCCGTCCATTGTTATTGGCGCGCTGAAAAAACCCCTGTCCTCTTGTAATTTGTAAACATCAGAAATAGTTGCATCGGGTCTCATACAAACAGGATTTTTTACGAAAGCGGCCTTATAGTTTTTTAGCTTTTCAAGTTCTCGTATCTGTGCATCAACTGTCAGAAAATTATAATGTATTACCCCGATACCGCCAATTAATCCAAGCATTGCAGCCATTTCGTAACCCGTTACAGTGTCCATCGGCGCACCAAGAAATGGTACATGAGCCCTTATGCGTCTTGTGACGTTAGAACTTAGATCAACTTCACTGCGTGGAAAATCCGGCAGCTTGTAGGGTGCCATCAGTACATCCTTGAAAGAAAATTCACGACCTTGTAAGTAAGGATGTAGACGAACCATGCTAAATAGTCAAGTAAAATTAATTTAAAGCTGACATCAATCACGAAGAAATTACAAAAAATATTTCTTCTGCGAACGCCAGTAAGACACAATAGTAATATGTTATTTTTCCAGAAGGGCTTTTTCTTTCGAAGAAAAAGGAGTTTACCAGTGCTCGGCGATGCTGTTCCACTCGGGGTGCTTCTTCAAAAATGCATCGCGGACATATTCGCATGTAGGTATTATTCGCAGCCCGTTATTCTTCGCATGCTCAAAAGCGGCCACGCAGAGTTTCTCCGCCAATCCTTGTCCGCGCAATTCAGGGTCGGTGAACGTATGGAACAAATCCATTTTTTTGCCGGTTATCGTATAATCAAGCAGGGCCTTTTTGCCGTTTAGTTCAATGAAGAATTCACCGTCTTTGTGCTGTATTTGCATGAAACTAATTAGAAGAAGAGTTTATTTATCTTCCTGTTGCAAGCCTGTCGATCAAACGTTGTGGTAGGTTTCTCTCTCTCATACGTTTCTGTGTTTCTGCTATATCATACTCAACTCTTCGCGACTCTAAAGTTATTTTGTCGCCGTCGAATGTCATTATTCCATACGCTGCTCTTGGGTTTCCGTCACGTGGTTGTCCAACAGAGCCGGGATTGAATAGGGCTTTTGGTTGCCAGAAAATACTTCTAGACCCCAAGTTTGGTTCCTCGCCAAAATTAACTTCTAGTAATGATGGAGGCAATGGTGATGTGAATTCAGAATTTTCTATGTAGTGATCAGAGTAACCCGCCCAACACCTTGCATACATAGGCACATGTGTGTGGCCTACTATGCCAAGTTTTGAATGCTTCCAGTCTGTGTTGGAGTCGTCATCAAAACATAAGCTGTACATTGCACTCACAGCGTCATGCTCCTCAACAACATATATGTTTTCATAGCTGTCATCATTTCCTGCAAAGCTGCCATGAACCATTGCAAATCTGCCTTCCGGTTCTATATACGGAGCATTGCTTAGGCCTGCAAGATACGCCCTGCTTTCCGACGTTAATTCACGTCTGTTAAAGTGGGCGGCCTCGCGTGCATTAAAATTAAAGTGCGCACTCGAGCCTGTTGAATGTTCGCGTCTCACAACCCTGTCATGATTGCCTAATACAGAAGTAAAACCGCGGTCTCTTACAATATCAACACATTCATTTGGATTCGGCCCATATCCGACCAAATCCCCTACATTTAATTGTCCATCATAAGGACCGTGTTTTTCTGCATCAGCTAAGACAGCCTGCAGGGCAATTAAGTTAGAATGTACGTCAGAAATTACAAGGTATTTCATAAATGCTCTATAAACCAAGGCTTTTTAAAGTCCTATATAATTGAAACTTTTGAGAAATAACATATCAGTAGTAGTGAACGCCAGTGAACCAAATATATAATATGTTTCTTTGACTGGAAGCTACTTTCTTTTCCAAAGAAAGGAGTTTACCATTTTTGTTCTTCCACATTTTTGTCTTCGTTTACCTTGCGCGCCAGCAGGAAAAACAGGTACGATAGGCGGTTCAGGTATTTCACTATGTCGTCGTTTATGATGCGTTCCTTTTTCAGAGCAACAACACGCCTTTCTGCACGCCTTGCTACGGATCTGCAGACATGCAAAGCGGCCGCAGCTTCCGAGCCGCCTGGCATTATGAAGTTGCTCAATGGCTTCAGGTTAGTATCAAGCTTGAATATTTCGTCCTCTAATCTGATAACATGTTCCGGATCTAGCTGCGTTGACTTATCCTCTCTGCGCCGCGAGCCAGCCAATTCAGCACCTATAGTAAAAAGATCAGCCTGTATATCCTTGAGCATGCCGACAATGTAATGATCTTCGATCTTGTTTATCGCCATGCCGACAAAAGAGTTCAGTTCATCTACCGCCCCATTGGCCTCCACGGATGGCGAGTCCTTGTCGACCTCTACGGAGCCTAGCATCTTTGTCTTTCCAGCATCCCCTGGCCATTTCTTCGGTTGCATTGTTTCAGTATTGCGGAAACAGTTAAAAAGTGACTCTAGGGTACACACAACCTTTAAATATCTAAATGACTACATAAATATAGTCAAAATGATGTGATACAATGCTCTTCGACATCATCAAAAAAACGGAGCACTACAAGCAAAACCATGAGGAAAATTTTTCATGGGACGAAGTCGTCGAGATCATATTTCAGTCTTCAAAGAACATGAAGAAAAAAGGGAACAAAATAGAGATAGAAACCAGAAATTATTATATTTTGTGTGAAATCAGGTACAAGACGTTGTGGGTAATAAACGCAAAGAGGAGATAATAATGAAGTGCCAGAAATGCAGAGGTAAAATGGAACGGATTGTCGTAGAGGTGGAAGGGGCGGAAAACAAGGCGGTGAGCTATCAGTGCGACCGCGGTCATATAGAATTTGAAAAAGAGTCCGCAGCAAAAGTCGTGAAAGAATTGAAAACGAAGGAGAGTCCGCTGAAGATCAGGCAAAAAATCATCAAATTGTCGGGCAACAGGCTTGGATTTTATTTTAATCAAAATATAGTCAGAAGCCTGAACCTCAGGGCAGGCGAAGAAGTATACATTTCAGTGCCGAACAAGAAACACATTATTTTAAGGCTGGAAGAATAAACGTTGATACGTGCGCAGTGAGAAACCATGTAAATCAAATGAAGAGAACGACGAAAAGAACGACGTGGAAGCAATAGCAGGGCACGAATAAACTTTTTTAAAAGAAAAATTTCGTTCGCGTGAGCGCGACCCGATGAATTTATTGAAACCAAAAAGAGTATAGCAATAACCATTGATTCAAACCTGTACAAGATAAATCTAAATTAATTCTGCAAAAGTTCTGGCACGTCGTGAAGTTTTAGACCCGAAATTGACCATAGGCGTCTTTTCAAAATTTTTCTCGGGTCGTAGACACCCCTTTCTGCCCCCATCAGGCTCATGTTTTCATGTCCAGGTCCGTTGCTTTCCAGAAGAAAATCATCATTTACAAAATACCCGGCATCTGGAAGAGGATTTCTGTCCACTCTTACGAAAGTTGACCCGGGAATTATAAGCTCCATGTCCCTGATTACAAAAAAATATTTCGGCCCGAAGAATGAATTATTCGCACACCCATTGTCACATCTGACCAGATATTCTTTCAGGTCGCCCCTGATTTCAGGTGAATAGGGCTTGAAAAAATCTTTAGGATTCATGGCAATATCTATTTTGATGAAATTTATAAAGCCAAAAATAATTCAGAAATTTAACTGCATAATCCCCAGCCGCATGATTCGCAAGTGATGCAACCTTCTTTTAGAGCGAGTGCCACCGAAGAGCATTCCGGACATTCCTTATAATCATGCTTGCCCTTTGGTTCGTTGGCCATGCGAGGAAGTTCATTCCCTGCAACTACCCGAGGTTTTGGTAAATTTACGACGGCACCGGCTGATATGTTTATCCCGTTCCCGGCAACTGCGTCCATTCCATGATGCTCTGTTTTCATGTGGTGTCCGTTCTGCTGCTTGAGCACGAGTCCTGTAGAGGTCGGCACTTCCTGTGTCGATTTCATAGCCACGTACTTTTCTTTCTTCACTTCTACTGCCTTGTCCCTTTTCGGCGCGACGAGTACCTGGTCTTTTATGCTTGAGTCGCGGAAAACCGTTACGTCCTTGCAGCCTAGCTGGTATGCAAGCAAGTAGCTCTTGCGCATGTCGTCGATTGTTGCATTGGCGGGAAAATTATTTGTCTTGCTTATTGAACTGTCCACCCACCGCTGGAACGCTGCCAGTGCGCGTATGTGACTTTCAGGAGTCGCGTCCATCGCCGTCACGAAAGTATTTTTCAGTTTTTGCGATATGTAAGGTATGTTCTGTATGGAGCCGTTATTCTCTGCAATCTCCTTCATCAGCTCCTCGTCGTACAGCCCTTCGCGCTTCATGACCTTCTCAAATACAGGATCGATGTAAAAGAAGCTACCAACCTTTACGTTTTTTTCAAACACTAAGCTGTACACTGGCTCAATTCCCGAAGAGCAGCCGGCGATCATGCTTATGCTGCCTGTAGGTGCAATAATCGTCGTGTACCCATTTCTGATACCGTGCATCTTAACACGTTCTGACATCTCATCCCAGTCGAAATGCCACTTGTCGCGCTTCGCTGAACCAGAGAAAGGCAGTCTGCCCTGTGGATAGAATGACTTGTCGAAGAACGGCAGAGGCCCGCGCTCCTTCGCTAATTCAACTGATTCAACTTTTGTCCAATAATTTACAAATTCCATGAGCTCTTCCATGAATTTCCTGCCTTCGTCCTTGTCGTACGGCAGCCCCATCTCAAACAGCAGGTCGCCGACGCCCATTATGCCAACGCCTATCTTCCTTGTTGAAAGCGCCATGTCCTCGATTTGCTTTAGAGGCCACTTGTTGACGTCTATTATATTGTCCATGAACCGCGTGACGATTTTTACAACACGCGTCATATCTTCCCAGTCGACATAGACTTGTCCATTGGCGTCTTCCTTTGCAAATGACCAGACGTTTATCGAGCCTAGGTTGCATGGCTCGTTAGGGTAAAGTAACACCTCGCCGCATGGATTAGTTGTCACTATAGGACCGAGGTGGTCAAGAAACGGGTTGAACTCGTTTACCTTGTCAAAAAATATTACTCCAGGTTCGGCTGATTCCCATGCCTGATAGACTATTTTGTCAAACAACATCTTCGGGCTTACTGTGCGCACCGTCTCGCCATTTCTTGGATTGATAAGAGGGTAAGGCTCGTCCTTCTCGTAGTATTTCCAGAAGTCGCCCATTATCAATACGGAGATATTGAAATTGCGGAGCGCCTTGTTGCCTTCTTTCGCTGTAATGAATTTCTCGATGTCAGGATGATTGCTATTCAGTATACCCATGTTCGCCCCACGTCTCATTCCGCCCTGTTTTATAACGTCGGTCATGTTGTCGTACAGAGTCATGAAGCTTATCGGGCCGGAAGCAGCACCGCAAGTGCTCTTGACTATGTCGCCTTCCGGTCTCAATTTTGAGAAGTTGAACCCTGTGCCGCCGCCGGCCTGATGAATCAACGCAGTATGTTTGAGCGTGTCCATGATGCTTGTTATGTCATCTTCGACACCTAACACAAAGCAGTTGTGTACAGAAACCATGTTGGCGACGTATGAGTGATCCTCTTCTACTTCAAGGTTGAAAACTGGACCATTGTAATCTATTTTTTCTATATTTTCAATTTCAGTGAATACTACACCATTAATTAACATCGTTTTGTCTTCTGTTGTAACTTCATGCGCAGTGCCCATCAACTCATTCATTAGCAGCTGGCCTTTAGCGTTGCCTAATGTGCACCTTACAGGCTGGACAGTACCAAGCTTTGACATAGTTTCCTTGCCAAGCCCAGCAAATACACCGCATCGCATGCACATCTGCCAGAATGAATATACAAGATTGTTATTGGACATAACGAGCTTTGCATTCATTTTGGTCGAGTTCTTGAAAATAGTGCCGTCGCCTCGGATCATTCCAGACATAAGACCTTTCTGCTTTTCTATCGGCAATGCCATTATCCAGGCTGGTATCTTTTTTTTGTTAAAGCCCGTTCCAAACAGGTTTTCGAAGAATTTTGCAAGTATTGTGGAGTGGAAGCGTAGTGCTAGCCATTTTCTATCAGGACTTTTATTAGTTTCTATTCTTGCCGTTATACAGAACTTCTTTTCGATTATTGAAACTATTTCCTGGCAGTAATTCATTTCGTCTAAAGCCAGAGTGAATCTTACACAGTCGCTTTCAGATACATTACCTTCAGAAAGATAAAATCCGAATACTTTCATCAAGTCGTAGTCAACAGCAATTGTATTTTTAACAGATTTTGTTGTGTGCACGAACGCGTTGAATTTCCCGCCGCTGTATTCGTATTGACACTGGTCATTCTCTACTTTAACGCCGCTTACTATATCAGATACCTTTATTGTTTCTACATCCGCTGTCTCTGTAGGATATGAAAGTGCCACATGGTCGCCGCTTCTGACAGTGTAAGCAGGATACCAGTTCACTTCACCGTTTTTGAAAGCTAGTATCGGGTGTTCATCCGTTAGGAGCATTGACGGCTTTGGAAGCTTTTTGCAACCAAACGAAAGCAGAGAATTCGTTTCCCTCATAAACACTTCTTTGACTTTCCTGAATCTCCCCTTATGCGTCAGAACGTCGTCGCCAACTTTTATATTTTGTATTTCCTGTGGGCCATCTTTTGTGATGACGAGCTGGCTAGGATGGAAGCACGCCGAGCCCATTCCCAAGACAGAACCGAAGTTGGCTATGGCCGGTGTGTTGGGCATGAACTGCCTGTTGACCATTATGTTGTAGAATTCGTCTATTGTTTTTTCATGTTCGTTGAAAGCGCCGTCCTTTAGCATCTCGAGCAGAGCCGACCAGCTGACCTTAACCTGTTGCTGTCTGTCAAAACGGTCGTACATCCTCTTGACAGCTTCCAGATGATATTTGTTGAGCACGTACTTGCCGATTGCTATCTCACCTTCGTACATCGCAGGCTCAAACTCTTCTGATTCATGTGGATCCTGCTTTGAATCCTCGTCGAATATATTCTCGTCATAAAAGATTTCAGGCAGTCCAGTGTGAACTGCAATACGCGTGAAAAGTTGCTTTGGCGTCTCTATAAGACGGCCGTTGTCGTCCTTTCTCAAGTAGCGTGCTTTTAGCACACGAAGCGCGTTGAGGTCGAACTTCTTGTCAACCTCGTCTATCTCTTCCTTTTCCAGCACTAACCGTTTCTCCGCACGTAGCTCCGCTCTCTTTTGACGGTATATAATATAAGACTTAGCAGTTTTAGCATGGCCTGTTTCAATGAGAACTTGTTCAACAAGGTCCTGTACTCCTTCAACTGTAGGCATAGAGCCGCGTGGCATCTCTTCGCTTATTTTTTCAACGACCTTGTCAGCTATCTGGTCGCACTCGCTTCTTTGCTCGTTGCCGCCTTCTCGAGCAGCACCATAAATAGCGTTCGTGATCTTGACTTTGTCAAACTCCGATATATTTCCGTCCCGTTTTTTTATTTGTCCAATCATTCTCCTCATCCCCCAATTTTTGAATATGAATTAACCATCGGAAAGTGACTTTTGGGTTCCGATATATGCCGATTCCCCCCCTTGTTTTAGCCCTAACGATATGTTTACCCTTGCTCCTCAGCTTTTCAACAGTCTGACTTCTCTCTCAAACGCCGTGACGTCGTTGAAATCTCTGTACACAGAAGCGAATCTTATGTACGCGACCTTGTCCATCGCCTTGAGCTCAGCCATTACACGCTCCCCGACTTCGCTGCTCGTCACTTCATCGGTGTCAAGCAGCGCCTTTTCTATGCGGTCAATAGACTGTTCTATAGTATCAAGCGAAACCGGCCGCTTTTCGCACGCCCGCAACATGCCGGACTTTATCTTGTTGCGGTTATATGGTTCGCGCCGGCCGTCTTTCTTCACGACCGCTAAGCTGATATTCGGTCTTTCATAAGTAGTAAACCGTCTTTTGCATGACTCGCACTCGCGGCGGCGTCTTGTAGAAGAGTTCTCTCCGTCACGCTTGTCAACAACTTTCGTTTCCCCGGAGCAGAAAGGACATTTAACCATTTTTTGACCCCAAATTGCCAAAGCAGAACCATCGGACCGGCCTTTTTAGAGCATCACAACGTTATTTCCAACAATACCTTTCCCACGGATCCCCTTGTTTTGTTTACACCACAATTTTCAGGTTTATTATACTACAACTAATTGTGGTTTGACTTTCGCCAACTACAACCTATTGTGTTCGCCTGTCATATATAAAGAATAAGCCATAAACAGAATATATTTTACAAATGTGATATGACTTCCGGGAAGTTACACGATTTTTTGCATTAATGAGTAACAATCAGTGAAAATACATGATTGAATAATGACAAAACAACTTTAAAGATATTAATAAGAATATTCCATTATGTCTGTCGATCAAATATCAATGGACCAGTTAAGAGTTGTTAAGTTAAGTAGTAAGAATAAAGATATTTTGGGAAAATTTGAAACATACATAAAAGAACTGAGAGATTTCTTGATAGAAGATGCAATTAATAATCAACAAATAGCTATTTCTGACACTTATCTGTGGTTTTACAACCCTGAAAATAAGCTAGTGGCGTACATGACTTTATTGACCGATGCCATACGCGTACATGGAACACAACTTGGCAGATCTTTTGTTGATAAAGGTGTAGAGTACAAGACATTACCGGCTATAAAAATAGGCAGAATGTGCGTAGACAAGAATTATGCCTTTAGGGGCATAGGTACGCATATGATGCACTTTTCTATGAAATTATTATTGGAAGTGAATGAAAAGGTCGGCTGCAGGTTTATAGTGTTGGATGCCAAAACCCAGACAAATGCGACAAGATTTTATAAGAAATTTGGATTTGAGGTTCTGAAGCAGAGAGAAAAAGGTACAATACCGATGTTCCTGGATATGATAAAATACATAGGTTATTACAAAGAAGGCAAAAGAAAGCTCAAACCATCAAATATCATAGAGCAAGCGTCTTGATAGCTTTCGCTATTTCAAGCTCTTTTTTTGTCATTTTAGACTTTTCCTTTTTTGTCATTAGAGCAAGAAACCTCTTTGCATCGTCTCTATAGAGTTCTGGTGTAGCTCTTATTGGTTTTGCCATGTTTACCACAATTTTAATTAAGTCTCTAAGTCTTCTTAAGTCAAGTCGGTATATATAGATTTCGAACCCTTTTGGGTAATTTTAAGCATTACACGAGCCATTTCTCTGCTATTTTTCAAAAAATTTCCCAGCTTCCAAGTCAGGCCGGTCAGTTACAGCGAAGTCCCAGTCTCGCGGAAATATTTTATTGTAGTTGGCCCACGTAAATCGTTCGTCAGCGAACACAATCACGCCCCTATCCTGCTCAGTTCGTATGCAGCGGCCGGCGGCTTGCATCACTTTTATCATAGCAGGGAAGTTATATCCGTAGTCGCGCCCGCGCTGGAACCGCTCGTCGTAGTAATTTATCAGCGACTCGACAGAAAGATCGGGACGTTCGAGCGGAAGTCCGATAATTATCACGCCATTGAGCAGATCACCAGGTAAATCTATGCCCTCGCTAAATGAGCCGCCCATTACACCGAACAAAACCGCGCCTTTTTCCGAGTGCGCTCTCATATCTTCCTTTACTTGGTCGCGCTGCTTTTTTGTCATCTCACTTTTCTCGAGTATTATGTGCTTGTTAGTCAATATGTTGTTGCATATCTTGTCGCGCATGTCATAGCTGGGAAAAAAGACAGCGACGTTGCCACGAATCGCACGTATGCATAAGCTCGTCATGTTTGCGATTCTTTTCAAGTTATCTTCGGTCCGTTCAGTGTACTTGGTAGTGATGCCGCGCACAATGATGTTCTTTCTATTTTCTTTAGGGAACGGCGACGCATAAGATTTCATCGTCGTTCTTTCCTCTTCCAGTC
>Ga0209541_10016159_pt1 | contig 11065 bp, 15 predicted proteins | sample RifCSPlowO2_01_FD_184027 | JGI IMG/M metagenome (GOLD analysis project Ga0209541, IMG submission 184027) | Groundwater microbial communities from Rifle, Colorado - Rifle CSP2_plank lowO2_0.1 (SPAdes) (version 2) | ecosystem: Environmental > Aquatic > Deep subsurface > Groundwater | place... | reverse complement strand
GTCAGACATTACTTGCAATTTAAAATCATTGTTTATATGGTTATTGGAGCCTATAACCGCAAAAAATAAAAAAGTTAGTGCCGATCTGGACTAATCGCCAATATTTTAATTAATAATCAAATAATTATTAATGATAAAATTTCCTTTAGGAAATTCTATGCTGGATGTAGCCTCTTAAAGAAATTATATCTTCTTAAAATCCAGAGAAACTGAATTGATGCAATACCTTTTTCCTGATTTTTCCTTTGGACCGTCGTCGAAAAGATGTCCGAGGTGACTGCCGCATTTTTTGCAGAGCAATTCAATTCTGCGCATTCTGTGAGAATTATCTTCCTTCAATTCGATTTTGCCCTCGCCTATTGAATCCCAAAAACTCGGCCAGCCGCAGCCGGAATCGTATTTTGTTTTTGAGGAGAATAATTCATTTTCGCATGCGGCGCAGACATAAATTCCTTTTTCTTTGTTCTTCAAAAGTTTTCCTGTGAATGGAGCTTCGGTTTCTTTTTCCCTGAGAACTCTGAATTGTTCAGGCGTTAATTTCTTTTTCCATTCCTCCTCGGATTTTTTTATTTTTTTCATTATATTAACTCAAGATACCTCAGTTAATCTAAAATAATTAGTTATAAATAATTTGGGGTTAACTTTATAAAGTTAATTTATTAATTGTTGGGAGAGGGAAAATGTTAGAAAACAAAAGAGGGGTTATTCCATTTATTGTTGTTATCGCAATTATAGTTGTTCTATTAATTGGCACGGGTTCTATTATTTATTTAACTTCAAAGGACAAAAATTTGCCTCAGGAAGAAGGGCAAGAAGATGAAGTTCCTGATGAGCCGAATGTTCCTGATAATGGCGATGACGGAGATGATAGTAGAGCGCCTTCTGGTGGTGGAGGAGGCGGTGGTGGAGGAGGCGGTGGTGGAGGAGGCGGTGGCAATGGAAATCCACCTCCTGGTCAAGTGTGCAACAATAATGGTATTTGCGAGGAAGGAGAAAATGAAAATAATTGCCCTAATGATTGCAGTGTAGGGGGCGATTTTGGTGGGATGAACATTATAGTTATTCTTACGGATGACCAAAGAGGAGATACTCTTGATATGGAAATTGATGGAAGAAAAATAATGCCAATAGTTGAGAGAGAACTTGTTCAGAAAGGGGTAAAGTTTACTAATGCTGTTGTTACAACGCCTTTGTGCTGTCCATTCAGGGCGAGTTTTCTTTCCGGAGGATACACTTCTGATGATGCTTTTGTAAGAGATAATGGCCTTCCAAATGGAGGAGCCGCTTTATTTGATGATACAGATACAATAGCCACGATGGTAAAAGAAAAAGGATATGCTACCGGTTTAATTGGAAAATACCTTAATGGTTATGGCCTTATATCTCCCCGCGTCCCTCCTGGTTGGTCATCTTTTGTAGGAGTTGAAACTGCAAATATGAGGAGTTGGGATAACTTTAATGTCGTTTTAGGAGGAGAAGATTATGTCACATCCCAGCAAGGCGATGGAGAAATAAAAGAAATAAATCAATATATCACTTATTATATTAGGGATGAGACTATAGGTTTTATTGATAAACATGCCGAAGAACCTTTCTTTTTGTTTGTGACTCCATTAGCTCCTCATGAACCTGCGCTTACGCCTCCTTGTGATTCGGACCCTTGTGATGAAACTTTGTTTGACCAAGAAAAAGTTAATGAATATATTATGGGCCTTCCAAGTTATAGAGAGCCGGATATAAGTGATAAACCGTCGTGGCTTAAACGAAGATGTGAAAATGGACCGAATGGACAATGTGAGGACCCTGCGCAATTAGAATTTGCCAGAAAACAAATGCAAAGTCTTCAGGCAGTTGATAGAATGGTCGAGGAAATTATTAATGAATTGGAAGCAAAAGAGATATTAGATAAAACAATAATTATTTTTGCATCTGATAATGGATATTCGTGGGGAGAACATCACCTTTCAGCTAAGGGAAATCCGTATGAAGAATCGATAAGAGTTCCTTTAGTTATACGAGCTCCGGGAATTGCTCGTGGTGTCAGAAATGAAGTTGTAGCTGTTAATTTAGATCTTGCCGCATTTACTAATTCTGTTACAGGAGTTGATAAATATACTGAGGGGCTTGATTTAACACCTTTGCTTAATGGAAATTCAAATGATTGGAGAGAAGGTGTTTTTATTCAAGAATGGGAGCTTGAGAAAATTGGCGATAAAAATGAAATGCCTGACTGGGCAGTGTGGAGAACAGAAGGACAGAAATATGTAAGCTACGAAGATGGTGAAGAAGAATATTACGACTTAACCTCAGATATTTATGAAGAAAGAAGTGAGCATAGCAACCCTAATATTGCCGCAATAAAACAGCAAATGAAAGCAAATGTAGATGCAAATTTAGGTTTATCTATTAAGACAGACCGCAAACTGCCTGATGGATTTATAGGACAATCCTATAATATTCAAGTGGAACCATGGGGAGGGGAAAGCCCTTATACCTGGAGTTTATTTGAAGGTAATTTGCCTAAAGGGCTTACGTTAAAGAGTAGCGGAGAAATCAGCGGAATTATTGACCAGTCTGAATTTCCCGGGACTAATAAATTCTCTATAGTGGTTGAAGACAGCAGTATTTCACCCTATACTGGAGAATATAGTAAGTATATACAAAAAATTAGCATTGACGTTAAAAGATAATAGTAAGATTTAATGTTGAGCTATTGAACATAAAACTGATTTTTATCATAGTCCGTTTAAGAAAATCTTTTGAGTTCAAAATAATAATTTTAATGTAAATTTGGACTTTTAATTTTTGTGCTAATGAGAATTTATTGAGGTTATTTTAGATTACCTATTGAAACTATAACAAATGACATAAGTTTTTCGCCATTCTCGAAGATAAAATAATTTCAAATCCCTCATGGATGGATAAATCATCTTTTTCTCCTCGCTGTGCGTTTTCCTCAAGAAAAATAAGTGTTTCCTCAAAATAGTTTAACATAATGATTATAACCTTATCACCGTCGACAAATAAGATTATTGATTTTGGATAACGAAATAATTTGAAAGATTATTTATGTCTTTTACTATAAGTATTTAGCAAATAATTTTTTATGCTGTAAGTTTTTCGAAACAATAAAGTCTGCTCTCGCTTCCGAGTGTACAGTCCCTTATGCCTGAATATGTCCAAGTGCCATCTACTGAAACAGCTTCTCCCCTGCCTGCTTTATGCAAACTATCTGCGCTTGTCCAATCATTACAAGCATCTATCAATGCGGTTATAAGCTCGCCTTCAAACCATATTGGCTCTTCACCATCTCCTAATGTTTCCCCATTTGATTTTGTATGAGTCCATGCTCTTCTACCACCTTCATTTTCATCCAATTTTTTCAATTTCTGTGTAATAAGAATAGGGGCATTTAAAGAGCCATCAATTAAATCTTCCCAGTTGTCTGCTATGGCTGTTCCGTCTAATAACACATATTTATTTGTTGTTTGTGTTACTCTTTCCGATGCAGAAACTGTTTTACTGCTCAACCAAGCAACCCATTGTCCACCTAAACCTTCACTATTTGCCAAATCATTGCATTTTTGGTCCGCGCCTGTAAGGCTGCCAAGGTCACCTGTATATTGTTGGCTAGTTATAAAGACTCTAACGTCTCTGTCTAAACATATAGGATAATTAGCGCAATCAGTGTCTAAACAATCTATTTTTTGGTCGGCGTCATTGTCGAACTGGTCTTCACAGGATAATTCTGTTCCGAATTCGCATAACACTCCTTCGCCTGCTCCTTTTCCTTCCTGCCCGTCGCAATCTTCGTCTTCACAGTCGGTCTTGCTGTCTAAATCATTGTCTATTAAATCGTAGCAAATTTCCGGTTCAGGCGCTGAGTTTTCTCGATTGTTTCTAAAACAATAAAGCCGTCTTTCATAGAAGCACAAATCTCTTCCCGCCTCCATCCATCTCTCCTTGCTGTCGCTGATTCCTACAACTGTTTTTTTTGTTACATCTGATTTTATCCAATCTGCGCAGTTTTCTGCTGTGCTCAAGTCAGACAGCATTCCTGTGAATACTCTTACAGAACCAGCGGGATTTCCATTTTCGTCGGTGTTTATCGGCTCGCCTGGACCATTGATTAAATCATCCCAATTGTCTGCGATTTTAACTCCGTCGGTTCTCAAATAAGGAGAATCGTAATGTTCTAATCTGTCCTGAACAGGCGTGTCGGAATCGCCTAAGAATGCCTTCCATTCTCCTTCGAGGTTTGCATTATTTGCAGCATCCTGGCAGAATCTGTCCGCACTATCTAAATTATTAAATGCCGCGGGAGAACTTTGACTTGTCACGAAAACTCCGATTTCTGCCTGAATAGGCCCGAAGAGAGGGAACTTTGTGAACTGGCTAATTAAAATAGCAAGGACAATAACGACAAGAATTCCGACGATTATCCAAACTGCTCTCTTTTTTTTATTATTCATTTTATTATTAATAACAGCTCTCTTTTTTTTATTATTCATTTTGTTATTAATTTTTTATTCTTTTTAAATATTCTCCTTATATTTTTCAATTTCGCATCTGATTATTATTTCCTAAAAACCTTCATTAATTAATATGATTACTTTATCTTCGGTAAAATCCCAAAATTGAGCAAATAATAATTCCTAGTAATATCAGTTAATTAATAATAAAATGAATTTTTAGGATAGAGATTTAAAGAGATGTTAACTTGCAGGATGGACTTAACACGAAGCTCTACTTTAAATACCCTTTTTACATTTTCGAGAAATGAATAAGTTTGAAGAACTTGGATTGGGAAAAGGAATAGTTGAAGTAGTTGGAAAAATGGGCTTTGATTCTCCGACTGAGATTCAGGAGAAAACTATCCCCATGATTCTGGAAGGCCACGATGTCATCGGACAATCTGCTACAGGCTCGGGAAAAACTCTGGCTTTTGGCGCACCGATAATTGAAAAGGTAAGGAAAAAGAAAGGTGTTCAGGCACTGATTTTAACCCCGACGAGAGAGCTTGCCGAACAGGTTGCAAATTCTATTAAGAATTTTGGAAAATTGTATGGCTTGGAAATTTCCGAAATTTATGGGGGCGTTTCGATAGAGCCACAAATAAGAAAACTGGAAAGAGCGGAAATTGTTGTCGGGACACCCGGAAGAATACTTGACCATTTGGACAGGAGAACATTAAATCTTTCTAAAATAAATTGGCTGGTTTTGGATGAAGCAGACAGAATGGCAGATATGGGTTTTCTTCCTGACGTTAAAAAAATAATTGAGTCCTGCCCTGTAAAGAGGCAGACACTTTTGTTCTCAGCTACGATAACTTCTGACACTCAATATATTGAGAAGAGATATATGAACAAACCGAAGTTTGTCTCTGCTAAGTCTTACGTTGACGTTTCCAAACTGAAGCAGGTTTTTTATGACGTTCCAAATAATATAAAGTTTTCTTTACTCGTTCATTTGCTGACTAAAGAGGAAAAGACAGGTCTTGTCATGGTTTTCTGCAACACAAGGAGAAACGCTGATTTATTGGGAAGAAATCTCAGGCGTTTCAAACTGGACTCGGTTATTATACACGGGAGACTTACACAGAGCAGGCGAAATCAGGTCATGGAAAGCTTTAGAAATAACAGAGTCGGAATTTTGATTTGCACAGACATAGCTGCGAGAGGGTTAGACGTTCAAAACATTTCTCATGTTTATAATTATGACATTCCCAGAAACGACAACGAATACATACATAGGATTGGAAGAACTGCGAGAGCGGGCAAAGAAGGAATTGCGGTAAATCTTGTTTCAAGCAGAGATTATGAAAGCTTCAGAAAAATAATGGAAAATGATTCTTTAGACATTATCGAGAAAGAACTTCCGAAATTTGAAAACATTCGCGCTGATTTTTCCGCAGATTCGGAAAGGCCGGGACGCGGAGGCTACTCAAGAGGCGGGGGCTCTGGAGGCGACGGAGACAGAAGAGGCGGAGGTTATAAAGACAGAGGACATAGGGGAGAAAATTATGGAGGTGGGGGAAGAGATTCACGTGGAGAACGCGCTGGCGGGAGGAAGGAATTTGGAGGAGGAAGCCGTGATGGCAAAAATAGAGATTCCAGAGGAGTGGAAAGAAAGAGTTATAGTGGGGGGCGTGGAGGAGATAGAGGCGGAGGTTATAATGGGGGGCGCCGTGACGGAGAGAGAAAAGTTTTTGGCGGCGGAAGAAGGGATTCACGCGGAGGACAGAGAGACTCGCGGGTTGCCGGAAGGCGCAGCAATTACAGAAGATAATTTTACAATGTCGTATCTGGTTAATATTTCCTAACAACAAATTAAATCTCCTTTCTCTTCTATAAAATCTTATACTCTTCATTAATTTAAATTATCGCTTTGTCTTCAGATAAACTCTTATAAAATTAAAATATATCTTTGGTTAATTTTTAACAGCTTTGAAAACTAATTTTCTGATAACACACAGCTTTTCAAAACAAAGGTTTATATAGTGTTTTCTTGAGAGGATTTAGCTATGACAAAAAGAAAATTTGAATTTAGATTGAATGACGCGCCGCCCTTAGTTGGAACTTTGGCTGAGATTGGAAGAATTGGATACGTGGTTGAAAGGAAAGTAATAGAATATGCTTGTGAGCTTCTAGAAAGAACATATAGTTATTCTGTCGGAGCGGTTGCCGATGAAGTAAGTTCATGGTTCTCTCAGAAAAATAGATGGAACACCATAAGGAATGGTATTTGCATAGCTGCGGCACAAATTGCATTGATGTAATTAAACAAATATTTATTAATTCTTTTTGCTATTATTAAGATGATGAATTTACAGGAAATAAACCAAGAAATGTCTGAGCTGGATGGATGGGCACTTACAGGAAGTTCAATTGAGAAAAACTTTTCTTTTGGCAATTTCAAAGAAGCTATCGCATTTGTTAACGGTGTTGGAGAGATAGCTGAAAAGAACAACCATCATCCTGATATTATGATTAACTATGACCAAGTCAGACTGAGCTTGACAACACATTCAGAAAGCGGACTGAGCAAAAAAGATTTTGAAGTAGCTAAGGAGATAGATAATTTGTAAAATGATAATTACAAGAGATGATTTCAGAGTTTTGCAAGAAAAGGGAGTCCCTAAAGAAGAATAAAAATGAGTTTAGGAGATGTGATTGATATTTACAGAGCATATAATAATTGTGGAGTTGTTTTAGGAGAATGTGATGAGTTAATTGGAGATTGTGGTGGGGGGATAGATACTTCAAAATTAGCCGAGGTGTTGAAGAAGAGAGCTTTAGAGATTCCTGATTAGTTTTATATATCTAAGTTGTTTTATTTTAAAATGTTGTTGGAAATAATTTTGTTAATTTTGGCTGTTCCTGTCGGCTTTCTTCTGGCTTGGATGGCGCGTGACGAGCTTGTTCAGGGGAGGAAATGGTTTAAGATTTTGATTATTGTTGGTGTTGTTTTGGGGATTTGGTTTTATTTGACTGGTTTGGATGTAGAGAGCTTCAGTTCTTTTTTTGTTGCGATTGTGAGTTTGGTTTCTTATGTGAAGAGCTTTGATAAGAAGTGGGTGAAGTAGTAACTTGAATCATGAATATAAATTATAGACTGAAATATGTATATATTTAAGAATAACCATAACATTTTGATAAATTATGGTAGATTTAGAAAGTCAACTATTAGAAATACATCAACAAGAAAGGCAAATTCTGGCAAAAATTGATATAAGAAATAAAATTAGAAAAATTAAATGCGGGGATGTGAAGATTCTCATAAAATTGGTGATCTTACAGCAATCCAAACTCATTGGTATACTCCTCCACGTGAATGCGTAGAAGGAGACTATTGGAATGAAGGAGAATTACAATTTATCTGTCCTGAAACAGGAATTATAAACCGGTTGCTTTTTGATAATAGTGATGTTCCTTGGGAAGAAAGAAGAAATTATGCTAATAATCCTGAAGAACAATTCAAAAGAAAGTACAAACATTTATTTCGGGAAGTTAAAGATAGTTATGATGAAACAACTTCCGACGAATATGTAAATAATTTTTATGTAGATCGAAATCGTAAAAGGTTTGGAATTGTATAAAAAAGAAGAAAGACTATTCAAAATGTGGTGGGCATAATACGAGTCCTTACTTCAAAAACCAGAAAACCTTAAATACTTACATTTCTTACAAGTAATATGCAAGAAGAAATAAGAGAAATAAGAACAGTGAAGATAACACGAAAGGGACAAATAAGTATCCCTTCGGCAGTCAGAGCGAGAGCTGGATTTGAAGAAGGCGCGAAAGTTAATGTTATCGCTTACGATGATAGAGTTGAATTAAGACCAATGAAGAAAGAGAAACTAAGTGATGCTATGGTGGCGATGTTGGCAAGTGAAAAAGCATTTGCAAAAAACTGGCTTTCAAAAGAGGATGAAGAAGCATGGAAAGATTTGTGAAAGGAGAGGTTGTTGTTTTTCCTTTTCCGTATACAAACCAATCAGAAACAAAAAATAGACCTGTTTTGGTTGTTGCAAAGTTGAAAGGGGAAAATGTCATATTATCACAAATTACAACAGTTAGGGGAGAAGACGAAGATTTGGTTCCATTGATGAAAAAAGATTTTGCGTCTGGTTTTTTGAAACATGATAGCTTCATCATGCCATCAATTCTTACAACTGCCGAGAGCTCATCTATTCTCTATAAAATTGGAAAAATCAAGCAAGAAAAGATAAAAGAAGTTGAAAAGAAACTTTGCGAGATTTTTACAAAATAAATCTCTCGCTGAAAGCGAGACTATCTGTCGCGTAAGCAACTTTGAGCCGACCTGTATTAATCTTTGCGGGCATTTCACTTAATATCGCGATTATCTGAAGTTTCATGAAGTGAAATTTGGGGATTTTTCGCAGGAAAATCCCAGATAATCGCTGTTATGTCTGGGTGAGCTTGCGAAAGGGTGCAACCCGTCCCCGAGGATTTGCGAAGCAAACCACAGAGTTAAAATCACTTTTCAGGGGGGGCAGTTAATCTGACGCGCGCGTTTTTCAAAAAGAACAGGGAGATACATTGTCTAATTCATAGATATAATCAAAATTTTTATCAAAAAAGTTGTCTTCATTAGAAACTACTTGCTTCACTCCGTTATTAAAAAATTCCCCGCTCTTAGATTTTAAAAGAATAGAACACATTTTATCCTTTAGTCTTTGGTAAATTAAAAAACCTGCCGGAACAATTTCCAAATTTCCAAATTCTATCTTATTTTTTGAAGCGTGAATGTCCCCAAGGATTACAAATGTTCTTTTATCATCAACTAATTTCAAAATATTGTCTGCAATTTCTCTTTCCATTTCTTCTTGATTTTTTATTGAATTTGGAGCAATAAAAAACAATTTTATATTTTTTGGCATTTCTTTAATTAATTTTATATACTCTTCGCTAATTAGTCCGCCTGTGCCAATTTCCTTAGAAGATGAAAGAATTTTATCAGGCTCTAAATTTTGAAATTCATTAGATATTTCTAAACCTAAATTGAAATTTTCCCTTTTTGCTAAGTCTCTAAATAAATTTAAAAGTAATTCTGGAATCTCTTTTGTTCCATGAGTTTCTCCGAATAAAACTAATTTTTTACCCTTTATTTTTGATATTATTTCTTGAACCATTTTATTCTAGTAGATTATCCGCTACTTCTTTAGTTAGATTATATCCTGATTGTTCTTCAAGCCATAACCATTGCCCATTTGGATTTAATTCTAAGAAGAAATACTTGCCTTCTTTTGAATAAATAAAATCAAATGCTCCAAAATGTAATCCATAATGTGCAAGCATACTTGAGCAAAAATTCCCTACATTTTTAGGAAGTTCCATATGATTGTATTTAACATTTTCTAAGTCATATCTTCTATAATCAACTTTAGATATTTCTGAATCTTGTGAATGTATTGCAATTCCAGTTGCAGTTTTATCTGTCGCAACTACCCTAATTTCAAATTCCTTATCAATATATTCTTGAAATAATGAGGGATGGCCAGAAACCAATGATGCGTTTCTCATCTGTTCTTCAGTTACTTTATTAGTATATACAACTTTATTTCCTTCAAGCGTTCTAATAACAGCTCCTTTTTGTAATTTAAAACAAATGTTTCCATTATGTTTATCATAAAAATCTCTTAAATTGGGTGAGTTGTTAGTTACTATTGTATCTGGGACATACATCCCGCTTTCTAAAGCAAATTTAATTTGATCTAATTTACTATTCGCATGAAAATGGTTTTGGGGGCGATTTACTACCTTTCCTTTATGAGCCATTAACAAACCATCCCATGTTTTTTCACATTCATCAGTAACTAAATCTTGCAAATCTTTAGGCATACCTTTGTTTCTATCTGGAATCATAATTCTTCTATTCCAGATATTCCAAGAAGGAGTTAATCCTATAGTTCTATTTCCATCACTAAGTGTATAAATTAAATCTTCAGAAGAGAAATTTATTTTGTAGTCTCTTAATAAATTTTCAGTAACAATTGTAAAATTTTCTACTTCTCTTTTATTTAAATAATTCCTAACAGAAGAAGCGTGAGAATCATCCAAATGAGTAAGAATTAAAACTTTCCTTTCCATTTTATTAAAAGTTGAAAAATCTACCAATCATCTACAGTCGGAATGCTCCGCCATGTACAAACAGTAACTGAAAATCCTGCTTGCACTTCTACTGGTTTTTCAAGATACATCTCAGCAAAAGTAGAGTAGCCTGTATCTTTTGGAGTGTTTTCGCCCAAATACTCTCTGCTTCCTGCATACACATTTCCTTGGGATACATTCACGGAACCACTTTTTTCAGCAATTCTTTCTAAAACTTCTACCATAAATTTTTAGTAAGATTCAAACTATTTAAACTTTATCGTGTTGCAGTTTATATCGTCGGTTTTAGCGCGCGTCCTATTGGGTGGGAAAGAAAAGTGATTTTAATTAGACATAATATTAGATTATCATAAGTAAATTTATGATAATCTACTAAAAAAGAAGATATAACAAAAATATTTAAAATCTATCATCTTCAATAAGAAATGCAA
>Ga0209541_10016156_pt1 | contig 11067 bp, 11 predicted proteins | sample RifCSPlowO2_01_FD_184027 | JGI IMG/M metagenome (GOLD analysis project Ga0209541, IMG submission 184027) | Groundwater microbial communities from Rifle, Colorado - Rifle CSP2_plank lowO2_0.1 (SPAdes) (version 2) | ecosystem: Environmental > Aquatic > Deep subsurface > Groundwater | place... | reverse complement strand
CCTTAATCATGGAACATGTGGGAGATTTGCTAGAACACAAAAATAAAAAACTATTTATTTTTGGTTCTGAAAACAAATCGTTGTTTGTTTTCATGAATAGTAAATCGCAAATAAAAAGTTCCAAAATTATTGCGATTTACTATAATGTGGGAAAATCTTTATAAGTACAATACTATTTAGGTTAAATCATGGCACGAAAAGTACATACCCGCGCAAAGCGCAAATTTGGAGTCCGTTCACATTTAAGCGGGCATAAAGTTATTAAGAAACGCATGCGACGCTGATCTCAAGGCGACACTAAGCTTATATACTCCTTTCTCTTCTTTATCTTTGGTGTATAGATGGAGTTACTGCTGTTACAAAAGTTGCTTACGGCCTTGGCGCTGGGGGCCCTGATCGGCCTGGAACGGGAATATGCGCGCTACAAGCAGCGGGGGCATTACTATGCCGGTATTCGAACCTTTCCTTTAATAACCTTATTTGGAGCGCTTTCAGCATATTTTGGGGAAGTGATCTCCATTTGGGTGCTGATAAGTGGAATTCTTCTGACTGGATCACTCATCGTGTTAGCCTATCTTTTCGCTCGCCGCAGAGAGATTGCTCCGGTAGGAACAACGTCAGAGTTGGCCGGATTTTTAGCTTTTTTTATTGGAATGCTGGTGTATTATAATCAGCAAACACTGGCGGTGATGTTGACAGTGATAGTGGCAGTGATTTTGTATGCCCGTTCGATGCTGCATCATTTTGCGCATAATATAAAAGATGATGAACTGAGCGGGGCCCTTAAGTTTGCCATAATTGTGTTTGTAGTCCTGCCCTTCCTTCCCAACCAATGGTATGGCCCTTACGGGGGAATTTTCAACCCCTACCAAACTTGGCTGATGGTGATTTTCATTTCTGCGATAAGTTTTGCCGGGTATGTATTGCTTAAGCACTTTGGAGAGCGGGGAATTACCTTAGCAGCTCTTTTGGGAGGGTTGGTGAGCAGTACCGCGGTGACGCTGGCGTTTTCAGAGAAGAGCAACAAAGAGAAGAGAACCGCGGCCTTATTGGCTGCCGGGGTTATTCTTGCCAATGGGATGATGTTCCTGCGAATTTTGGTGATGGTAAGCATTTTGCAGCTGAAATTATTACCTTTACTGCTGTTGCCCTTGCTGCTACTTATAGGTATAACCGTGGCCTTTAGTGTGTTCTTACTGCGAGGATTGAACGGCAAGAGCAGGATAATGCTGCCCTCGCCCTTGCGCCTGTGGCCGGTAGTCAAATTTGGCCTTTTGTTTGCGGCGATCATCGCGGCGGTAAAAATAACGCAGGCTTATTTTGCGTCCAGCGCCACGTATGCGATCAGTTTTCTCTCAGGCATTACGGACGTGGATGCTATTACACTTTCGCTGTTGGAGTTAGGGAAGCAGGGATTAGAATGGTCAATAGTGGCAGCCGGGATATTGCTTGCGGCTGTGGCCAATATAGGATTTAAAGCCGGCGTCGCCTATTGGATGGGGGAGAAGAAGTTTGGAAAGTATGTCTTGATGGCTTTTGGGACATTGATCTTGGTGGGAATAGGCTTATTGTTCTTTATAAAATCGTAGGCAGACTATAGTTTAAATGGGAATCAGGTAGTTAGTAAATCAATATGGAGAATTGCACTAAATAGTGAAAAGAAAAAGGCAATTCTCCGATTAGAAATGCGTAATTATTCACACTAATCAACGCATTTCTCTATACAATGTATATATTTTAGTGTACAGTGTACCCAATTAGCGAAAACTATATAAATAAAGCCCATTCTCTAATCTCAACATGACAAAGATAATTATCTCAACACTTTATGAAAAAGAACCAACACTTGTGGCGGCAACAAAACTAGGAGCTGATCAGCTTTATATTGTTATAGATGATCCGATTAATGAAACACAACAGAATTCATTAGCAATCATCAGAGAAACATTAGAAAAAGTTGTTAAAATTTATACTATTGAAGCACATCCATATGACATTGTTGGAACCGCGCGAAAAATTGTTGCTCTTCTTGAGAATTTTTCAGAAGACGACCAGGTAACTGTAAATATCACTTCTGGTAGAAAAACTCAGTCTCTTGGCTTATTATACGGAGCTTATGCGAGAGCCAGATATGTTAATCGGATTATCTATATTTCCGAAGAGGAACATAGAGTTATTTATTTGCCTAAACTTTCTTTTAACTTGACTGAAAGTCAACTCCAACTTTTAGAACAAATAGAAAAAAAGAGTCATTTAAGTTTAAGCGATTTAGCTGAAAAATCTGGGATGTCCAGAAGTATGTTGTACAGGAATCTCCAGAATTTAGAAGATCACGGTTTTATCATAGTAGATAAAGAATCTCGCTATTTGTTAACTGATGCGGGAAAAATTGCAAGGTTGTAAAATGATAGAAATTCATAAAAATTTATTTGTAGGAACAGAAGAAGATTGCAGAAGTGCTCAAACCAATGGTTTTGCAGTGGTTCATGCATGTAAACATCCCTGTCATCAAAATAGAGTTGGTTATAATGGGAATTCACCATCAACGCATCCTAATTATCTTATACTTGAGGATAATTCACATTGTTGAGGTTACTAAAAGAATGACTGCATACTCCCACTCAAAAATCGGAACTTTTCTTCAATGTAAACAGAAGTATAAATTTCAATATGTTGATAAGATTAAATCAGACATAGAGACTATTGAAATTTTCTTAGGAAAACGTGTTCATGAAACACTTGAAAAATTGTATAAAGATTTACAGTTTGAAAAAGTAAACACGAAAGAGGAACTGCTTGCTCATTTTGAAGCTCATTGGGGCAACAAATGGCATGATAAAGTTGTGATTGTCAAAGATGAATATACTGCTGATAATTACAAAGCCATGGGAAAAAGATTTATTTCCGATTATTATGACCATTATAAGCCATTTAATTCTTTGAAAACCATTGGTTTGGAGACGCAGGACTTAATGCCATTAAATAATGAAAATCAGTTTCATGTGCGTATTGATAGGCTTGCCTGCGACAATGAGGGAAATTATTATGTCTGTGATTATAAGATCAACAATCAGCTAAAAGCTCAAGAAGAATTAGATGAAGATAAGCAACTAGCAATGTATTCTATTTGGATAAAACAAAAATATCCAGACGCTAAAAAAGTAAAACTTGTTTGGTATTTTTTAGCTCATGACAAAGAAATGATTTCGGAGAGAAATGATGAACAGCTTGAAAAACTAAAGTTAGAGACTGAAGAAATTATTAAAGAAATTGAAAATTGCGGAGAATTTCCTACCAATTTAAGTACACTTTGTGATTATTGCCAATATCGGCAGATGTGCCCTGCATGGAAACATGAAGTTGAGCTGGAACAAAAGAGTGAAGAGGAATTCAAAGATGATGACGGGGTTAAACTCGTTGATGAATTAACTAACTTAGAATATCAAACAAGTGAAGCCACTGAACAAATTGAGAAATTAAGAGAGAGAATAATCAAATTTGCTCAACAAAAAGGAGTTGATATTGTCTGGGGAACAGAAAAGAAAGCGTCTGTAAAGCCATACGATAAACTTAATTATCCTAAAACAGAAGAATTCAAAAATTTGCTACGCACTAAAGGGTATGATGTTTTTACTCTGAATTACTCTAAATTATTATCTAAAATTACGAAAAGGGAAGTTGATATCGACATTTTAGAAAAGATTAACACTGAACAAGGCTGGTTAGTTCGGTTAAGTAAGAGGTAAATAAAAATGCTAGACACGAGAAAAATTAATAATTTTTCTGAGGTTAATAAATTAACTATTAAAACACTTGAGGGATGGCTATGGGAAGCAGCTTGTAAAATTAGGGGAGAGATTGATGCTCCAAAGTATAAGGATTATATCTTACCACTCATTTTTTTGAAAAGATTATCAGATGTCTATGATGATGAAGTGGGTAAACTTACCGAAGCTTATGAAGATAGGAAAGAAGCTGAAGCTTTCATCGAAGCAGATCATACTTTAGTATGGTTTTACATTCCAGAAAATTCTCGCTGGGAAAAAATAAGAAGCCAAAGCTCAAAATTAGGCGAGTTTTTGACAGATGCCGTAAGAGCAATCGCAAGAGAAAATCCTAAGTTGCAGGGTGTTATAGATGTAATTGATTTTAATGCTACTGCTGCTGGACAAAGAATCATAAGCGATGAGAAGCTAAAACTTCTCGTTGATACATTGAACAAGCATAGGTTAGGATTACTAAATGTTGAACCAGACATTTTGGGACGGGCTTACGAGTATTTATTAAGGAAATTTGCAGAAGGTTCTGGGCAAAGTGCTGGAGAGTTCTATACTCCGAGAGAAGTAGCGATTTTAATGGCTAATGTTCTTGATCCGAAAGAAGGAGAAGAAGTTTATGATCCCTGTTTAGGTTCAGGCGGACTATTAATTAAATCATATCTTCGCTTTAAAGAAAAGTATCTAGGAAGTACTAAGATTAAGCCAATTAAGTTCTTTGGGCAAGAATATCTCCACAGCACGTATGCAATGGCAAAGATGAATGCTTTTATTCATCAAATGCAGGCAGAAATCGCATTAGGCGACACCATGAACCAACCTGCATTTACGGATGCTCAAAGCAGATTAAGAAAATTTAATATTGTTGTTGCTAATCCAATGTGGAATCAGGATTTTCCGCAAGCAACTTATGAGGCAGATACTTATAATCGGTTTGGTTTAGGTATTCCTCCCTCTTCTAGCGCTGACTGGGGCTGGATACAGCATATGTTTGCTTCTTTGAATGATAAAGGAAGAATGGCTGTAATTCTTGATACTGGCTCTGTTTCTCGTGGAAGTGGGAATAAAGGCTCGAATAGAGAAAGAGAGATTAGAAAGAAATTTGTTGAAAAAGACCTGATTGAGGCAGTTATTTTAGTGCCAGAAAATTTGTTTTATAACACCACTGCTCCGGGCGTAATAATTGTAATCAATAAAGATAAAAAACACAAAGATAATATTCTTCTGATTAACGCTTCCAAGCTGTTTAAGAAAGGCAGACCAAAGAATTATCTGCCTGATGAATATGTAGATAAAATTTCTTCACTTTATTTAAAATGGAAAGAGGAAGAAGGAATAAGCAAAGTAATCGAAAAAGAAGAAATTGTCAAGAATGATTACAATTTAAGCCCATCTCGTTATGTTGCACAAAACGGAGAAGATGAAACTCTGCCATTAGATGAAGCAGTAGTGTTGGTTAAGGAAGCGGAAGAAGAAAGAGCAAAAGCCGATGAAAAACTGCGGTATGTCTTGGAGCAGTTGGGGTTTGAGTGAGGTGAAAATATGATAAAATTTTTAGAGAGAAGTCCTAAAGAAAATGAATATCTTGATTTACTGACCAATTTAAAGAAAAGAATTCAGGAAGCACAAATTAAAGCAGTTGTTTCAGTAAATAAAGAATTAGTATTCCTCTATTGGGATATTGGAAAGAATATATTGGAACGACAAACTAAAGAAGGATGGGGTTCTAAAGTTATAGATCGAATCTCTCACGATTTAATGAGTAGTTTTCCCGAAATGAAAGGATTTTCTCCCAGAAATCTGAAGTATATGCGTAAATTTGCTGAAGAATATCCGGAGAGGGAAATAGTGCAAGAGGTTCTTGCACAATTGACTTGGTATCACAATATTACCCTCACAGAGAAGATAAGCTCTCTTCCAGAACGGCTGTGGTATGCTCAACAAGCAATAAAAAATGGCTGGTCGCGAAATGTACTTGTCCATCAAATTGAGTTAGATTTATATCCGCGGCAGGGAAAAATTACTCATAATTTTAGAACTACACTCCCCTCACCACAATCAGATTTAGCAAGGCAAACACTAAAAGACCCCTACGTTTTTGACTTTCTTTCTTTAGGTAATGATGCACAGGAGAGAGAAATAGAGAAAGAATTAACAAAGCATATTACTAAGTTTTTATTGGAGTTGGGTGCGGGTTTTTCGTTTGTAGGAAGTCAATATCATCTTGAAGTTTCTGAAGAGGACTTTTATATTGATCTGCTCTTTTATCATTTAGGCTTAAGGTGCTATATCATCATTGAACTTAAAGCGGGCGATTTTAGGCCAGAATATGCTGGAAAACTGAACTTTTATCTTTCTGCGGTGGATAATTCACTCAAACACAAAGATGATAATCCCTCTATTGGAATTATTCTTTGTAAAAGCAAAAATAAAGTAGTAGCGGAATATGCTTTGAAGGATATGAGCAAACCGATTGGTGTTTCAGAATACAAAATCGTTCGTTCTATTCCAAAAAAATTAAAGACAAGCTTGCCAACTATTGATGAATTAGAAAAGGAGTTATCAAAGATAAACAAGATTAAAAGAGGAAAAAGATAATTCGCGCAACTGTGCGAGAAATAGAACCATGATAAATCAGGAACTTAAGCATGAATACAAACAAACAGAATTAGGAGAGCTTCCGGTAGAGTGGGGGGTTGTTAAAATTGGTGATGTTTCTAAATTTCAAGGAGGCTTTGCTTTTAAAAGTAAAGATTATGTAGATAAAGGAATAAGGCTTTTTAAAATATCAAATGTGTCTTTTGGTTATGTATTATGGGAGGACATTTCATATTTACCTGAAAATTATCTGAGTGAATACAATGATTACACATTAAATGAAGGGGATTTGATTTTAGCAATGACCCGTCCAATAGTTAGTGGTGGCATTAAAATAACTAGATTGAAAGATACAGACGTGCCATCTCTATTAAATCAGCGTGTTGGAAGATTTATCTTAAAAGAGAATGTTGATGTTGAATTCTTATTTCAGATACTATTTGACCAATCATTTGTAAATTCTATTAGTTTAGGTGCTATTGGTTCACAACAACCAAACATAAGTGCCAAACAAATAGAAGGCATATTTATCCCTCTTCCACCTCTCCCAATCCAGCAAGAAATCGCAGAAATCCTCTCTTCTGTTGATTCAAAAATCGAGCAGGAAGAAAACAAAAAGAAAGCATTGGAAGAATTGTTTAAGTCATGTTGAGGAATTTGATGAGTGCGAAGATAAGGGTTAAAGATATTGAGGTTCAAAATGAAGATAACTAATGCAGACAGAAAAAGAATCCAGCAAAAAATAATGGAGACCTATGTCCCCCTCAAAGAGCTTATCTTTGAAGACAATCATAGAGACATTGATATTGCCAGAAATTTCACCGACTACTCTCATGTCCTGGCCAGTGTTGAGCTTATTATTCATAGCTTCATTACTGCCAATTCTGAAACCGAAGATAAGGATATACTTGATGCGCTTCAAAGAATTAGAACCAGTCCACTGCATGAATTTTCGCATTCCGAAGAAGACGCCTTAGCCTTCGCTATCACCTATGGCATGAGCAGGGCATTACAGCAAAAGAGGCTTGCGATCAACGAAATTAAGGCTTTGCTGGGCTGGCTAATTTATGAAGTAGAGGGAAGAATGCAGAAAAATGAGAGCTATATTGAATGGCTAAGAGGGTTTATGAAAGACAGGCCTATAAATGTATTTGCAGGTGATAAAAAATGCCTATAAAATTCCCCGCAACCGTAGAACTAAAAGTAAATAACCAGCCAGAGCGATTTCAATTAGCTTTTAATGTATGCTACAATCCTGACTGTGACTGCAATGGCGTTAATATGGTTTTATACAATGAAAACAATCAGAGATAAAGCTGCACCAGATATTTTTGACAAACCTATAAAAAATAGGGAGATGGTTTAATATGGCAAAAGGAGATTTTATCGGCAAATGGCGCATCACTGAGATGAGTACGTGGGACAAGGATTATTTTGACGAAGAAGTTCCCGCTTACATTAAGATAGAGAAAAATTCTATGGGAAACTTTCACTTTGGCTACGTCCAAGGACAGATGGATGGAAAAATCGGCAAGCGCCTAGAGGGCGAATACTTTGAATTTACCTTCGATGGAAGTGATAATGGTGGCGGCGATGATGTCTCTGGAAGGGGCTGGATAAAATTAAACGGTAAAAATAACGCAGAAGGAGAGATAAAATTTCATTTGGGAGATGACTCAACATTCCTACTAAGGAGGATGAGACAATGAAAGAGGATATATTGCCGGAATTGTATGATTACTGCCGCCAAAAATACAACAAAACAGAAATGACTCAGTTTATTAATCAATTAGAAAATGAATTTCCTTATCACATTGAAGGGATGGATACAAATAGCTTCATCCGCAGTTTTATGGACTGGTTTGTGTTAGAGAAAATAATTCCTAAAACCGGAAAACGGCTTACTGAGTCCTATGTTGAAGAGCACCCGGGGTTAGATGAAGAGAAGAAACAGAAAATATTGAATACTAAACATATCATTGTCTCAGAATTTGTGGTGATTGCCAAAGAAGGGTTAAACTTAAAACTGAAAAACCGGGAAAACGGAAATTATTATCCTGTCACACAAGTTTCCAACAATCCGCAAATTCAGGCAAACACGATGATTTTAGGGCGGATTTTTCCATGGGGAGAGATTTACCGCTTTGCTGGTGTTATAAAAGAGGAGATTGAAAGATTGGAGTTGCTTTAAGATGGAAAAACTAGGCGGAGAGCGTAAAGCTGTACAGGATACATTAATCAGATATGCTTGCGAAATAGGCTGGACTTACCTTAAACCAGAAGAAACTCAAAGATTAAGAGGCGGAAATACTGGCATGATTCTAAAAGATATTTTCACTAGCCAGATGGCTAAATTAAACTCTGAATTTATTGATAATTTGATGATTGAAGAGCTAATCAAGAAAATAGAAAGGCTACCTGCAAGAATCGAAGGAAATATGCAGGCATGGGAATATCTGAAAGGATTAAAGCCTATTTTTGTGCCAATGGAAAAAAGAGAAAGAAATGTTAAATTTATTGATGAAGAAATAAAAAATAATACCTTCCAAATTACTGATGAGTTCGTCTTTACTAACGGCACAAAAACGAATCGGTATGATGTCGTTTTCATAATAAATGGTGTTCCTGTTTTCTTTGTAGAGACAAAATCTGTGGCTAAATTCTTTGGAAAAACCGCAAATAGGGATTCGATAATATCAGAAGCGTTAGACCAAATAAGAAGATACCATCAAGAAACTCCAGAAATGATGACTTTATTGCAATTAACCACATTTACCAACATTATTCATTTTCTCTATGCCGCGACATGGTGCACAGAATCAAAAAGCATTTTCAATTGGAAATTAGATATTGAAGGCTACTCGCCTTCAGACTTGCCTGCGGCAAGAAATCAAGCTAAAACCTATGAAGAATTAGTAAAAAACTTTTTTGACAAGAAAAGACTAGTTGAAATAATCTTAAAATATATTCTTTTCACAAGAAAGGATGATGTTCTGCAAAAAGTAGTATTAAGACCTCATCAAATAAGAGCTGTACACAAAATTATTGACCGTGCAGAACACAAGACAAAACATCGTGCATTAATCTGGCATACGCAAGGGAGCGGAAAAACTTATACTATGATAGTGGCTGCGGAGAGAATCCTAGAAAAACCAATCTTCAATAATCCAACAGTTATACTATTAGTTGATAGAAACGAACTGGAAACTCAAATGTTTAATAATCTTATTGCCGCTGGTTATGACCAAAAAGATTTGGAAGAAAGAACTGCTCAAACAAAAAAGCATCTAAGAGAGCTTCTGCAAAATGATACTAGGGGATTAATCATTTCAATGGTTCATAAGTTTGAAAATATGTCAACGGATATTAATACCAGAAAAAATATTTTTGTATTGGTCGATGAAGCACATAGGACAACCGGGGGGAATTTAGGCAATTATTTAATGGGAGCTTTGCCAAAGGCCACTTATATCGGATTTACAGGAACACCAATTGATAAAAAAGGAAAAGGTAGCGGAACATTTATCACCTTTGGCAGAGATGACGAGCCACAGGGTTATTTAGACAAATATGGAATAGCTGAATCAATTAACGATGGAACAACAGTAAAGCTTCACTATTCTTTAGCACCAAATGAGCTTCTTCCAGATAAAGAAGTCTTGGAAAAAGAATTCTTGAATTTAGCAAGTTTACAAGGAGTAAGTGATATTGAAGCATTAAACAAAGTATTGGAAAAAGCTGTTAACCTAAGAAATATGCTAAAGAATAAACAGCGTATAAAGAAAGTTGCTGATTTTGTCGTTGACCATTTTAAAAAATATGTTGAGCCGATGGGGTATAAAGCATTTTTAGTCGCTGTTGATAGAGAAGCTTGTGCATTATATAAAACTGAATTAGATAAATTGCTTCCTAAAAAATATTCAGAAGTTGTTATTAGTCCAGCACATAATGACACTGAATTGTTATCTCAATTCCATCATTCAACAGAAAAAGAAAAGGAAATAAGGAAAGCATTTACAAAGCCAGATAAAGATCCTAAAATCTTAATTGTTACTGAGAAGCTTCTTACGGGATTTGATGCTCCAATTTTGTATTGTATGTATTTAGATAAGCCCATGAGAGACCACGTTCTTCTGCAAGCCATAGCCAGAGTTAATCGCCCATACGAAGATAATGAGGGAAGGAAAAAACCATCTGGCTTTGTGTTGGATTTTGTTGGTATCTTTGACAAACTAGAGAAAGCATTAGCTTTTGACCATAGCGACATAGAAGGCGTTATTAATGATATTGGGGTTTTGAAGCATAGATTTGAGGAATTAATCAAAATAGCCAAAAAAGAATATTTTAAGATTACAGAGAATAAGACAAAAGATAAAGCGGTTGAAGCTTTGTTAGATTATTTTAGGAATGAGGAAATAAGAAAAGCATTTTTTGATTTTTATAAAGAAGTTTCAACAATATATGAAATTCTTTCTCCTGACGCTTTCTTACGCCAATTCATGGGAGATTATGAAAGACTCACAAGAATGTTTAAAATATTAAAAGAAGCCTATGAGCCAGGCATTACTATTTATAAAGAATTTACCAGAAAAACTGCCAGGTTAGTTCAAGAGCATACAAAAAGTGGCAAGATAAAAGCCGATTTAGAGATATATGAGATTGATGGAGATACCATTAAGAAATTGGAAGATAG
>Ga0209541_10016154_pt1 | contig 11068 bp, 10 predicted proteins | sample RifCSPlowO2_01_FD_184027 | JGI IMG/M metagenome (GOLD analysis project Ga0209541, IMG submission 184027) | Groundwater microbial communities from Rifle, Colorado - Rifle CSP2_plank lowO2_0.1 (SPAdes) (version 2) | ecosystem: Environmental > Aquatic > Deep subsurface > Groundwater | place... | reverse complement strand
CTCAGGAATTTTCTTGCAGAGCGTAAGAGCTCGTATGAAAAAGTCTTGGCGGCTCTTTCCGGCACCGATCGTAAGGAAGCGGAAGCCCTGTTCGGGGGTCTTGCATGGGTTGCGGAACTCTACCAACAAAAAGTTGGCGACCTGCAAGAGCTCGCGAAAGTGGAGTCGAAAATCAAGGTCTGGGAAGCTAAAGTAAAAGCCGGGAAACCCCTGATGACGGGGGAAATCGCCCAGGTCAATAAATTTGTGAGCCAGATGCGCACGTTCCAGAAAGAACCGCGCACAAACGCCGTGACCCGCTTGCGGGACGGGGAGAAGCAGTGCGCCGGCAGACTTTTTTGCATTCTGCCGGAGTTTCTTGAATCTCTCCCCGCGCAGTTTTCTCGCAAAGACGGAGAGATCCGGGCAAAGGCTTTCGATCTTCTGGATCGGCTGCAGGCTTTCAAAGGGGCTCCTAAGGCATGACCACCGCCGGCGAACGATTCGTTCGCCGGCATTTTCTTTTCCGGGCGCCGGGAAAGGAATCGGTTCGGCACCCGTCTCAAGATTTGTTGACACGGGGGCGCCGCCGCGTACTATGATGAACAACAGATCAGTATGAATGAAACTTCCAATGGAATGAGCACGCGCAATCTCGCCTTTCTCATACTGGCTCTTGCGGTCGCCGTCGGTCTCTACTCGTACTACGGACGCTCGCTGACCGCTCCCAAGACCGAGAACCCGACCGCAACGTCGACCCCGCAGGTGAACACCTACCGCAACGAGACCTACGGCATAGCGTTCACGTACCCGACGACCTACGCGCTCGAAGAAGCTGAGCGTGGCAATGGCGAGCGCGCCCATTACGCGATCGTGCTCACGAAAAAAACCGATCTTCCTCCGCCCGCAAACGGCGAAGGACCGACCGGCATTTCGATCGACATCTACCAAAATAACCTTGATACGCAGACGCTCATCGGGTGGCTCACCGGCAACAGTGCTTCCAATTTCAAACTTTCTCCCGATGGAACCTATACGACGGCGAGTGTCGACGGTAGGGAAGCCATCGCATATCGCTGGTCGGGTCTTTATGAGGCGGACAACACCGCATTCCTCCACAAGGACAACATTGTTTCTATCGCCGCGACCTATATCACGCCGGATGACGATAGTCTCCGCGTCTATCGCGGTCTGCTCAACTCCATGGAACTCTACTAAACGGAGCAGGATGAGGTACTATAGAACGGTCCGCTTCCTCTCTCAGAGATGACTTCTTTCTTCGCGAGTCCCGCCGGAATACAGATAACGACGTTCATGCGGCGCTATGAACGGCATGTTGGCGTCGCCGCCCTGCTCTCCGGTTTCGTGTTCGATACCTTGACGCTAGGGAGACCGGATCAGCTCTTCGGGAATATCATCCTCTCCGCGTATCTTCTTATCTCGGCATCCGCCATCCTTGCGCTTGCGCTCTACGGCAGACGCGGGAATGCCGCACCGTTCCTCTTACTGGCACTTCTCCAATTCTGTTTCGGCAATCTCGCCGGAGGACTCCTTGTCCTCTACGGGCAGAGCGGCACGTTCGAGGGCAGTTTCCTCTTCTTCCTGGTTTTCGGCGCGTTCGTCATCGGGAACGAATTTCTCCGCACGCGGTACAGTCTTCTGTCATTCCACATCGGCGCGTGGTTTTTTCTCCTTCTTGCATACGCGGCACTCATCCTGCCCATCCTGATGCATTCGCTCGGCGACACCATATTCCTGCTCAGCGTCGCCCTAAGCATTGCTCTCGTGGTGCTGTTTCTGACACTGCTCTATGCCGTTTCGCCGGCGAGTTTCGCCGGCGTGAGGCGGCAGACGGCGCTCAGCCTTACCGCGATCGCGCTTCTGTTTACGGGATTCTATTTCGGAAACGTCATTCCGCCGGTGCCGCTGTCCCTGCAGCAGATAGGAATTTTCCATTCGGTGTTCCGCACGGCATCGGGCTATGAAGCAACGTTTGAAAAGCCGGACTGGTACGAATTGTTCCGGCTCTCCGACAAGACCTATACGATCGCAGACGATTCCCGCGCCTACTGCTTCAGTTCGGTATTCGTGCCGGCAGGCATCACGACACTGATCGCGCATCGTTTCGAACGATACGACGAAGAGGCACAGGCGTGGTTTACCGCTTCCTACGTGCCGTTTCCCGTTTCGGGCGGACGCGACGCGGGGTTTCGCGGATACAGCGCGACGACGAAGCTCTCGCCGGGAACCTGGCGCTGTAGCGTGGAAACCGGACGCGGTGCCCTCGTCGGTCGCAGCACGTTTACCGTCATGACGGGAACTCCCGTTCTCCAAACGGATACTTTTTAACCTTCATATCGGATTCACACCGTATGCGCATGAACCGCATGAACAAAGCGTGATACAACATGGTCCCGCTTTCACCACGCGTTCAGTGGCTCTTGCGTATGCTGTTGTGCGTACGGTCGAATCGTATCAGCATAGACGAGTAGAAAAACCTCTATGGCACAGGATAAAAATGGGAATAGGGTGCAAGGCAGAGGAAACAGCAAACGCGGATTTGCCGGTATGGATCCGGAAGAACAACGAAGAGTAGCGGCGCGCGGCGGAAGAAGCCAAGGGCAGGAAAATAATCCGGGCAATTTCGCCAATGACCGCGAACGTGCGAGCGAGGCTGGCCGCAAAGGCGGCAGCGCATAATACACCACCGCACGCCGCGCCTCATGAGGCGCGGCGTGCGGATAGTTAAAGTTAAAACAGAGGGTAGGCTCGCGCCTTTGCGTGCTTCATCTTCGTTTCACTGCGGCAATGCTACCGTTTACCCAAGCGGTCGAAATTATTACAAGCGTGTGTAACATCAGGGGTATGCACATGTCTACAATAAAACTCGTCACGAGCATTCCCGCACTGGCTCTTCTTGCTACGACTATCGCGCAGGCACAGACCACGACGCCAACGACGACGCCGGGGGCTCCGAGTACCGGCGTCGGCGGCGATGCGGTTTCGACCACGCTCGTCCTCATCATATCGGCGCTGGTTGTTGCTGCGGGAATGACTTATCTCGGCAGGAAGTTCGACATCTCGCAGAAATAAGCCCTCACTTCCACTCTTCGCGAGGCTTGGCGTATCGTTCCGGAAATGCACACAGGTCCGCACCGGCCTGTGTGCTTCATATCGGTTCCCCTAACTGTATACTGGCAGCATGCTGTCCTATCGGTTCAAAATGATCGGAGTCGGGGTACTGACCGCCGCTGCGGCGATCATGTTTTTCGCGACGCTTTCCCGCTCCTATCTTTTTCCAAAGACGGAACCGGAAGCAGTGGTGCCGCTCATGATCGAAGAAGAGGCGCGGCAGAAAGCCGCTTCTCCGGAGAGGGCGGCGCGGCTTCGCATCCCGAAGGTTTCCGTCGATGCGGAGATCACGCTGGTGGGGATCGCCGCAAGCGGCAACATGGCTGTGCCGAGAAGCTATGCGGACGTGGGATGGTACAAATACGGCACTGTGCCTGGAGAGATCGGAAGCGCGGTCATCGACGGGCATTTCGACAACGGCTTCGGCATGGATGCGGTGTTCAAGCACTTGGGCGAATTGGAGCCGGGGGATGATATTTACGTGCGCACGGCGGAGGGTGCGGAACTCCGATTCGTCGTGCGCGAAGTAGGGAGCTATGACAATGCCGCCGTGCCGCTTGCGCGGGTTTTTGAGCGCACTGACGGCGCATATCTGAACCTCATCACCTGCGACGGGGAATGGTCCCCGGAAAAGGAAACCTACACGAAACGCCTGATCGTCTTTGCAGAATTACTCTGACCCTGCGCGTCTCCAAAAAAATGCGAGGCGCCCATTCACAAGTCTTTCATGAGAAAGCTGGTTGACTGAGGCAATGTACAACGGCACTCGTGCGCCTCTTATTATCTTCGCGCTCGTCTTACTCGCCGGAGGAGCGTTGGTGTGGTGGCAGGTTGCGGGAAAAAGCGCGGAAACGGCACTGCAGTCCGAAAAAACGGAAGACACAGGGGTGCCGATGTCTTCTTACCGCAACGACACATACGGCTACAGCTTTTCCTATCCGTCGACGTATGACCTGCGCGAATACACGCCGGAGTATGTCTCTCTCGGGTACATGACCGCGAACGGGTTCGATGCGCTTGTCGCCGTCGGGATCGCACAAAGCGGTGCTCTCGAGGAGTATGGAAATTTCGAGGAATATCTCTTTGAAACAGGGCAGGCTCTCTGTGCCGCCGATGGGTCAGCGGGACACGTTGAGTGTGACCGGATCGAGCGGACGGATGCGTTTCCGAGCGCGGCAGGACTCTCCGGTACCGCCGTATATCTGCACCTTGTCGATACGCGCTCCGGCACGACAAGCAGCATGATATTCGGACCGCTCTACGCATTCAACATCGCGGCGAACACGCCGGGGTCGAAATTTTCGGTGCTTATCATCTATCCGCCGGTCGTCCACGCAAAAGAGCAGATAAGTGCGGCGCTTGCAAAAGGCATCGCTGATTCTCTGATGATCGAGAAATTGGCGGCGCGGTAGACGTGCGCATCGGGCGGCGCATCCCGTGAGATACAGGATACGAGCGGTTGTAGAAATTGTACGCCGACATGTCACGGGGTATACCCGCACACTAACCTTGGCACAAGGTTAGTGTGCGGGTATACTCTTGCCATGTCTCTTTTTCTCACCAGACTTTTTTCGTATACGACTTCGCTTGGAACGAAGACGTATGCGCTCATCGCTGTCGCCATCGTGCTTATTGCCGGAGGTGTTTGGTACATGCTCTCGAGCGGAGGAGAGGAGGACGTGATTGTCGTATCGCGTTCCGATTTCGTTGCCGAGACTTCGGTTTCCGGAACGGTTGTCGCGGCACAGGCGGTTGATCTCGGCTTCACGCAGAGCGGACGTGTCGCGGGGGTATACGCGGCTGTCGGTCAGATCGTCGCACAGGGAGCACTGCTTGCACAGATAGAAAACGGCGACCTCTCTGCCGCTGTGCTCCAGAAAGAAGCGGCGCTTGAAACCGCGGTAGCAGATCTCGCGGAGCTTGTCTCCGGCACCCGTCCGGAGGAGATCGCGGTGTCGCAGGCGGAAGTCGCGAGCAAGGAGACCGTTCTTTCGCAGGCGAACCAAGCTCTCTTCGACGCGATCCTCGATGCGTACACGGAATCGGATACGGCGATCCGCAACGATACCGACCAGATTTTTGATAATCCGAACGTGAACCCGCAGCTGAAGCTATTTGTTACGGATACCCAAACAAAGCTGGCTGCGGAAGGCGGACGCACCGCCATGGAAGGGATGTTGGTAGCCTGGAATAGCGCGCTCTCCAGCCTTTCCGCAAGCGCCGATCTTAGCTCAGCGACGTCGCTTGCGGAGCAAAATCTCACCGCGACAAAAAACTATCTTGCACAGGTGAACACCGCGCTTAATACGGCGATCCCGTCGACGAACATCACACAAACGACGATCAACGGGTATATCGACGACGTCGCGACCGCCCGCGGGAACATCGGGAGTGCCTCTTCGGCGCTCACCACCGCCGTCACGGCGCATAAAAACGCGGTGACCGCGCGTACTACCGCGGCGAGGAATCTAGAGCTCAAAGAAGCGGGCTCGACTCCGGCTGAAATAAGCGCGCAAGAAGCGCGGGTCAAAGCGGCAGAAGCGGATCTGGCGAACGCTCGTGCGCAGCTCCGAAAGACGTTGGTGGTCGCGCCATTCTCCGGCATCGTAACGCGGATGGATGCGAAGATGGGAGAGATCATCTCGCCGAACACGCCGGAAATCGCGCTCCAGAGCGTCGGCACGTTTCAGATCGAAAGCTTCGTGCCGGAAGTAAACATCGCGAAACTCGCCGTCGGCAATCCCGCCGAAGTGACGCTTGATGCGTACGGACCGTCCGTACAGTTTCCCGCGCGCGTGGTCGCGATCGATCCCGCAGAAACCGTCCGCGACGGCGTTTCCAACTACAAGACGACGCTTCAGTTCGACGCTCCCGATCCGCGCATCCGCTCAGGCATGACCGCGGATGTGCTGATCCAAACCGCGCACAACGAGGACACCATTGTCATTCCGCAGGCGGCTCTATATACGAAAGACGGCGCACACTACGTCGACGTGCGCGTCTCGCGCGGGCGGCAGGCGCGGCTGGTGGAAACCGGTCTCTCCTCGCTCGGGAAAGTCGAGATCCTCTCGGGGCTCTCTCTCGGCGAAGCAGTCTACCTTTCTCCGCAGTAGGCACCTGTCCCGTTAGAACAGTACGATAAGAAATGATATGAATGGAGTCGAGATGAGTTATAGGAACAAACGTGCAGATCGCGAGGCTATCGCGCTCTGTTTCTAACTGGGATGTTTTCGCTTCTCAATATCCGCGTGGGGTGGTATTTAGCCCTCCGGCAGATCAGGCGGTCGAGCCGATGGGCGACGGTGCTCATCATTTTCGTGATGCTCCTCACGTTCCTCAATCTCGTCGTGGTGACCGGCATTTTGGTCGGTCTTATCGAAGGCATCAATGACAGCTATCGGACACAGTACGTCGGCGACGTGATCATCTCTTCGCTTGAAACGAAAAACTACATCGAAAACAGCCCGTCCATCATCTCGTTTCTGACCAGCTTGCCGCAGGTGGACCGCATCGCCGCGCGCTACGTGGAAAGCGGCGTCGCGGATGCGAATTACAAAACCCGCACCGATCCGAATGATAAGAGTAACAGCACGGGTGCACAGTTTGCCGGCATTGACCCGATAGCGGAAGACCGGTTCTCGAATCTCTCGCGCTACATGCTCGAAGGCGAGTACCTGGCGCCGGACGATTACGACAAGGTGCTCGTCGGACATCAGCTCCTTTCGGAATACAGTTTCGGCGATCAGCCGGGATTGACGACGCTCAAGGGAGTGAAGGTCGGCAGCAAGCTGCGTATCACCATCGGGAGCGCGCAGCGGGAAGTCACGGTGAAAGGAGTGTTGAAGAGCAAGATCGGCGAGCTTTCGGTGCGTATGTTCATGGTGGATACCCAGTTCCGGGGATTAATCGGACGCAGCGATTACAATGTCGCAGAGATCGCCGTTAAGCTGCACGACGGGAACGACCCCGCCGCATTCCGCGATTTTCTGCTCAACAGCGACATCGGACGTTTTGGAAAAATAAAAACGTTCATTGAATCGATCCCGCCCGGTGTCGCCGACATCAAAAGCACGTTTGCGATGCTCGGCAACATGATCAGCTCCATCGGGCTCGTCGTTGCATCGATAACGATATTCATCGTCATTTTCATCAACGCACTTACGCGCCGGAAATTCATCGGGATCCTCAAAGGTATCGGCATCAAAGGGGAAGCCATAGAGATTTCGTACATGATCCAGTCGTTTTTCTACGCGACCTGCGGTTCCGCGGTCGGTTTACTCGTGCTGTACGGCGTGCTGGTACCTCTCATCGCCGCACACCCCATTGATTTCCCGTTCAGCGACGGCATCCTGGTCGCGCCTATCCCCGACACGCTCGCGCGCATCGCACTTCTGGTGTTCTCCACAATTATTGCCGGCTATATCCCCGCGCGCATGATCGTGCGAAAGAACACGCTCGATTCCATCCTCGGACGCACATAACATGCACATACCATGATAGAAACACGACACTTAATAAAAACGTTCCAAGACGGCGACATCGAGACGAAGGTCTTGAAGGGCATTGATTTTAAGGCGGAAAGCGGCGAATTCGTGGCGATCATGGGACGCTCCGGCGCGGGGAAATCGACGCTCATGTACCAGATGAGCCTGCTGGACGAGCCGACCTCGGGAGAGATCACCATAAACGGCAGGGACGCACACGCCATGAGCGAAAAAGAAAAAAGCCAGTTCCGCTTGCAGACGTTCGGCTATGTGTTCCAGGACTACGCGCTCCTTCCCGAACTTTCGGCGCTTGAGAACGTCGCGCTGCCGCTCCTTATGCAGGGACTTTCCAAAGAACGTGCGGAAACGCAAGCGGCGCAGGCGCTTGCCCGCATGGGGCTCTCGCATCGGCTGGGAAATCTGCCGGGACAGCTCTCCGGCGGCGAGCAGCAGCGCGTTTCCATATCGCGCGCCGTGGCGCATGACCCCGCTATTTTGTTTGCGGATGAGCCGACTGCGAACCTCGACCGCATTTCGTCGCAGAGTGTCATGGAAATTTTCCAGGAGCTGCACGCCAAGGGACAAACCATCATTATGGTGACGCACGAGGACGAATATGGAACACTAGCGGACCGAATTATCCATCTCGACGACGGGCGGATTGTCGGAGCGGAGAAGAGGTGAAAAGAGGAGGTTCTCTCAAAAGGCACGATACAAAGCTGGTAAAAAATTATGATATATCATAATTTTTCTATACTAATACTAAGAAGTGCACAAGAACTGCGGTGAGGAGGTCACAATCGGGATGCACAACCGTTTTCTGACACCGGGTAGCCCGATTCTGTTCATGCTCTGTTCATGACAAGCAGTTCATAGTCATAGCAGGGTGATTAGCAGTAATTTATTTGCTTGTTCTCTATGGCAACAGCAAAACAGAAAGCCGCCGCGCGGAAAAACATCCGCAAGGCGCAAGCGGCAAGACGCAAAATGTCTTCGCGCAGCCGCCCACGTAGCGGCGCGCGACGCCGCGCACGCGTCTAAAAAACGTATGTGTCGAAAGGGGCTGTGCAAGTACAGCCTCTTTTGGCACGTCACCGAAAGCGAAGCGTCGATTTTCTTTTACTCGTAATGGCACACAGACCCCTTTTATATGCTTGTAACGATCGCACTCATCTTTCTGGTCCTTTGGTTTCTTGGGATGATCGGCATCTATTCCATCGGGTGGTTCATTCACATCCTGCTGGTCGCGGCGATCATCATGTTTTTGATCCGCGTTATTCAGGGCGAAAATCCGCTGAAGTGACTGTCCCTGCCGTACCAAAGGTCTTGGAAGCGGCAGCACTTTTGCTCTACACTATAGGTTATGCAGGTCATGCACTATAAGAACCTCGTCACTGCGCTCGTGTTTTTAGTCCTTATCGGGGGAGGATTTATCCTATGGACGCAATACCGGAGTGCGCCGGGCGACGACGAAAATACGTTCTGTGCGGCGGACGTGCGAAGCTGTCCGGACGGCTCTTCTGTCGGCAGAGTGCCGCCCGCATGCGAGTTTGCCGCCTGTCCCGCCGAACGTACGACGGAAGTCGAGCTTGAAGCGCGCCTCAACCGACCGGTAAGCGCGCTTGGCGTCACGATCACGCCGCGGCAGGTGCTTGAAGACAGCCGCTGTCCCGTCGACGTAACCTGCATTCAGGCGGGTACGGTACGCGTACGCGCGGACCTTACGAGCGGTTTGGGAACGGCGAATCAGATCTTTGAGCTCGGAAAGCCGATCACGACTGAAACGGAAATCGTCGAGCTTATAGGGGTAGGACCGCAGAGCATATCAGGCAGGCAAATCGATGCTTCACAGTACCGCTTCACGTTCCGGATCTCGAAACGCCCCGTCGAAAACGGCGGTAAGGACTGATCATTCCGCCTCGGTCGTTCGCGGCGGCTTGTCTACTGGGTCGAACACCACGCCGACGATTTCTTTGTGCTTTGTGAGTGTTGCGCAGATCTCTTTCGCGGTCTCTTCGGGGAACCACACACCCTCCGCGGTCATGAAATCGATGGTCTTCACAGCCCGTACGAGGATAATCGGTCCGTAGACGCGACCGTCACCTTTAACGCCGACGATGTTGACGCCAAGGAGCGCGACGACCGTCTGCGAATAGGTATCGTAGAGTCCGTGTTTTTGGAGAATTTCTTCCACTCGCGCGTATGCCCATGAGACAAGCGCGAGCCGCTCTTTCGTCACCGGGGCGCCCACGATGCGCACGAAATTGCCCGGTCCCGGGAACGGCTGCCGAGCAAAGACGCTTTTGGGCAGGCGAAGCGATTCTGCGAGCGCACGTACTTCGTATTTGAACAGCTCTCCGAGCGGATTGAGCTGAATGCCGCTATACGCGATGCCGACATTGTGATGCGATTTAATGGTCGCTCCACCGGTCGCGCCCGATTCAATGAGGTCGGTCGCAAGCGTTCCCTGGAGAAGCGCCGGTTTTCCGCCGAAGCGGTGGGCTTCTTCATTGAGGATCGCCGTATAGATTTTCTTGAACCGTTTTCGTTTTTCTTCAGCGTCGACGGTTGTGGAAAGCCCCCGTACGAAGCGGTGTTCCGCCGAGACGATGCGGATACGGATGCCGGCTGCTTTCGCATGCAGTCGTATCTCGGTAAGCTCGTGCTCGCGCAATTGTCCGCCGTCGATCACGATGCCGAGCAGGCGGCTTTTGAGTACCGGCGCGAGCATAGCGGCAAGGGTGGTCGAATCGACTCCTCCGGAGAAACCCATGACCGCCGTGCCGCTTTTGCCGAGCACTGACTCAACGCCGCTTTGGACGGAAGAGACGATTGCACTCGGTTCCCAGTCTTTTGTACAGTGCGCGATCCGCTCGGCGAAATTGTGGAGCATCTTCTTGCCGTATGGCGTGTGGGGCACCTCGGGATGGAACTGAAGCGTATATATTGATCTGTCCGCAGACTCCATCGCTTCGATGCCGCCGGTTTTTATCGAACGCGCCGTGACCGAAAATCCTTTCGGGATGCGGCTGACGGAATCACCGTGACTCGCCCAGACCTTCTCTGCCTTCGGCACGCCGCGGAAAAGCACTGCATTGCCAACCGTCCGTATCTTCGTAGAGCCGTACTCCTCTTCTCCAGAGATTCGCTTCACCCTGCCTCCGAAATGTTGGGCAAGCCACTGATGACCGTAGCAGATCGCGAGGATGGGCACGCGTGCGGTAAAAATTTCTGTGGGCGGCTCCGGAGCGTTTTTCTCGTAGACGCTTCCGTCGCCGCCGGAGAGGATAATCGCTTTGACGTTCTTCGCTGTGTTGAGCCACACGCCCGCTTTTTTTGGATCAAGCACCGCGCTGCGGAACCCGAGTTCCCGCAACGTCCGCGCGATGAGGAGGGTGTACTGCGAGCGCAGGTCGATGATGAGTATCTGCGGCTTCAGATCCATGATGAGGGAAGTATACCCGCACGCGAAC
>Ga0209541_10016153_pt1 | contig 11068 bp, 10 predicted proteins | sample RifCSPlowO2_01_FD_184027 | JGI IMG/M metagenome (GOLD analysis project Ga0209541, IMG submission 184027) | Groundwater microbial communities from Rifle, Colorado - Rifle CSP2_plank lowO2_0.1 (SPAdes) (version 2) | ecosystem: Environmental > Aquatic > Deep subsurface > Groundwater | place... | reverse complement strand
TATGGAGAATAATAATCATAAAGTTTATGGTGTAAAACAAGTAGTATAATGCTGATTAAGAATGGGCCAAGCAGGATTGGTGCATTGAATTATACTGCCAAATATATTTCCTGTTCCTGAAGTGCCTACTGGACCTGGAATATTGTAACAACCAAAATCTGTTACAATACTATTGCAAGCCACATTATTTGTTAGGTTATTATTATTTGAATTTTCGCCAGAAATATCGATGCCAAAATTATTTGAATCCAAAATATTATTAATCAACTGATTGTTTGAACTGGTGCCTAAAACGATACCCTCAATACTTGAGTCTATTATATTATCCCTTAAAATATTGTCATTTGAAGAGTCTAAAAAGATACCATACCTATTTTCATCAAGAGTATTCTCTTGTATTATATTACCAGTGCTTTCTGCAATGAAGATTGCAGTGGCACTTCCAAAACCCGCAGTGTTTACTATATGAATATTATTTTTAATTATATGATTATCCTTTCCTAGAGTATAAATTCCGTAAATACTGCCCATAACATCTCCAGAAGAAGTTATAGTTAAATCATTAAAATTCCCATTATCCCCTATATTATAAATTCCTGCACTAAAATTATAAATCTTTCCGTTTTTGATAGTTATATAATTATATCCACCACTATTATTAATGCCATAATCTTCCAAACCAGTATCTCCTATTATTTTATTTCCCTGCATGTCTAGGGTTATTCCATTTGCTGCTATGGTAAAACAAGTTTCAGTAGTACTCAAATCATTATTAAGAACATAATTTCCATTTTCTACATTTAATGTGCCGCAATTAGTTAGGCTTATTGTTGTTGGTCCAGGAGTTGTGCCTCCGCCACCTCCGCTTGGTGCACTTGCAGGCAGTCCAGTAACATTTTTTTCTGCAGAAACAGCAATAATTGGATAAACTTTAAATGAAACAAGATTCTTGCCCGTTGAATCTGGAGAAGTGGCACTCCTTGCTATCGAATAAGTAATTGTTTCTAATTCACCAGGAATAGAAACTGTATTTTCATAAGCATAACTATTACTTGTTCCATCTAAAAATATAATTTTTATGGCAATTATATCTCCTGCTCCTGCACTTCTTGTCACAGATATATTAATAGGGTCTTGAGACAAGTCAACTTGAGAAGTTGACAAAGAAACTGTGAATTGTTCTGCTCCTACATCTTCTGAACCTTCTGTGATTGTTTGTTTAACAACATTCCAGACAATTACAATTGCTGCCAATACTAGTAGAATTATCAAGATTGTTGTGACAATCTGTGAAACAGCTTTCTTGCTTTTGCTCATTTTGCCTCTTTTTTTGTTGTTATTTTTAAGCAACTTAGATTTATAAATCTTTTTGAAATCATGGCTCAGCTTGATTACTAATCACTATAAACTTTAATAATACTCAATAATCTTACTTTATAAATCGCTTAATCAAATTTATTAATTATTGTTTTTTGTTAGAGCATTATTTTCTAAGAGATTTACTAGAAGTTGAAATTAAAAAATAGAAAAAACTAAAAAATTAAATTAAAAAAATTAAAATAGGTTTATGGGTAACTAGCTGTTCCAGGGCAAACATTGGTTCCAATCTTTGATCCTGCTTCAACTTTGGTATATGCCGAAATACTTGAGATTAAATAGTTTTCAGATTCTAATTGTCCTAGCTTAGTTGTTGTTGATGATGATTTAGATGTTCCATCAACAAGCAATATAACATCTGCAGCTGTATCTGCGCCTCCTGAAAGTCGAGTGACACTAACTGTTAATGTATTTGTAGTTGTATCTGCTACTACATTAGTTATATCTAATTCTACCCCAATACATTCTGTTTTTCCTGTAATTTCTCCTGCCCCGCTTTCAACAGTGCTTTTGACTGCCTGCCAGACAATTACAATTGCTGCCAAAACCAATAGGATTATTAGAATTGTTGTTACAATCTGACTAACTCCTTTCTTATTCATGTTTATTTACCTCCTTTTTGATTTAATATAAACTATATTTATACGACGCATAATGGCTTTATAAATATTTTGATTATGTTTGTGATACATAAATTTCATTTATTTCTGTTGCAGTTAGAGCTCTGTTGAAAATCATTACATCATCGAGCTCTCCTAGATATCCTTTCATACCATAATTATTAGGGGCAACATAACTTAGATTTCCCAATAATGTTTTTCCACTTGCACTTGGTATCTTTAAACTCGCAATGCTAGTATAAAAAACACCATTTTTATAACCCTGCACTGTAGTTGTAGTTGGATTATAATTAACAACAAGATGTGTCCATACATTTGAAGGGATACCACCAAGAATCAGATAATAACTAGCTGTCCCAGAAACTTTAGTGAAGTAAATAGACGAGCCCCAGACTAAGAAATAATAACTCCCATCAGTTCCTTTTTGAGATATAAAGACACAACTGTTGGTGCCAGTTGTGCAATTAATAGAACTATCATATTTAACCCAGAAACTCCATGTTCTTCCTGATAAGTTAGAGAAAATTAAACTCGCGTCATCTCCAATATCAACATAGTCCCTAGGAGCATCAAAACTAATTACTTTTTGCCTATTTGGATCATCTATAATATGCGTACCATATACTAAAGTTCCAGGATTAACTCCTTTTTCATCAGGAGTTATTCCGCCTGATTCTGATTCAAATCTCCACCAAGAAATTAAACCGAGATGGCAATCAGCTTCTTTAAGATCAATTTTTCCATCACAATCATTGTCTAAAACATCAGCACAATTTCCAGTTGCTACTGATTCTTCCAACCCTGGATGTGCTGCTGGAGCAGTATCATCACAATCTAGGCCTAGGCCATTATCTATATCTATATATCCTACTGGGAGAGCGTTCCCAGAACAAACATCTATTAAGTTTCCAATTCTGTAAGTGTCTCTATCAGTATCTACATATCCTGGTAATAATTGCCATAAATTTATGTTGCCATCATCACAATCAATAGTTGAATCATAACCATCTTCATCGCTATCAACAGATTCTGTAGTTTCTTTAATGCTAGCTTTAATTCCAGTAGCATTTTTGTTTTCAGAAATAGCAATAATTGGATAAATTTCAACTGATTTGAGATTAGTTAAAAGTATATCATCACGAGGAATAGAATAAATTATTGTCTCTAATTCATCAGGAATATCTGTGCTGTTCTCATAAGTATAACTATTTCCTGCATCATCTTTGAATATGATTTTTATAGCAATTATATCTCCTGCTCCTGCACTTCTTGTCACAGATATATTAATAGGGTCTTGAGACAAGTCAACTTGTGAAGTTGACAAAGAAACCGAGAATTTCTCTGCTCCTACATCTTCTGAACTTGTTTTAATTGTTTGTTTAACAACATTCCAGACAATTACAATTGCTGCTAAAACAATCAGAATTATCAAGATAGTTGTTACAATTTGTGAAACTGCTTTCTTATCTTGTTGCATTTTGCCTCTTTTTTAATATTAGCAGATATTCTCTAAAGTTTAAAAAACTATCTTTTATTGAAGCTGTTTAAAAGCTTAAAATATTCTTCTTTGCTCATGACTTTGTCTGTTTCTGACAAGCCGACTTGCTCTGAAAATTTCCAAAAAGCTTCTGGCTTGTAGCCTTGCTTCTTTAGGCTTGCTATAGTTGGAAGCCTCAAGTCATCCCAGCCTTTATATTTTCCTGCTTCAATATCTTTTCGCATCTGTGTTGTTGATAAATGCAAGTCCTTAAAATGCAATCTCCCAAGATAAGCTGCCCACGGATATTTTTTTCCAAGAGCCTTGAAAATCATTTTCTGCCTTTCTGCATTATCTCTATGTTCCTTGGCACGGATAATATGCGTCTTTTTCAGTTCAATATCATCAACTGCAACTGCCAAATTCATCAAAGGCCAGACACGATATTTTTTTCTTTGAAGAGGATGCTCTGTGAGATTTATTCTTGCAAGTGGAAAATCTCTAAATGCAGGATTTTTATTCTGCATTCCTGATTTGAATCTTACAACTGCCTCACCTTCCTTAAATCCGCTGGTTGATTTGTCCAGCATTTTTTTCCATCTCTGTAAATTTTCTTTTATTGTATTTTTTCTGCAATGGCAGTTTTCTTGTTTTTCAATAAAATTTTTGAATTCTTCTTGTTGACAGGTGCAGACATAGATTGCCTGTTTTTTTATGAGAGTTCCAATGTATTTGTAATACAAAGCCATTCTTTCTGACTGGATAATTATCTTGGCTTTGTTTTTAAAAAGCCACTTGCTTTCTTCTTCTATCATCTTATAAGCTGGCTTGTAAATATTCTCGGGATTTGTGTCTTCAATCTGGACATAAAACTTGCCACCGTATTTTTGAACATATAAAAATGAGATGCTGGCAGTTAGTGCATGTCCGATATGCAAAGGCCCAGATGGCGAAGGAGAAAATCTCATTATAACTTTTCCTTTTTTTGCTCCTGGTAAAGGCGCCAAGCCAACGCGCCCTTTTCTTTTGTCAACTTGCTTTTCTTGATTTTTAAATTTCTGCTCTTGCTGTTCAAGTGGCATTGAATTTACTTTTTTAACTGTTTCTTGAATCTTTGGCATTACTTGTTTTATCTTGCTTTTTTCTAAGCCCTCATGAAATAACGAATTAAGCACAGAATTAGGTTGTGCTTTGCCTTCATGCTCAATTGCGTTCTTTAGGGTATATGCCAAAATAATCTTATCATTAATTCTCTTTTTCATATCTTACTAAGAAATTGTAGATTAATAAAGTTTTTCTATTGTTTGTCTACTATTTATTGTACTCCAGACCTTCTCTCGAGCCTTTCTATTTTTTTCTCTAACAAGTCAATTCGTTCTCCAAGTTTATAGGTTTTATCATAACAAGAATTAATTTTTTCTTTCATATCCCGCAGAATTCCTTTTAATTTTTGTTTTTTTTCGCTGTATGAAACTGTTGTTGCTGAAAGAGTTTCTGTTGATTCTGTGTCTGCTGATGAGCTTGATGAAGAACCTGCAAGAGAACTTAGAAATCCAAGGGCACTTGAGCCTTCTGAATCTGAAGAAGCTTTTGATGTAGATGATGGTCTTGGAGCACTTAAATCTATTATTTCAGAGCCCGGCTCTATTGGCATTTCTTTTCCTGGATGGTATATCCCTCTTTTTTGCAAGTCAGCCAAGTCAACTATCAAATCATCTTTTTTTGTCAGCTTATTTAAAAAATCTCTTATTCCCATTTTAACATTAGGAAGAGAATATTTTTAAATGTATTGAAAAACATTTAAAAACTAGTCAGACTTTGTTATAGCAGGCAAAAAGAGAAACAAAAGATGGCAGAGGATATTTCAGATTTGATTGAAGATGCTAGCCCGTATTATAAAAATTTAAAGGGGAAAGAAGGCAAGAAAAAAAGAGACAGCGTCCCGGCAGAAGAACACAGATTAGTTTATGATTCAACTTCTGAAACTCTCGAGCCTGTGTATTTTTGGATTTTAGATTTTTTAAATGATATGTTTGGTGGAAAGGTTGAAAAGCTTGTTGATAATTTCACATCAAGCCCTGGAGGGGGGCATTTTGCAGAGCTTCAATCAAGAGCATCAAGAATGCAAGAAGAAGGAATGAAGATAATGCAGACAATAGGAATTTTAATTAAAAGTCTGGTACAAATTATTTATGATTTAAGGCAGTTTGAAATAAGATTTAATGATTATAATGCAGCCAAGTCTAAGGATAAGAATAACGCAGAAGCTGGCTTATTGGCTTTGAAACAAATATGGCTAGACAATGTAGATATTAAAAGAGGAAATACCAGCGTCAAGGCAATGGCTTTTTCTCAGACTTCATTTGCAACTTTAATAGATGCATTTATGGTTGCGAATAATGTCGGCGATGTAAAGAAAATGGATTTAAACGACAGGGTAAAAAGAATTCTTGAACAACGAATTTTTGAATTTATAAAATGGAGAGATTTAAGCGAGAAAGAATTGAGAAAAAGATACGAGATACAGAGGTCATGGCTAAAGAGCCAAGTAAACTCTTTGCATTTATACACAAGATGGGCAAAGCCATATTTAGTTGCAGCAGAAAAATTGAGAATGCAGGAAATGGGAAGAGAACCTGCTATAGTGAATGCTTTTAATACTATCCTTCTACAGCTAACAATTTTAGCAAAGAAGAAAATAGACGTGGAAGAAGAGGCAGTTAATAAAAATCTTCCAATAGAATTTAGAAAATTAAAAACAAAAAGGGATTATTATTCGTGTGTTTTAGTTGATTTTACTTTCAGGGGGATTCCTCAGAGGGCTGGCACCGGACAGTATACACATTATGCTTTTGGCGGAAGAGTTGAAGTTAATTTTAGGGGTTATTGTTTGAATGAAGACGAATTAAAACTTTTAGATGAAAAACTAAAAGAATCTGATTTGGGTGATGCTCTAAAATTAGTTGAAGGCGCAACAGAAGAATCTTTAACTCAGCTTAGAGAAGATATTGAATATTTTTTAAAAGACGAGAGTGAAAGAAAGTTAGAACAGCAAGAGGAAATACAAAGCGAAGATGTAAATCCGTTTTCTGCTTTATTAGGCGCTGGAAAAGGAAAGAAGAAAATAAAATCAGGAGATAAAGAAAAAGACAAGGAAAAAGAAAAAATTCAGGAGCTTAAAGACAAGGGAGCGAAAAGTGATAATTATACTGAAGGAGTGGTGAGAAAATTAGGAGAGATGGTTGCTTCTTCTTCCTGCTTTAAAGTTTTTGATGTTTACAAAAAAGCTCATGGAATGGAGAGTCATCCTGACCCATTTGACTGAGAAAGAAAATAAGATCAATTTAGAATCATAAATTTAATATGCCTAATATAAGGTTAATTAATAATCTATAAAATTTAAGCAGAATATCAGAAGAAGGTGATGATTATTAATGAAAATTTGATATCAAGAAATCCTTGAGTGTTACCAACACTTAAAAGTGTTAGTTTGTTTGGATTTCTGGATGATCCAAAATTAAAACAACTAAATTTAATGAGCCCACATCCTAAAGAATATGGTTTCAATTTATGGACATTATAAAAAATTACTGAAAACAAAAGCATTAAATATTTCTCTATATTAACGAGGACATGGCTAGAAAGAAAAAGAACGAGAAGAAAGAAGACGCTGAAGAAGACGAAATTGAATTAGATTTAGAAGGGCTTGCAGGATTAACAGAAGCCAAAGAAGAAGATTTTTCAGGGGAAATGCTCCAGCTTCAACAAAATCAGTTTTCTGATAATTTTTTACCTCCCCCAGGAGAGTTTGTAGCTCCTGTTTTAGCTTCTGACGAATCAATAAATGGAGCAAACCTCGAGGTTGCAACTCAAAATTCTCCTGCAACTCCAAATATTTCCAATCCAGCAAATATTGGAGGAATAAATTCTTCTTATATGCCAACTGGTTCATCTTCAGAAAATGTTGCATATGAAAATGCAGGAGATGCATACAAAAGAGACGAAGACACGAGGTTTGATATAACCCGAGATGGTTTTTTTGCAGATGCTCATAGAGTAGCCTCTCCATTAGCTTCTCCAGCAAGAGGCGCGTTTACCCGGCAAGAAGATAGGAGAGGGCGAAGCGAAGCAGATATGATGGCACAAAGAGATGAATTAGAAAGATTTGCAAGACAGCAAGAAAAATATAAAGAAATTAGGGAAGAAAGCGGGCCTCCTTTCACAAGAAGGGGCAGAAGAAGTTCTATGAGATAAAATAATAATCTACTGAAACCATTATATTTTTAATAATACATTAGCAATCTATAAGTTATAATCTTCATAGATTTATAATTTTTACTAAAATAAATTAATTGCTTTGACAAGCCATAAAAAAGCTAATTTTATCATCATTGGCTTAACAATACCTGACATAAGAAAGTATTTAAAATCAAAAAGTTTAAATAAGTTATAAAAAGAGGCAGAGAAAATGAAGAGGAACATAAAAATGCTAATTTATTATACCGCCATAGCAATTGCCATATTATTATTAATTTATACTTTAATTAAAGGGATATAAAATGAAAATCAAAGATAAAGGCTGGTTAGAAATTTTGTTTTGGGTAATCATAATAATATTATTTATAATGATATTAACAAGGATTTTTGGAAAATCTGCAACAGATGTCCAGATTTATATAACTATCCTTACTGGAATGTTGGCCATAATGACTTATCTTATCAAATCAAATAATCAAATTAGCAAGATGAACAGGGAAATAGGTGAGATGAAAACGCAGATAACTGAAAGTTTTAAAAAAGTAAGAGAAGATATAAATAAACTGCAAAATAAGAAAAGAAGATAAAATGGGATACTTTGAGAATTTGTACGGCGGCAGTGTAAGTTCTTTAGATCCCGTATATGCAATTCAGTCTCCTTATCAAGTGCCTGCTTCAGAGATAGGAACAAGCCTAGACGCAAGAACAGCCAATCAAGTTAAAGAAGTTTTTGAACAGCTTAATACAGGTGTTCAGAATATAGAAATAGCTGCTCATTCTCCAGAAGTTTTTGAAGCAATGCCAAAACAACATTTGAAAGAATTAAATAGAATGGCAAAATTAACAGGCGCTGAATTTAGCATGCATGCTCCAATGATAGACCCAACAGGAATAACCCAGCAAGGATGGCAAAAGATGAACCAGGATGCTGCAGAAAGGCAATTATGGGATGCTATCAAGAAAAGCCACGAGTTGAATCCAGAAGGCAATATTCCAGTTACTCTTCATACAACTACTGTTCCTCTGCCTCCTGCTGAATTTAGAGTTAAAGAAGGAGAGAAAGAAGAAGTAAAATCTGTTCTTCTTGTTGATCCAAATGGAAATCTTTCTCAGATAAAAGAAGAACCAAGATTTTTTCCAAGAGAAGGAACAAAAGTCGGGGAACTAATTAAATTTGAGCCTGGAAAAGAAATTGAAAGAGAAAACAAAGAGATTTGGCTGAAACAACTTGATAATTTAAATTTCTATGCCCATCGTGGAGAAGAAGTTGTAGACCATATTAAAGAGGCTCTACCAGAAGAAGCTCTTGCTGCATATGACCTTAGCAAGACAGATGAAAAAGCATGGCAGAAAATAAAGGAAGAGCATCCTGAAATGAAATCATTGGAAAATGTAGATAGATTGCTTTCTCATGGGAGCATTTATCTAAGAGATGCATATATGAATTTAAAAAAGAATTATGATTTGGTGTACAAAAATGCAAGTCCTGAAGACAAGGCTAAATTAAATGAATTTGCAGAAAAAGAAATTGTCCCGCATATTAAAGAATTTGATAATCTTGAGCAGAACCCCCAGAAATTAACCCAGTTCAGCGAGATGATTGTAAAAGGGGTTAAAGTTTTAGGAGATATACAGCAGCCAAAACTTCTCATGCCTTTAAGAGATTTTGCAATTGCCAAGTCCTCAGAAACAACTGCAAATCTAGCTCTTAAGTCATATAAAGAGTTTGGAGATACAGCGCCGATGATAAGTCTTGAAAATCATCCTGCAGGAATGTCTATTTTAACAAGGGCAAAAGATATTAAAGAGGTTATAGAAAAAGCAAGAGAAGATTTTATAAAAAAAGCAAAAGAAGTGGGAATATCTAGAAGTGAAGCAAAGCAAGTAGCTGAAAAATTAATTGGCGCTACATGGGATGTAGGGCATATCAACATGCTGAGAAGATACGGCTATGACAAGGCTGATATAATAAAAGAAACAGAAATTATTGCTCCTTTTGTAAAGCATGTTCATCTGTCAGATAATTTTGGCTATGAGCATACAGAATTGCCGATGGGAATGGGAAATGTCCCAATGAAAGAGATTTTAGAGAAACTAGGAAAAGAAGGATTCAAAGGCAAGAAAATTATTGAGGCGCTTAGCTGGTGGCAGCACTTTTCTCCAGGAGGAAAACAAGCTCCTCCGTTTGTTCCATCACTTGCCGGATTAGGCTCGCCTATTTACCCAATGAAAATGGCTCCTACATGGACGCAATTATACGGGCAAGGAACACCAGGAGGTTATTTTGCAGGTTATGGAGCAATTAATCCCGAAATTCATCATTCATTATATGGCACAGGATTTTCAGCTCTTCCTATGGAACTTGGAGGGCAGATTCCAGGAAAAGAGTCTCAATCAACAGGAGCTCCAATGTCCTAAAAATAACAAGGTTTAAAAATATATAATACAAAATATATAATATAAAAAGAGGGAAAATGAAAGATAAAATTTCTAAAACACAAAGTTCTAATTTGAAAAAAATTCCCACACTAAAACTCGTAAAAGAACAGGATATAGCAACAGATTTTGCTACAAAAGCTTATCAGAAATTTGATAAATTAATTAAATCTATAATTTTGTTTGGTTCGACTGTCAAGCAAACAAGAACTTCTGGTTCAGATATAGACATTATAATTCTCATAGATGATGCTTCTGTCAAGTTTGACCAGGAATTGATTGCTTGGTATCGCGAGGAATTAGGGAAATTGATAAGAGCAAATCCATACAAGAAAGATTTGCATATCAATACTGTTAAATTAACAACATGGTGGCAGGACTTGCTTAGAGGAGACCCGGTTATAATAAATATAATAAGATACGGCGAGCCATTAATTGATTTTGGAGGATTTTTTACTCCTCTCAGAGTGTTATTGCAAGAAGGGAGAATCAAGTCAACTCCTGAAGCTATTTATACAGCTTTACAGAGAGCGCCTCAGCATCTAATCAGAAGCAAGCAGGCTGAAATGAGCGCAGTTGAAGGAGTTTATTGGGCAATGGTGGATTCTGCTCATGCATTATTAATAGCGGCACATGTTATGCCCCCAAGTCCAGAACATATTCCTATTTTATTAAAAGAAAAATTTGTTGACAAAAAAATGCTAAGCATGAAATATGTTGTTTGGTATCGCGACCTTTATGTTTTGCATAGAAGGATTGTTCATGGAGATGTAAATGACATTAAAGGCGTTGAAATAGATGACTGGCAAAAGAGAGCAGAAGAATTTGTCAGAGTAATGGCAGAATTGATAAACAAAATAATAGAAAAATAAACAGAGACTAGATTAATAGATAGAATTAT
>Ga0209541_10016152_pt1 | contig 11068 bp, 15 predicted proteins | sample RifCSPlowO2_01_FD_184027 | JGI IMG/M metagenome (GOLD analysis project Ga0209541, IMG submission 184027) | Groundwater microbial communities from Rifle, Colorado - Rifle CSP2_plank lowO2_0.1 (SPAdes) (version 2) | ecosystem: Environmental > Aquatic > Deep subsurface > Groundwater | place... | reverse complement strand
CAAATCCCTGTACTCGGTTTCGGCATCACACTCTAAAAAAGGTATATTTAGGTAGGCACAAATACGAATAGCATCACGTCTTTCATCACGCCAGGTACATTCTATAAAATCAGGTTGCCAGGTGCGAATAAATACCCCGGTTACATCGTAATTTTGTTGTTTTAGTAATAAAGCCGATACGGCACTATCAACCCCGCCCGAAATGCCAACAAAAACTTTTTTTGGCCATAAGTCGGACTTATGTTTATTCATTAATGAGTTTAGGGAAAAGTTCATATGTTGCCCGCGCATCGGCCAAGGCTGTATGCGCATTTATATTTTTAATACCAAATATGTCACATAATATACCTAACGAATATCTATCAGTTTGATTACTAGTGCCTAGTCGTGCATAGGCGACCGATAAACTATCAATTTTATAGTAGTGCATTAAGTTTTCGATGTTTGTTAATCTAAAAGCTTTTTCAATAAAAGAGTAATCAAAACAAATATTATGTGCTACAAAAATACAGTCTTTTGTTTTATCTTGAAAAATTTTCATAGCTTCACTTAGCGAGTAAGCAAATATCCAATCAGCTGGGCTGTAACCATTTACACGCAGGGCTTGTGGGTCAGCATCACTAATGCGTTCAGGTTTAATTTTAAGTTCAAATTCTTCTACAAATTTTAGTTCTATTTTATTGTTTAGCCAATTTTGTTCAGCCAAAACAACACCAATTTGAATAATTTCGTGATGATCAGGATTCAAGCCAGTTGTTTCAATATCAACAAAAGCCAAACGATGTTTTTTCATAGTAACTTACTATACCACAAATTTATTTTAAATAAAGCTGTTTATTTTTAACATGCTCGCTATGAGTTTTGGCATAGTGAACTACGCCATTTATGTCGTGCAAATAGTATAAATAGTCAGTTTTAGTTGGGTACACAGCAGCTTCAATTGCTTTAAGGCCGGGGTTACCAATTGGGGCTGGTGGCAAGCCCTTGTTTATGTAAGTATTATATGGCGACTTTATTTTTAAATCCGCCTGGGTTAATTCACTGGATTCTTTGCCCAGTAAGTAATAGAATGGAGCATCAACTTGCAGGGGCATATTTTTATTTAAACGGTTTTGTAAAATACCTGAGATGATTTTAATGTCCTCAGTCCCATTTGCCTCACGCTCTAAAATAGAAGCCGTGGTTAAGGTATCATTTATTTCATTTACTGTAAAACTAGCATCAAAAATATTTTTAGTTTTATTTTCAAAGTTTAAAGTCATTTTACTAATTAATTCATCTTCATTTTTGCTGGGAAATAACAAATAGGTGTCGGGGAAAAGCCGACCTTCTAAATTCTTAGTTTTTTCTAAAAATAATTTGGCATCGCAATTAGCTAATAGACTTTCGCAACGTTTAGCTATTTCGGTTCGGCTATAACCCTCAGGTATTGTAATTTTAATTCGTTCTAGACCAAAATCAGAACCGGTTAACCTAAAAACTAAAACAATAACATCCACTGGTTTTTGAAAAAAATATTCACCCTCCTTGATTTCCTTTTCGCCCCAACGAAGGATAGTCAAGCCTTCAAATAAAAAACGTGACTTTATGTAACCCTCATTTTTAAGTTTGTACGAAATTAGACCCAGTGGTGTCCCTTTTTGGATAACTAAATTAGAATTTTGAGGAAAATTTTTAGGTGGAGCTACAAAGTAATACATGCCTGCAAATACAAAAATAACTAAAATAATTTTAACTATTTTTTTAAACAGTATTTTAGTATTATTATTTTCTTGCATTTTTTTGTTCTATTTTTTTATTAAATCGGCAAATTAAATGGTGCCTCGACCTTTTTAGAATTAATACGTTTGAATGTTGGTGTTTGCAAGGTGGTGCTAGGCAGATGATAAATTGTGGCTATTTCCTCGCTTGTCAAAACCATACTATCCCGTTCTTTTTGATAAAACAGGTAATGACTAATGCTTTTGTAATCAAACCGCGGGTACCACCACCACCGAGCTTTGAAGTTTTTTAAAATTTTCTTTTTCTTCTTGTCGGGTATAACACCTCGCATATCCTCCCAAACAAAATCAGGTGCCCCAGTACCACCATCACTTTTAAAACTATTAAATTCTAGCGAATTATACTGACGTAATAAATTAACAAATTCACCCGAAGTGTTTTTGTTAAAGTTATCTTTTTTGGCAATATACATATGGCGCATACCCACATCAAAGCCAAGCTTGGTAACACTGCGCTCCAGAGCATTTAAAACGCTTTCCTCCATTTTACTCATTCTGACTGGCACGCTTGAACCCTCGGGTGCTTTAAATTTAGCCTTATATGCATCTATTTCTTTTTTAACTAGATCAGTCCATTTGCCCATTTTTTTAGTTTTCTTCTTAGTTGTCTTGTCCTCCTCCTCTATTTCATATTTTGGCCAAGCCAAATTTGTTCACCCTGGCCAATACTACCCATCCATTCAATTAAGGGTGTTATAGGGTCAATTTTTTGATCTTCGTCTAATGTGCCCAGAGCTTTATCTAGCCCGTAATCAATGTAGGTTTTGATTGGGTACGGATCGGCTTTATCTAATTTCCACTCGCCACCTGACAAATCATATTCGTAATCAGCATCAGTTTTGTAGTCAGGTATTTCAATAACATAATCATCAACTGTAAAAACTTCAGCTTGTGGATATTGAGCATAAATTTGAGTCTCAAGTAAACGCGCAAATTTTTCAGGTGTCCGAACAAAAAAATGGACGTTACCCTCGATTGAAGCCATTTCAAGCGAAAACCAAATGGGTTTATTTCCAGCCCAGTATTTATGCACCCAATTTGAATAGCCACCCGTTTGATACATAGCATTAGTTAAAATCATTTCCATGGCTAAGGGCGAACGACGAATTTCTTGCGGAATTTTTATTTCTAAAAGTGTCCAATTCAAACCATTGTAAAAAAGCTCATTAATATACCAATTCCAAATTCGCCAAGCTATAATAACCAAAATTATGGGCGCCCAAATTGGTGCAGTTTTAACTAGCCATGTGATTGTTTCGATAATGATTGTTTCGAATGTCATAATTTAAAATAATACATTACTGTTTAAAATAAATACTAAAGCTGGCAACTTGTAATTTACTGGCGCTTTGCAAATACACCAAGCCAACCTTGCCAACAGGCGGTCTTTTTAGGCCAACCTTAATTTTAAATGACCCGTCATTATTCGCCGGTATACTAACTGTGTCAGTTAATAAATTATTATTAGAATCTAATATTTGAAGATTGCCTAAAAAACCATTTTGGATATTCCAACCACAACCAGTAACTTTGCCCGAGAATTCAAAAATATTATCAACAAATGATTGCGGTATTGGTGAATAAATCTCAATACCACAACTAGTATAAGGTTTAGATTGGTCTATCTGTGCATTTTTAAAAGGCACGGCCCTATCACGAATAATACCAAACATTATTATAACAATAATGACACCAAAAATTATTACAAAGATATTTGCCAAGCCACTTTGTTTCATATTTTAATTATAACACAATTTAACAAAACCAGTCCTTAAACGTTTGTGTACAAATCTTGCTTGTTCTTTTTGAAATATTTTGGGTTTTGCAGGTTGACTATAATAGTATTCTTTTTCAAGTAGCGTTCCCTCATAACATGTTCAATGACATCATCTTTTGATATTGGGCCGTGTTTTTTAATAATGTCACGAATAACCTCGCGTACAATACCAGGCTTGTAACCCCATTCGGCCAGAGCGTAAAAGCCTCGGCCAACTAGAACAAATCTTTTGTCTTTAATCAATTCATTGTGACAGGTAGCCACATGAGTTTTTTTACCAAAAGTGTCTTGAATTTTTTTAGCTACCTCACGAAAATGTAGTGGCGAGCCATGCTTGCGCATAACCAAATAAGCGTAATCACGAATGCCACGAGTTTTAACATTTGATGAATCAGCTTTACCCCATTCACCCAATGGATTCTTGTCAATTTTTTTAGATAAACCCAGCCAACGTTTTGCAATTTCTTCATTTCTGTAATCTTCCGACATTTCACGCATAACTTTTAGAAAACGCTCAACGATTTCAGCTTCAGATAATAATTCCGTGTCAGAAAGTGATGCATAAAGACTCTTCAAAGAAGTATGAACTTTTTCGGACAAGCCAGCATCAATAGTCCAACGAGAATGAAAATCTTCATCTTCTTTATGTTTAGTAAAAAAATCTGACAAGACTAAATAAAAGTGGATATGATTTTGAGTATTTTTATCTTTTGAAATATGATTTAGAAAATCTTTTTCGCTAACTAACATCCCATAGTCACTCAGGATGTCTTTAAGTTCATCAAAAGTTTTTTGTTCATTTTTGAACAAGTCTGATTTACGAATTGTATTAAGGGCCGCATTTTCAATTTGGCGAACTCGCTCACGAGTAATGCCGTAATTTTGGCCAATTGACTCAAGGGTTTTGGGTGTGGCATCGTCGCCTAAACCGAATCGGTGAAAGACAACATCATAAGCCCGTTGTTGTAGACCTGAAAGAATTTTCTTGGTTACCTGTTTTGGTTTAAATGTTATTTGTTGTGCCATATTACTTTGTCTATTTAATAATATAATTTTTGATAATATAACTTAATATACTATTGTATAACTGATTAACCCCATAGTATCATATCTAAAAATTTAGTCAATGCGGTGTACATGTGGGAAAAGTTACTTACTTCAACCAGCTCGATTGCGGTCAGTTTCAGTCAAATACTTTTTTCTCAGTCTAACTGATTTGGGAGTAATTTCAAGGTATTCATCAGCGTTCATAACCTCCAGTCCCCGCTCAATTGAAAGTATCAGAGGCGGTTTTAAGTATATTGCCTCATCAGTTCCTGAAGCTCGTACATTAGTTAGCTGTTTACCCTTAACTGGATTTACAGCCATATCTTCACCTTTTGATGTATTACCAATGACCATGCCTTCGTATAATGGTGTAGCATGTCCTACATATAAAATTCCCCGATCTTGTAAATTAGCCAATGCATAACCGGCTGTGGCACCCGCAACCATTGAAATCATTGAACCAACTTCGCGCTTTTCAATAATTCCAGCATGAGCCCTGAATTCTAAAAATCTTGAAGCCAATATTCCATCACCTTTTGTGTCAATAACAAACTGACTGCGGTAACCTAACAATCCCCGTGTTGGCATTTCAATTAGTATGCGAGTATTACCCTCTTTTTCAAACATATTCATAATCAAACCCTTACGCTTGGTTAATTTTTCAATCACGGTGCCTGAAAATTCATTTGGCACGTCTATTGTAACTTCCTCAAAAGGCTCCAGCAATTTACCGCCTTCAGTTTTAGTTATAACCTGCGGTTGTGAGACTTGTAATTCATAGCCTTCGCGACGCATTTGTTCAAGCAATACGCTGATGTGCAGTTCACCTCGTCCTGAAACGCAAAAAATATCTTGATCAAAGACAACTTTCAAGCCAACATTGACCTCCAACTCCCGCTCTAAACGCTCACGAATTTGACGTGACGTAACAAACTTGCCTTCACGCCCAGCAAAAGGTGAATCATTCACAATAAAATTAAGTGTAATTGTTGGTTCATCAATCGCTATAGCTGGCATAGGTTCAGCATTTTCATTTTTGACAAGTGTTTCGCCAATTGATATGTCACTAAAACCAGCGACAACGCCAATATCACCGGCTACTAGTGTATTAACTTCTTTACGTTCAAGCCCATTAAATGTAAAAAGTTTTGCGATTTTAGCACTTTTAGTTTCAGTGTAGGGTGAAATAGTTGTCATCATACTGCCACTAACAAGTTCACCGCTATAAACTCGCACAATACCTAATCTGCCCAAAAAGTTGTCATAACCCAAATTAAAAACCTGAGCCTTGGGTTCATCTAAATTTGAATTGTCTTTATTGGTTGGCTTGACAGCTTCTAAAATTAAATCCAAAAGAGGTGTTACATCTTTACGTTCGTCATTTAGATTCTTCATGGCTACGCCCTCCCGTCCAATTGCATAAATTGTTTTAAAATCAATCTGCTCACCTTTGGCACCTAATTCAATAAAGAGTTCCAACACCTCATCGTGTACGCGGGCTGGATCGGAGGCTGGCTTATCAACTTTGTTAATAACCACAATGGGTTGCAAGCCCAATTCTAAAGACTTTTTTAAAACAAAGCGGGTTTGAGGCATTGGGCCCTCTTGGGCATCAACTAGTAGTAAAACTGAATCTATAGACCGCAACACCCGCTCCACCTCACTGCCAAAATCGGCATGCCCCGGTGTGTCAACGATGTTGATTTTTGTATCCTTATAAAACAGTGATGTGTTCTTGGCATAGATAGTTATACCTCGCTCTTTTTCCAAATCATTGGAATCCATTGATACTCCAGCTGCCACCATGTTCATTTGACGCATAATAGAATCAACCAAGGTTGTCTTGCCATGGTCAACGTGGGCAATGATTGCAATGTTTCTAATTTCCATAAGGCGAAAGTCTACCACACAAATTCAATATTTACTAATTTATTTTGAGCTAATGTCAGAGATTTCGGAGACGGCAACAAGTTCTGAAAATGTATTATCGGCTTTGGCGATCAGGAAAAAGGCACTAATAGCCCCAACTAAAGTCAGGATAAGCATTAAAATTAAATCTTTTGTACGATGTTGCATAATATTTTTATTATATCATTTCTTGCACAAAACCTAAAATATTTTGCATGTGGGGTTCTAAAACCTTAGTCAAATCTGCTTCACTTATATTTAAATAATTTGGTTCAGTGACTAAATTTAACCATGGTCTAACTTTATCATATTCATAATCACCAAAAATTAAAACCGGTGTGCCGTGTTTAATAATACTTGCCCCATCACTTGATAAGTTCCATTGATCAACAAAGTCATGAATAAAGCGCGCATCATTTTCGTACATGCGTATACATGAATGACTAGCTGGGTGGCCAGGCAGTTCATATTGATGCATTGAAATGCCCTCAAAATTATCCAAGTTAACATACCAAGGTAAAACCCACGAACCATCAATTGTACTGTTGGTCGTTTTAGCCTTCCAATTAGCTGTAAACAAACCATTGGGGGTTTGGGTAGATTTTTTGCCAGTACTGACCGGCCCTGTGCGAATTAGTTGACCACTTTGGTACACAGCAAAAGCCTGATTTTTTTGCGAAATCAAAACAATTTTAGGCACTGTATTTAATGAAGCCATACTAGTTGGAAAAACCGAAAAGACAAATTCATATTCAGGAAAGTTTTGTGGCACAACTAATTTTAAACCTAAACCCACAAACTTTTCATCCAAACGATTCAAGGCCAAGACTTTTTTAAAATTATCATCACCCAGATCTTTCTTTAATTTAGCCAAAGTTTCAGTTTCAGAAATTGTATATAAATAATAGCCACTCACTACTTCTTTAATTATTTCTTTTTCTTGCTCTTTTTCTTGATCTTGTATAACCTCTTTTTCAACAACTATAGGCCTATTTCTTAGTACAAAAAACAACCCACCAGCTATGCAGGCTAATATGAGTAAAATTTTTAAAAAAATCTTGCCATTCATTAATAAAAATAATAGCATATACTGAATCTTTTTAATATGTTACTATAGTTATATGAAAGAAATGGGGGCTGAAATAGGTAATAAACCAAAATTAGAAGTCATAAAGCGCTTTATTGAACAAAAAGAGCAAAAGGCTCTGGAAAAATGTATTGAAAGACTTTTAAAAAAATCTGAGCGAATTGGTTTTGGTGACAACGCCGATGTTTTAGGTATTAATGACAAACATTTTGGCGACGTATGTATGAAAAAAATGTACAAAAACCCACGTGTGCGTTGTAATGAAGCCGACGCCGAATTTGAATACCAACAAGACACTGAGAAATTAGGTGTACGAGTACCAAAACTTTTAGCCTACCTTAAAAATCCAACCACTAATGAAAAATTTATTTTAATGGAGAGAATCGTTGGCCCAACACTGGGTGATGTTTTAGATTTCAAAGAACCAATCCCTAATAATTACAACCATGATTTATTTTGGGTACAACTAAACAACTACTTAAACAAAATGCACGCTGGCGGTATTCATCATCGTGACCTGCACAAACGCAATATTATGATAGATGCCGATGGAGGCCCTGTGATTATTGATTTTGGTACGGCTGGCAGGTCTTTTGGTAGCGAGGATAACCCCTACAAGGAAACGGTGCCCATACGCAATCCAAATACTGGTCGATACGATGTTACGAAAGGCTATTTTCAGGACGACAAAAAGAAGGTCGAGTGGACAAAAAACGAAATGACCAAAACCTTGCCAAATTTAAAAACTAGTGTATAATCAAACAAAAGAAAAGTATTATGATATATAGTGATGAAATCAAAGAAAGAGTGAAGACTAAGGCTATCGAATTAGTTGAAACTGGGTTAACGAGTGGTTCACTAGGTGGTGGCATGCCATTTGGTAACCTTCAAATATCTTTAACTGAAGATCCTGAGGCTAGTTTATTGCCGATAACGTTTGATAATGTGCCAGAATTAGAAGGCAAAAAGATTTACATTCTTGGCCCCGAGTCTGAAGATTAATAGCTCCCAATATTGGGGGCTTTTTTATTTTGCTGTATAATATCTATATGCTTAATGTGAACTCACCCATAATTCTACAAGCCATTCTATTTATCAGTAGCCTGATTTTAGTTTTTGGCTATATACGGCTTTATTTTAAAAAGAACAAACTTGAAGGCGAATTTACCACCATTGTAAATCATGTTTTTCGCACGCCTTTAACCAGTATTTTATGGATAGCTAACGAATTAAAAGGCAACCATTCATACGACGAACGCCAAGCTTATGCTCAAGATATTGAAAACGCTAGCGATAAGTTATTAAATGTTGTAGATATATTATTGGGTATTAAAGACATTAACAACCAATCAAGTTATGTTTTTGGGGCAGTTTCAATTCGTGAGATTGTTGAAAAGTCGCTTTTAAAACACTCTAATTTAATTAGCCAAAAAAATATTAATTTGCAAGTTTCAACTTTTGAAAAAATGCCCTTACTGACGGCCGATTTAAAAAAACTATCCTTTGCTGTCGATATACTAATTGAAAATGCGGTACGCTATACACCAAACAATGGTAGTGTAAAAATCGATTGCAAGGTTCAAAATAATAAAATAGTCTTTTTTGTAACTGATAATGGCATAGGTTTTGATATTTTTGAGAAGATAAATTTATTTAAAAAGTTTTATAGAAGTAAATCAGCCAAAATAGCTCACACTGATGGTATGGGTGTTGGTTTGTATTTAGCTAAAATTATTGTGTCACGCCATGGTGGCCAAATGTATGCCCAATCAAATAGTGCAAATAAAGGTGCAACATTTTTTATTGAATTGCCTCTTAAATAAGTTTATTTATCTTGAGCTTTTAGACCCATCAGCATTAGAACTAGCGCATAAATTATATGATCATCAATAATTGGATTATTGGCTGGTAATAGTAATGCTAAATACATTAAGAGCATCATAATAACACCGGCAAATGCAGCCCATTTTACAAATTTGTTAAAAATCAATGCCAGTCCAATAAATAATAGGCCCAACATAAATAGCCAGTCAACAATACCAACTCCAGCCAAACTATGAAACAAGTTAGCAAATGGCCCCTTAACGCCAAAACTTAAAAAACCAAAAGTTGGTGAACCCCCACTAATCCAAGCCTTATCAGCTGTTGTGGCAAAGCCTAAACCAAAAGTTTTATCAATAAATGCCCATAGAAATATAAACCCCATACTTAAGCGCAATAGCACATTCAGATTTTTTTGTATATTCATAAAAATAAATTATTTTATTAAAAGTTGTTCGGTTTTTACACCGTCTATTTTATTATACTCCTAACAAAGAAAAATAAAAACACTCAACCTGTGAAGATTGAGTGTTTTTATTTTTAGCTATTACGCACGTTGTACGTTTACAGCATTTGGGCCTTTTTCAGATTGTTCAGTCTCAAATGATACAGAATCGCCTTCGCGAAGCTCTTCAAATGATACACCTACAAGTGAGTTAGCGTGGAAGAAAAGATCTTTCTCCAAACCTTCAGCTGAGATGAAACCGAAAAATTTATCTGAAACAAGTTTTTTTATATTACCTGTCATAGAAATTGGTTATTAGTTACTAAAATACAAAATAAAGATAAAAAATCGACTTGTTTCAACTATATAATGCCTAAAAAGTATAGCATATATTAAATAAAAAAGCAAGCTTTTAGGCTTGCTAAATTTAATAAGGCTTACTACTTAACCTTTTTAGAGATTTTGCCACGTAGTTTTTTAACGGCCTTTTTGGCCAGCATGACTTTTTTAACCTCTAATCTTTTAGCTGTTTTGTGGGGGCCTTTAGGGTGCTTTAATTTACCAATTGAGCCTGTTCGTTTTGCCATATAAGCCAGTATAACATAATTTTAAAAATAAAAAAGCCCTAACCACTCTGCAACCTGCAGATCCTGATTAGGGCTTCGCATTAACCGGCTCGAGAAACTAGTTTTTTATGCTGAAATTTTCTCAGCACGAATTTCTTCGTTTATTGCGTGTAGTGCTCTGGCTGTTGCTATGTTGTAATCAGCAATTGCAGCACCACTTGCAAACCCTTTTTCATCCAAAGAATCGAGATGTTCGGCAATTTTGTGAGATACGGCGCCATCATTGATAATGGTGAATATTTCAACGACACTTTTTGTCTCCTTAATTCTTGCTTTTAGCTCACTTTTTTCATTTTCAGTGAGTCCTTCAAGCACTGCATCAAACTCTATTAAGGAATCAGTAATGAAATCAGCCTGTTTTCCAAGTTCATTAGTTTCTGTTTTCATAAGGTTTTATTAAGTTAGAAATTTATCTTTTACAATCATATCACCTAATACGGCAAAAGTCAAGCTAAATCTCCCGAATTCTACCTTCAAGTGCAATGTTTACCCATAATACCCTTGTGATACAAGGTTAAAGTCAAAAACATCTAAAAGGAAAATAGTTGAGTAATCCACAGTTATCAGCTAACCTAA
>Ga0209541_10016151_pt1 | contig 11068 bp, 10 predicted proteins | sample RifCSPlowO2_01_FD_184027 | JGI IMG/M metagenome (GOLD analysis project Ga0209541, IMG submission 184027) | Groundwater microbial communities from Rifle, Colorado - Rifle CSP2_plank lowO2_0.1 (SPAdes) (version 2) | ecosystem: Environmental > Aquatic > Deep subsurface > Groundwater | place... | reverse complement strand
CCGTTGTTCCAGCGCTAAAATTGCTGGGAATTGTGACACGAACAGTTGCCTCCTGGCTTTCATTGGTAGCGAGCTCACTAAATTCAGATGTAATTGAACCAAACGTAACTATCCATTCAGCAGGCAGCGTAAAAGAAAGGCTAACATTTGTCGCATTCGTTGTGCCAATATTCTCGACTTTTGCACGGAACTCAACATTTGTATCACCGAGAGTAGCAGCAAGCGTATCTGTTGTGGGGGATGTAAAACTGACCGCAAGAATAGGCTGTCCTTCAGCAACAACAACTGTTCCTGTCGTGACCAAAGAAGTCGAATCAGCCCGCGTGTCGTTGACACTAATCGTAAGCGTAATTGATTTGACACCTGCAGCAGTGCCATTATCAGCAACCGTCAGCTGTTTTACTGAGCCAGCTGCAAGCGTAAAGTTCTGCGTTTCATTAAATCGAGTCTGCGCAGAATTTGATGTGATATTAAAATAAAGATCAACATCACCCGTATTATTGATAGTTAGATTTCCAAGGGTAACATTTGTGTTCAGCGACGTGCTCACCGCAGCAAAACTCGAAGGGCTCCGCGTCCAGACACGATCAATTTCTACACTAATATTGACAACAGAGCTCAGGTCAGCATTACGCGCACTATCATTCGCAAACACGCGCAGATTATATGTGCCATTGCGGGTGGCATTGAAAGAAATATTAAACAATCCACTTTGTGCAACATAGGCCATGCTCACATTGACATAGCTATCATCACTTTCATTGTTGAGTTTGTATTGAAGGACAACAGACTGAACTGTGGTAGAATTGTCTGTAATGTTCGCAAGCACGGTAACATTAACACCAGGATCCAAACCAAGCGATGAGCTAGGGCTTGTTGTTAATGAATTGAATTGTGGCGGCTTTGTGTCAACCGTAAACAGATGCATCATACTTGTATTTGTATTATTTGATTGATCCGTGCAGCTTATGTTATAGCTGTGGTGGCCTTCAGAAAGCCCAGCGACGCTAAATGAAGTAAGTACAGCATTAACCACACTTGTATTTGTCACATTTTGCGTGCCATTGAGAGTGAGCGAACAATTAAAGGTGAGATCAACATTATCAGTAGCATTAAAAGTAAAATCTATAGAGGATGATGAAAAGTTAGAATGATTCAACGGTGCAGTAAGTGTAACATTTGGTGGAGTAGGATCACCAACAGTAAACGTCGTTGTTTCTGAGCTGTTTACATTATTGACTGAATCATTTGCAATGATACGCACAGTATACGTGCCAACTGATCGAGTCGCAGAAAATGTTCCATTAAAAGTATATTGGCTTCTATTGGAAAGTGAAAGCTGAGTAATAGTGCCATTAGGAAAAGTGATATTTGCAAATACAGCATCAAGAGCAGTGTCTTCAGATATGTTCGCAGTGATGTTCACAGCTGCGTTTGCATCATAGTTTGTTCCTGAAGGAGTGATGTTTGTGACATTAGGCGCATACACATCACCAACAGTAAAAAGTGTTGTTTCAGACTGATTAACTTGGTTTGAAGTGTCATTTGCACGGATTTGGAGAGTATAAGTTCCAATAAGATCAGTGATGTTAAACGTTGCATTAAAAGTGTTAGATCTGCCTGATTCAGTCGATGGATCAAACACAACTGTTTCACGTACAAGCGTTAATAGATATGTCGTCCCATTTGGCAGTGTTATGTTTGCAAGCACAGTGCTTACATTAATATTATCGGTGGCATTAACAGTAACATTGACAAGCCCATTCAATTGGAAATGCGCATACTGAATGGGCGTAATATTAGTGACATTAGGCACGATTGCATCGCCGATAGTAAAGGTTACATTTTGCGTTCCATTGACATTCACGTGAACGCTGCTGTCATTTGCAATGATAACAAGAGTATACACACCATTGAGATTAGTTGCATTAAATGTGATATTATATCGAGATGCACTCATGTTGCCAAGAGTAAATTGAAGCATTGAGCCATTAGGAAAAGTGACTTGTGCAAGAACGGCTGACACATTTACATTGTCCGTGACATTGACAGAAAGATTGACAAGAGTATTCAGCGGATAGTTAAGACCAGCAGGAGTGATATTGGTTACATTGGGCACAGGATCGAATTTATACCATTCAAACTGTGCACCTTCTTGGTCGCCATTAAGCACTTCCATACTCGCTTCGACAGGGGACTCACCGACACCGACAAATCCAACAGCATTCCATCGCGCGAGAGAAAGGTCTTCAGCGATGTCAAGAGTGACTGCCATGAGTTCTGAAGTGATTGGATGCTTCACGAATCGAAGCGATGCAATGTCATCCGACGCAAAATTTGAAGTGATGCTGGCTGATGTCAGATCAGTCGTATTCCAGCTGTTTGATTTGGTAAAAGTAAAATAATCCAATGCAGGGTTATTAGTATCAACAAATGCAAACACAGCAGTGCTTGCATTATACCAGGCACAATCAACGTTAGCAGCACTTGAACCTTGGCCTTCAGTTTGGGCATCTTCAGCAGGCTCGCCCGTAAGTATCTGGCTGCCATCCCACATTCGTGCATTAACGTCATTTCCCCCATCCTGTTCAATAATGCCAACATAATCCGACGTAGGATCTGAACACAGGCGAACACCCTGCATCGAATTAGCGAGCGCAATTGTCGCCGTCCCGCTCCAGAAAGGCGCAGTAAGTGAGAATGTTCGATAGACAAGATCATTTCCTTCGCCATACACAACAAGGCCATCATCACTGTTCGCTTCCCATGCAAATGCAAAATGTTCCTGCGTGTTTGAAGCTGTTCCAGTTGAAACAGTAAGGTTGCGAACCATATCAAACCCAGTCCCATTCCACAGCGCTGCATAAAGGTCGCCAGCATTATTATGGACAAGCGCCATTATATCATCTGCGCCGCGTCGTGATGTCAGCTGCACCCATACAATGGGACTATTCACGAGCAGCGTATCAAGCCGCTGTTCAGTGCCATAGCCCGTGCCATTCCAAATGCGATACGCCAGCACATTATTGCTCGCAGCGCTGCTGTTTTCATAAACTATCAGCACATCACCAGAAACGTCTTCGATAGCAATATCAAAGCCGCGATAGTTTGCATTTGTTACATCAGTTGTTACTTCCTGAAGATTGCCCCATTGTTTTGTGATATTTAAAATCTGAATGTTAATATCGCCGCTTTGGTCCTGCGTGCCCATGATAACTTCATCACGTTCATGGTTTCCTTTAACAACAGTCCATACAATATCCTGCGTCCCATTGGTGCCAATATAAAGTGCATCGCTTTGTTCGAGCGTAAAGTTGTTTGACGAATTCCAGAGCCGATAACGTGGCGAAGCTGTATCGAGTTGCGCATAAGCTATAATTCCATCTGCTTGTGTTGAAGTAATTGGAGCGGCAAAAACAGATAATGACATCATGATAAGTACAGCCGCCAACACGAGCGTGCACAGTCCAAGCTTTTTGTGTTTACTCATTTTTTATACCATGCTGTTGCTTTTCCAATCGTAAAGCTGTCAACTGCTTGTTTGAGCTGCAATTTGAGGCAATAACGATCAGCCGTATGCCATGCAATGCCTAACCTTTCAGAAATGTCACGGGTAGAAACAGGATGATGAGCAGAGGTAATGAGAGCAAGAATACGCTTGTCAATCCCCTTTTTAGTCATAATAGTGTACGGTAAACATTTTTCATTTATAAATCTTCGCATGAAGGTAATTAATGAACATAATTAATATATATAACTAATATAAGATACTAATATTCGCAGTTTTAAGCGAGAAAATGAAAGAACACATGATAATTAGGAGAGATTAAGAAAAATTAAAAAAGATAACTATGCTTCTCAACCCATCGTTTAATCTTTGCACGGAAGCTTTTGCGCAGATCTTGTGCATGCACTCGTTCTGGCTCAATTCTTTTGAGTTTCATATCAACAACAGGCTGAAGCTGAGAATGATGATGAATAAAATAGCCAAACATGCCAACGACCAGAGCAGCAAGTGCAGCACCAACAGCAAGCATTTCTTGCCATGAAGCAGACATATCTCCCGAAGCAACTACAAAACCGCTCGGCATCTGCACAACCGAAACAAACGAGCTCACAAAACCCAGCAGTGCAAGCCCCACAAACGAGCCCACAATCATCAGCCGATGAAGCTTCTTTTCTTCAATGGACTGGCGAAACGATGAAATGTTCACAACTTTATCAACATACATGCAGGAGCGCTGCACAATCTGGCTGTTCATGTCGCTCGCAAGGCAGGTAAAAACGCCCATTTTGCCCAAACTCTTGGTCTTTTGAATCGTGCTCGACACGAATCGCTCGGCTGCATTTCCATGCGTGTCAAAAATAGACAGCGTCGAAATGCTGTCAAAAATAATACAATCAAAAGCGCCGGTGCGGACAACTTCAGCTATCGCAAGGCTTAACTCAGTAAATGATCCAGGCGATGACACATAAAGAACATTTTCTCGTTCTCGTGCCTTGCCGATGCCTCGGGACACCGTATCGATGAAAAAAATATGTTTTGGCGTGACATTATTAACCAAAAATTCGTGCTCAAGTGTATCTGCTGGTTTATTCAACGTCACAAAACAGACTTTGTTGCCTTTGACTTGGTGAACAACTTCAAGCAAACATTGTGCATACAGTATTGCCGAGAACGGACAGGTAAACTTTGCCTGGCTCAAGAACACCTCTCATGGATGAAAAGAAGCATTTAGAGTTTAAAAATCTTTAGAATCACTTCGTCAAATCAATCACTTTGTCGCACACTGCCTCAAGTTCATCGATGATGCGCCGATCCATATCCTCTCGCACACCAATCATGATGCCGCTGTGCTTATGCTCAACTGACCGCTCGATAATATTGCGGGCAAAACGGATAACCATATTTGAGTTGTGATAGATAGACAGCGCATCCAATGAATCAAGCATAACAAATGAAAAATCGCTGTTCTTAAATATCGGATCAAGCGAGATGCCAATTTGGGTGAGACTTTCGGGCGTTCGTAAAAACACGCAATTATCTGCGCGCTCTTTTGTTCCCGTAACACAATCAATAAAAAACACGCGTGATGAATCAAGATTTCTTTTCTTCATCGCAGAGAGTATAGCTTTATACGGCCGATTTAGGGTGACATAAGCGCCTTTTGAGCCTTGATGAGTCTCAAGAAAATGGCCGAGAAGCCCCATATGAATATCCTCATGCAATTCACGAGGAATGATGAGAAGCACACGCATATCACGGCTAATCGTGCTCAGCTCTTTGATGAGATTCGACATGAAAGGGAAAAGAATGCCGCAATATATAAAATTAATCTTTCATGTCGCCAAACACTTCCTGTTCTGGAAATATTTCAACACCTGCGCCTGTCACGTTCATCGCAACTATTTTTCGGTCATGGGCAGCGCCGCGCAGTTTCAATATCTCGATAGCGCGCTCACGGATGTTGCCGCGTTTCATGTTATACAGGACAACGACAGCATCCGCCAAAAATTCTTCAACACCAGACGTGCTAAAAATAGTAGGCATCTGCTTGGTTTCAGTGATAAGAAAAGATGTTGCACCGATTTCTTCAAAAAAGCGGAACAGCTGTTCAATATAGATGCGATACGAGTCTTCTTTGCCTGCAAAAGCCGAATCAATCGCAGTCAGCGAATCAACAGCAATGATAGAAGGATGAAAATCTTCAGGAAAGATGATAGGCTTTACATCAATAAGCAGCTCACCTTTTGCTTTCATCAGCAGCGCATCAACACTACGGGTGATATCAAACGGATTAAATCTCCGAATGAGCAGATTGCCTTCTTTGATAAGTTTCCGTGGATTCCATCCAAAATCTTCCATATGTTGAATAAGACGATCTTCACTTTCTTCAAAGCTCATATAGAGGCACTTTTCCCCGCGGAGTGCATGATAGTTAAGCACCTGAAGTGTAAGAATGGTTTTGCCGCTGCCCGCACCACCTGCAACAACAACTGATGCACCCAGAGGAATTCCTTTTTCAAGCATTTGGTCAAATCCGGGAATGCCTGTAAAGATGTATTTTTTATCAGGAATAACAAAGGGCACATTTTTCTTTCGATGGACGTGCAACGATTTTTCTATCTGGTCACGCATTGCTGCCATAGAAGACTGAGTTCCTTTTAATTCAGCTTTATGCTGAGAATTTTTCACGCCAATCACCAATAGAAACAACAATATTCTCGTATTTAAATGTTGCTTCAGACCACCATCCAAATCATGAGCAATCGCAAAAATATTAAACAACGAGTGTTTCCATCATAAAATGAACCAGTATCAAAGATACGCACAACCGCTCACAAGGCTTGCAATTGCGCTCGTCTTCCTTTGGTTTGGCATCAATCAGATAATAGTGCCAGAAAACTTCATAGGATATTTGCCAGAGTTTATTCTCGCAGCGAGCTATGCAAAAAACATCGTGCTGCTCAACGGCATAACCGAACTCATTCTTGGCACACTGCTTGCGATTGGATTATATACAAGAGCCGTCTCCGCGATATTGGGCATACATCTGCTTACCATCATCATCAGTATTGGCTACAATGACATCGCAGTGCGTGATGTTGGATTGATGCTTGTTGCATTCGCAATAGCATTGCACGGTCCAGACCAGTGGTGCTGGGATAGGAGGAACATAAAATGAAAGGAATAATAACAAAATTAATGACAATGATGCTTTTGATAGGTGCAGTGCTCGCAGGCTGCAGTTCAGGAGCGAGTGTAGCAGAGCCAGTTGAGCTGAGCACAGGCAGATCCATAACATTCACTATGACCGGCGAGAACTTCAAGTTTCTTATGGACGGCAAAGACAATCCAGATTTAAAAGTAAAAGTCGGCGATACGGTAAAAATCATTTTTACAAGCACCGATGGATTTCATGATTGGGTTGTCACAGAATACGCAGCGACACAGAAAGTAAAAGCAGGCGAAACAGCAACAGTTGAGTTTGTCGCAGACAAAGCAGGAACATTTGAGTACTTCTGCAGCGTCGGCAGCCACCGCGCGAAAGGAATGAAGGGAAAGCTGATAGTGGAATAAACCAAATATAAACGCCGTCGCCCAGATTTGAACTGGGAAATCCGTAAGGAAACAACCTTTCCAGGGTTGCGCATTACCAGGCTGCACTGACATCGTCATTTGTGCCACGACGGCGTATCCATAAAAGACATCGCTCTTCTTATAAAACTAACGCAGAAAGTAATTTAAACAAAGAGAGAGAACGTGGCTTGATGAGCAAGAAAATCGATGGAAACACCCTCGTCACAATCGTTGAAGCGTGCAGGCTTGTTCGAGTCGCACAAAGTTATAAAGTGAGGGAGCCAGACAAAAATAACAGTAGGAGTGATCTCCAGCAGGATGCTGCACAAATCTATGCGCGCGCTGCAAGCATGATGAGCACAACGCCAGACGATCTCATAAAAAAGCCAGTCCAAGCTATAACCGGTGTCATATCACGAGTCAGCAAAGCAACGGGAATAGATTACAGCTGGATGAGAAATCCATGCATCGAAGGGATAGAAAGGTATGAGCGCACAAATGAGGGTCTAACACCAGGACAGCTGTTGTTGCTCGAAAGCGGTCGAAGTGTTGACGAACTCACTGCAGATCTCAGCTTGAAAACAAGATATCAAAGAAAAACAAAGGATGAGCCCAAATTTGAAGGGGAGCCTGATCAAGACGAATAATCACGGACACATCGGCGCACGATGTAACCGCAATTTATTCACGCTTTTCATATACGGACAAACAACTTTAATTCGATGCACAACACCTTTCTTCCGATCGACATCATAAGCAATAATGCGCACATAGTATTTGCCGCCAATGCTTCCCGCAATGCTGTTGTCATCAAGATATTCCCAGGGATGGCACGATTTCTTCTTGTAAACACTCAACAAACAAGTCAACCCGCTCATTCCTTTAAACAAATCGCTGACATCAGTTGCGCTCAGCCGATCCGGACCTTGTGGATGTGAATGATAATCACCAATAACCTCTTGGTTAGTCAAATGTCTTAGCGCAAAATTAATTCTATTGATTCGCTGTGACGTCATATTTACCCATTCATAACTGCGCGTCGCAGACTGATAGGGGATAATATCCGAAATAAAGTAACGCGCGCCTTCTTTCCTGCCAATCAGCAGCCCAAACGCTTCTTTCTTATAGACTTCAAGTGCACTCGCAATCAGGTCAACAAACGCAGGCCTGCTGATGAATGCATGACGATGCGATCCACCAAGCTGTTCACGAACGACAACATTTTTCATCGAATCACCTTGAGAAGCGTATACAAAAGTGCTTTCTCGATATGCTTTCTATTTTCCGCCTGCTGCAGCACAACACTGCGCGACCCATCAATGATGTCAGCAGTCACTTCTTCTCCACGGCGTGCAGGCAGATCATGCATAAAATATGCGTGTGGGTTAAAGGTTTTACTATTTACTTGATACGGCGCTAAAATTTTCCGCCGCCGCTTCATTTCAGCATCTTTAATTTGATAACTTTGCCACGAATCAGCATAGATAATATCAGCATCGCGCACCGCCTTCGCCATCGGCATTAATTTCACGCCCGTCGCACGCACGAGCTGCACATCGGGCATAAAGCCTTTCTTCATCGGACAAGCGACAACCATCTCAGCCCCTAGCTTTGCAGACAATTCCATCAGCGAGTGCGGGATATTGTTGTAGCCATCGCCCACAAATGCAAGCTTCACCCGAAAATTGCCAAATAATTCTTTGATTGTCATGAAATCACTTAGGATTTGACACGGATGAAACATGTTTGTCAAGCCGTTAATCACAGGCACGCTGGAATGTGCAGCAAAAGTTTCAATAGTCCGATGTTCATAGAGCCGTGCCATAATCGCATCAACATAGAGAGAAGAAACACGTGCAGTATCTTCAACACTTTCTTTTTTGCCCATCGGACTGGTAGAAATATCATAGAAGATAGCATGGCCGCCAAGCTCGAGCATCGAAACCTCAAAGCTCAGGCGTGTTCTCAAACTAGGCTTGGCAAATATCATCAGTAATTTTTTTTGAGCAAGCGCAGACGAATAGCGTGAAGGATACTTTTTCATCTGTCCTGCAAGGTGAATGATGGACAACAGCTCTTGAGCGCTCCAATCAGCAAAGCTCAAAAAATGGCGTGGAGCGTGATGGCGTGGAGTGTGTGGAGCGCTAGTCATAACAAGCCTCGCTTCTTCAGCAGTTTCTCAAGTTTTCGCACGGCATCTGTTCCCAATTCATAACCAACACGAATCATTGGTTTTTTCAATTTCAGCAGATGGCTGAGATCAGCAGGGCTCCCATCAACAACAATATCACAAGGAACACGATTGAGTGTCTTTTCTAAATCAGCAATATCATGTGCATCATAACCCATCGCAGGAATTTCATGAGTAAGATGTGGAAATTTCTCAAAAGTTTTTTTGATATTGCCAACAGCATACGGCTTTGCATACACAAGCGAGCCGCCGAAGCGCTTGACAGCAAGCGTGCCTGCACCAAAGCTCATGCCACCGTGAGATAATGTTGGTCCATCACCTACAACTGCACAGCGCTTGCCTCGCAATCGATGCGACTGCTCAACAATAAGCTCAGATCGCGCACGAATGACAGGGGCATTTTTGTTATACTGTCGAGCATGCTTTTCCACAAGCGCAACTGCTTCTTTTGGCGCACTATCAACTTTGTTAATAACGATGACATCTGCAAGCAAAAAGTTCACATGGCCAGGATAGTACGTCAGCTCATGACCAGGACGATGTGGATCAGCAACAACAACAAGCATGTCCGGCTTCAAAAAAGAGATGTCATTGTTACCGCCATCAAAAACAATGAGATCTGCTTCTTTTTCTGCTTCACGAATAATTTGTTTATAATCAAATCCTGCATAAATCACAAACCCGTGGTCAATCCACGGCTGATATTCTTCTTCTTCTTCAATGGTCGTGTGATGTTTTTCAAAATCATCCATCGTCGCAAAGCGCTGGCATGTCTGCTTCAGCAGATTGCCATACGGCATTGCATGCCGCACGCCAACAACTTTTTTGCCGTGCTTCCTCAGGATTTCAGCAATTGCCCGTGACGTCTGGCTTTTCCCTGAACCGGTGCGAACTGCACAGACCGCAATGACAGGCTTTCGAGACGCGACATAAGTGTCTTTCGTGCCAAGCAATCCAAAGTTAGCGCCAGCCGCAAGCACTTTCGAGGCAAACTCCATCACATATTGATGAGCGAGATCAGAATACGAAAGATAGACATAATCAGCTTTCAATTTTTTAATAAGTACAGGAAGCATGTGCTCAGGATAGATTGGAATTTTTTTTTTCTGCCGAGTCAGCTCGCGCGGAAAGTGGCGTTTCTCGATGCCTGGTATTTGCGTTGCAGTAAATGCAACGACATCAACATCTTTCTTATCTTTAAAATGCACAAGATAGTTATGAAAGTCTCGTCCACCTGCACCAGAAATAATGACGCGCGTCATTGGATGATAGTGGTGCCTGCACGTCCAGCAAGAGCTTCTGCACAATGCGAAATGTCTGTAATCACCACTTTTTTTCCTCCGTTGAGCAGAAAAAGCAGTGCCGCTTCAATTTTTGGCTCCATACTCCCTTCTGCAAAATGTCCGTCATTCAAGTATTTTTTTGCGTCTTTTAAATGTATCTTTTTGAGCGCAGCGTGATTGCTTTTTCGATAATTGAGATAAACAGATGGCACCGCAGTAACAATCAGCAAAACATCCGCACGCACAGATTTGCCAACGACAGATGCAGCTAAATCTTTATCAATCACTGCTGCAACGCCGTGCAGTGTGCCTTTGTTCTTTACGACAGGAATGCCGCCGCCACCCGCAGCAATCACAGTGATGCCATCAGCCAGCAGCGTCCGAATAACAGTTGATTCAACAATGCCCAGTGGATGTGGGCTTGCGACAAAGCGACGATAGCCGCGTCCTGCATCATCACGATACGTCATGCCATGCTTGCACAATCTCATCGCATGCGCTTTCGTATAGAAT
>Ga0209541_10016147_pt1 | contig 11069 bp, 13 predicted proteins | sample RifCSPlowO2_01_FD_184027 | JGI IMG/M metagenome (GOLD analysis project Ga0209541, IMG submission 184027) | Groundwater microbial communities from Rifle, Colorado - Rifle CSP2_plank lowO2_0.1 (SPAdes) (version 2) | ecosystem: Environmental > Aquatic > Deep subsurface > Groundwater | place... | reverse complement strand
ATTTTTCCAGTAACAGAGAAATTTTCTTTGCCGCCTAAAAGATGAAATGCGCCTTTAATTTTTGCATAGGCAACTTCATTTTGAAAGAGTGTTTGATCGCTGCTTTTTATTTTAAAGTCCCACTCTACATTCTCCAGCCAGGGGAGCTCTCCTTTAAATTTTTTTGAAGGCGCGTAAGAAAATAGGGTCTCTTTAAGTTCAATCCATCCTGAGATGCGTGGTTTTTCTTTTTTTCCTAATACGCGAACAGAAAAGAGAGGAGCTCCTCTGGAAGGAATAGAGGGGATGCCTAATTTTTCTTCTACAAGAGGAATTTCAGGAACCTGTATATTTAAGCCATGTTTGCCAATGGTTTCAAAAGTAAGGTCAAAATATTTCAACAAGGAAAGCAAAAGAAGAATCATCCTTGGAACATTCGCCAGAATGTCTGGATTCAGGGATGCTTACTATCTTAAAGCCATGAAAGTAAGAACATTAATAATAGAAGAATACAGAAAAGCATTTTCAAAATACGGCCTCCTCATTTCTCCCACCATGCCCATCATCGCCCCCAAATTCTCAGAAGTCTCAAAACTAACCCCCCTGCAGAATTACATGATGGATATTTTAACCGTAGGCCCCAATCTCGCTGGACTACCGCATCTCTCAGTCAACGCAGGATTCTCAAAGAAAATGCCTGTTGGCTTGCAGCTAATTGCAAATCATTTAAACGAAAATAAATTATTCGCTTTAGGAGAGCAAATTGAACAAATCTAAAATGGAGCACCTCGCCATAATGAGAAAATCCTGGAATTTAACAGAAAAAATATTGTCAGGAAAAAAGAAAATTGAATCCCGCTGGTATAAACAAAAGCGTGCTCCCTGGAATAAAATAAAAACAGGAGATAAAATTTACTTTAAAGATTCAGGATGCCCTGTAAACATGACTGCAATAGCTGAAAAGATTCTCCGGTTTGATAATCTCTCTCAGGAAAAAGTAAAAGAAATCATAAATGAATATGGGGAAGCAATCGCCTTTAACAACTCACAGGCAGCATTCCAGATGAACAAAGATAAAAAATACTGCATGCTTATCTATTTAAAAAACCCTCAGAAAATCCAGCCATTCCACATTAATAAAAAAGGTTATGGCAGCATGGCAGCATGGATATCCTTGCCATCAGTACAGGAGATTAGAAAATGAGTAATTTTATGTGCGGACTGGAAGTGCATGTGCAGTTAAAGACAAAATCAAAACTCTTCTGCAGCTGTCCAACAACAGGCAATGAAGCGCCAAACACAAGATGCTGCGAAATCTGCACAGGAATGCCCGGAAGCAAACCATCCCTAAACAAAGAAGCATTGCAAAAAGCCCTAAAGGTAGCAAAAGCCTTAAACTGCACAATAAACAAAACAAATTTCTTCTCAAGAAAATCTTATTTCTACCCCGATTTAGCAAAGAACTATCAAATCACCCAATATGAATTGCCATTAGCAATAAATGGAATCTTCCAGGGAGTCAAAATCCGCAGGATTCATTTGGAAGAAGACCCTGGAGCATTGCTCCATAAAGACAATTACTGCTTAATAGACTACAATAGATCAGGAATCCCGTTAATAGAGGTAGTCACAGAGCCGAATATAGGCTCACCAAAGCATGCAAGAGAGTTTCTCAAGCAGCTCATAACAGCATTAGAATATCTCGATGTCTATGACAAAAAATCAGAAGCGACATTAAAAGCTGACTTAAACATCTCAACAACAGGAGAAAAAGTAGAAATCAAAAACGTCAATGGCTTACAGGATATTGAGTTAGCTTTATCTTACGAAGAGCAGAGGCAGTTAAAAGAACCAGCAAAACAGCAGGAAACTCGCGGTTGGAACCCAGAAACAAGAACAACCTTCCTGCAAAGAACGAAAGAGCAGGAAAGTGATTATGGCTATATCGCAGAGCCTGACCTACCTATAATCACTTTCTCCGAAGGAGAACTAGCCTTAATAAAAATCCCAGAACTTGCCAAGGAAAAATCATCCAGGTTTACCCAGCAATACTCCCTGAATAAATCAGATGCAGAAGTCTTATCAAAAAACAAAAAGCTCGCTGATTTGTTCGAGATAGTTTCAAAAAAAGTTTCCCCAGAACTTGCAGCAAAATGGATTATAAGAGATATAGTAAAGCAGTGTAATATCGCAAAAAAAAGAATTGAAGATTTAAACCTCAAAGCAGAGCATTTAATTGAGCTATTATCCTTATTTGAAAAAAAGCAAATAACAGACAATACAACAAAAGCAATTTTAAGAAAACTGATAGAAGAAAAACCATTCTCACCTGAAGAATACGTAAAAAAGCACAATCTTTTAATGAAATCCGACAACAAACAGCTTGAGCAGTGGTGCCTGCAGGCAATAAAACAATCTCCAGAAGCAGTTCAGGAATACAAAAAGGGAAATGAAAAATCATTAAATTTCATCATGGGCAAAGTCATGCAGTTATCAAACAAAACAGCCAACCCGCAGGAAGTTGTTAATTTACTGAAAAAGTTACTTAATTAAATAAATGAAATACACTTCTCCATCTATAATTCTTCTGTCAATAATTTGAATCTTAAAACCTTTTGCAAAATTCTCCAAAGGCTTGATTTTTTGAACTCTTTCAGAATAAGTAAAAAATATTCTTCCATTTAAAGTTAAATGGCCTTTAATATAATCAAAAAGATCCCTTCTCATTTTGAAATCAGGGTCATACACAGAATACTCCAACAAGTCTCTTGGAGTGGAATTTTCAAATGGCAAATTTGCAGCGACCACATCAAATTCTTCCTTATCAACAATGGCATCAAAACATCCGTGCCTTATCTCAACACTGTGGCTTAAGCTATTCATTATCGCATTATGCCTGGCGCATTCCACCGCAGATTTATTTATATCCACGCCAAGAACATTGCCTCCACAACTGGCAGCCACCAAGGATAAAATCCCGCTGCCAACACCATAATCTAAAACTCTTTCTCCAGAGCTTACTCCAAATCTCAAATCTTTGAGATTATCTGCTAAGAAAAAAGAATCTTGTCTGGGGGGATATACATATTTATCCACTCTAATCATAAATCCAAGGCATTCAACAAAATAAGGCGTTTTCCTGCTCCTTAGATCATTTAAGATTTTATCTGCAGTTTGACTTCTCATATTAAAAGCTTATATTTAACCCGCCAAAAATCTCATTTTTAAAATCATTAGAAAGCGATTTTGCAAGAGTAATTCTGGGAGATAACGTTACGCCTTTAAACGGAAATGACTTAGAAAAAACCACAATTCCATGGCTTAATCCGCTGCCTTCTCTAAAATAACTCCAATTATAGTGGAGTTTGGCATTAACATTTGGGCCTGATTTAAACTCATGTCCGAGAGATAATTCCCCATAAAACCCTTTACCTTGATCAAAATCACCGAACAAAGTAAAATTTGGATTTAATAATCCCTCTAATCCACCCCCTAAATAAAATTCTTGGGTATTATCTCCAAAAGGATTTGGAAAAGTATAAAGAGTGTAACCTAAAGAAAGATTCGCCCTTTTCCCCGGTTTTTTATTATACCCTAAAGTGTAATCTACCTCAGTAAGCTTTTGCTCTATAATATTCGTATTCAGCCAAATGTTAGCTAAAAAATCCCTGCAAGTTAAACGAATATTTGGTTGTAAAACGGGCTTTTTAGAATATGTAACTCCCCGAAACACGTTTTTATCCAGTACATCAATGCTAGCTTGTAAATTTACTGGATATTTTGATTCTTGTGCATATACTGGTCCGGCCTTACTTAATATTCCAGCGGCTAAAAAAGCCATTCCATAACCTGCAATCCGATTCAATATCCTCTTCATTTTAACCACCATTAATAACTTACCAGTAGATGCATTATACGTTTATAATAAACTTTGCATGGTTTTTCAATAAAAAAAGCAATAAATTTATAAATAATTGCGTATTTAATAAGATTATGAAAATAGATATAAAGGATAAAAAAATCCTGGCCTTGCTTGACAGAAATGCCAGAATCTCAATAACGCAAATAGCCAAGAAAGCAAGATTAAATAAAGATGTAGTAAGATACAGGATCAATAACTTAGAAAAAAGCAAGATCATTACAAGTTACTACACAATAATAAGCGCCAATAGATTAGGTTACGCAGCCTATAGGATTTATTTTGATTTTATCAATTTAAATCCAGAGCTTGAAAAAAAGCTGATTATCTATCTTAACAAAAAATTCAAAGCAGGGCAAATCTTTACAATAGATGGACCTTATCAGCTTGGAATAATAACCTGGGAAAAATCAATTTATGATTTAGAAGAAAAGATACAGGAATTAAAAAAACATTTTGGTGATTACATTAACAAGATGCATCTTTCTATTTTCACTAAGATAAACCACTATTTTAAAAAAATTCTTCCTAACGCTTCAAAGGACATAATCACTTTAAAAAAAGATACATATGTTAAAGTTGATAATTTAGATAAAATGATTTTAAAACACCTCTCTAAAGTATCTCGGATAAATTACGCTAAGCTATCTATTGCTCTAAAAATCCCTGAAAGAACATTAGCTTATAGGATAAAGCAATTAGAAAAAAAGAAAGTTATTTTAGCGTATAGGTCTAACATTGATATATCGAAATTAGGATATGAAAATTATTTTATAGAAATATATACGGGCGGCAAACAGAATCTGAATGAAATAGAAAACTTTGCACACTTATCAAAAAACTGCATTTATACAGATTACGTTATTCCTGGTGCAGACATTGAATTAGAAATGGAATTCCAGAGCAAGCAAGAGCTATTAGAATTTATCAAAGAATTAAAAACAAAATTTCCATTTATAAAAAGAATAAGGTATTGGTCAACTCTTGACTATATAAAAATAGATTATCTTCCAAGTTATTAAAATCCTCAAAAAGCTTATAAACAAGTAATTCCTACTGCTAACTAATAAAAAAGTGGTGATATAATGAAAAAGTTGGCTGCATTATTATTCATATTTATTTTATTTCTATCTCCTTTTGCAATTGCTGAAGAAGGCACAACAGAAACAACCCAGCCTTCCCCACCACCAACAGAGCCAAGCCCTCCACCCTCTGAAACCCCAACAACCCAACCACAACAACCAACAGAACCGATAGCTCCAGAACCATCATCAGGAGGAGGCGGAGAAGGCGGAGGAAGTCCAGCACCACCACCAAAGGAACATAAGGAAGATTCTCAATGTCCACCACCACCATCACCTTCTTGCAATCAAGACCAAAGAGCAGAACCATTCTACCAAAATGGATGTTTATCAGGTTATAACTGTGTACCCAGAGATGGACAAGAAGGTCCTCGCGATCAGCCCCCAGAATCCCGCTGCCCACCTGACAGGGCATGCATGAAAGGTGAAGAATGTGTTCCCTGCCCGGGACAAGGACAGCAATTCCAAAATATCCCTCCCGGATGTCATGTTGAGCAGGGGGAATTTGGAGAGTTCATAAAATGCGAGCAGGATAAAAGATATGAAGAGGAAAAAAAGCGGGGGGAAGAAGATTGCAGAAAACATAATGGAAAATTTATAATCCGCCCAGGCACCACTGCATGGGAATGTGTAGCACAAGGCCAGCAGGGTTTCTTTCAGCAAGGACAATGCCCCAGCAATGAGCAATTAAAGCAAATCGAAGACCAATGCAGTGCATCAAAGGGAAAAACAGAGCATTTCCGAGACAGAAGCGGATGTGAAGCAGTTTCCTGCAGACAGGAGTTCTCGCAAGGCCATGGAAGCGAAGAAGAAAAAATAAAATTCATGGCTTTAGGATGTGAAGAGCAAGGCGGACAATTCGTGTTCGATGAGCGCGGACCCAACTGCATAGGCGGCCAACAACAAATCAGAATTAACCGCGATTTAAAGCCTTTGGACGGTGTGGAACTCTTAAAAGTAGCATTGGAAATGGAAAGTGTTATTCAGGTTTTTAATGAAATTTCAGCTAAACTGGAATCTCTCGAAAATTATTACCAGTCAAAAGGAGATGAAGAAAAAGCAAAAGCATTTGAAATTGCCCTGTCTCAATTAGATGGTGCAATGAACAGGTTAGATGAAATCAGAATAGGATTAGCTGAAAATGCTGATTCCTTGCAAGAGGAAGACAGATACGCTGTTCTAGGGGATATGCAGCAGATTAACTCAATTATAAAAGACGTTGCAGTAACCTTATTGACAGGGGGAAAATCTAAGAGGGCAGCAACCCAAAGATTTGAAAAAAGAGCAGAAGGCGGGTTTGAAAGCGAATTCGAAGGCCCAGAAGGAATCTCGCAAGAAGAAGGGTTTGATATCTTACAAGGATTCCAAAATTGCGCAGAGTTCTCAGAAGATGATCCTTTCAAGTTCAGTCCAGAACCAGGAGTCAGTGTAAAGTTAGAAGGCTTAAAAGATAGAAACTGTGTGATGAAAGTAAACCCTCCAGAAATGCCTGGTGAGATTACCCTGCTTCTCCCTCCAGAGGTCTATCAATTCTTCGATGGTCCTCACCTTCTTTTAAGGGATGATGTAGAATGCTCTCCAGACTTTGCATGTAAAATGATGCGACAACAGCTTCAAAGAGAAGCACGCCCCCCCGAGAGATTCGGTGAGCAGGAAAGACAGAGGGAGTTTAGAGAAGGAAACGTTCAAGACTTTCAAGGTCCGGAATTCCCAGAACCAAGAGGCAGATTTGAGCAGCCTAAATCTGGTGAATTAAGGCCATCTCAATGTGATGGCGCTGAATTAAACAATGAAGAATGTGCAAAATGGGCTATCAACACCAACACTTTAGAAAAAATTCCTCAATGCAAAGGCTTAACCGAAGAGCAGTGTACCAAGCTACTAAAAAATTCTTGGGACAGAGCATTTGAAAACAAGGGGTTTGAACAACCACAACAACAATTCCCACAAGAATTCAAAGGAGGAGAATTCAAACAGGAATTTGAGCAGAAAGGATACCCCTCTCCCGAACAATTCAAACAATTTGAACAATACCAGAGTCAATACCCGCAACAATATAATTATCCACAACAACAATTCCCGCAGCAATCATTCCAGGGCAGTTCTTCAGCAGGATTCTGTGGTGATGGATCAATTGCCCCAAGCTTAGGGGAAGAATGTGACGACCGGAATAACAAAGACGGAGATGGATGCTCTGCAAGCTGTAAGGTTGAACAACAACCCGTAGCAGTAGCCAACGTCATCAAGAACTTTGGTGATTGGATGAGGGGTGAATAAAAATGAAAAAAATATTAGCAATAATCTTAATCTTAGCTGCGTTAAGCTTTTCGCTGGCTGCCTGCTCAGAGAATACAGAAATCAAATCAGACGAACAGGCAAAAGAAACAGTTGTAAATTTAACAGGAGATTTAGACACCTTAGGAAAAAGCTTAGACAATTTAAATGAAAAATTAAGCTGATTTTTTTGATTCTTTGGATAGGTTTATATAATAATTAAAAGACCAAACATCATGCCTCGCAAATTAATTGTTCTTGCATTAGGTGGAAATGCCTTAATCAAAGATACAGACAAACCATCCTTAGAGGTTCAATTCAAAAATGCGTCAGGCATTGTAAAAGATATTCTCGCTTTATCAAAAAATCATGATATCGTTATTACTTTCGGCAACGGGCCCCAGGTAGGCAACATCCTCTTACAAGTAGAAGCGGCAGCAGGAATAGCATATAAAATCCCATTAGAAGTATGTGTTGCAGAATCCCAGGGAGAAATTGGCTATATCATAGAACAAGTACTCCGCAATCAAAATAAAAATGCGCCGGTCATCAGCATTTTAACTCAGGTTTTAGTATCCAAAGAAGATAAGGCCTTCAAAAACCCTTCAAAATTTATCGGTCCCTTCTACAGCAGGAAGCAAGCTGCTCACCTGGCCAAAAAGGGGTTTAGCATCAAAAAAGACTCGAATCGGGGTTTCAGGAGGGTCGTCCCCTCCCCCCAGCCATTGAAGGTTATTGAATCCAAAATCATCCAGCAGCTCGTAAAACAGCATAACCTTGTAATCGCAGCGGGTGGCGGTGGCATCCCTGTCATCCGAGAAAGAGGAAAATTCAAGGGAATAGAAGCAGTCATAGACAAAGACCTCGCATCATCCTGCCTTGCAACCTCCATTCAAGCCAATCAATTACTCATGCTCACCGCAGTTCCTCATGTGTACCTCAACTTCGGAGAAAAAAGTCGTGCCGCAATCAAAAACACCAGTCTACAAAAGCTCAAGCCCCACTATGCCCTTGGCCAGTTCCCTCCAGGCAACATGGGCCCGAAAATCTTGGCAGCAATGCAATTCCTCGAAAAAAACCATAAAGGGAAAGTAATCATCACAGATTTCAAAAACCTAAAAAAAGCATTGCAAGGAAAAGCAGGGACAATTATTACGAGATGAGAAAAATAAAAAATCTAGGACCTTCCAATAAGCTAAAAGTATATTTTATCATCCTTATTCCTCTAATAATTGCTCATTGGTTAGAAGAATATTTCACTGGATTTTACGATAGAGATATTTTTTCAAGGTTCATTTTCCAATACTTTGAAGGCATGCCCATCTATCAAGCGACATTTCTTCTATTCCAAATTATAATTTCATTATTACTGATAGTCTACTTTATCTTAGTATTCAAAAAAGAATGGTGGATATACATAACAGGACTAATTGCCTTTATCATGATTTTCGAAATACATCATCTGATAAAAGCCATCCTAAGATTAGATTACTATCCAGGTTTAATTACTGCCCTATTCACCCCAATCTTAGGTTTTTTAATTATAAAAGAACTACTAAGATTAAAAAAGAAAAGGAAATAAAATGTTAGAAAAATACCCAAAATCAATAAAAATTGGGGCATTAATCAATCTAATCATTAGTGCGTTAGGGATAATTTGGGGCATCTTTGAATCAGAAGAGTGGCCATTCTTAATCTTCGGCTCTTCCATAGCAGTTACATTAATTCTTTTCTTTATTTCAAAATTTGCATATGGCAAACCGAAAATTAAACCGATATACGATGGACTTTTCTGGGGAGTAACAATTCCAGCAATACTTCTCGGTTTAATTCTGGCGGGATACTCGATAACACAAGGATTATCCGATGGTGGAGGCTCAAATGATATGGGTGGTCTAAGTGGGATTATACTGATGATTATGCTAATTATCGCAAGCGTGATAATTTTTATCGTATCTTTACTAATAGGGGTTCTAATTGCTTACAAAAATTCAAAAAATAGAATAGTTTTAGTGATTGCCATTGCATTAACCTTGTTATTGATGATATTTCTATATTATACATTTCTGGCTATAAATTCCAATATAAATCCTTTTGGATGGTTCTAAAATATTCATCCTCCTAACCTCACAAAACCTGAAGCAATACTCTCAACACCCTCAGAGAGCAAAAAGCTTATATATCACTTAAAGTGATAATATTATCATAAAATGTGATATAGTCAACGGCATTTGTTTGTCAAGAACATATGTTCTTGAGCACGCCAAATACCAAGAACCATGTTCTTGTGTACACCAAAATCCCGAAGGAATTTTGGCGTTTAATCACTTGTCGTTGGCTTATTAGGAAAAGCCTTAGGTCTTTTACTATAATATGAAACTCGAACTAAAAATCATTAATTTATTAGCAAGAAATAAAGAAAAAAGGTTTACAATAAATGCAATAGCAAAGGCTCTAAAAGGACATTACTCACTTGTTCATAGAATTGTAAGCAGGTTAACAAAAGAAGGAGTTATAGAAAAAACCAAGGTGGGCAACTCTTATATATGCTCAATAAACAAGGATAATGATAAAACCCATGCATTACTCCAATTAAGTGAGATTGAGAGAAGGAATGAATTTTATAGTGCAGATAAAGAATTAAAACTCATTTTAGAAGACCTTGTCAAGTCTTTCTCACAGGAGGGTAATGCGCTTTCAATCATCTTATTTGGTTCGTATGCAAAAGGGACAGCAACAAAGGAAAGCGATATCGACATTCTTCTGCTCAGTAATAAGAATAAGAAAACCGAGAAAACAGCAAAAGAAATATATGCAAAATACGGAAAAGAGGTAAATATAGTAACAATGTCTCCAAGCAAAGCTAAAAAACAAAAAGAGGATATAATTATGAAAGAGATTAAGGCCAGTCATATCATCCTGCATGGCATAGAAAAATTTGTGGATGTGATTTTAAGGTGAATGCAAAAGACACCATTGTAAGGGCAATGAATAGAAGTAAAAGAGAGGGGGGATTAAGAATAATAATCTCTAATGATGCTTTAAGCAAAAGTCATCTCCAAAAAGCTGATCATAATCTCATTGTCATGACTGATTTAAGCAAGTTGGAGCATGAAGACTGGGTTGTTATATCTGCTTATTATGCTATGTACCAATCTGCCACAGCTCTTCTCAAAAAAATAGGATTAGAAAGCAAAGACCATGCCACAACCACGGCTGTTCTGGAATATTTCTTTGGTAGCCAAATAAGCAAAGACCTCATAGAAAAATTCAACTCATTAAAAGAGAAGAAAGACAAGCTTGAAGCTATAACTATAGAAGAGAAATATATCAATTATCTCTGGAAAGCCAAACAGACAAGAGAAGCTCTTCAGTACGGCGTCTCTATAGGTTGTAAAGAATCTGAGATGATAATGAAGCATGCCCGTGAAGTTGTAAGTAAAATAAAGCTCGTTATAGACGAATTAGATGAAAAGATAATAGGAGTAATAAGCACAAAAATCAGGGACTTGCAGGGGAGGAAAGAATAAAGTAAAATGTTCATCCTCCTCGCCCGCTACAAAATCCAGCAGCAATATCAAAAGCAGTTCCTCAAAGAAAGCAAATCCTTCTATTTAAAAAAATTCAAAGCTGCTAAAGGTTTCAAAGAAGTAAAATTCCTCCGCAACATCCAACAGCGAGAGTTCATTGATGTAATGACGGAATGGAGAACGAAGGAATATTTTTTCTCATTTATCAAAGAGCATCAAAAAGAAGGAGCATTAAAATACTCTATCCCTATTGAGGTACTTGAAAGATATTTGTATGAGGAACTA
>Ga0209541_10016141_pt1 | contig 11070 bp, 10 predicted proteins | sample RifCSPlowO2_01_FD_184027 | JGI IMG/M metagenome (GOLD analysis project Ga0209541, IMG submission 184027) | Groundwater microbial communities from Rifle, Colorado - Rifle CSP2_plank lowO2_0.1 (SPAdes) (version 2) | ecosystem: Environmental > Aquatic > Deep subsurface > Groundwater | place... | reverse complement strand
CAGGGCCTTGCCGCCGGGAGTCGTTTCCGGATTGCCGAACATCACTCCTATCTGCATACGGATTTGATTGATAAAGATAACGATGGTTTTGGACTTTGCCACGATGGCAGTGAGTTTGCGCAAGGCTTGGCTCATCAGACGCGCTTGTTTGCCGACGTGATAAGCTCCCATGTCGCCCTCGATTTCGTCTTTGGGCGTTAACGCCGCTACCGAATCTATGACGATGACGTCAATTTTGCCGGAGCGCACCAAGGAATCGACGATTTCCAAGGCCTGCTCGCCGGTGTCCGGCTGGGAAATCAAGAGCTCATCAATTTTGACACCGAGACGCTTGCTGTATTCAGGGTCCATGGCGTGTTCGGCGTCGATGAAAGCGCAGATGCCGCCAAGCTTTTGGGCCTCGGCGATGACATGAAGCGATAGCGTGGTCTTGCCTGAAGATTCCGGTCCGAAAATTTCGATAATCCTACCACGTGGCAGACCGCCGACGCCGAGCGCCGCGTCAAGGCCGATCGAGCCGGTGGAAATAGCATCAACGCCGACCCTCGGTTTGTCCCCGAGCTTCATGATTGCATCCTCGCCGAATTTTGTCCTGATGACGTCCAGAGTAGCGTCGATATTCTTAAAGGTCGAACCTTGGGCATCGGTATTTGAGGTTCGACCTTGATTTGTTTTGGCTTTAGCCATTAAAAATTATGCTTATGCTTTTTTCTGTCTCGCGGCCGAAGTGGTCTCTGGCCTTGACGGTCATTATACTTAACCCCGGCGAGACTATCAATTTCTCACTCCATCTTCCTTTTTCATCCGTAAAAATTGGCCGGTCGTTCAAACTAATCCAGGCAATGTTTTTTGCCTTGCCCCGCATCGTGACTAATGGCTGGTCGACCACCTGGCCGTCTGTTGGGTGCTCTATCCAAATTTGCGGGCCGATAATGAGGAAACGCGCCTGATACAAGGAGTAAGAAGTAAGGAGTAAGAATAAAGTAATGACTAGGGTGTGCTTTGGTTTGATTTCTATTCTCATGCTGTTGGGTTTTCGTGCCCCGCGTCACTGGTCTCGTACTCCCTGCTCCCTACTTCTGCCCCGATCACTTCTCTCGGCTTAGCTCCCGACCCGGCTCCTATCACCCCGCGTTCCTCGAGCATATCCATCAGGCGGGCGGCTCGGGCGTAACCGATACGCAATTTGCGCTGAAGGTACGAAGTTGAAGCTTTGCCCGCCTGCACCACAGTCTCCCGCGCCTCTTCATAAAGCTCGTCATCGTCCCCGCTGTACGAATCATCTTCCAACGTCGCCGTAAAAATAGCCTGACTAGCATTTTCGCTCGAGAAGTTTATTTCATGCTGAAGCTCGTCGGCGTAGGCGTCACTTAAATGCTTGACCACTGCCTTGACTTCTTTTTCCGATATATAGGCCGACTGAATGCGCAGGGGCTTACTCATCTCTCCGGAGAGGAAGAGCATATCGCCGGCTCCAAGCAGTTTCTCGGCGCCGGCCACATCGAGAATGGTCCGTGAATCTATTTGCGAAGAGACTTGCAAAGCGATGCGCGCCGGGATGTTGGCCTTGATCAACCCGGTGATGATGTTGACCGACGGTCTCTGGGTGGAGAGGAGCAGATGGATGCCGACCGCGCGGCTCATCTGTGCCAGACGTACTACCGCGGCCTCAAGTTCTCTGGGGTACGACTGCATCAAGTCCGCCAGTTCGTCCATGATGACAATAATGAAAGGCATCGGATCGCCGCCCTTGATATTGTGGTGGTACGAGTCAATGTCTCGAACGTGATGTTTCTCGAGCGCATCGTAACGGCGCTCCATTTCCTTAGCTACCCATTTGAGGGCCAGAATGGCTTTCTTCGGGTCGGTAATGACCGGCGTCAAGAGGTGCGGGATATTGTTGTACATGGTCAGCTCGACTCGCTTCGGGTCTATCATGATAAATTTGAGATTGTCCGGCGGGTTTCGGTAGAGCAGGGAGGCGATAATGGCGTGGATGGCAACTGATTTCCCGGAACCGGTGGCGCCGGCGATGAGTAGGTGTGGCATCCTGGCCAAGTCGGCGAAGTGTGATCGGCCGGCGATATCTCGGCCGAGCGAGGCCAATAGCGGCAAGGCGCTTCGGGTGTATTCCTCATCCGCGATGAGCGATCCGATGCCCACGGTGGATTTGAGTGCGTTCGGGACTTCGATGCCGACCAATGATTTGCCCGGTATCGGCGCTTCGATGCGCACCGGGTGTGCCGCCAGAGCCAGTTCCAGATTATTCTGGAGTCCGAGGATTTTTGAAAGTTTGACTCCCTCGGCTGGTTTCAGGGCATAGCGGGTGACCGATGGTCCGATGGAAATTTCATCCATCTCAACTAAGATTCCAAAGTTCATCAAGGTGCGTTTAATCAAATTGGCGTTGGCTTTGATATCACCAACACCCGGTTTGCCGCGATCTCCTTCAAGGAGCGAGAGCGGGGGAGGGACCCATCGTTTGCCACTGCGGCGTCTAATTTCCGGCATGAATCCGTCATCTTTGATTTGCGTATGAGCGTGGTCTGGCTTTGCCTGTTCTGTGATTTTTGTCCCCGTACTCTCCATGCTCTCGACTGCTCTGTCAATGGCGGTGTTTTCCAAAGGAGCCAGAGTCGTCAGTCCTTCTTTTTTCGAGAAAAGTCTTTTGATGAAAACAATGACGTCAAATTTGATAGAAGTATCGAAGATGACCAGAATCGAAATAATGCCCAGAGCTGTCAGTATGATCGCGCTGAAATAGATACGGAAAAAAGAATCTAACGGTTTGGATATTAGAGCCCCGATGACTCCGCCCTCATCTGACAAGAGGTTGACTAGTCCGAGAGATGATAGAAAAAGAATGGCTGAACCGAAAATCTGGGGTATGGCGAACTCGCGCTCTTGTTCCCGGAGAAATAAGATGGCCAAGAGCATAAATACCACGGGTAAGAGGTAATAGCCGAGGCCGAAGAGGTAAGACAGCCACCCATAGATAAGCGTACCGGCCCGGCCGGCCAAACTAAATGCTCCCAGAATGAGGAAAACGGAAAGTACCGCGGCAGATACGCCCAAGATGCCATTGGCCGTCTCTCTGGAAGTAAGTCTGAACATCAGCCAACGCTTTCCATCACGATTCCCGTTCTGCCTTCCTCGGTTTTTTGCCATAACTAACAAATCATAACACATGACAACCAATTCATTACGGAGTTGCAAAATTTGTCTCTTAACTCCATAATGGACGCGTTTATACTAAAAGGACAAAAGATAATTAGCTCAAGAACTTTCTGTAAGAGACATAAATACGACCAAATGACGGAATTTAGTGCTAAAACAGAGAAATTAGCGTCTGCAATATACTTTGTAACCGGCTTTTTTAGTGACCAAGAGCCCGTTAAGTGGAAATTGAGGAATTTTGCCTCGGAACTTGTCTCTTTAACGGTGCCGGTTAAGGACAGTTTATTAAAGGGTGGGGAAGCTGTTGTCCTAGAAACAAAGAATGTTGTCCTAAAAATAATGGGACTGCTTTCGGTTGTTAGAAACGCTGGTATGATTTCTGCTGATAATTATAATCTCCTTCGTGGCGAACTCACTAAATATGTTGATACGCTTGATTATCCGGTAAACATTTCGGCTCTTCTTGATATTGAATACTCTGGACTAAAGATAAATGAACAGGCAGGAGAAAACCATGATGTAAAGGACAAAATTGAATATGCGTTGCCGACAAAAGGACAAATATCGGCAATTGCACAAAAAGAAAAGTCTTTGAAAGAATTTGGAGTTGTCTCGATGAAGAAAAATAGCCGGCAAGGCATTATTGTCGCTCTTTTGAAACGTAAAAAAGAAGTTATGATAAAGGACATTTCTTCTGTAATTAGTGGTTACAGCGAGAAGACCATTCAACGTGAACTCTCAGCAATGGTTAAGGCAGGCGTTCTTAGAAGGATGGGGGAGAAACGCTGGAGCCGCTACAGTCTTGCTTAAAGCCATAAAGTGTGTATTATAGGTGTTGTCCACAGTATATTTGGCGTTTATATTGATGTCGATATATACTATTGGATGGTCCCTAGAAAAAAGGGATAAATGTTCGTAAATTAATACCCGTGGCGTAACCCGAACAAATATTAGAAATTATTGGGAAGCGCTCACGCATTAGAAAATAAATTAACAATGATGAAAATTAGAATTGCAAAGATTGCCGGCATGGCAGCAGGTGCAACGCTTGTCTTCGGTTCTTTTGTACCGATGGCAGGCGCCGTGACCATTGCTGAACTGCAGGCGCAAATCGACGCGCTTATGGCACAGCTTGCCACTCTTCAGGGAGGAAGCGTATCAACAGGTACGACCTTCACTCAAAACCTGACGATTGGTTCGACTGGTGCAGAAGTTACTGCTCTTCAGCAGATGCTTGTGGCTCAAGGCCGCTTGGTCATGCCAGTAGGCGTAGCTTACGGTTATTTCGGTTCTCTTACACAAGCCGCGGTAGCTTCGTGGCAAGCTGCTAACGGAGTTTCTCCAGCGGCTGGTTACTGGGGTCCAATCTCCAGAGCTAAATACGCTTCTATGGGTGGTACGACTACGACTACGACCACTACCGGTGGCACAACTACAACTACAACCACTGGCGGTGTCATTACCACCACTGGCGTGGAAGGCACCGTTACCGTTTCCCTCAACCCGTCTCCCGCTGGAGTAAAGTTGTATGAAGGAGAAACGAGTAAAGACGTTCTTGGCATCAAACTTGAAGCCAAGTCTTCCGACATCAAGATTGAGAGAGTCAAGTTGAAGCTTGATGAGAATGACACCACTTCAACTTCTGACACCGACTTCTACAGGAAGATCGCTGACAAGATCTACATCAAGGACGGTTCCACCGTACTTGGTTCAGCCGACCTCAACATCAACACTGTAGTTAAGGATGGCACCAGTTACTACATCACTATTTCCGGTTTGAGTTTCGTTGTTCCAAAGGGTTCAACGAAAGTTCTAACCGTTGCTCTTGATGCGCTGGGCGCCTGGGATGACACCTTCAACAGCGACTCATGGAGACTGACAGTTCCTATTGATGGCGTCCGCGGAGTGGACGGTGCCGCCGTAAACCAGTATGGTCCGGCCACCGCCTTCAATCGCGATTTCACCTCTGAAAGTGAACTTTCGGAGAGCGCCACTCTGGCTGTTTCCCTCAACGCCAACAGTCCTCTTGCCAATCAGGTCATCTGCACCTCAAGTTCGACAGAAGATGAGTGCGATGAGCTGGAGCTCTTGAGAGCTGACTTCAGGGCTGAAAAAGACAATGTTACTCTTACCGACCTTATTGTTGACGTCAATATGACCGGTGCTGACACAGCCACTGCGACAACCGCTTGGCTCTACGATGTCTCTGCATCACCTGCTGTTAAAGTAGGTTCGGCAACTCTTGTCGAACTCACGGGTTCGGACAGCGCTACCTTCACTGACATTGATTACATCATTCCGGTGAACACAACCAAGACTCTTTCGGTTAAGGTTGATATCCGTGGCGTAGACGCCGCTTCTAACAGCTTCGATGCCAACATTGACACTGGTGATGTTACTTCAGAAAATGCGGCGGGTACTGGCTTGACTGAATCCGGTTCTGCCACTGGCAAGACTATTGAGGTCAGAAAGGTTGGTCCCCAGCTTACTCTGGTTTCCAAGTCAATCACTACAGACGGTGTTCCGCAGGGTTCGCCATTTGCTGGTGGTACCAGCACTTCTACCTTGACTGCGACATTCAACTTCAAGGTTAAGGCAGTCGGCGGCGACCTCACCTTAGGCACTACTGCTTCAGGCACGCCTCTCTTCGCAAGCTCCACGGGTTCGTTCGCACTCTATCGCAACGGCACTTACCATGGCTTGTTTGGCAGCATTGCGACCTCAACCTCGTACTCTATTCCTACCGCCTGTGTTTCAACCGGTACGAATAGCTGTGTCTTGGCTGAAAACGCTGAAGTTACTATCCCTGTCACCTGGAAGATTCTTGGTAGGTCAGCAGATGGTGTTGCTGCGACCGCTGGCAGTCTCTACGCAGTCGGCTTCGAAGGCTTCGAGTGGATTGCCAAAGACGTTTCAAGTGCTGTCCAGAGAACTACCTTCATGGCTACGACCACAGACTGGAGGACTTCGGACGTTTCTTTCCCGTAATCCGCTTAAGGGTTACTACGCCTACACTTAACGTGTAGAACAAAAAACCGCCTTCGGGCGGTTTTTTGTTATCCACAGAAAATCATTTATCTTTTCTGGAGAATTGTGAGATAATTGTCGCGTTAGTTAGGTAGGATAAATCAATAATAATAATTAAGTATGAATATAGTTAATAATGATAGGATGACGAAAATAATTTCCGTCGTCCTTTCTGTAATGTTTGGGGTTTTGCTTGTCTCGCTTGTGACAAATGCCGTGACGACTGTCAGTACAAGCATAGTAACGGGAGGATCAATCAATGCCTCCACTACGATGGCAGTAACAGGACTCGCAACACTTTATGGTGGCGCGACCACTACTAGCCTCACGTTCCTCAACGGTGAAGCTATTACCAACGCCACGAATGAAGTTTTTACGCTTGATGCCGCAACCACGACTCTTACCACGGCCAACAATGCCACCTCAACGCTTATCGTTGGGTGCATCCAGATGTACGCCACTTCAACTAATACCGCGGTGCATATGGAATTTCACGCATCAAGCACTCTAGCTGACTCCACAAATGGAGTTTCTGCTGGCTTAGTTGTGTGGAAGTACGGTCCCTGCGCAGTCTAGTCTTGATTAATTCCAGCTCATGAAAAAATTATTACTTTCAGGTTCGATTGTCGCCTTACTTCTGCCTGGTCTCGTTTTTGCCGCCTATAATGACGTAACTCTGACGACGGATGTTGTTTTCTCCGTGAACGGAATTACGATCAATGCGACGAGTTCTCCAGGAACGATACAATCTATTGAAGTTGGGAGTGATAGCTTCGCGGTAACCATTCTAGCCAACTCCGCGTTCAAGGTAACTGCTCCGAATCTCAATAAGTTGTCGGCCAGTACCGGACAAGGGCAAGATGTAAACATCTGCAATAGCACAGAGTCCACACTTGGCTACAATCTCTTGGGGACGAGCGAAACGATTACTGTGACCATCACCCCTTCAACTACTCTCTGTGCTGATGCGACTGAAGTGGCTTCTTCTTCTAGAACTGATGAGGCTGGAGGTGGGGGAGGCGGCGGAGCCACCACAGTTGCTCCGACCACTCCCGTCGTAGTCACTATCCAGGGCGCAAATGCAGAAGCCATCGCGGCCATCAAGGCCCAACTGATAGTCCTTATTGAACAGCTCATTACCGAACTCATCAAACAGCTTCAAGCAGCAATCGCGGCCCAGGCCGGTAGCAGTAGCTACTAATCGATCGGACATCGGATTCAAATATCCACAGAGGTTTAACCTCTGTGTCGGTATATAATAGTTTTATGGCGCGACCTCATACTTTTGCACCCAGTGAATACTACCATTTATACAGCCGCGGTGTTGAAAAAAGAGTCATTTTTCTCGATAAACATGATTATGAAAGATTCATCAAAATATTATTCTTCTGCAACGGTAGCAAATCGGTAGTAATTAGAGACCTACCCAGAAGTTTAACCTTTGGGAAATATACCGATAAAAGGGGAGAAATTTTGGTGGACATCGGCGCGTATTGCTTAATGCCCAATCATTTCCATCTTTTGGTCAGAGAAAGGGGCGAAAAAGGCATTTCATTATTTATGCAGAAATTAATAACGGCTTACACAATGTACTTTAATGATAAATATGATAGAACTGGCAGACTCTTTGAATCGTCTTATAAGTCAACCCACGCCGCTGATGATGGGTATCTAAAATATTTATTTGCCTATATTCATCTTAATCCAGTGAAACTGATCGATCCCGAATGGAAAGAAAATGGTATAAAGAATATAGAAAAAACAAAACAATATTTAGACAAGTATGCTTTCTCTAGCTTTGCTGATTACGCCGGTAGAGATAGAGACTCGGGCCTCATACTAGCCAAACAAGAGTTTCCAGAATATTTTCCTACTCCAGATATTTTTACGACCCTGATCTTTGAATGGATTACCACAGAGGTTTAACCTATGGGGAAGTTGTCCACATGAGCCAATTGGGCCATATGGCGTGCCTGTATAATTTAACAATGCATTATTTTGATAGGACTTTCTTCAAATTCCTTTTCGGGTTTATCTGTCTCGTTTCCATCAGCATTGCCGTAATCGCCTACGCTCGTGGGTTTTTATAGAAAATATCTTCTCGTATTGGTGTCAGCGACATTTCTTCTTCCAGTCTTTTGCTATGCCCAAGTTTCTAAAATTGTATTTACAACTGACCCGCAGACCATCCTGCCAAGTGTGCTGTCCAGTCCCATAACTATTCAGACGCAAGACTCTGCCGGCAGTCTCTATCAAACGCCGGAAACCATTGATCTTGAATTTATTTCCACTTCAGCAACGGCTGAATTTTTAGGAAGCACCGGTAGTCCGACTACTAAGACCATGAGTAAGAATACCGCCAATCGCACTTTCTATTATCGAGACTCATCAGTGGGAACATTTACTATCACAATAAATGCTAAGGGTAGAGATAGTGGCACGACTTGGAGCGCGAATCAAGTTGTCACCATTTCTAATTCCTCATCTACCTCTACGACAACATCTACCACCGAAGAGAGTGCGACTACTAATCAATCTTCTTCCGATTCTTCTGATCAAAGTTCGTCACCCTCTGCTCACTATAGTGCCATTCCCATAAGCGATTTAGAGACCGAACTTAAGTTTGAAGTGAGCGCCGGTCGAAACCGCTTGGGCACTACCGGCAGTCCGCTTGAATTCAAAGTTGAAACAAATGTTAAATATACTCGCGGTAATATTTTCAAATGGAATTTTGGCGACGGAGCCATAGGATACGGCGTGGCATTGAGCCACGTGTATGAATATCCGGGAGAATACGCCGTGGTTTTGAATACTTCTTTCCCGGAAGGGGAAGCAGTGTCACGCGTGAATGTAAAAATCATTGAACCGGAACTCGTGATCGTTCTAGCCACACCAGAAAGGGTGGAGATAAGAAATAATTCCAAGTACGAGGTTAGTTTATTCGGCAGAGCGTTGGTGGCGGGAGACCAAGTATTTGCATTTCACCAAGATACCATCATCAAGACCGGACAGAGCGTCTCTTTCGGCTCGAAAGTGACTGGGCTGTATGCAACGGGGCAGTCTCGCGTTTCTCTATTGGTTGTCGGTACAGAAGCCAAACCGTGGGACATATTGGCTAAGATCGAGCAGCAGAAACAATTGGAGATGGCGCGCATTTCCGCCCAATTGAGTCTACTTCGAGATGAGTTAGCGAAATTAGAAGTCGAAGACCATAAATCGAATGTGGCCGAAACGCCTACACCAGGTTTAACAAGTGTCGATAAAGAGAATTCGGCGGAGTCTGAAACTGACAATGTTCAGACCGCTTCGGCGTTGCAATCCGTGGCAGCTGATCGACAGGGGTCAGGTGGCTGGCTGGATATCGTCAGGCGTTTCTTCCTAAGAACACAATAATGAAAAAGATTGTTCGTACATTTTATATCTTGATTGTTGTGGTGATGCTCTTGGGCGGGTTAAGAACGGCATCCGCAGCTATTCTTAGCCCCTATATTGTGGATGAAAAATCACCGGTCGGATTTGGTGACAGCGCACAGTTGCCGAATTATTATGGGCTGGAAAATTATGTACAGGATTACGTAAACGGCCATGCCCACTTTTCTTTCACTTACACGCATACAGAGATGGTGAATGAACACAGGGAAATTACCGGATTGGCAGATAGCGATTGGGTAGCACTTGCGAATCTGTACCCGATGTTTAATCCTCCGGTCAAATTTTCTATGGCGTTTACACCGGTACCGATTACTTCTACCGTGTTGCCGCCTCCAGGACCGTAGACTCCCGACCCGGTGATTATTATCCCGGGGATTATGGGGAGTTATTTGGAAAATGATGATCTAGTTATTAAAGAGAGGTGGCCAAATATTCCGCCTTAACAAGGAAGATAGTGGCGGAGTGGAATACAACATATCTTAAATGGGGATATCGAAAACAATATTTCTGGTGTAAGTTATGACGTTATCGATAGTAATAAATTTGCTTTCTTGCCCGATGGCTTAGATTACACGATCAAGGGAGAAGCGATAGCTACTGGTACCCTTAATGCTCGTATAGAAACAGTTACAGATGAGCGAGTAACAGAAACAAAATACTTCAATCAAGTGCCGATTACTTCTACTACCGAAGTGACTTTCAGTGTAGGTAATGTTTCCAGTGATTCAATGTCTGTTGACACAAATGGAGATGGAATTTTCGAATCGCAAGTGCTAGTTTCTGCAGTGTTGAATGAAGCGCAATCTAGCGATTTCACCAAGCCTATAACGAAGCTTGATATAAAAGGAAATAAAGCCAGTGAAAATTCCTACATCTCTTCAGTCCAAATATCTCTCTCGGCTACTGATGATAATTCAGGAGTATTAAAAACTGAATACTCTATAGATAGTGGCAAGACTTGGATCAAATATAATAAATTATTTGTCATTAATGACAGGGGTGGTGTAAAATTAATGTATAGGTCTACCGATAAGGCAGGGAACCTTGAATCAATAAAATCCACAATCGTTAACATTATTAATTCTGGTAATTCTGAAACTAAGAAATAAAAATGAAGAAAATTTTATATCCTGTAATTATTGTAGTAATCATTTTAATAGTGATATATCTAACATTAATTTTTGCTCCCTCAAGTACCCCACCTGGTTTTTAGATAAAAACAAGTAGTCTGCAAGGCCTTGCCTTGCAGAGATCAGCAATTCAACGCCTTGCGCCACCCGGCGTTTAGGGCTTCTTGTTCCGAACAGAACCATTTTTCTCCGGCCGATTCGTCTATGACCGTTTTGTCGTATGAACCACAGCCGGGCGCGTGATAAATCTTCTCCTTCTTGGCGTTGATGTTGCCTTTGATAACGCAAGCGCCAGCGGCTGGTG
>Ga0209541_10016140_pt1 | contig 11070 bp, 5 predicted proteins | sample RifCSPlowO2_01_FD_184027 | JGI IMG/M metagenome (GOLD analysis project Ga0209541, IMG submission 184027) | Groundwater microbial communities from Rifle, Colorado - Rifle CSP2_plank lowO2_0.1 (SPAdes) (version 2) | ecosystem: Environmental > Aquatic > Deep subsurface > Groundwater | place: Rifle... | reverse complement strand
GATGCTCACGGCAGTATCATCCGTTACGTTGGCAGCAATCTCGATGGATTGGCCGACAGTATAGACATAGTTTAATGTTGGAATCAAGGTCGTGACGTTGGGAAGGAACGGTGTGGCAGTGAAATTAGTGATTTCAGTAGTATTAAAATTATTGCTGGTGTCATTCGCCTGGAAGGTGATGGTATAAACACCATTGGCACTCGATGGGATGGCAAAGGAAATATTAAATTTTGTGGCATAGGCAGTGCCGACTGTGGCATTGGCCAAGCTCAAGGGAGTCATCGAGCCATTGGGATAGGTTAAATTCGCCTGGACGATGCTCACCGCAACATCATCCGTGACATTCGCCGCAATTTCAATCGACTGGCCGACAGTGTAAACAGAATTTAAAGCGGGGATCAGTGTGGTGACATTGGGTATAGTTGTATCTCCTACTACCGCCACACTTTCATTCGCTGAAAAACTGCTGAAATAGGAAGTATTAAATAATAAAACGCTGGTGCTGTTATCATAACTCAGGATAGTGCATGTTCCAGAGGCGTTGCAATCGCTCCCCGCCTGCTGGATCTCGCCAGGAGTGCCGTTAAAGGTTTCCACCCGCATGATGCGACGGACGAAAGGCAATCCCAAGTCCCGCAAAGTGATGTTGGCAGAAGAGTTGATGGTCAAGTCATTCGCAAAGGCAGTGGTATTTACCGCAATGGTATTGTTGCGAATGATAATGTTTCGGTCCAGGCCTATACCTAAATCATTATTGACCTTAATATCTATATCTGAGAGGAAAGCAGTATCAGTCCACCGGATTTCACCAAACGAATTATTGTAGATGAGATAGTTAGTATAGCTTACGCCCGTCGTATCATCAATCTCACTCCCGCCGCTGGAGGTTAAATTATTGTTCAGGATAGTGGTATTATCTGCTCCATTGCTTAGATCGATGCTGTCGCCGGTGGAATTAATAAAATTAAACATAATAGTATTATTTTTTGCTTGGATGGCTATCCCTCTATTACTACCATCAACAGCAGTAATGCGATTATGAGCTATAGTGGTAGAATTAGAGTTAAGTGCTAAATCTATGCCATCTTTAGAGCCACGTACCGTAATAGTATTATCAATAATGCTGGCAAAGGCCAATGGTCCATTGGTCACAATCCCATCACCATCATGAGTGAAGATGATATTGGAAGTAATATTAACAATAGTCGTTTCTCCAAATAACATCCCTTCCCCAAAACTGACATTGGCGGCAGTAATGGAATTGTTGTAAAAAGTGAGGTTCCGTAGTAAACCGCCAGAAGCCTGCACCGATACTCCTCTGGTGAAATTATTGATTCCGCCGAAATGTTTGATGCTGATATTGCTATACGCATCAGTCGAGAAGACAAAACCATACCGCGTCCCCGTCCCAAACCCAGTGATATTATATCCCGCACCGTCAATCACAATATTAGGCGCGCCAATGGTAAAACAATTTCCTCCAGTGTACAGATCCTGGTTCATGGTCAGGCTTCTCGTGACGGTGAGAGGACAGGTAATCAGCGCGGTGAAATTAGTCCGCTCTGAGGTATTGAAATTATTGGCTGTATCATTGGCCTGGAAAGTGATAGTAAACACACCCGTAGACTGGGGAATAGTAAACGAAGCATTAAATTTATTGGGAAAGGCCGTGCCATTGCTCAAGGCCAATTGGCTTATGGTGCCATTGGGATGAGTGATGTTGGCAAACACCTGGCTGATGGGGCTGACGTTGTCCAGAACCTGAGCATAGATTTCAATGGCTTGGGTGATGTTGAACTGTGAATTTAAGGCTGGGGTCAGGTTAGTGACATTGGGCGGCCAGATGTCTAGGTCTTTAATCGTCAAATTCACCACGTCATTAAATGTATTTCCCTGGCCATTGAGTTTGATCGAGCCATAGGCCCGGGAAACATTAACTGCACAGCCCTGGGCCGTCCAGCTGACCGTATTCCAGGTGGAGACGGCTTGTGTGGTACAACTTATATTATAGGTCGAAGTGCAGGAACAGTCCGTAAAGTTCTCAGCACAGGCGATCAAATTAAGCGGAGCGCCATTGCAGACTGAGGTAATGACCTGCGCTGGAAGCACTTGCTGGATGGAAAAGTTCCCGGTCCAGGTATTTCCAGAAATACTATACGTTCCATTGATTTGTATATGCTCATTGACCCTAATAACGCTGGAATTCATCACAAAGGCTGTATCCGTCAATGAAGTGGGCGCATCATTGGCAATCATCCACTGCCGGGCTTCCGTAAATGAACCTATGGTCAGTGGGCCCAGCACAAAGAACTGGGGGCTGATGTCAGGAACATCGAACTGGTACTGTAATGGTTGTTGCTCTCCGGGTTGTATATCAATATTCCAGGAAATGGTTTTGAGTTCATCCATTTCTGTAACTGTTAACCCTGGCTGAGGCAGTATATCGAAACTCACCGGAACTATTTCAACCACACTTCCCTGATAGGCCCGGTTAGCGTCAATGGTAATATTCATCGTCTGCACCAAGGTAGGATACACTCTGGTCGGCCCGGAACGGGAAACATCAAAATCAACCTGCTTCTGCACTTCAAAGGTATCGGCGAGAGAACGAACGCCGTCAGGAATCCTCGCCGTAAGATTAAGCACATATGTTCCAGGAGTCTTCGTTTGATAGGCGGCATAATAATCAGGGAGAGTAGTAAGGCCATACACCGAACAGTCTGGAGAGGTAGTGATGCCACCGTTGTCCGTCGTCAAGTGTTCCCGACTGCCATCAGGAGCGATTATATCGAGTTCAACGAAAGCATCGCAGACCATATATCCTTGATTATCGAGGACAGCCAGGCCGATGAAAGCGGTTTCGTCTTCCAGATAGATTGATTTATGGGTGTTGAGGGCCAGCACGCCCCAGGTAAAGTCCTGCTGCTGCACCGATTCCTGACCGTTAAAGGTGGTCTTGATCGTTAAAGAATATAATCCCGGCATGAATTCCCGCTGCGGGGATAAGTGGATGACAAAGCCTTCGCCGATTTTCTGGAGTTCATCATCTAAGAGAATCTCGGTCCCATCCGGCGTGGTCACGGAGGCAGTAAGGCTGTTGGCGATTTCTCCCCGCTCACCATCACTGAGTTCACTGGTACCCGCGCCCACCACTAATCCGGTCAATAGATTTCCTTCCCCACCTTGGACCATAATGGTAAACTGAGGGCTTTCGGTAGCTTTATAGACGGTATTCCCCTGCACCAGAACCGAAACAGGAGCGGCCGCCGAGCCCGTAATCAACGAAGTTCCCGACTCCAAACGTTCCGGAACTGTCTCTCCGGGAAAAGAAGCTTCTTCTGTCAAAGAAGAGGAAGTAAACCAACTCAACATCAAGGCCGTCCCTCCGACCAGCGACAAGACCACTAGCAGGGCGATAAAGGGGATGAATTTATGATGATGCTCCTCCTGGTTGAAATGATGTATTTTATAGTTAATCTCTCCTAATTCCCGCTGACAGCGAGAGAGTTCACGCTGTTCATGCTCTGATAACTGGCGTAAGGAAAGCGCACTCCGTTTCAGCAGCCGTACAGAATGATACGGAGAGGAATGCCGGGGGATTTTTCCATACGTTTCCTGGAACAGTGTATTCGTTTTCTGCTGTTGGAGCTGCAGCCGGTGTATCTTTAGCTCGAGGTCGGCTTGCTTGCTCTTCCAGTAGGCTTTATCTTTAGTTATCATGTGCTTTATTTTTGGTTATCGGGTGCTTCACCGGAGCATTTTTCTCTCGGGCTCGTTTCAACAGTACCGCCATGGAATTGGGGCTTTTATGGAGTAATTTAGCGATTTGAGGATTGGTGAGATTATAGGTGGTGTGGAGATAGAGCACCACGCTTTCCAGCAGCGTCAGGAAAGGATTCTGAAAAAGAGAGAGCGGCAGAAGGTAGTTCTCATCATTCACGATAAACGCCGAACGTAATTTTTTCCGCGCCCGCTGGCAGCTGGCCCAGACGCTGCGCTCATTCCGCTTCAACACCACAGCAATCTCATGGTAGGAGAGATGTTCCTGCTCATGGAGGTATTTGCACAAGGCTTCCGCTGGATATAAAGTAGAAGAGAAAATAGAGAGGGGAATCAATTGCTCCTGCTTGGCTTCCTGGAAGAGCTGGATCAGTTCCGGAAGCTGGAGATTATTATTCTTCTGTAATTGCTGAAGCAGCTGTTTGAGCAGTTGGGGAGAGTTCAGGCTGGCAAAAAGTGCTTCCACTACCTCTTCCCGTCCCACCTCTTTCAATGTAGGGGGAAGGAATGAAAAGGTATTTATAAAGGTTTAGGTTATTTCTGTATCTCTATTGAGATATATCTATTTTTGTTTATATTAATACTATCTCTATTTAAATAAACCCTAATTTTTTTATAATTCACATATTATGTTTATGTTTAACTATTTTAATTTATTATTTAACCATCTTTGTTTATTATTTATCTGTTTATAGGTATTAATGACTTCAACCAAAGGCGTATTGGTCACCTTAGGTTATAGTGACCGATAGATTTTAGGTGGAAGTCTAATTATTTAGGGATGATTTTGAGGAGTATGCTCTACCAAAATAATTATACCAAAGGACATAAATAATAAACTAAAAGAGCGAAATGACCGAACCTTATTTCGTCCTTCGCTATATACGAAACGGATTTCCAAAAAGTATTTATAGTATAAGCTTCTTCCGGGTTATTTAGTACCGATTTACATATAAAAAGGGTGGTGGAATAATGGTACAGAGACAAAAAGGTAAAGCTATTTTTAGGTCATTCGTATTTTTAGTTATAGTAGCAATAATAATGAGCGTTACAGCCTGGGCCGAAGACTGGACCGTGGAAGGAGGAACCACGGAACGCCAGGGCTGGACCGGAGATTCTTTTTTGCCCGATTACTCCAAATATGATAGCGCTACTTTCACTGACACCAATTTTTTGGCTATCACCGGGAGTGAATCCGGGCCGTTAGTTCGGGGAGATGAGGTGTATGTGCAGGGTTTTGAATCCATCCTCAGTTATAATGAAGCCCAGGGTATAGTAGAATGGAAAGAAGCAGTCCAGGGCCCTTCGTATGGAACTCCGACCATTGTTGATAATACTATCTGTTATGGGGAGAATGATCGTTTTACCTGCCGGGATGCCACTACCGGAGCCTTGCTTTGGGAGTACCAGGAGCCCGGAATCGGATTTTATGTGTCCTCACCCCTGATCCTAAACGGGAAAGTATGGACTGGCTCTGCCGGCAGCAGTGCTAATCCCGCACTCTATTCTTTTGATGTCAAAAATGGGGATTTATTATCAAAACTGGAAGCGCCCCAATTTACCTCTCTCAACAATCAATTAGTCAATTCACCGACAGTATCAGGAGATATAGTATACTTTACTACCACCGGGCCGAATGGGATTGAAGGGATGCTGGTAGCAGTCGATGCCGCTGATGGGACCAGAGAGCTGTGGCGGTATGAATCGCCGTTGCCGTGGGGAGCGTTCTGGTACGGAGCACCAAGTATCCATAATGAAAAAATATTTTCCGTGGTCAAGGGGAATGACATTAATTTGGGAGTGTATCCCAGCTACCTCATCACTCTGAACAAAAACGATGGAAGCGTGCTGTGGCGGTATGATATAGCTGACGCTGGCTTTGTAGCTGAAAGAGCCACTCCCGTCGTATACGCCGGGAAAATCATTTTTGCAGCAACGGACGGGAGCAGCACGTATGTTTATGCCTTGGATGAAGCTACGGGAACGTTACTGTGGAAATCAGCAGTGATCCCTTATGGCATTTGGAGTTCTCCGGTCGTCGCTGACAGCAAAGCCGTGCTGGGAACAAATGGAGAGCTCTTGACCCTTAGCACTTTAGATGGCTCAACCCTGTGGACTCTGCCCCTGGATCAGGGATTTTTCGGGCTTCCGGCGATTGATAACCATACCTTGTACTTGATTGACGAAGGCGGAAACTTAAAGACCTATGAAAGCGATACGGTGTATAATTCATCAGAAATCTTCTTCTCGTCAAAAGAGTTGACCAAAGTTGATGGCACGGCTGAAGCAGATACCATCCTGGAAATTTCGGTGCTGGCGGACGTATCGGGAAAAGTCACTATTTCCAAGCATCTGAATTCAGCCGAAGTGTTAAGCACTGACGTGTCGACTGCCCAGAATACCTTTGGAGTGGTGCAGCTCAATAAATTCATCGACATCAATGCTGATGAAGTGATTAAGTTAGTGCTCAGTGATGCGGTGATCAACCTATATTACACTGACGATGAATTGAAGGCAGCAGGCATCTTGGATGAAAGCCTATTGCGGTTGTATGAATGGGATCCTTTGTTGGGACAGTGGAACGAACTGCCTAAATCCGGCGTTGATACCGTCAATAATTTCATCTACGGCACCACGACGCATTTCAGCCCTTTCGGGGGGGGCAGTGTCGAGATGGACACTGACAACGATGGAGTTTCCGATGCCACTGACAATTGCCAGACCACCAGAAACCAGAATCAGAAAGACCACGATGCTGACGGCTTGGGAGATCTCTGCGATAATTGCCGGCAGGACCAGAACGGGCTGCAGGCCGACACCGATGGGGACGGCCGGGGTGATGCCTGTGATAATGACATTGATAATGACCGTTCCATCAATCCTAAAGATCTGTGCCCCTACTCCCCGATACCGCAGCAAGATACTGATAATGATTTGGTCGGAGACAGCTGTGATCTCTGCGTAGGAGTTTACGATCCGGATCAGCTGGATGGAGACCACGATGAGGTGGGAGACGCCTGCGATGCCTGCCCGCTGGAAAGCGCTTTGAGTAGTGTTGATCCTGACCGGGATGGGTGTATCTAGGTTCTCAAAAAAGAACCGCCCACCACCCATCACAGATGGGTGGGATGCTCGTCGAGTCACTTCGTTCGTGACTTTGCTCACCTTGTTTGCAAAGCTTCGCTCGGGGCGGTTCTTTTGGAGTGCAAGAAAAACTAGGTTTTTCTGCACAGAAGGACACGCTGGTCCTTCTTGTGCCAGAATTTTCTCCCAAACCGGTGAGTGTGCAATGTTGTACACCACCGGTCAAAGACCGGGTGGAAAATTCTGTGCATTTTATTTTTATATTATTTTTTTTCTTTTCTTGATCATCTGTAATGATTAAGGCCTTTCAGTACGCCTCAGCTGCAATCGCAGACGAAAATTCTCCTCGGCCGCCGCAAGCTTGATATATCGTAGTTCATCCTTGACCACCTCCTCAAAAGGCCAAATACTGCGGGTGATGGGAACATTCACCAGAGCATAGCGTGGATCGTTATTGATCACTTTGACCTGCACGTACATCTTAGGTTTAGCGGTGAGCTGATTGGTCTCGGCATCGAGAGTGTACTCGTCCCTCCAGGTGTCGGGATGGATGATGGTCCAGCCGTCTTTCTCTTCGAGATATTTCTTATGCTTGTGCCCCAGGACATACACCCGATGTTCTGAGAGCTTTTTCTTCCGCTGGCGCTTGAAGACGCGCACAATCTCATCGACCTCCCAGTGGACTTTCATGATGCGCCGATAGATTTCCCGGACTACTGCTTTAGGATAGGCATAGGTAGGATCACCATAGTAGCGAAAAGGATAATACAAAAAGCTTTTCAGGAAGTACAGGGAAGAGTGGATAGTGAGCTTCCGGAGGATGCCCCGATGATGGGTGAAGAGCAGCTGCACCGGCTTGATGCGCTCCAGGAAGGGATTTTCTTCTTTGATATACATGAAGCGGCTGATCAGCCCGAAGGAGACCCAGGGAATATTAAGGATTCTTTTTCCCTGATAGTCCAGAAAGAGATGCCGGGGGCTTATCTTATTGAGGAAGTCATATTGGTGGCCGTGCTCCACATAGACTTTATCGCTCTGGTAATATAGGCAGAAAAAGATGTTTTTAGTCCGTCCCAGCAGGCGCTGGATCTCTTTCTGCACGCCGGGAAAAAATAAGTCGTGGTCGTGATTGCCGATGATGAAGAATACTTTATTTTTTTTTGTTTTCAGGAACCGAGCCAGAGCGTCAAACACCGGCTGATGGGCGGCATAGATCAGCTTCAATTTTGCTAAAGAGATTTCGGCAGTGATGTGCCGGGGATAACTATGTTCTCCGGACGGTTCAACATAAGGGCATTTCAGGAAGTCAAAAGTGTCACCGTTTAGAATCAGGTCCAGGGGATATTTCCGAAGAGTTAATGATTGCAGTAACGATGACAGGGCCTGATCACTGATGAAATCATCGGTCAAGGTTCCCCCGCCCATCTCGATGTCTCCCAAGACGATTATTTCTTTTTGGATAGTTTCTGCGGTTCCGCGGATGGGTGGTACTGATTTCATAGAGAGTATAGTACTCGGCACTATTTTAAAAATATATGGGCTCAAAAAGAGGTAAAGCCAGTTTCGTTCCGCCAGCGTTGCTGCTGCAGGTAGGTTATAGATAATTGCGGTAATTATGTTGTATACATTAGCAATTATCTATATTAGAAATGCGTTCTTGATGTATAGACCTTTGCGTTATTTAGTGTATTAATTTAGCAAAGGGCTATATTAAAAATGCGTTATCATTCTACACTAATCAACACATTTTTCTATATCATTATTAACGCATTTCTCTATAATTCTCTACACTGGGCCCAAAAGGAGCGAAAGTTTTAAATAGTTCTTATTTGTAACATATGTTACATAATGAAACCGAAAGTTACAAAAAAGTACCTTGATCTGTTTATCCAAAACTCTTTACAGAGGATTCTGGAGGTTCTTTTCCGCTATCCTGAACAAGAATTTAGCCTTTCTGATCTTGCTAAAGAAGCGGGAGTGGCTAAACCCCATATTGGGGCCATCCTCTCGGAGTTAGAACAGCTTAGTTTTATAACCATTACAAGATTAACTAAAATATGGAGAATTAAAGCGAATCAACAAAGTGGGAATTTCATCAAGAGTAAAATAATTTATAATCTTAACTTTATCTACCAAAGTGGTTTAGTAGAATCTCTCAATGAAAATTTTGGAAATCCAAAATCTATAATCCTTTTTGGAAGTTTTAGACAAGGTGAAGACTTTTCAACATCCGATATAGATATTGCCATTGAAGACGGTGAAACCGAAGAATATAAAATTATTGGCTTGCGGATTCTTTCTGATTTTGAAAGAGTGATAGGAAGAAAAATACAGATCCACCTTTTTAATCGAAAAGATATAGATATCCACGTTTTTAACAATATTGCAAATGGCATTGTACTTTCGGGGTTTTTAGAGGTAAAAGTATGAAAAAAGAACAAATAGACCGGTGGGTTCGAGGAGACCAACTAAGAAAGAGGTCTCTGGATAAAGAAAGAGTTAAATCTATGATTGAATCGTCTACAACAAACATGACTATCGTTAAAACCGTTCCTCTTACGGAACAAAGTGCCATTCTCATTTTTCGAGAATCCTACGAATCCATACGGCAGTTAGGAGATGCACGGTGGTGGCTTTGGGGATATGAGCCCAGAAATCAGGAAGTGAGTATGGAAATTTTAAAAGAAATGGAAGTAAAAGAAAAAGTGCGACTTAACCATCTTAGCCGTTTTAAAACTATTAGAAATGATACCAACTATCGTGGATTTAGAGTTACAGTAGCACAAGCAAAAGAAATTTTAGAATTTTGGGATGTATGTTCCGGAGAGATAATTTCATTATTACTTAAAGAACTACAGAAAACGTAACAAACTTTGAGGTGGTGAACAAAAAAAGAAAACTAACCTCTATGACGCTACGGTGCCCATCTCTCTGCACCGTAATCAGCACACCACCCCTCTCAATAACTCTTGCCGAAATAAAACCATTGCCGGGCCTCGCTCTTGCAGGCAAAACAGGGCTGGTTTTTCTTCAGGGAGGGCTGCTGGAAAGGGGCATTAAGTGATTTGGCGCCAGTTTTCTCTTTGATCTTTTCTTCACAGGCAGCAGTGGTGCACCAAGGCGCGAAAAGTATTTTTTGGTCTTCCAGGCCTTTCTGAGCATCATTGAAAGTAGTGACAGTCATCAGGCGGTCCTGCAGCTTTTTCTGTGCTCGTTCATAGAGATTGGTCTGGATCTGCGCCAGCAGCAATTCTATCTCTGTTTCGATTCCTGCCAGCGGCAGGGATTGCTTCTCTCCGGTGTCCCGCCGTACGGCCAGCACTTGGTGTTTTTCTAAATCTTTAGGGCCGATTTCAATCCGTATCGGAACCCCTTTCACTTCCCATTCATTGAATTTCCATCCGGGAGTGTAGCCGTCACGGTCGTCGAGGTGGACGGAGAGGCCTTTCGCTGCCAATTTTTTCTTCAGCCAGACTGCTTCTTTCAGTATCGCCGCTTTGGAATCCTCAAACACGATAGGAACTATCACCACCTGCAGCGGAGCCACCCGGGGAGGCAGGACCAAGCCTTTATCATCGGAATGGATCATCACCATGATGCCGATAGAGCGGGTGGAAATTCCCCAGGAGTTCTGCCAGCCATACTGCTGCTGCTGGTTTGCATCCAAGAACGTAATCCCAAAAGCTTTGGCAAAATTCTGGCCTAGGTGATGGGAAGTAGCTGCCTGCGCTGCTTTTCCGTTGGGAAGGACTGCTTCTATTGACAAAGTGAACTCAGCCCCGGCAAATTTCTCGCTCTCGGCTTTTTTTCCCGCTAACACCGGCAGGGCATAGACTTCCCGACAGAGTGTTTCATAAAAACCTAAGATCTTTTCCGTTTCAGCTACTGCTTCCGGCTGCGTCGCAAAGATGGTATGCCCTTCCTGCCACAGGAATTCCCGGCTGCGCAGGAAGGGAATGGGATGCTTGAATTCCCAGCGCACGACATTGCACCACTGGTTCAGACGCAAGGGTAAATCATTATGGGAGCGGATCCATTTAGCATAGGCATCGTACATAATGGTTTCAGAGGTGGGGCGTATCGCTAATTTTTCCGGCAAGGGAGTATTCCCCCCCGTTTCGACCCAGGCCACTTCCGGGGCAAAGCCTTCCACGTGAGCGGCTTCTTTCTTCAGCAGGCTCTCGGGTATCAATAGCGGGAAATAGG
>Ga0209541_10016138_pt1 | contig 11071 bp, 10 predicted proteins | sample RifCSPlowO2_01_FD_184027 | JGI IMG/M metagenome (GOLD analysis project Ga0209541, IMG submission 184027) | Groundwater microbial communities from Rifle, Colorado - Rifle CSP2_plank lowO2_0.1 (SPAdes) (version 2) | ecosystem: Environmental > Aquatic > Deep subsurface > Groundwater | place... | reverse complement strand
AAATATAACCTTCCACCTTACATTAGGCAGGTGCTTGAATTGACAAAAGACAGAGTTGAAGGATTGTTTGGAAAGGAAAAAGACAAGCAGGAAGGATTGAATAGATGGTTTGGTTAATACATCTTTATATTACACCATTTTATCAATGTAAAGCTTTATGAATTTTGATAGTTCAGTATACTTGTATAATCTTATTGACGTGACTGTGAAAACAACACCACAAATAATATTATTCACACCTGGAGTAAAATATGTTCCGAACCATTTTTTATATAGGTGTAATTCTTTAAAAAACTCACCACTTCCAATTGATTCTATTGTAAGGTATAACGCAATAGACGCCAACACATACAAAATAAGAGCAGAGGTTGTACCACATATTTCTTGCACTTCAATAGGCATACGTCCAGATGCACGTTGGTATTTAACAAATTTATAATATTTTTTTAGCAGTATAATCAAGCCCGGAACCATACTCCTCGCCCTTAGTTTAGAAAGATAATTTGATAAATACTCGTTAATAATTTCTTCTTTTTTTAGCATATCTTTATAATCTTGAACACCTTGTGTGTTGTGCAATATATTATTTAAAGTTTCCACTTCACTCTGATAAACCTTATCAGACTCTTCAAGCAGATCAATTATTTTCGGTAAAATAGAATCAAAAAAATTCTTAAAACTTAAAATATCGTTCATAAATTGTGGGATAATATCTTTTGCTCTTACAGAACTATTAAACTTTTGTAAATTTTTGAGAGATTTTGTAATCTTCCAATTTAAATGTCTAAGTGTCGGTTTGTCTCTTTTTTCTGCTTTCCGAAAAAGAATATCTCTCCCGATTAAATCCATTAGCCGTTCTATATCTTTAGGTTGGTGTTGTCCAGATAAAATTAATCCATTAATTTTTTGTTTTTCTGTTGTTAATTGTTGTAGAACTTCAAATCTTTGCTTCATAACAACAAAAAAAGTAGTTAGATATTTTTCAGTACTAACCATGATTATTACCTATCTTAATCAGTTTATATAAACTTTCCTAAATCTTCGCCTTGACAATATTCTTTGCTCCGCAGGCAGTGCACTTGATATAAGTTAGATTATCCTCTTTCTCTATTTTTGTATCAGGCTTGCCGCATTCAAAGCAAAGCACAAACTCATTTGCATACTGCCTTATCTTTTCATTAATCCTTGAAGCAGAAATCTTTGTGCCAAGAATCAATGCGCCGCTTTTCTTTATCTCGCCAGGCGTTGCAAGCTCCTTTAAAACATATTTAAGAAAATGGTTAACATCTCTTCTTAATGTTGAAGCTATCTGAAGAAAATTGCTTATGATTGTCCTGTTGCCCTGCACATGCCCAAGCGCCTTTGGTATTTCAAACCGTTCCTTAAGAAAAACAACTTCTGGAAGGTTCTTTCTTACATCTTGAAGCATTTTTTTGTAATCCATATGCATAAAGAACCATACTTAATTTATAAATTTAATTATTATTTTATCCAACTAACAATTCAAAAAATATATAAATAAACCGCATAAGTAAAATCCCATGGTAGTTGAGGCATTGCTAAACCCGTTTAAGGCCGAAAAAAAACCATGGGAGATGTTCTTTCTTGGTTTTTTATACACATCAATCGGCATACTTCTGTCCCTTTGGATATTTAGAAATGAAGCAAGTTTAATCATGGTATTTATGATCACCATAGCAACTTTACCAATATTCTACAATACAGTCAAGTTGGAAGAAAGCAAAGATATGATAATGGACAATGAAACTGCGATTTTAAGGGAGCATAACAAGGCAATCTCATTTTTTATGTACATGTTTATAGGGATTACAGTAGCATGTGCTGTATGGTATGCAGTTCTTCCTACATCAACTACAAACAGCCTTTTTGACAAGCAGACGGGAACAATACAATCTATCAATAACCAGGTTACTGGAAATGTTATCTATAACCTGAATATCTTCTGGAAGATATTCTTTAATAATTTCAAAGTCTTGGCTTTCTCAATATTATTTGCTTTTATTTATGGTGCAGGTGCAATCTTTATCTTAGCTTGGAATGCAACTGTAATCGGAGCAGCAATTGGAAACTTCATCAGGGCAAATATAAGCAATTATACAAGCTCTCTTGGATTGCTGGAAGCAGGAAACTATTTTCATGTCGTTTCACTTGGATTATTAAAATATTCCATACATGGCATCCCGGAGATAGCAGCTTATTTCTATGGAGGTTTGGCAGGAGGCATACTTTCAGTTTCATTAATAAGAAAGCACTTCAAATCAGAAAAATTCCATATAATAATGAAAGACTTTTCAGAGATGACTTTAATAGCAGTTGGATTTCTTATTGCAGCAGCATTTCTCGAAGTTTATGTAACGCCAGTTTTATTCTAGCACTTTGAGCTTGCCTGGCTTTATTTCAAATATATCCCCATTTTCAAGCAGCTTGTTCAATATTTTTTCTGCATCAACGCTGCCAGAGCCCTTGATTATGTCGTCAAAAGAAGCGCCGTCGCCATTATCAAGTTTTTTAATCAATGAGTAAATCTCCTCATTGATTTTTGCATTCTCAATTAAATTTTTATCTGTGTTTTTTATACTATTATCAATTAAATCATTATTTTTTAATTCTAGTCTTCTTACATCAACCCATTTAGCATTATTTATTCTTTTTAAAATCTCAGGCACGATGTACTTTTCGTTATTAAATTCCCTGATTTTCCCAATAATTAAAACAATATCACCAACATCTATCTTTGAAAAATAGGCATTGTTTTCAAAACTTCTTAATTGGATTCTTCCAGTCCCGTCATCAATAACAGCGCTAGAGTAATTAAAGTCTTCAGACTTATAAATCATAGCAGCAATAATATTAACCCTTGAAACATTAATATTATTTAATTTAATACTTCCTGAAAAATCCTCTTTTGTCAAATTCCCATTCAGTATGTCAGAAATCTTGAGCTTGTATGCAACCTGCCTTTTCTGGAATGTTTTTTGTTCTAGCTCTGGCATTTTATTTTTATATCTTGCTTACAAATCCCCTTCTTGGTTCGAAAATATCACCAGCCCTCTTTAGCCTTTCCATAGCCTCCTCAACTTTATCCTCATCTAATCCGCGGTTTTTCGCCTCAGCTATGACATCTTCTATCGGAATTGTTTTCCCAAGCTTTGTTTCCAGCTCACTAATTATATCTTTCAAAATCAATATATGGCTTCTTGCTGTTGATGGTATTCCGGTTGCTATCCTGTCTATATCTATCTTGCCTGTTTCTCTGTCAAAACCTACTTGCATCAAGCAATAATCCAGCAGCTCTATGGCTTTTTTTGAATCCTTTCTTGTGACCCTTTCATCAAGCCTGGACCTTGCAGAAGCCTCGCTTAGCCTTATTAAAGCCTCAAGCTGTCTTGCAGATATTGGTATTGCTTTTAGGCCGCCTTCCCCACCACCGCTTTTTCTCATTCTCAAATAGAAATCCTTTATTTCTTCTAAAGCGCCATCTGTCAATTTCGGATTTACTTTTTGTCTGGCGTAAGCAACAAATTTTCTTAAAAGATTTGTTGAGATTTCTGGTTCATTCAGGTCTGGGCTTTGGTGCAATGCTAACATATGCTTGGTCATTTTTTCATCCCTTGTCTCTTCTGGTATATCCTTGATTGGAAATATCAAATCAAACCTGTTGATTAAGGTTGGAGGTAAATCAATCTGGTCAGCTATTATTCCATAAGGATCAAACCTCCCAAATTTTGGATTTGCTGCAGCCAACACTGTTGTTCTTGCTATTAAAGTTGCCTGAATGTTGGCCTTACTGATACTAACGGTTTGGTTTTCAAGCGCCTCATGCATTGCTGATCTATCTTCAGAACTCATTTTGTCAAGCTCGTCAACACAAACTAAGCCATCACTGCTTAACACCATTGCCCCTGCTTCTAAAGCCCATCCTCTCAAAAACTCATCTCGAACAACAGCGGCTGTTATGCCTGCCGCTGACACACCTTTGCCGCTTACATAGCGTCCTTTTGGAGCAACCTGAGTTATTCGTTTTAGCAGAGCGGATTTTCCACTGCCTGGATCACCGACCAGCAAAATATGCATATCACCCCTGCTCACTATCTTATCACTTCTAACCTTTCTTACACCCCCCATTAACTGCAGCAATAAAGCCTCTTTGATTTTTTCGTAACCATAAATTGAGGGCGCAATAGAATTTACAAGCTTTTCATAACCCTTTGGATCATTAGCTATAGCCAATATCTCTTTCTCCTCTTCTTCACTTATATCAACTTGGTAAAATGTATCCTCAGCTGGTTTTATGTAATTAGCATCAACCATCAAATCAAACCTTGTGGATTTTGCGCCGCTTCTTGATATTATTGGAACTTCCTTTACTATGCCAATAACCTTAACTTTGCTTCCTGGCGAAGTCCTTTTTTCACTTAATGGGCTTACTAAATCATCTGTTAGAAGAATGTTGATCCGCTTAGGCTGCTCTCCACCCTCAAGATTTTCAGACGCCTCTTCAAGCACAATTCCCTGAGCATCAACTAGCTCTTTATCCAGCATGACAAATTTTCCTTTTCTTCCGCATCCGCACCTTGTCGGCTCTTTAAATGTGCCTTCTAGCTGCAAAACATTCATGATGTTTCCGCATGCCGGACATTCAAATCTTGCTGATGTGACTTGCGGCCTTACATCAGATTTCTGCCTTATAAGCCCTTCAACAAATAACAGCCTGTTAATGTGCTTGCTTCTTATGTCCCTTATCATTATATGCTGGCTTTGAGGCAGATTATCAAACCTAATTCTAAAATTTTTTAAGCCGTCAACATCAAACTGCTCAATAGCCTTTTCAACAGCCTTAATAGTTTCTTCTGGAGAATCTATAAGCTCAGTAGCCAAATCAGGATCATATTTAGAAAGCTCTGAGAAGTCTATAAGCAGGAATTTGTTGCCTTTTCTTGCATTCTCCAATAAAGAATTATAGTAATTGCTATCAATAAAGTCCTGAAACCTCTTTATTTGCTCGATAACATTAAGCTCCATACTCACACCTGCTTGCGAGAACGCTCGGCGACATGCGAGGTTCGAGTTGTCCGCGAGCGTGCTCGTGGACTCACACGCATCTACCTCGCTCACCAACTCACTGCTCGCGTTCAACTCCCTTGTTTTCTCACTTTAAATATCTTACACAGAGATGTCCAGTGGTCACAATGCTGAAAATAAATAAAAACAATAAAGATAAAACCCATGAAAATCTTTGATTTTCGTGGCGCAGAAAATCAGTCGAATGTGAGCGAGTGAAACGAGCTCACTCGCATCTCACTAGATTTTCTAGCGAATCAAGCCTTTACCCTTTTTAAGTTTTCAATAAGCTTGTCAAGAGCTGCATGCACTTCTTTCTCGCTTTTTGTTCCTGTGCATACAACCTTGCCGTTGCTAAACAGCAAAAATGTTGCCTTTGCAGCAGCAAGCTTGTAAACTAATCCAGGAAACTGCTCTGGCTCGTACTCTGTATTTTCTAGTTTCATAGCCAAGGTGTTAAGGTTTAAGTCCATGCCTACGCTTCCAGAAGCTACTATATTTTGTATCTTTATCTCTGGCTTTACTGTTATCTTGACATTTATCTTCTCCAGGCTTTTTATTATCTTCTTGATGCTCTCCTCAACCTTGTCCATAGACCTTGCGCCTGTGCATACAACCTTGCCAGAGCTGAATATCAAAGCAGACGTTTTAGGCTCTTTTATCCTTATAACAAGACCAGGAAACTGTTCTGGGTTGTATTCTGTATTGCTTAGAGTTGCAGCCATCTTTTCAAGCGGTATAGCATGCATTAAAGATGTAGAAACAACTATATTGACTACTTTTATGTCTCTCTTAGGTTCTTTCTTTGCCATATAGGATTACACCCCAAATAAATCTTATTTAAGCTGAAAAAGCCCTAAAACACCCCCATTAAAATTTAGAGCTTGAATCTAGCCGCTTTTATATGTTTTATTTATAAATATTTATAAAGCCCCTTTATTTATAAATACTTTTGTTTTTAAATAGGATTATCAAGACATAGATTTTAAAAGAAATATGCCTCCTTTGTTTCGTGTGGAAAATCATACCAAGAAACCTATTAAAAACAACCCTACTAAAAATGCAAATATTTAAATATTAGCAGGGTTATTATTTTAATATGCATTACATCAAAAGAACTCGTGAAAAGCCCTAAGATATATTTTTATGATTTGGGTTTTAGAAACATCAGCATAGATAATTTTAGTGGTGAGAGAGCAGATATTGGGGCAATGTACGAGAATTTTATTTTCTCAGAATTAGCCAAAAATGATTTCTTTCCAAAATACTGGCATACAAAATCAGGAGCTGAAATTGATTTTATTCTAGAAAAAGAAAATAATATTATCCCTATAGATGTGAAATCAACCATTTCAAAAGAAACATTAACAAAATCATTTTACGCTTTTATAGAGAAGTATAAACCAAAAAAATGTTACATCATTTCATTGAATTTTCATGGCAAAAATAAAACTAACGGATGCGAGGTTACTTTTATTCCTCTATTAAAACTTATAAACAATATTAAATGAAAAAATGTTTAGTGACATTATAATCCCAAAAAACAACGAAGATGAGTTCATCGAATTAGCAGCAAGGCTAGGGTATAAAAAATTGCATTTTCTTTACAATTTCGATGATTACTATAAAGGTAAAATCCAGAAAAAACTGGAATCAATTGAAAATAAAAAGATTAATCTGCAAATTGGCTTTACAATTAATCAAAAAAATATAAACAAAGCCTTGCAGCAATCAAAATTACTTGTTGCTAAAAGCTCAGATAAGGACAGATTCTTTATTGAAAGCAAAAAAATTAAATTGATCTATGGATTTGAGGAAGTTCATAAAAAAGATTACATGCATCAAAGGGCGTCTGGATTAAATCATATAATATGTGAATTAGCAAGTAAAAATAATGTTGCTATTGGATTTTCTTATGGCTTGCTGCTGAACAAGGACTTAATATTCACTTCAATATTAATCGGCAGAATGATGCAAAACATAAAATTATGTGTAAAGTATAAATGTAACATGGCTATAGCATCTTTCTCGAACAATCCTATGCACTTAAGGTCGCCTTATGATGTCTTAAGTCTTTTTAAAGTTCTTGGGTTGAATGATAAATATTTTAAAGATTATGTTTCATTTAATTTTTGAGATGGATAATAAAAGACTTATACTATTTTTTGTGGTGTTGTTGTTAATTTTATTTTCTATTCTTTTTAAAAAATCTAACGCAGAAATTGTTTTCATAAATATTGACAAAGAAACAACATTTCACCAAGATATAGAGTACAGCAATGAAATTGTACAATTTTTAAGTAAGGGTAATAGGCTAATTAATCAAATTTTGCCAAAAGATGAAAGTATCAAGTTAATAAACCTGAGTTTGCAATATCTAAAACAAATATATCATCAAAACCCAAGCTCCAGTAAAATTTTACCAACTCAAATCCTTAATAATTATCAAAATTTAATTGTTAATATATCTTATAACTTGACTTATAAAAAAGATTTTGTTAACCTTAAATTGCATGGAAGCACGAATAACTGTTTAATTACTAAAAAATATTCAAGTATACCTGAAAAAGACGTCTATGACATAGCAGAAAATTTTGTTGATAATGTGACTAATTGCTTATACGATTACATAATAAAAAAGAAATCAAATTTTGTTTTTGTTGGAACAGACCATGGCTTATCAATTTTTACGATTAAGTTGGCTAAGAAGTTAAAACCAAACAGCAAAATAGGATTATTTGTATTTGATGAACATGTCGACATTTACGATCTTGAAGACGAATACAATATCATAACAAAGGCAAATGTATTTGGTAAAATGCTTTTAGAGGGATATGTGGATTACATTGTTTTTATTGGAGCTTCCGATACTGCAAAAGATATTGTTGAAATTTCTGTCAATGAAAATTTCACAAAAAAACATATCTTTGATCAAATGTCAGTTTATTCAGATAAGGATTTAGAAAATGGTTCTATTAAAGCCATAATCAACAAAGAAATAGAGAAAATGAGGAGAAGAGGCACAACAAATGTAATGGTAAGTATTGATGTTGATGTACTTCCTTCTTATTACACTGGTTTTGAGTACTCAATATTAGCACCGTCGATTGGACAAATTTTAAGGCTTAGAAAAAATAATCTGGAAAAAGTGCTGGCGGAGTTTCAAGACGGATTTTCAAAGGGTTTCGAGCCAGAAGAACTAAGCAGTTATGTGGAAATGATAAAAAATTCTACTTTAAGGAATAGAATGAAGTTTGGAGCTGGCAGAACAACAAAAATTTTAGGAGATGTGCAAGAACTTTTGCCGAAACAAGATATAAACAATGCCACAGCAAATGCTACATTAATTATCATAAAATCATTTTTTAATTGATACTATGGAACCTAATTTTGGAAATTTTCATTTCAAAAGGCTTGAAATTTTGTTAGTAGTGATTGCTGCAATCATGCTAATTCTGATTTCTTATGGATATTTTTTTCTTGTTTGGTTAACTATGGCGCCGATGTTTTATATAGCATTTCTAAGAAATCACAAAGAAACAATTGTGTATAGTATTATGTATGGCATAATAACCTATGTGTTCTTTTTCAACTGGATTAACCGTTCTGAACTTGGGTACATTGATATAATTTTTTTGGCATTTGTATTTACATTGCATTTTGTATTAGTGATGACAATTGTGTCAATTTTTTCCAAGAAAATACAGAATAATTTCATGGCGCTGCTGCCGCCGGTAGCATGGCTGATTTCGTTGTGGCTTTATTCATTACTGCCTTTGCAGATATATTGGATGGATTTTGCAATATTTTATCCTTCAATGGCACCTTGGATATGGTATCTTGGAAGCCATGGAATAACTTTTATTATTATACTCTTTAACTCTGCTATTGCTTACTATTTTATTAAACCGAACAAGTATGCTGTTGCTTTTGGAGTTGTTATTTTATTTATGATTTTCACATCAACTATTTACACAACTTATTATTCATTTTCAGAAAAAGGTGACAAATTAAAAGTAGCTTTGCTGCAAGGTAACTTTAAAAATGAATGGGAATGGCGCCAGCTTAATGCGTTCAGCCTTATACTTGAAACCTACCTTAATATGACCTATGAAGCGTCTCGAGAAAATCCGCACATCATAGTTTGGCCAGAATATGCTTTGCCTGAGGACATAACCAAAAACCAAATTGTATTCAAACAATTACAAGAAACAGCAAAAAGATTGAATACAACATTGGTTATTGGCTCACTTTCTTATGTTGACAGAAGGAGAGACAAATATAAAGATACAGCTTTTGTTTTTAACAAATATGGATTTTCAATTTATGAAGCCAGTATACCTTATTTCTTTGACGAAGATGTAGTAAAGGGAGATGCAAGTGATATCATAGAAAGTGATGGGCATAAAATTGCAATTATAATTTGCAATGAAGAAACCACAAATTCAGTCGCAAGGAGTCATTCTCAAAAAGACCCCCAATTTATTGTATCTATGTCTAATAACCAAGAGTTAGGGAGAGGCAGATTGGTAATTTCACAGTTTACAAAAATAAGAGCTGCAGAAAATGCAAAATATGTATTGAGGGCAACAAATGATGGCATTACACAAATCGTAAATCCGCTTGGAAAAGTTGTAAGCTCATTAGAGGAAGGAAAGCGAAAGATTTTAATAGATAAAATTTATTTTAACGATTACAAAACTTTTTATACAAAATACGGCAATATTTTAATTTATTTAGTTATGATTATAAGTTTTATGTTAATGTTAAAAAGAGGTAGAAAGTGGCAAGTATAGTTCATACAAAAAGAAATTCTAAGATTTTCATAATATTAATTTTGTTTATTGTTTTTGTATTTCTGACTTTCTCAGTGATGGTTGAGGCAGGTAGAGGAAGAAGAGGTAAACCAGAATCTGCTTATATTGGGTGTTATTCAAAGGGAACAGAGCCAAATCCTGGCGCAACACCTGTGCCACCTAGTACACTCTCAAAGGATACTTTTGGGGGTTATTATCCTGGTGGTCAAGGCGATATTCCAGACTGGTGTGATGATCCAAGAGATGATACGGCATGTTTGGAAGATTGTGACAGATGCCAAGGTGATTGTGGCAGATGCAGTCGTGATTGCAGAGACTGCAGAGATTACTGTGAGCAAGAACCAACACCACCAGAATGCGGAGAGCCACCGTTTTGCAGAGGAGAATGTGACTGTGGCGGAGCATGTGATTGTGATGCTAGATGTAATTGCCCACAAAAAACCCCAGAAGAAATGGGTTCACCAAAAGCAACAACAAATTTTGGTATTTGGGTTTGGAGTGAGCCAGCATGCACTGAGACTAATCGGTACATGCTTGCAACTATAAAAGAAGCAGATGCAGATCCAAGGGCTTGTGCTTGCATTAAAGATTCCTTATGGGACGGAGCATGCTGTGGTGATGATGGCTATGCAGCAGGTGAGCCGGACGACCCAGATACAAAAAAATCATTTTGCGCAGAATGCAAATATACTCGAAATGCTTTAGGTGAATTAGTTTGGGATGCTGAAGTTAAGCTATGCTGCGGTGACGATGACGATGACGATCCTGATTGGAGTGAAACTTCGTGTTTGTCTTGTCAGATTGGTAATAATGTAGGCAACAGAGATTGGGGGCCAGGATGCTGCGGGGATGATGGAGAGGATTGCGCAAGTCTGGAAGGCGGTGATATTTGTCATCTAGACTCAGAAGGTGGCTCTCCATCTTGGATTTCTTCGCCAGCAGAAAGAGGTAATATCAGATATTTAGGCTGTTCAAATAATGAATATTTAGCAGACGGCTCAACATGGATTGGATGTTTTGGCTCATTCTGGAAGAATACTGTAAGTAATCATGATTATTTGTGCACGAAAACAGGAAGAGAGTCAATTCTTGAATGCTGTGGTGACAATGCATGCATATCTAAAACAGATGGAAAAAGACTGGCAACAGGACAGTCGTATTCAGGAGGGACA
>Ga0209541_10016137_pt1 | contig 11072 bp, 14 predicted proteins | sample RifCSPlowO2_01_FD_184027 | JGI IMG/M metagenome (GOLD analysis project Ga0209541, IMG submission 184027) | Groundwater microbial communities from Rifle, Colorado - Rifle CSP2_plank lowO2_0.1 (SPAdes) (version 2) | ecosystem: Environmental > Aquatic > Deep subsurface > Groundwater | place... | reverse complement strand
CCAACTGCTGTGAAGGTACACTGTGAAGTGTGCTGGAGCGTTGGGAAGGGAGAATGTTGGGATGAGTAACCGCAAGTCCGGTGAAAGACCGGACCGCCGAAAGCCCAAGGTTTCCTCCGCGATGGCAATCATCGGAGGGTTAGGCGTTCCTAAGGATAACCCCTCCCCAGTTTTCGTGATATTGCAGGGTGCAATATATGATCGTGAAAACTGGGGAGGGGGAAGCCGATGGACAGCCGGTTAATATTCCGGCCCCGCTTATATGTCGACGGAATGACGGACTACATAAAATCGAGCGCATTATTGGATTTGACGTCTTTGCCGGTAGAATAGGAATCAGGCAAATCCGGTTCCAGCCGCCCGCTTCGATTTGTCGAAGCGGGCAAAGCATGTTCGAAGGTAAAAGAAATTGCCGCAAGGCGAGATTCGATTGAAGAGTGTTCCAAGAAAAATTCCTAGAATTATCATATAAGCGAACGTACCGCAAATCCGAAACAGGTGGGCTAGTGTAAGTGCACTAAGGCGAACGGGTGATTATTGGCTAAGGAACTCGGCAAAAAAGCGGCCGTAAGTTCGCAATAAGGCCTTCCCTCCCCAGTTTTGACATGATATAAGTAAAGAATGTGGATTGTATACTTAATTCAAAATACCGAAACAGAAGAAATATATTTTGGAGTAACGCAAAATTTGAAGCAAAGGTTGCAAAATCATAATGGTGGCGGCAAGAAGTATACTACAAGAAAACAAGGAGAATGGGTTCTGATTTATGCCGAAGCTTATAGATCAAAAGAAGATGCTTTGGCCAGAGAAAAAAGATTGAAAATTCATGGAAGTGGCAAAGTAGAATTAATCAAGCGACTGAATAAAAGTTTACTTGATGTCAAAACCGGGGAGGGACGCAGCTAAAGAACCCCTGGCGACTGTTTATCAAAAACACAACTCCGTGCTAAGCCGAAAGGCGCTGTATACGGGGTGACGCTTGTCCGGTGCCGGAACGTTAACGGTGGAGGTGATGGGTAGCAATATTCATTGCTGACGCCCGAAGCGCCGGTGAACGACGGCAGTAACTATAACTGTCTAAAAGTAGGAAATCACTGCTTTTATAAAATTCGACTATATGCTGGAAAATCCGATCGAATCCGACACTACCAGAAATGGTGAAAATGTGATCGGTGCGACCGCCTACGCGTAAAGCTACAGCGAGTCAACGGACAATCAGCAGGCAACCCGCTCAATAATTGAGCGAGGCTCGCTCACTCTGTGAGCCGGCCCGCTCAAAATTAGTGACATCTTAGCAGGAGGGTAACCAAAGGAGGTAACCATGACTGCAAGTGAGGTTTCAAGAAATATCTCAAAAACTGTACTGTTATATACTTCAACAGACAATTTTGCTAGAGATTTAGCAGAATTAAGTAAATTTATTGCTCAAGGGAAACCGCCCCATATAATTGAAAAGGATTGGGAATTATTAGTACGATTATACGACAAAGTCGTTGAAAATCTGAAGCAAAAAATTCAATACCTTTCCACCTATAGGTAACTAAATAGTTACCTCTTTCTAAGATGTCATTAAATAAATTTTGAGCGGAAGTCCTCAGAGACTATACGTCGAACCCACTCGGAGTGATAAACCGAGACGGGAAGATATGGTCCGGACTCTATGGCGACATAGAGATATGAATAGAAATATTCATACGATTTAGATTCTAACTTTTAGATTCTAGGTTATGTAACATCATTCAAGCGAAATTCCTTGTGGGGTAAGTTCCCACGCGCATGAATAGCGTAACGACTGGGGGACTGTCTCAGCCAATAGCCCGGTGAAAATGCAATGTCAGTAAAGATGCTGACTACCCGCACCAAGACGGAAAGACCCCGGAAGCTTTACTGTAGCTTGGTATTGGTCTACGAGTTGTTATGCGTAGCGTAGTGAGTAGGATTTGAAGGTCGCCTTTCGGGGCGACTGGATCCGCCCCTGAAACACTCATCTTAACGATTTGTAGTTCTAACCCCTAAAACCTCAGAAGCACAGAAGGAGATGAAATTTAGAAAAATAAATGAATCAAAATTTCCTTCATGTAGATCTAACTGATAAAATAATTAAAGCAGCTATTCAGGTTCATAAAACTATTGGGCCAGGATTTAGTGAAAAAATTTATGAACGTGCTTTAATAAAGCAGTTTGATAAAGACTCAATTAAATATGAAAATCAGAAAAGAATCGATATTAATTATCTAGGAGAAAAAGTAGGTTATCATTTTCTTGATTTCCTTGTATACGATAAAATTGTATTAGAAATTAAAGCTATTGATGAACTGCATAATATATATTTGAGTCAATTAATTTCTTATTTAAAAGCAACTAATTTGCAAGTTGGGCTTGTAATAAATTTCTCAAGACCGACAGTTGAAATTAAAAGAGTTGCTATATAACTTCTTAATTCCGAATTTCCTTAGAATTCTGTGTTTCTGAGGTTTTAGAGGGACAGTGCCTGGCGGGCAGTTTAAGTGGGGCACTTGCCTCTGCCTAATCATAAATGATTAGGAATCTCTAAATCTAAAACCCTAAATCCTAAACAAATCCAAAATCCTAAATTCAAAATTCAAAACGGTTTGAGATTTGAAAATTTGATATTTAAATATTGTTTAGAGTTTAGAAATTAGAGTTTAGAATTTCTAGTTTGGTTGGGCAAAGCCCAAGTGCTCCAGAGAAGTTTGACTTCTCGAAACAAAAATTAGGGGGTGCTATAGAAATATAGTAGGTTTCGACTGTATCGGTGAATCTCTGAATTTTCAGACAACACCGAGGGAAGTCCTTCCGTTCAAATTTTTGGAAAAAGAAAACGGCTTATTGCCGTTGAAAAGAAAAATGAGCTAGGCCAATTTTATGATAGTTGTTGTAGAGCCAAAGAGATTCGACTTGGGAGAGCTTAGATAAAAAGACAGTTAAACATTCAGAACCCTCTTTCCAGACGATCTTTTCAACGGTGAGGGGTTGTGAAATTTCTCTCAAAACCACTGTCATTCCGAGAACGGGTAATGGCATGATGACGTTCTTAGAGAATGTGTGTTCAAGACAAGTGTCTAACGCAACGACGCTTTCATTTGAAAGTTTAGCAGTTAACACAAGCGTAACTGAAATCAATGGAATTGCAGTCGTGTTCATTGGATACCCCAAATCTTAAAACAACTCCAAGAAGTTTATAATATATTCATAAGTTTGTCAATTTGAGGGATTGACTCCAAAAATTTGAACGGAATGACCCCGTAGAGACTATACGTCGAGTCCCCTTCGTAGCTTTATGCGAAGAAGGGGAGTGATATAGTCCGAACTGCATGGCGACATGCAGAAGCAGACAGAAATGTTCTGCTCCGTATCTGAATCTGAGACTTTTCGCGTTTGATTGAGTTCGAGGCGTAAGCGAGGACCGAACCGAGCCGTACTAGAAGTACGGTGAGGGAGGACCGGAGCTTGCAACGAAGAAATCGGTCAAACCTGAAAGGTGCGTAGGCCTGTAATTCGCCGTAGGCGAATAGGCCAGCACCGAAAAGTCTAAGTTTTGTACGAAGTAACAAACTTGCCTAAAAAGTAATGGAGGCGTTCATCAAGGTTGGCTAGTCACGGATGGACATCGTGACGATAGCGTAAAGGCAAAAGCCAGCTTTACTGCAAGGCGGATGTGCCGCGCAGTTGCGAAAGCAGGACTTAGTGAACCGACTCTTGCTCGTAGGAGCGGAGAAGATCATCAGATAAAAGCTACTCCGGGGATAAACTCTGCGTGCCAGAAATGGTACAATAAGAGTATGTTGTCCCGTTTGTCCGTAAGGACAAACATGATTACGGCTTATAACGGAGAACGTATAGAACGGTCTTTCCATAAACCACAGAAACACAGAATTAACGGGAAAAGCGGAAAATTGAAGGAAATTTTTCTTAATTTTTTAAGAATTAATTTTCTTTTTTCTGTGGATTCCTATTCTTCTGTGCTTCTGAGGTTAAGTTTCTATTCTATATGAACCCCGTGGGAAGTCGTGAGTGTCTTGAATCTAAACAGAACACAATTAGCTGTAGTTTACGGCTCTATTATGGGTGATGCCTATTTGCAATCAAATGGCACAAATGCAAGGTTGCGATTTGAGCATTCACTTAGTCAAGAGCAATATATTCTTTGGAAATTTAATTTCTTAAAGAATATATTTACAGACTCAGCCATTGTAAAAATTAACAGGATTCATCCTATAACCAAGCGAGAATATAAATATGTTAGGTGTCAATCTAAAACATTGCCTGAATTAAAGAAAATTAAAGATATTTTCTATCCTGAAGGCAAAAAGATTGTGCCGATAAATCTTAAAAAGTATTTAATGGAACCTATTTCTCTTGCGGTCTGGTTTATGGATGACGGATATTATTATCTAAGAGATAAATGCGGCTATCTATATTTTGGAAATGTGACAAAAGAAGAAGCTGAAGTTTGCAGCAACACTTTGCAACAAAACTTTGATTTAAAAACCAAAGTTTTGGCAAAGAAAAAAGGTTATGCTTTATATTTTCCAAGAATAGAGATGTTAAAGCTAAAAGAAGTAATTAATCCGTTTGTAATTTCTTTGTTTAGATACAAGTTGCCTCATTGACCCCGTAACGACTTGTCCAGTCATTTTCTTTAAAATCTTAGAAAGTGTCTGGCTTATGGCCCTCTTTAATAATGGCTATAATACGCCGTCTCCCTCTCCAGTTTTTAGACTTAAAACGAAAGACCCACCTCTTGTGGAGGTGGGGCCTCTGTTCTGGGACAGGGGCTATAGCTTTCGCTAACTTTTGCCAACGATTGCTGGTAGTCCCCGACTTTCAGCTAGTTGATAGTATATCAAAATTAAACGTTTTTGTCAAGTGGTAGGTCTAAAAACTGGGGAGGGATGAAGATATAGTCTAGTACAGTAATGTATTGAACAGGCTGGTACCATCCGAGCGTTCCTAGCGACGATGGTGTTCGGCACCTCGATGTCGGCTCAAATTGGGCCGTACTCGAAGCAATTCGAGTTTTGGTAAATTGGTAAAACCAATTTGCAACGTTGGCTCATAACGGTGAAGTCCTGACAAATTCACTTGCGAATGTTAGGATAATACCGTGGGAAGTGAGAGAAACTTTATACAGTATGCTATCAAAAAGACAAAAAGAAATATTAAAAGGATTTAGCCACAAGTAAACCGAGAATTGTAAGAGCTTATCATAAAAGAAATGATAAATTTTATGAAAGTTTACATTTTTCAACCTATTCCAATAGATTATTTGATGGTTGGAAAAATAAATTCTATCAAGACGGAATAAAAATAATTCCAAAAGATATTAACGATATTCTTGTATCGCCTCTGTCCCTAGCCGTATGGTTTATGGATGATGGTTACAAAAGAAACGACTGTAATGCTTTGAGAATTAGTACCGATATATTTCCTTTTGATGAACAGAGTTTGTTAGTTGAGTGTTTAGAAAAAAATTTCGGTATTTATTCGGCCATACATAAAAAAGGAATTAATGCACACAACATATATATTCCAGAAAAGTCTGCTAAAAGATTTTGTGAAATTATTAAACCACACATAATAAATAGTTTATTGTATAAAGTTTCTCTTACCCCGTAACGACTTCCGGGCATCCGGCACTTTCTAAAAAATTCAAGAAAGTGACCGATGACTGATTATAGCCCCCTTATTAATGGCTATAATACGCCAACCCCGCCACTTTCTAGAATTTAAAAGAAAGTGCCGGGTGAAAGTATAGTCTACACTCTTAGTAATAAGGGATTATGTGCGGCTTATCCTGGGGCTGAAGATTGGTTTTTAAACCTTCTTTCCCTAGAAGTAATTCTAGGGTAACCTGTTGCTGTAGAGTGGCAGGACTCGTGCATAGTAAATATGCAGGGGGAGACTAGCTCAAAACGGTAGAGTCTTCTTTAAAGGAAGATGTTACCGTGGGAATCTAATTTTAAAAATTAGGCCCGTAACGACTGATCCAGTCACTTTCTCTAAATTTTAGAAAGTGCCTGGTGAGATAGTCCTCTTATAAATGGCTATCACACGGCTAGCATCCAGCTCCACTTTTTGTAATTAAACACGCCGAATCATTATTCAATATAGAATGTTGTAATATGATGATTTGTGCAGTTTAAAAATAAAAAGTGAGGCTGGATGAAGGTATAGTCTGCGCTTATAGTAATATAAGAAAATAATGTGAGGTCCCAAGGGTGAAAGAATAAACTCGCCCGTCTAGAAGAAATTTCTAGATAAAAAAACCGACTAATAACGGTGGAGTTGTAACTAGATTTATGATAAAATCAAGTAAATCTAAACAATAATACCGTGGGAAGTTTACGGATAAAATTAAATTTAAGTAAAAGAGAATTTGGTATTTTAATTGGTACAATTCTTGGAGATGCACATGTCGAAAGACATAGAAATGATGCCAGAGTTGCTATAATGCATTCCCTTAAGCAAAAAGAATTAGTTGATTGGAAATTTCAGGAACTAAAAAAGTTTGTAAAAATGCAGCCAATGCAGTCAGAATACTTTGATCCCAGATATGGTAAAAAGTATTTCTGGTAGAGATTTCAAACTAGAAGATTTCCTGAATTTAAAAAATTAGGCGATATATTTTATCGGAAAAATATAAAAATTATTCCACAAAATATAGGCCAGTTATTAAAAGACCCAATTTCTCTTGCAGTATGGTATATGGATGATGGCGGTCGTAGAAAAGATTGTCATGGAATGTTTTTGAATACTCTAAGTTATTCAAAAATAGAACAAGAAAAATTACAAAAATGTTTAGTCAAAAATTTTGGAATAGAAACTCGAATCCATTGGATTTCTGATGGATACCGACTGTACATCCCAACAAACTCTGCTAAAAATTTTTGTAAATTGATTAGTCCATATATTATTTCATCAATGATTTATAAATTACCGTATAACCCCGTAACGACTGAATCCGCCGGAATATGGCGGATGAGATAGATTGAAACAACATCTATCAAACGTCGGGCCCGTCTCTCATGGAGAGCGGAGCAAGATATAGTCTGTGCTCTTAGTAATAAGAGAAACACACGTTGGCTGTTCGCCAATTAAAAAGCTACGCGAGCTGGGTAAGTAAAAATGAGCCCAGCTGTCCTTAACATCGAGAGTTCGACAATTTCGAACTTGCAAAAGGACGAAAAACTGACTCATATCGGAGGAGCCCAGCCGTACTTTTACCAGTGTGTACATTAATTTATATTGTATAATGGTAAAGCGTATATGTTTTGGCAATTTTAAGCTTAAAATTGCCGGTATATTTACGGGTAAAAGTACGGCTGGGTAATTCCGAGGGAAGTCTTCTGTTCAAATTTTTGGAAAACAAAAACCCCTCTCATTGTGATTGTGAGTGGGGTGGGCGACTCTATAAAAGATTACGCCAGGGCAGCCAACTCAGTGGCTGTTGACCGACAGATTTCAATAGTTTGTCAAAAATTAGTTTTTGTCGAACTACGGCAATAATGGCAATAACTACTATTACAAATGCCATAATTAGATCACCCATGACAACTGCCCCCTTGTCCTTGTCCAAAATGACCTCAACATACATAATATCATTTCTTGACCATAAGGTCAAGTCCAAAAATTTGAACGGAATGACCCCGTAACGACTTGATTCAAGATAAGAATCAGATAATAGCTATTTAGTTATTATAAAACGTCAGTCCAGCTCTAGTTTTTGAACTTAAAATTAAAACACCCAGGAACACATTCCCGGGTGGCGAGTCGGAGACTTTTCTCGAACTTATGCGGAGCATAAGTTGATACTGCTATGTTAGCATAGTTGTGTATCATTTGTCAAGAGTTCAAAAACTGGGGCTGGAAAGGTATAGTCTATACTGCTGGTAACAGCAGAGTGATTCACAATTTGTGAATATATATGTCAAACCGTCGTGAGACAGGTTGGTCCATATCTGGTGCGGGCGTTAATACTTGAGAGGAGTTGTCCCTAGTACGAGAGGACCGGGATGAACGAACCCCTGGTCTACGAGCTGTCCTGCCAAGGGCATCGCTCGGTAGCTATGTTCGGTTCTGATAAGCGCTGAAAGCATATAAGCGCGAAGCAGGCCTCAAGATTAGGTATTGTCCTGTCGAAGACAGGACCGCGGACAAGTCGCGGACTGGACGCAGACAAACGCAGAAATTTTTCCGCGTAGGTCCGCGTTAAGTCAGCATAAGTCAGCGGTCCCGCCTTCGGCGGGACAGGATTCGTTGTAGATTACGACGTTGATAGGGCTTAGGTGTACGCATGGTAACATGCTTAGCCAAGAGCTACTAATAGATCTAATTTGAGTATGAAGAACCACAGAAGCTCAGAAAACCGCGTAAGCAAGTTGTGTTTTCTGGCTCTTTTGTGTTTTCACGGTTTCCTGATTATTTTCCCGAGAAGGGGAGGTGACCTGAACGCGTAGTTGCCCGGGAGTGAAAAACTCCTCAAGGTGGGCAAACAGGCGCCTTCCCGCCTTTCCTTTTCGGGACGATAATTGAAAGAGATATATTCTATCCAGCTGAGCTGGGTTTACCCGTTTCTCCCGTCTCAATAATTTGAACATTGAAATCATTATTCCGGTGATTATACCGACGGTGCCCTATCCAGCTCAGCTGGGCCTACCTGATCCTGCCGATTCAGCCCGAGCATAGCTTGGTTACTGAATCGAGCATCCTCGGTTTTGTAGTCAAATCGAAGATTTGAACAAAATCGGGACATTCCGAACGAACCCTGCACCAGAATGAGCAGAGTTATTGTTATGGTTAGCGTAAGGGGGCTATACTGCGGATGCTCCACCTGATCCCATACCGAACTCAGAAGTGAAATTCCGCAAGGCCCATGATAGTCGGTATTAACCGGCGAAAGTAGGTAGCCCCCCTACGCTGATTGGAACCAATAAGCTGCTCATTCGGTGCGGGGCTTTTGCACAGAAGCGGAGTCCCGTCACCAAACAAGCACTTCTCTTTTTGCCACCCGCCAGAGGCGGGAGTTGGCATGTGCTTGTTTTGGTGCGGGATGAAATCCTTCATGGCCCATGATAGTCAACATTAGTTGGCGAAAGTAGGTAGTCGCCTTACTATGTTCATGGACTCAGAGAGTGCGCATGCTGTATGGGACTGTCGCACAGAACCGAAAAAACCCATGCAAAGTCCTGTACAACATGAAAATTAAAAAGCGAGGCAAATCTGCCTCGCTGATTTCAGATTATGTTCCTTATGCTGTCTCCCGGTTTTTGATCAGAAGACCAATAGCGGGAATTACGCATGACGCAAACAGGATCAAAAGGAAAGAACCGAATCCGATAGATGCTCCGAATTCCATCGTTAACCAGAAAGAATAACCTACTGTCCAACTCAGACCGCCAATCAGACCGACAACCAGACCGTCAGCTAGACCGTCAACCAGACCGATAGTTAGACCGCCAACCAGACCGACAGCCAGACCGACAACCAGACCGATAGCTAGACCGACAACGCCAATCAGACCGCCAACCAGACCGATAGCCAGACCGACAATTAAGTCCCCGGTTATGTCTTGTTGTATTTTATTTGTGGTAGCGACAAGATAGAAAATTAAACCAAGGAAACCGATAAATATTCCATCAAATGGGATTCTTGATACCGCGAACGGGTTGGTCCAAATAATTCTCACATCTTCTTCGTTCACGTTTTCAACAAACCACAGGAACTCATTTGTGGACGGCACACTGCCGGCTATGTAATTCAACGCTAGCCAACACACATTTACTACCAAAAACGTAAGACCAGCTACCTTGAGTGCTCGTTTCATGTCTCCCCCCCCTCTTTTTAGGGTGCTCGTGATTGTAATATAGTATAGGGCATAAAAGAACTCTTGTCAACCCTTCACTTTGAATAGTGGCAGAGAATTTATTTTTTGTTAGAATATAGAAGTGAACCCACGAACTCAAAAGCAGTTAATCATCGGCCTCATTTTTATTGTGTTCATCGGTGGAATCAGCTACGGCTTTGTTGATCATTTTTTAATTACTGAAACAACCTGCTTTGACAAAATCCGGAATGGCCAAGAAGAAGGCGTTGATTGCGGGCTCCTTGCTTGCGGAATTTCATGCGAGCCGGCGATAATGCCATTGGATGTATTGTTTCAAAAATTAATTGAAGTGAAACCGGGTGACTATGATTTTGTGGCGCAGATAAATAATCCAAACTCTCTTTTTGGAGCATCGCTGGTCAGGTACGATTTAAATTTGGTCGGAAGTAAAGGCGGCGGAACGCTTTTGGACAAGAGCGGCACTTTTTACGTTCTTCCCGGCCAGACCCGTTTTGTGATAGTTCCGGGCATACGCATCGCTGATGGAGCAGTCGACATCTCAATTGATATCACGCAAGTCGCATGGGAAAAAGTTGAATCTTTTGAAAATATTAGTTTTCCGGTCCAAAGAAAAAATTACACAGTGATAGCCAGGAACGGCGTCTTCAGCGAGCTTGAAGCGGTGGTTTTAAATAACTCTGATTTTGATTTTGACAAAATTGATATAGGGGTTGTATTGTTTGATGAGAATAACGAAATTATAGCCGTCAACCAAACAGATATTAGGACTTTTATTTCTAGAACCGAGAGATATTTTAAAGTAAACTGGCCATCAGAGTTGCCTACGGCAGTGGCAAGATGGAATATAGAAGTGTTAACTAATGTTCTTGAGAATTCTAACTTTATAAAAAGATATGGAACGCAGGAAAGGTTTCAGAAATACTATTAGTGTAGGGTACGGTTTTTTAAAACACCTCATCTAAAGAATTAGGCAGCTGTTTTTAATGATTTTAAATAATTACGCGGTGAAGTTTTTAATGCAGTGCTGACAGTAAGGCACGACGACACCCTTGACTTCAAGTACTGGTTATAGTATATTAACAATCGTAATCAGGCGGTAAATTCCGCCCTCAAGTGCAACTCTCAGTATTAAATCCTCTTTTTAATATACCAGATTCTCGCGCTACTTCTAATGCACTCATATAGTTAAGCGATTTTCTGTATT
>Ga0209541_10016134_pt1 | contig 11072 bp, 12 predicted proteins | sample RifCSPlowO2_01_FD_184027 | JGI IMG/M metagenome (GOLD analysis project Ga0209541, IMG submission 184027) | Groundwater microbial communities from Rifle, Colorado - Rifle CSP2_plank lowO2_0.1 (SPAdes) (version 2) | ecosystem: Environmental > Aquatic > Deep subsurface > Groundwater | place... | reverse complement strand
CCACTTCCAAATTTTACATCTAGAACGAGCCCATCTAAATCTTCCGCCATTTTTTTACTCATAATGCTTGAGGCAATGAGTGGTAAACACTCCACAGTTCCTGTTACATCTCGCAGTGCATAAAGCTTTCTATCAACAGGAGCAAGTCTCAAAGTCTGTCCCATCATGGCACAGTTATTAGCTCTTAAAATCTTTTTAAAGCGCTCCATATCGAGGTTCACATTAAAACCGGAAATAGCTTCAAGTTTATCAAGCGTACCTCCGGTATGTCCTAAACCCCGACCAGAGAGCATGGGCACAACAACACCGCAGGCAGCGACAATGGGTGCAAGTATGAGAGAGGTTTTATCACCAACACCACCTGTTGAATGTTTATCAACCTTAACACCGCGAATGTCAGAGAGATCAAATTGTTCTCCAGAGCAAAGCATGGCATCAAAAAGATTGTAAGTTTCATCCTCACTCATTCCCTTAAAATAAACAGCCATAAGAAGGGCTGAGGCCTGATAATCAGGAATTTCTTCTTTCCACACCCCTTCAACAAAAGAAAAAATTTCATCTTTTGTTAAATTGTGACCATCTCTTTTTTTCTTAATAATATCGACTATGCTCATAAGGTCTCATTTCTTAAATCCCGCAAAAAACTTTGCCCCGGAAGAGTTTTGGAAAGTGAAAAAATTTCAGCAATGGTTTGAGCCACATCTGAAAAACTATTTCTTATTCCTAAACTTTTTCCTTTTTTTAAAGCTGGTGAATAAACAAGAATAGGTACGTATTCTCGCGTATGGTCCGTGCCTTTATAAGTTGGATCACATCCATGATCTGCTGAAAGCATAAGAAGACTTTCTTTATCCATAACTTTTTGTAAAACTCCCAAATCAGAATCAAACTCTACAAGTGCCTGTGCATACCCTACAACATCTCTTCGATGGCCATACACCATGTCGAAATCAACCAAATTTGTAAAAATAAACCCTTCCTTCATTTTTTTAAATTCATTAATAGTTACTTCCATGCTGTGATGATTATTTTTTGTGTGAATCGCACTCGTGACACCCTGTTCAGCAAAAATATAACTTGTTTTGCCAACGGCAACGACCGGTAACCCCTTGTCTTTAACAAGATCTAAAACCGTTTTTTGAGGTGGAATAAGACTAAAATCTTTCCTCAAATAAGTTCTCTGAAAACTTCCTAGCTCGCCTACAAAGGGGCGAGCAATAACACGTCCAATATTCCAATCGTCACATACTTCTCGGGCTATCTCACAAAGATCATATAATTTCTCGATAGGATAAATTTTTTCATGAGCGGCAATCTGAAATACACTATCGGCTGACGTATAAACTATAGGATAGCCTGTTTTGAGATGCTTTTGCCCCAATTCTTCTATAATAACCGTACCTGACGCTGGATAATTACCCAGAATATCTTTTAGTTTTGCTTTCTTCTTAAATTTTTCAATGAGCGTTGGCGGAAAACCTTGTGGAAAAGTAGGAAATGCTTCTTGTGTAACAATACCAGCTAATTCCCAATGGCCTGTCGTTGTATCTTTACCCGCTGATTTTTCTAAACACTTTCCATAAAAGCCAATGGGTGAAGAACACTTTTTAATATGCTCAATACCCGGAATATTACCTATTCCCATTTTTTCTAAGTTAGGAAGAGAGAGATTAGAAACGCGCTCTGCTATATGATCGAGTGTATTAGCCCCACTATCACCAAATAGAGCTGCATCGGGAAGGGCTCCCACACCTAAACTATCGAGAGTGATTAAAATAACTTTTTTGAATGTCAAAACTATTTTCCAATCTTAAAACTGCCATTTTTTCTTAAGCTTTGCAGTGACAATAGCAACGCTATTACTTGAACCGAGCCGATTTGCACCAGCCTCGATCATTTTCACAGCATCTTCATATGTTCTCACACCACCGCTCGCCTTGATACCCATGTTTGGCCCCACTACTTTTCTCATAAGCTGAATATCCTCAACCGTTGCTCCCCCAGGGCCAAATCCAGTAGAAGTCTTAACATAAGCTGCTTTTGCTAGTTTTGACAAGGCACAGGCTATGATTTTCTCGTCTTTTTCAAGCATGGCCGTTTCAAGAATAACTTTGACGGGCACTTTGCCACAGGCTTCAACAACGGCGGCAATATCACCAAAAACAAGATTGTAATCCTGACTTTTTAAAGCTCCAATATTTAAAACCATATCAATTTCGCCCGCTCCTTGAGCAATGGCTTCTTTGGCTTCAAACACTTTTGCTGCTGTTGTGGCAGCACCTAAAGGAAATCCAACGACTGCTATAGGCAAAACAGAAGAGCCGGCGAGAAAGTCTCTCACAATAGGAATGTTAGAAGAGTTAACACACACCGTTAAAAAATGATGTTCCCGGGCTTCGCGGCATAGCTTTTCAAGCTGTGTTCTTGTTGCATCTGGTTTTAAGAGCGTATGATCAATAAATTTTGCTAATTCATGAGCATCTTTGATTTTTTCCATAGAATTTTCATTAAGCATATCATAGGACGCTTTTTTCTGCACAAAATTTGAACTGATGAGGCCTTTTTGTCTAACACGATCAACTATTTTGTCTACAAGAGCATCAATATTGTTCATAACTTTAAGTGGCGAGGGGGGACTTGCACAAAAGCGATCAGATGCTATACTCGCCACAAAAATGTGTCAAGTTCTTGAGCACTTAGTCCGATAAGAAGAAGGTACATGAAGCGAAAGAAACACATATATGGAAAATGCCCGTGCGCATATAGTTGTTAGTGGACTCGTTCAAGGAGTTTTCTTTCGTGCAAATACTGTAAAACAGGCCCTGGAACTGGGGCTTTATGGAAAGGTTAAAAATATAAAGGATGGAACAGTGGACATCATTGTAGAGGGTAAAAAATCAAAAATTGAAAGATTAATTGAATGGTGCCAACAGGGCCCATCCCGTGCCCGCGTTACAAATGTTAAAACCGAGTGGGAAAAGCCTACCGGTCAATTCCATAACTTTTCCATAGAGCATTAGCAGTTCCAGTCAGCCGTCATCCTGAGTAAAGCGAAGGATATAAATATTATATTCGAAAGGATTTTCGTATGGCTGGAAAAAGTAGATTCATTGTTAATGCAACACCAGAAGAAACTCGCATTGCCTTTTTAGAAGATAATCAACTTGTTGAGCTCTTTATTGAAAGAGAAAAAGAAAAAGGCATTGTCGGCAATATTTATAAAGGAGTTGTGAAACGCATTCTTCCGGGAATGGAGGCTGCGTTTGTCGATATTGGTTTAGAAAGAACCGCCTTCCTTTATGTAGATGAGATTCTCTCCACAGAAGAACAATTTCAGTCCCTGGTTGGTGAAAATGGAGAAGCTAAACATCACGATCGAAAACATAGACGAGAAAAACGTAAAATTCAGGATCTCCTCAAAGAGGGGCAAGAAATTCTTGTCCAAATTGTTAAAAACCCTGTAGGTACAAAAGGTGCAAGGCTCACCTGCCAAATAAGCCTTCCAGGACGATACGTTGTTCTTATGCCAACCTTGACCCATGTTGGTATTTCAAGACAAATCCAGGATGAAAAACAAAGAAGAGAATTAAGAGACGTTATAGAAAAAATCCGCCCGCCCGATATGGGACTCATTGTAAGAACTGTTGCCGACACTCAAAAATTAAAACCTTTAAAATGGGATTTATATTATCTTAAAAAGCTCTGGTGGACGATCCAAAAGACATACAAAAAATCAAAAGCTCCCGCCCTTATTCATGCCGATCTTAATTTGGCACTCCGAACAGTACGAGATCGACTCACAGAAGAGGTAGATTGTCTCTACGTAGATGATAAACAGGTTTACAAAGAACTCATTAAGTTTGTTAAGTCCTTTAACCCTCAGCTGAAAAAAATTATTAAACTTCATACACTAGAAGAACCCATTTTTGATGTTTACGGTATAGAAAAAGAAATCAACCGTGCACTTTCCAAAAAGGTGTGGCTCAAATCTGGGGGGTATCTCATTATTGATCAGGCCGAGGCTTTAACTGTTATAGACGTGAACACAGGTCGTTATGTTGGCAAAAGAAATTTAGAAGAAACTCTTGTTAGAACAAATCTTGAGGCCTCACAAGAAATTGCTTATCAAATTAGACTAAGAAACTGTGCTGGTATTATCATCATTGACTTTATCGACATGGAAGAAAGGAGAAATAGAGAAAGAGTTTACGAAGCCTTTGAAGATGCCGTTCGCCAAGATAAAGCTCAATCACATATTTTAGGCATGTCGGAGTTGGGTTTGATTCAAATGACTCGAAAGCGAACAAGAGAAACACTTCTACATGCCATGACGGAAGGCTGCCCCTACTGTGATGGGAGGGGTTTTATTAAAAATCAAACAACTATTATTCTTGATATTTGGCGCAACTATAAAAAGCTTGCCCGGCAAACAAGGGCTAAGAAAATTGAAATTAAGGCTCACCCAGAAATTATTGAAACCATTGAAACCAAAGAAGAATCCTCCCTCCAGCATTATTCACGCTACTACAGAAAAGAGATTGTTCTTGTAAAAGACAGCTCCCTCCACCTTGAACAATTCCACATTTCACACATTTAGACTGTTCATGCCGCCTAACTCTTGACACCCTGTGGCATGCGGGGTACATAATCTCCTTTGTACGTAAATCTTAAGGAGATTCCATAATGTACGCGGTTGTCGAAACAGGTGGAAAGCAATACAGAGTTCAAAAAGGTAGTGTTTTCCACGTCGAAAAATTGCCAGGAAAAGCTGGTGATTCTATACAGTTAGATAATGTTCTCCTCGTTGGTGGAGAAAAGTTTTCTGTTGGAACACCCTACGTTCCGCATACGGCAGTTCTCTGTAAAATTCGTTCACAAGATAGAGACAAAAAAATTATCGTCTTTAGATATAAAAAAAGAGAGGGTTTTAGAAAAAAGATCGGCCATCGACAGCCATACACAGAATTAGAAGTACTTGATATTGATCTTGCAGCAAAGGCAAAACCAGTATCGGTAAAACCACAAGCAGAACCTAAGAAAGAAGCTGCACCCAAAGCAGCGCCGGCAGTTGCAGCACAAAAACCAGTTGAAGTAAAAGAACCCAATAAACCTGTTGCTAAAAAAGTTGCAGCACCCGCGAAAAAGAAAACAAGTGTAACCAAGACACCTAAAACAAAAGCCAAAACAACGAAAAAGCCAACGAGTAAACCTAAAAAGTAAGGAGCTAAATCATGGCAACGAAAAAAGCTGGTGGTAGTTCGAGAAACGGACGGGATAGTCACGGTCAGCGTCGAGGCGTTAAGAAATTTGGTTCAGAACTCGTTCGCGCAGGAAACATACTCGTAAGACAACTCGGAACAAAATTCAAACCCGGGCTTAATGTTGGTGTGGGTCGTGATTACACACTCTTTGCTAAATCTGATGGTATCGTCGAGTTTCAAAAAAAACATAATCGTATTTTTGTAGCTGTTCTCCCCCAAAAGGCTGCTTAAAACACATTACATATGAAGTTCATAGACGAAGCTAAAATTCAAGTCCAAGCCGGACGAGGTGGAGACGGGTGCATTAGTTTTCGTCGTGAAAAATTTGTTCCGTACGGTGGTCCTGATGGTGGCGACGGTGGCCATGGTGGAGATGTTATTATTAAAACAGATCCGTCATGCTCTACCCTTCTTCATCTTAGGTACCACTCTCACCTCATTGCCGAAGATGGTGTGGCTGGTGGAACAAACAAAATGAGTGGTCGCAATGCCAAGTCATTAGAAATTCGTGTTCCTGTTGGAACACTCATAAAATCTGAAGATAATGGTGTCGTATTAGCAGACTTAGATCAAGTTAGAACGGAAGTAGTTATTGCTCCTGGAGGAAAAGGTGGTTTAGGAAATTGTCACTTTGTTCGCCCTAATAATCAAGCTCCACGCCGAGCAACAAAGGGAAAACCAGGTACCTCACTGTGGTTACAGTTTGAGCTTAAACTTATGGCTGATGTGGGGATTGTTGGCTTTCCCAATGCTGGAAAATCAACCCTTCTTTCTCGTATTTCAAACGCCAAGCCGAAAATTGCTGATTATCCATTTACAACTCTAACTCCGCAGCTTGGGGTTGTTAAAGTGGGTGACATGAAAACAGTTGTTGTTGCTGATATTCCAGGGCTTATTGAAGGAGCTCACATGGGCGCTGGTCTAGGACACCGTTTTTTAAAACACATCGAAAGAACGAGAGTACTTCTTCATGTTTTAGATGTATCAGAACCCTCCCAAAAAGATCCTCTTGAGCATTACAACATTTTAAGATCTGAACTACAGTCTTATAATCCAGATCTTCTTTTAAAACCCCATGTCGTTGCTCTTAATAAAACCGATATAAATAAAAATGTGAGAGATTATAAAACTTATTTCAAAAAGAAAAATATTCCTGTTTTTGCCATTTCATCCGTTACCGGAGAAGGCATTAACAGTCTTCTAACTTATCTTCACGGTCTTGTTTCTTCTTCTTATGAGTCTCGTAAATCAGCTTGATCCCAGCCACGATTCCAGCCTTGGAATTTTGGGTGGCTCTTTCAATCCGATTCATAATGGTCACATTCACATTGCAGAAAAAGTTATTTCTCTTTTTAAACTGAATAAAATTCTCTTTGTTCCAGCACATATGTCTCCCTTTAAAAACCAAGTGCAAGATCTAGCACCGGTTGAACATCGATTAAAAATGCTTGAAAGTGCATTAAAATTTAGAGATAATTTAGGGGTTGATACATTCGAGATCAAAAAAGGCGGCACGTCTTATACCATCAACACACTTCGCTACTTTTTTAAGCAAACAAAAAATCTTTACTTTATTATGGGGATGGATTCCTTCCTGGATATTGGTAAGTGGTATAAATACGAGGAGTTATTTAAACTGAGCCATTTTATTGTTATCCCAAGACCCGATTATTTAAAAAAAGATCTAAGCAGTGTTCTACCAAAACAATTTTTTAATAAGGATTTTTCAAAAATTCATGATGGAGAGTGGCAACATAAGAGTGGATATAAAGTTTTTTACTCTACTTTAGAACCCCTTCGCGTTTCAGCTTCAGAAATACGAAGGAAAATAAAAAATGGAGAAGATATTCGCAACTTAGTACCAAAGGAGGTATATGAATATCTCGCAAGAAACAATGTATATAAGGCATAAGAGTCCTGCTATGGGAAAAAAAGAAACACCATCAAAAGAGTTGGCCGAGCTCTGTTCCAAGGCAGCCTCAGATAAAAAAGCAGTTAATATTAAAATTCTTGATGTCAGAAAGCTCACCTATTTTTGTGACTATTTTGTTATTTGTAGTGGTCTTAATGAGCCCCAAGTTCAAGCTATTGCTAATGGTATCCAAGAAAAAACGAAGAAAAAGGGTATTCATTGTGCAGGTGTTGAGGGTTATCAAAATGCCAAGTGGATTTTGTTAGACTATGGTTCTGTTGTTATTCATATTTTTTATGACTACGTTCGTGATGTATACGATCTTGAAACCCTGTGGTCACACGCGCCTCTTGTTAACTTTCAAGACAAGAAATGATAGGCTCTCGCCATGAAGTCGCCTCTCATGCTCATTATATTCGATGGTTTGGGTATTAATCCAAAAAAAGAAGGTAATGCCTATGCCCAGGCCAAAAAACCAACCTTTGATGAACTGGAAAAGAATTTTCCTCGAAGCCAACTTCTAGCCTGTGGCAAACACGTAGGATTACCCGATAACCAAATGGGAAATTCTGAAGTGGGTCATATGAATATGGGCTCAGGTCGTATTGTTTATCAGGATTTAACCCGTATCAGTCGCGACATAGATCAGGGTCAATTTTTTAAAAATGAAATTTTGCTTAAAGCCGCAAGAAAAGCAAAAGAGAACAATTCAAAACTTCATTTCATGGGGCTCGTCTCAGATGGTGGTGTTCATAGCCATCAAAACCATCTTTTTGCACTGCTAAGACTAGCAAAACAAGAAAAAGTTGGAAAAGTTTTTGTTCATTGTTTTTTGGACGGCCGAGATACCCCTCCAGTCTCAAGCTTAAAATTTCTATTTGAGCTGGAAAACCAAATAGAGAAAATTGGTGTTGGAAAAATAGCAAGCTTATGCGGGCGCTATTACGCCATGGATCGGGACAAGCGGTGGGATAGAATAAAACTAGGTTATGATCTTCTCACTTGCGTTCAAGGTACAAGATTTTCATCATACAAAGAAGCGCTAGAAGAATCTTACAAAGAAAAGATCACTGATGAATTTGTAAAACCCGTTATTTTAGATGAAGGCGGAAAAATTGAAGACCGTGACGTTGTTGTATTTTTTAACTTTAGACCCGATCGTGCTCGCCAGATAACTTGCGCTCTTACGGAAGAAAATTTTAACGAATTTGAAAGAAAAGCTTTTCCAAAACTTTCAGAATTTGTGTGTTTTACGACTTATGATAAGCAATTTACATTGCCCCTAGCTTTTCCACCTGTAAATCACATCAATATTTTAGCCGAAGTACTCTCTCACAATAAAATAAGACAATTCCGCTGTGCGGAAACAGAAAAATATGCTCATGTTACTTACTTTTTTAATTGTGGCAGAGAAAAACCTTTTGATCTTGAAGAAAGATGCCTTGTGCCTTCTAAACGTGACGTTCCTACCTATGATCTGAAACCCCAAATGAGCGCCTATGAAATTACTGATGCTGTTGTGAAGGCTCTTAATTATGCTCAACACGACTTTTATTGTGTTAACTTTGCCAATCCAGATATGGTAGGCCACACAGGAAATTTTAACGCTGCTGTGAAAGCTGTAGAAGTGTCCGATGAGTGTTTGGGTAAAATTTTAAAAACTCTATTTCAAAAAAATGGACAGGCCTTGATTACATCAGATCACGGTAATGTTGAACAAATGATTTATTACGATACAAAAAAAACTCATACGGCACACACAATAAATCCTGTTCCTTTGTATCTAGCTTCTCAAAAATTAAAACGAGCTAAACTTGAAAATGGCATTTTATCCGACGTATCGCCTACTGTTCTCGATCTACTCGATTTAGAAAAACCCCAAGAAATGACTCAAAACTCTTTAATAAAAAGCCAATGAATAATATTTCGGTAGATTATTTGATCAAGAAGTTTGATTTAAAACCCCATCCGGAAGGTGGCTATTTTAGAGAACCTTATAGGGCACAGGGCATAATAAAAAAACAAGCTTTACCCTCACCTTTCAAGGGAGATCGAAATTATTCAACAGCCATTTATTTTCTTCTACCCCATGGATCAAAATCTATGCTTCATAGAATTCCATCAGATGAAGTATGGCACTTTTATTTAGGTGGTCCATTACAGTTAGTCACAATCAATGAGAAAGGGAAAGTAGAAGAAATAACACTTGGTCATAATGTCCATGCCGGACAAAAACCTCAATATGTTGTGCCCGCAGGATTATGGTTTGGATCCTATCCAGCAAAGGGCACTCAATTTTCATTTGTGGGCTGCACAGTGGCACCTGGTTTTGATTTTGAAGATCTTGAAATGGCAAAGAAAGAAGATCTTCTCAAGCAATATCCTCAGGCAAAGAAAATAATTAATTTCCTTGCAACTTAAAAACAAGATTGCCTATTTAATAGGAGCCTGACACCCATTAAATAGGCAGATTGAGATTCGCTTAAATGATGGCAGAACGGCCTTCCTGCCATTGTTTAGGTTATGAAAGTTGAGTGGGTTTTCAATAACCTAAATAATAATACGGATATAAACTCTGCGTCATAGGCTCATAAGCAAATTGCACATCAAAACTTTGTAACTGTGGATTCAACATTTGATGTGATAACCAGGGATCCGTTGCCCACTGGTTTACGAGCTCTTTCGCCATATAAGACTCATTCATGGAAGTTCCATAGAATGAGTTCATGTTAATGGGTTGGCTACCAAACTGAGAATCACTGTAGAAACCAGCTGGATCACGAGTAATACCCGACATGTTATTTTGATATCTAAGCTCATTAATCATTTGAGAAATCTCAGAAGAAAGCTTTTGAAAATCAATTTGCTCTAAAGCATCACCAACAGAGGCGGCGACACCGTTAAGCCCACTTAATTGACCACATCCATGAAGCGTTAAAGAAAGGAAAAAAAACCACAGACCTAGGACATTTTTCACCACCAACGTTCCTCCTTACGCCAGAGCGCAAAACTTGGGCGTAACAAGCTGGCCTTTCTTGGTTTTTTAAAAAGATGTGTTAACTAGATATGACTAATCACAACAAATACTTTTACATTGTAACAAATCTGCCTATTTTTTCAACAGATTATTTTCAAAGTCTTTATAAAAAATGGCATGGTTTTTGATTCAAAAAGTGCCAGGCACTTTTTTATGAAATCCATGACCCATCACATAACTGGCTATATTTTGAATGCATTTTTACCCCAATTTTGCCAAGTATGTGAAAAGCCTAGTATTTTCAGGCTTCTCTGCAGCACGTGTCTATCCCAGATAAAGTTCCTAAAACCTCCATTTTGCAGCGTATGTGGTATTCCACTACCCACCCTTAATACGGGAAATCGTACCATGTGTGGAAACTGTTCCAAAATGAAACACTTTATAAGAAAGTCACGTTCTTTAGCTCGCTATGAATCACCGATGAAAGACGTGATACGAGCTTTTAAATTTCAGCAAAAAACTTATTTGGTAAATGAGTGTGTTACTCTCATAGAAGAGCATTTTTGTGACGTAAACTTTTTTGAATACGATTATTTTATCCCTGTTCCACTTCATGCAAGAAAATGGAATGAAAGAAAATTTAACCAGGCCCTTCTTCTCGCAGAACGACTTGGGAAAAAGTATAGAAAGAGAATCTTAAAAAATGTACTTTTCAAAGCTTTACTTACACCACCACAATCAGAGTTAAAGAGAGAAGACAGGCTTTCAAATCTTAAAAAAGCCTTTGAATTAAGAAACACCTCAATCATTGAAAATAAAAAAATTTTACTCATAGATGACATACAAACAACAAGATCAACATTGATAGAATGTGCCAAAACGCTCCACAGAGGAAAACCTCAATTCATTGATAGTTTTACCC
>Ga0209541_10016133_pt1 | contig 11073 bp, 8 predicted proteins | sample RifCSPlowO2_01_FD_184027 | JGI IMG/M metagenome (GOLD analysis project Ga0209541, IMG submission 184027) | Groundwater microbial communities from Rifle, Colorado - Rifle CSP2_plank lowO2_0.1 (SPAdes) (version 2) | ecosystem: Environmental > Aquatic > Deep subsurface > Groundwater | place: Rifle... | reverse complement strand
ATTCCCTCCTCCGCCACCACCTCCTCCTCCACCACCACCACCACCTCCGCCACCTCTTCCGCCTTTAGCAGATATTAAAGCTAATGAATCGGATGGTCCGATTGCTATTCTTTTTCGCGCCTCGGCAACAATAACTTGGACATCTGTTAATGCCAATTCTTGTTCTGTTGCTCCAATTGATTGGACCGGAGTTTCTGGCTCTGCATCAAGCGGTAATCTTACTTCTTCTCAAACTTACACCCTTACTTGTTTGGGTCCGGGCGGTTCAGCTTCGGATAGCGTAACCGTGAATGTCGGCCAACTAAAGCCGGGATTTAAGGAAATTTAATGCTCTAATTTCCAATTTCCAACTTCTAACTTCTATACTTCGGCGTTACCCAAAAGCCGAGCCGAAAACGGCCGCCAAGGGCAAGTCGTGTTTGAGCTTCCAGTCCGGGAATGGCGCCGAAAATCATTATAGTGAAAGGAATAAAAATCCATTGACCAATCATAGAAATGTAACGCCATTTTTTAATATATTTTGGTCTTGGAGGAAGAAGAGCGGTAGAGATAATAGCTGACCCAACGAGTCCCAACATCGCTAAATTCATTAAATTTCTCGTCATTCGGGGAAGATTATAAGAAAGAAGAGTTGCGTTAAATTCCTGACCGCCTAAAAAAAGCGGCAGCCAGCCAAGCAAAAAAATCAAAAGGGGATTAGTGGCTAAAGACCAAAAACCTTCAATTTGAATAAAAGAAAACCACAATTTTTTCCGCAAGGGAATTTTTTTGTTTTTTATAAATCCGAATAAAAGATAAGGAATATTTTCAACTCCCCAGCACCAACGTCTTTGCTGGCGATAAACATTTTTCGCGGTTTGCCAGAAATTTTTTCCGATATTCGCGTCCATTGAAACCGGATAAGATAAAGGTTTGACTTTATAATCGCCGTTATAATAAAGCAGAGAATTCCAGAAAACGCGCGAGTCCTCCGAAACTATATTTTTCTGCCAAAATCCGATTTCCCGGAGCGTTTTAAAAGTCATTGAATGCGATGAAAAGGTGGCTAAACGTTCAGGCCGTTCTTGCTGCATCATCTGCCAAAAAGTGCCTGAAGTCGCCACAACTCGGGAAAAAAAATGAGCGGTCCAGATATTATTGTTGTAAAGCGGCACCGGTTGATAAGACGAACGATACGGATTTTTAACGGTTAAAAAATTATAAGCAAGAATCAAAAAATATTGAGGGTAAATAATCGTGTCAATATCAAAAGCGGACACTAAAATTTTTTCAGGATCTATTTGAAGGCGGCCGATAATTTCTTTTTTCGCCTGTTCCGCGGCCCAACTTATATTTGAGCCCTTTCCCGGAATTTCACCGGCTAAATTTTGAGGATGGCAAGTCAAAAGAAAAAACCCGAATTTATTTTTGTATTTTTTTTCCATTAACTTTGCCGCGGTTCGCGCTTCTTCTCCGGCTCTTTCTTCGTATGCCAAAACAATGAGCATTTTTTCTTTTGGCCATTTAGCTTTGAGCAGTCCTTCAAGCGAGGTTTTAATAACTTCAAAACTTTCTTTATAAAATGGCAGAATGACTAATTGCCAAATTTCGGGTAGCGGCAGTCGATAGTCGGCAGTCGACAGTCGGACATTTTGTATTTTTTCTTTCCAGTCAGTGTTTAAATTTTTTTTCATCCTTTTCCAGTTGGCTCTAAGATGAACGGATAAAAAAACCGTTTTAATCAGCCAATAAATGTCAAAAGTGATGATAAAAAAAGCTATCCAAATCGGTTTTTGCCAAGATAAAAATATTACTCCCAAAATAGTAGTCCACGACAAAAACCCGGGCAGAATTTCCAAAGCGCGGTATAAAATTCTGTCTTTGCCGCTTAAATCCGCGGCGCTCCCGATTTTAAGATAATCGTTCATAATTCAACTTCTAACTTTTATTTTTATCTGCAACACCCCGTAGCTCTGCCGCGAGTTTATTCATTTCACTTTAACAAAAATGAGAAATTAGGCAAAAGTGAATTCAGACTTTAATTTTGATATAATTTATTTTATCCACAATGCCTTAGCTGTTTATAGCCGAGATTACACTAGATTTTTATTTTAATTCTGTCAAGATTGTCAAAAATAATGAGTTTTATATTATAAGTTAATAGCAGAACATTGACAATAAGATGTAAGAATAGGTAAATTCAATAAAGGAGGAAACATGTTAGAATGCGTGGAAGAATGGAATTTGTATTTGAAGCGGGTCCAGGAGGAAAATGAATTAAAAATAAAAGAAAAAGAGAGCGTAATTTTAGAAAGAGAAAAGGCGCTGCAGGAACATAAAACAAAAACAGGAGACATTGTTGGACCGGAATATTTAATTAAAGAATTAAATAATTATAGAAACGAAAAAGAAATTTTAGACAGTGTTACGATGAGACTGTTTAATAAAAAAGAATTTATAAAAGAAGAACGGCAATTCAGCAGAGATTTTTTAAGCCCCTACTATGAAAGCATAATATTTAGCGGCCATAACAATCTTCTTGTCGGCTGTACTAAAGACCTTTTTTATATATTTTCTGATAAAAATTTAAGCGAAAAAAAGACACAAAAATATTTGGTGAATTGGGGAAAATTTAAGATAGACATTGCTTTGACTAATAAATGGTGTGCAGATTCTAGCTCTGCGGGCCATATAGCGATAAAATCGCTTGAAAATAATCTGCAGGGCCGAAAAATAGAAGTAAAAGGAGGCGCGACTGAAGTGATATATTTTCATCCCCACATTAATCTCAACGGACTCCCTTGTTTAGGAGAATTTCAGAAGCATATTGCTGAATGTTTTAATAGAAGCGGCTATTTTGATATTTTTTTAATTTTAGCTGTTTCTTTTATTTCGTCTTTTAATACATCATCCTGTTATCCATCGGCTTCAGAGTGGCAAAAATGGAGAAATCTTTTTGTCTCGCGCGGCGCTTTAATAGAAGAAAGAAATGAAAATCAAGACAAAAACAAGGAGACGCTATAATGAAAAGAATTTTTGGGAATAATTTGCCTGTAAGCCACGAAACTTCCTTCGGAGAGCCGACGAATCCAATTGATAGATTAAGATTGGAAAGTTTTAAACGTATTGAAGATAAGTCAGATAAAGAAGAGACCTTAAATTTAGAAGCGACGCGGCGGCCTATTCAATATTTTGAAGAACAGTTAAAATTTAATTATCCTTTAGAGGATTCATGTTTTAAGGTGATGCTTGAAATACGAGACGCGATTAAAATTTTTGAGTATCTAAAAAACCGTCCGAATTCTGAATCGGTGTTCTGGATGTTTCTTCTTAAAGAAGAATATTTGCCGGAACAGACGATTTTGACGATAGGTTGTCCTTTATTTTTTAAGCACAGAGGCGATTCGTCGGTTTATAAAGCGGAAGGAGAAGATTTAAAGGATCTCGGAATAATATTGTCTGGACTAACCGATGAAGATTATGAGAAATTGCAGGTTAGATGTCATTCCCATTCGCCTGGCGTTCCGCCTTTTTGGAGCTCTAAAGGAGAAGAAAACGATGAGGCGGAAATTAAACGGCACAGCCATAAAGATTTTTTAATCTGGATAGTTTTCAGTTTAGATTTGAAAAATAAAAAACTGCGATATAACTGCCGGATTGAATTTTCAACTAAAGAAAAGCCGGGGAATATCAGAGATTACGGTTATTCGGTTTCTAATGTGCCGATAGAAGTTTTTGGCGCGATTGACGAGCAATCGGAGATTGATAAAATAAAAGAAGAAATGCGCGTACTTGCCAAAGAAACATGGCTTGGAAAAGTTAGAACTTTAAAATATGAAAATTATGAAAATTATGAAGATAATTTTAATTACGACGATAATTACTACCGAAAATTTGAGAGAGAGTAAGGAGAGTAAAAATGAAAAATAATATCGCAATAATTGGAACGGGAGCAACCGGCTCTTCTTTAGTCCGTGACATATTCTATATGTTTAAAAATCGCAAAGACCCTCCTCATTTATTTTTATACGACCGCGATTTGGTGGAAGAAAGGAATACCCGCTATACGATTTATAAAACAAAAGATATCGACGAACCTAAAGTGGAAGTTCTTAAAAAAAGATACGAGCATAAAATTCCGACCGCCGCTTTTGCTGAAGAATATTTGAAGCAGGAATTTCTGGGGGATTCTATTATTGTGTCCTGTGTTGATACAATGAGAGCGAGAAAAGACATTTGGTTTCAGACTGCCTATAAACAGCCCGAAAAAGTCAGATATTTTTTTGATTGCCGGGCAGGATGGGACGTTTACCGAGTGTACGCGATAAATCCTCGTCTTTCGGAAGAAAGGCAGCTTTATGAAGAGTCTCTTTATTCCGATGAAGAGGTGAAAATAGAACCTTGTTCTATGAGAAATAAAGAATGTTTTTCGGCCAACGCTAAAAAAGCGGCTGAAGAAATTAAGCTATTTTTAAAAACTGGAAAAGTAAATCAGAGAGAATTTATCTTTGATTTAAAATTCAATGAAATAATTTTAGCGAGATAAGAGGAGAAAAGAAAAATGGCTGAGGAAAAACCAAGATTTATTTATAGAGACAAAGGAAAAATTGACATTATTCAAGGAGAAAAGGGGGACACTTTGCGGAAGGCCCTGGAAAGAGCCGGAAAAAAAATAGAAAAAAATGAAGAGATATTCAGAAGAGGCAAGGGAGCCATCGATCCTGATAAAGAAGATATATATACCCCTCCAGGACCTCTTGATGAATATGAAGTAAGAAAGAAAACCAGTACAGGGCCTTCTGGAAAAGCTGGTAAAGACAGCGGACTGCCGACCTATACTGTTGTGCCAAAAGTCGGCGGCGGCAGTAAGTAGATGCAGATAATAAAAAATATGCCTGTTTGATGAATTCAAACAGGCATTATTTATTTTAAAATATTTAAAAATTGCTTATATTATCGCTTTAGTTTCAACTATTTCTCCGTTTTTCTTTTCATTATAATCATACTTTCCGTCTTTGCCGGGAGGAGTGCATCTTAAAATCATAACTTCGCCTTTTATTTTTTCCGGGAATCCCGGAAATTCAGGCGGCTTTTCAGGATGCGTCTTAGGCGCCGGAAGATCTTTTTCTTCCGTAATCACCGTTTCTATATTAACTGGCCTTTTCCAGATTAGAGCGAGAGATTTTAACAACACTTCTTTCGCCCATCTTAAGTCAAGAGAAATTCCCTCCCAGTAATGTTTTAAATACAGTTCCCCCTGTTTTTTATAATTAGCGTCTTCAATTTTTATAATGGGGTCGCCAAAATTAGTGAGTTGAAAAAGAACCTGTTTTTTTATTTTGTTCGCTTTAAAGCTGTCAATCACATAAAAATCTCCGTATTTCTGAAAATGAAATAAATTTTGTTTGGCGATCATTTCATCTGTCAGAAATTCGGAAAGAAAAGCGATATCATTGTGCATTTTTCTTACTTCAAACATTTTTTCTCTGCCTTTTCCTATTTTTTTATCATATTTTTTTCGGTCTTCGTAGCCGCCTTTTTTAAGACACTCTTCCCACTCCTCGCCGAATTTTCCTTTGTTCCATCTTGCTTCTATATCTTTCCATATCGCCAGCCCCAACTTGTAAGGATTGAGATAGCCATGAGAAGCGACCGTTCCAGAGTGGTGGATGGCATAATCTATTATTTCCGGATCAGTAGCCAGAGGCGCGGGTTCATCTTTTTGATAATCTTCTCCCCCGCTCATTATTTTAGAATGCCAGTAAGTGGCCCATCCTTCATTCATTATTTTGGTTTGGCCTTGAGGCGCAAAATAATAAACCTCCTCTCTGATTATGCTTAAAATATCCCTTTCCCATTCTTGAAGCGGAGCGTTTAAAAGCAGAAATAAGAGGATGTCTCTTTCCGGCTCTTCGGGAATTTTCATTCCGATTTTTTTTTCTTTTTCTTCCTCTTTTTTCTTTTCAATAATTTCTTTCATTTCTTTTTTCCACTCCTCGGGATTTAAATAACGGTCCAAATATCGCCTCGGACCTTTTAATGTTGGAATTTCTATAATTTCTTCGTCGTCTCCGCCTTCTGTTTTTACCGGTTCCCCGTATCTTTTAATATAAGGAGAATGAATATCAATCAGATTCTCTAAAGAGAAAACTTGGGTAATAAATTCTTCCACTTTATCCTGACCGTGTTTGCTGATATGGCATTCTATTCTGGCGCAATGATTGGCAATTTCATCCAGCATTTTCCTGTTTGTGTGTCCGAAACAGTAATTATTTTTAAAAAAATCATTATGGCCCAAAACATGCGCGGCGACAATTTTCATATCAATCGGAAGATTGGCTAAAAGAAGATAAGCGTGGCAGGGGTCGGTATTTATTACCATTTCATAAATTTTCATAAGTCCGTGCCGATACTGTTTATTTAATTTTTCGTATTCAACCGCCCAGCGGTAATGGGGATACCGGCTGGGAAAACCGCCATAAGCCGCCAGTTCGTGAAGAGTTTCAAAATCTACAACATGAAATATGGTTTTAAAACAATCCAAGCCGTAAAAGTCCGCCGATTTCTGAATTTTTAAAAACTCTTCCTGCAGTTTTTGTTCTTCAATTTTATTCATTCTATTTGCCTCCTTCCGGTTTCAAAAATTTCTGCAATGCCAGAATATAATTTTCTTCTCCGCCGTCATCGTAAAAAGTTCTGATTTTGAGATTGTTGGGGAAAGCTTTATCTAAAATACCAAGGAAAGCTCCGCTGCCGTAAGGACTATGAATTTGATCGTAACAAAAAAGATTAATTCTCGGAAAAAGCTCTTTTTCCAAAATTTCAACGCAGATTTCATTGTCTCCATGACTCCAGTTATCTCCGTCAGAAAAATGGAGACAATAAATATTCCAATTTTCCAGCGGATATTCTTTAACGATAATGTCGCGAGCGAGCTTATAAGCCGAAGAAATGACTGTCCCTCCGCTTTCTCTGGTGTTAAAAAAAGTTTCTTCGTCAACTTCCCGGGCTACCGCGTCGTGAATAATCCATCTTTCCTGAACTTTAACGTATCTTGGCTGTCCCATAATATAGATATGGAATAGATTAGACAAGTTTCTCGCTCTTTTTTTCTGTTCGTCTCCCATAGAGCCCGAAACATCCATTTCATAAATTATAACCGCGTTAGCTTCCGGCTCTTCCTTGATTTTCCATGATCTGTATCTTTTGTCCGGCGGCAAAGGAACTTGGCGGTCGGGATTATCAAGCAAAGCGCTCATCGCCTCTTCATACTCTTCTTCGGAAAAATCTTCAGGCAAAGAGAGTCCTGACAGCTCTCTTTTTAAAGTTTGTTTGTAAGTTCTTTTTCTGTGTCGCAGAGATTCCGGGCCAACCACATAAATTCCGGTGTATTTTATTTTTTCCTGGCGGATAGTTTCTTTCCCCCTTGGTTCTAAAAATGGAAGGCCAAAAAGTTCCGACATTAGTTTGGCAATTTCTTCATAGGTGAATCCGGTTTCTAAAATATGTTCTCCGGGCTGATCGCCGGCGCCCGGCCCTTCGCCTTCCTGCGGATCAAATCCAATCGGTTGGCCGATTTGTTCATCGCCCTTTCCCTGGCCAATCCCTCCTTTAACCCTTGGTCCGCCGTGGCGAAAACGAGGAATTTCAATTTCCGGCACCGGCACAGAGATAATATTTTTGCCTTTTTTGGCAATCAGCTCCCCTTTTTTAATTTGTTCTTTGAGTTTTTCCTTGCCTTTTTCCTTTAAAATTTTTTGCAGTCGTTGTTCATCTTTTTTAATTTTTCCTTTCATTTCATTCCTCCTCTATTTTTAAAAACCCTGCTTTTATTTTGAACAAAAGCAGGGTTTCAATTTTCTTAGTTGTTATTTTTTAGCTGTTTCTTTGATATCTCCTCTGGCAAAGATATCAGCCACATAGTTCAAAACATCTACCGCGCAGATGTCACAATATCCGAATTTTTCTTTTAATCTGCTTGTAACCACATCAAGTTTTTCTTTCGTTTCTTTGTCTACCATACCAGAACCGGAGGTTAGGACGAGGCTAAAGCGCCGCATTGTGTCTTTCTGGTCTTCAAATAATTTTAATTTTAAAGCCTTGAGCAATCGTTCGTTGCTTTGGTAATCAAACGGTTTTCCCGAAAGGCTCAAAGCTCCGATGTAATTCATAATTTCCCTTCTGAAATCGTCTTTTCTGCTCTCCGGCACATCAATTTTTTCTTCAATGGAGCGCATCAATTTTTCATTGGGCTCCTCGTCTTTCCCAGTGTAGGCGTTTTTCACCTTTTCTTTCTGGGTATAAGCTTTTAGATTATCTAAATAATTCTGACAAAGTTTCTTTAAACTTTCAGCGTCAGTAGAAATTGCTTCCTGCACTTCTTCTTTGACTATCACCTCAAACTCTTCTTCCGCGACTTTCGTCAGCTCCTCGTATTTTTTTCGCTGGTCTTCCGATGTAATCAATGAATTGTAAGGAAGCCCTCCTTTTAGTTCATTTAAAACCTTGAAAGGATTAACGCAATTGTGCGCTTCCGGATCCACCAGAGAGTTTGAAATTTTATCTTCCACGTATCGGGAAGAGATGCCGGATTTTCCTTCTCCCGCCTGCTTCCCTTCTTTTAGAAGTTCTTTAACATTATCCTTAGTAAAGCCCGGCAAACCTTTGCCGTCGTAAAGCTTTAGCTTTTGGATTAAGGTTATGTTGGCTTTTGCCGCTTCTGTCAATCTTGTGAGAACGGCCCACATAGAAGCTATTTCCAAAGTATGCGGAGCGATATGCTGGCCGCGTTTTTTTATTTTTTCCAAGTTAAATTTTTTCGTATAGATTTTTATTTCTTCTCTTAGTGTTTTGACATAAGGAATGTCTGTTTGGATAGTTCTGTCTTTTAAGGCTTCCATAAATTCGTTTTGCCTTAATTTTTTGTATTCCGGCTCGTTGGTATGCCCGATAACAATTTCGTCTAAATCAATTTGCGGGAACTTTTTTGGTTTGACCTTGTGTTCCTGAGAGACTGTTAAAAGGTCATATAAAAACGCGGTGTCTAATTTGAGGATTTCAATAAATTCCACGATACCGCGATTAGCAATGCAAAATTCGCCGTCAAAACAAAACGCACGCGGATCGGAATCTACTCCGTAGATAGGGAGAGCCCGATAATTAACATCGCCGGTTAACTCCGTTGAATCTTGGTTTTTTTCATCTTTTGGCTGGAAAGTGCCAATCCCCATTCTGTCTTTTTCAGACAGGACAAATCTGTTAATTTCAATATGATTTTTTATTAATTCGGACCATTTGCCGTTATATACTTTTAATCCTTCCGCCAGAACTTTTTGGCAAAAAGGGCAAAGATTCATCAAAGCAATATTATTTTCTTCTCCGATGTACTTTATGATTTTTATCTGATTTTCCTGACTGATTAGATTGAATGGCTGTTCATGAATGGGGCAAATTTTTGATTCGGCCCCGATTATTTTTTTTATTTTTTCATCGCCGGCGGAATGCCAGGTATGAGTATATGTAGCGCCTTTATCGGTTTTTGAGAAATATTCAAAAATTTTTTTGATTCTTCGCACAATCGTGCTTTTTGCCGCTCCAACCGGCCCCACCAGCAGTATTAATCTTTTGTGAGGACCCTGCATCAGAGCCGCCCCTTGCAAGATAGTCATTAACTTCATAATGGGCAAATCAAGCCCGAATATCGTATCATCTTCAGCCACTCCTAAGTCCATAAGCTGCATAGATACCGCGGGGTCGGTAAACGCTTTATACTTTATTATTTTTTTGCCAAAGTCTTCGTCGTTTTCCGTTCCAAACGACAGAATTGCCTCATAGAGCCTTTTAAAAGCCGAACCGACTATCAATGGGTTTGCTTTTGTTTTTTCTATGTATTCCTCAAAAGTTCCCTTCCAATTCAAAGTTTCATATTGTTTTTCATCTATTTCAAATAAATCTAAACTTATTTTGTTTTCTTTCATTGTTTTTCCTCCTATTAAATTTTCAAAGAAACTTGAAATTTAAAATTAACTCTTTAATTATTTAGCATAAATAAAAAAGCAGGTCAATATCCAAAAGCTCTTCCTTAGGAATAGAATGAGTTTTTAGTAAACCTGCCCTTTTCTTTTTCGGATTCTGTTCACGAACATTGCCTGTTCGTGGAAAAAAGTTAATTAAAGTGCCTATTTAGGAATTTGCCGGATTTTAAAAAAATTGCAAGATTGACAATACAGTTTTATTATTTTCTGCTTTAAAGTACATTTGCGAGCCTAGAATTCTTAAGTTATCAATTGTTAATGATATTAAACTCAAAGCTCAAAACGTAAAATTCAAAACCAGATTTTAATTTTAAATTTAAAATTCTAAATTTTAAATAAATGTTTTAATATAAATTAGTTTTAAAATTCTTTAATTTAAAATTGATTTAAAATTCAAAATTAGAAATTTAAAATTTTAAAAACAGTTTTTAGTTTTAAGTTGTGGCTTTGAGTTTTGAGGTAGGTGGGGTTTGACCTTCTTCAAAATTTTTACTATTATTGTCCTATGAATTTTCTTAAAAAATCAGCTCCTTATATTATTGGCTTTATCCTTTTAGCCGGAGTTTTCAGCGGCGGCGTTTTCGCGGGGTTTTCCCAAAGGCCGGCAATAGAGAAAGCGGTTAATCTCTATAATAAAGAAGTTGGCAAAAGTCCGGAGGTTGATTTTGAGATTTTTTGGAAATCCTGGAATATCGTCAAAGAAAAATACGCGACCGACAACGGTTTTGACGAACAAAAAATGGTTTGGGGCGCTATTCAGGGAATGGTTGGTTCGCTGGGCGATCCTTATACCGCCTTTTTTCCGCCGGCGGAAAAACAACTTTTTGAAAGCGAAGTTAGGGGCGATTTTGAAGGAGTGGGAATGGAAATCGGCGTCAGAAAAAATATTTTAACCATTATCGCTCCGCTTAAAGGCACTCCGGCCTATAAAGCCGGGCTTAAAGCCGGCGACAAAATTTTAAAAATTGACGAAAAAGAGGCCGCCGGGCTTATGGTTGATGAAGCGGTTCGTCTGATAAGAGGTAAAAAAGGCACAGTTGTTAAATTGACAATTTTAAGA
>Ga0209541_10016131_pt1 | contig 11074 bp, 8 predicted proteins | sample RifCSPlowO2_01_FD_184027 | JGI IMG/M metagenome (GOLD analysis project Ga0209541, IMG submission 184027) | Groundwater microbial communities from Rifle, Colorado - Rifle CSP2_plank lowO2_0.1 (SPAdes) (version 2) | ecosystem: Environmental > Aquatic > Deep subsurface > Groundwater | place: Rifle... | reverse complement strand
TTACCATCTTGAATAATAGTATTTTTAATATTATTTTTATTATTTTTTTATATATTTAAATAAATAAATTTTAGAATATGAATTTTAATAGTATATAAAGGTTTTGGTTTTGCTTTTTGCAATCTCCTAAAGTATATTGGAAATTATTTATTTACTTTAAAGTAGTTATATCATAGAAAAGTTTATATATTCAAAACAGATTTTTGATGACAATATGACGGATAAACTTGAAATTTTCAGGAAACCTACTGCAAGGCAAATCACCAAAGGTAAAAACGGAATCGAGGCTGTTGACAATTTAGTCGATGCTCTTTTGAAATTAGATCCTGAAACTGAATATTTAATCATTGATAGAGACTTAATTCCTGAAAGATTTTTTTATGAAAATCCCGAAACTTACAATAGGTTGCTTACTGAAACTGATCCTAGAGTAATTGCAAAATTAAGAAAGGAAAGACTTGCAAGAACAGAGGCGAGTAGAAAGTTCATGAAACACGGCCCTGAAATTCATTACCCAAGATTCTCCTCTGTAGATGAAATCGTTCTGAATACAATAAAAAAAAGATGGACACCTATGGATTGGAGAGGAGATAGGTTTGATACTGCAAGCCCAGGATTTTATGCTGCTTGGTCTTATGCCCCAATTGTTGGAACCAATGACAAAAGGAAGAGGAAAGTTCCATTAGTTGAGGTAGCAAAAGGTGCTAAGTTATTTGATTATGCATCCAGATTCGCTCCAATAATTGTAACTCCATATGCAGATTCTGAAAGAGATTTAGAACTTGAAGGAGGTTCTGCAATAGTAGAGGTGCCTTCCAGAACTCCAAAAGCCAGAAAGTATAAGTTTGAGATATCTGGATTTCCAGTCGCAGACAATCAAATGAAAGTTGTGATTGCAAATTCATTGATTTCAAATCATGCATGTTCAGATATGCTATACAGGATAAGGAAAACTTACGTGAATGATAAGGAAAGCTCAAAAGTTTTCAATTGGGATGCACATGACATTGCAGGGTGGTACGCTATATTATACCACTACCTTTCTCCGAAAGGCAAAAGAAACAAAATTCCGCTAGAAAATTCCCAGATTCCTTTGCCTTCTCAATTATTTGCAGATATTTATGACAGGCTCAGGTATAATGCAGTAATCAGGACTTTTGAAAGAGAAGGCCAGAAGAGAAAGTCACTTTATCCCCTAGATAACGCAGAAATGGAAATTACGATGCATGGTGCAGTCCAAAAGCTGGGGCATGATGCTACTTTAGTCTCTAAAGCAAGAAGGGATGGAAAATTAGCAGACTACCAATGGAGAAATATGCCTGCCAAATTGGGTTAATTCAAAATGAGCCTTGATGGATTGTTGCAAGCATTAGAAGAAAATCCGGATTTAGAGGCAAGCACGGAAACATTGCTGCCTTTTGTGGATGGTCCTGAGTTCTTTGAGAGGTTTATTGAGAAAAAAGGTTATTTTCAATTTAGAGTTGCCTTGTATCAAAAAGAAGGAAGTTTATTAAATGTTATAGAGAAGAATAAAGAATTTTTTAGGAATTTTATTGATTCTAAATATACAACATTAAATGATATTAAACCACATAGGTTTTTAGCTTCGGCTTTGGGTGTTGAAAATAGACAGAAAGCAATTGCTAAAGCTCTTGTTGAAAGAGGTTTTATGAGTCCTGAAATGCCTGATGGACACTCTATTACAGAACATTCGGGTCCTAATCAATTATATGTGGATTCAGAAGTTGTCGGTGAGGAACAAGCTGAAAGGAATATTAGGAAATATTTGCAAACTAACTATAATAATTTAGACGATGTGGGATTTGATAATGCTTTAGCTTCGGCTTTGGGTGTTGAAAAGAAGTCTGGAAAAATTGCTAAAGCTCTTGTTGAAAGAGGTTTTATGAGTCCTGAAATGCCTGATGGACATGGTATTGGAAAAGCAGGAGGCATAAGCCTTTATATCAGTCCAGAAGTTGTTGGAAAAGTGCAGGCAGAGAAAAATTTAAAGAAATATATTCTATTTAAATATAAAACTTTGGATGATGTTAGGGTAAACTGGGCATTGGCTGCTACTTTGAGTATTGAAAAGAATAGAAAACATTTAATCCCTTCAATTGCTAAAACATTAGTTGACAGAGGATTCATCAGCCCAGAACTTCCTGATGGACATCCTATTTCAAATAGATCCCATCTCACATGGTATATTACTCCAGAAGTTGTTGGAAAAGTGCAGGCAGAAAGTAATCTTAGGAAGTATGTACAAGCCACTTATAAGACTTTGGATGATGTTAGGCATAATTCACCATTGGCCTCTGCATTAAGTGTTGAAGAAAAATATAAAACAAGTGCAATAGTTAAATCTTTGATTGAGAAAGGAATTATGAGTCCAGAGATTCCAGAGGGACATTCTATTGGAAGAGCATGGGGTACTTGGTACTTAAACCTAGAGATTGTTGGTGAAGAGCAAGCTGAGAGGAATCTGAGGAGGTATGTGCAAGCTACTTATGGGACATTGGATGATGTTAGAAAGCATTGGGCTTTGGCTTCCGCATTAGGGGTTAAAAATATTGTGGGAGAAGTTGTTAGAGTCATTGTTGAAAAGGGATTTATGAGTCCAGAACTGCCTGATGGACATGGTATTGGAGGATCACAAGGCAGCTTTTATTTAGATTCGGAAATTGTAGGGTATGAGCAAGCTGAGAGGAATCTGAGGAGGTATGTGCAAGCTACTTATGGGACATTGGATGATGTTGGGGTAAACTGGGCTTTGGCTTCGGCTTTGGGTGTTGAAAAGTTAACTGGAAAAATTGCTAAAGCTCTTGTTGAAAGAGGTTTTATGAGTCCTGAAATGCCTGATGGACACTCTATTTTAAAAGGAGGTCGTTTAAGTTGGTATCTAAACCCAGAAGTTGTGGGAGAGGAGCAAACCGAGAGGAATATTTGGAAATATATTCAGGCTAAATATATGACATTGGATGATGTTGTGTATAATTATACATTAGCTTTGGTCTTGGGTGTTGAAAATAGACAGAAAGCAATTGTTAAAACATTAGTTGACAGAGGATTCATCAGCCCAGAACTTCCTGATGGACATCCTATTTCAAAAGGACCTCGTTTAAGTTTTTATATTGACACTAAAGTCGTGAGAGAGGAAAAAGCTGAGGAGAATCTTAGGAAATATGTTCAAGCTAAATATAGGACTTTGGAGGATGTTAGGCAAAACCCTGCATTGGCTTCGGCTTTGGGTGTCTATAATAAAAAGACTGCAATCGTTGCTGAATTATTAAAAAGAGGCTATCTAAAGGGTGATGGTTTCAGATCCTGGTCAAGCAGTTCATTGCCAGAACAATTCGAACGGAAAACAATTACAAGAAAATCAAAAAAGAAATTAAAAGAAATTGGCGCTTATACACAACCTAAAGAATTCCACAGCACTAAATTTGTCAAGGGAGAAGCATTTGAGCAGCTAGTTGGATTTTTCTTAGCATACGCTAATCCTGACGAATTGGTTATTCCACAGTTCTGCTTAGATATGAGAGAAAGCTACTTTGGCACTAGAGTAGATTTCAGAGTTGGAAATGCCCTTTATGAAGTAAAGTGGGGGTATGCAACTGAAAATATTATGGAAACGTATGCTAGGCATAGAAGATTGATTGATGAACGGCATGCAAGTTTAGATTATCACCTTATAAGATTAGAAAGAAATGGTAATGGAATTGAGATTGATGTTCCTTACCAAATGTTTGGTTCTTTCACAGAAGGTTCAGAAGTAGGACAGAGTCTTAGAACTTTGGCCGATATACTAAGAAAATCTTCAGAAGACTGGAACAATATAAGGGAAGTTGAGTTTTTGACTCATTTCAGAGATTTTATATACAATGTTATTGATACTGCAAATAGCAAAAAAGGTGAAGAACGAAAAGATTATATTAGAATACAGTTAGAAACTTTAGTCTCTTTAAAAGATAAAAAAAGTGAATTAGACGCTTATATGAAAGAGAATACTGATAGGTATTTTGCCCATTTGGAAGCGCATTTCGAGTACGAAAGTCAATTGTATAGAGGATTTGTAATTCCAAAACAACTTCAAGAAGAGCAGTCTGACAGATATTCCACCATATTTTATTTTGGAGATATAGAGTTTACAAATGAATTAGACAGAAACATTGCTGTTATGATAGAATGCTCAGCAGATGTAAAGCGTATTGAGAAAGTTTTAAAGAATCCTAGAAAGCTTCAAACAAATCCTTTATTCAGGGTAAATGATAAATTAAGGATCTCTACAAATGGCCATCCAAATGCTGTTCGAGTAAGTTCTTTAGATGAATTGAAAGGTATTTTGAGTTTTGAGAATGATATGTATGAATTTGGCAGAGAGTATATATCGACCCATGGTAATATGTGCTAGATTTTTCTTTTAACCACTCTCTCTACCTCTCCAACCATATCACTAGCCAAATATGTAAACCCTTTTTTCTTCTTCAGCAAAATATCGCCAATAAGCCCGTTAAAATAAGCTGCATTGACTGCGCTTTGCTCCAAGTCCTTGCTCTGCGCCAAAAAACCGGCGCACAATCCTGCAAGAACATCCCCTGTGCCTGCTTTTGTCATGCCCGCATTGCCTGTTTTGTTATAGAAAATTTTATTTTTTGAGATTATTATATCAATAGGCCCTTTCAACAGGATTATATTATTTTTTTCAAAGAAATTATTTTTTTTATTTTTATTAATTATTGTTTTTTTAATCAATGTTGCTTTTTTCTCAATCTTTTTTTCATTAATTGTTTTTTTAATTGTTGAATTATTTATTTTTGAATTTTTTAAGAAAATCTCTAATTCTTTTATGTGAGGGGTTATTATTGAATTTTCCAACTCATTCATTGCTAAAGATTTTATTGCATCTGCATCAATAACCTTTAGTTTATTATTTTTAATTATTGTTTTTATTAGTGATTTTGTCTCTTTTTTCAAGCCCATTCCATTTCCAATCAATAAAACATCATGCTTTTCAATTAATTTTTTTAATTCTTTATAATGTTTTAAGGAAAAATAATCTCCTTTCAGTTTAATTGCAACTAAATCTGCTGATAGAGCATTAACTGCCCATGCAACTTTTTCAGGCGCTGCTATTGTAACCCAGTCACAGCCGGAGCGCAAAGCAGCCAATCCTGCCAATGCAACCGCACCAATGTATTCCCTGCTTCCCCCTATTGCCAGAACCCTGCCATTATCCCCCTTTTTGCTGCTTTTTTTCCTTATTGGCAGCTTAATGCCTTTTTTTGAGATGAAGTTCATAATATTGTTTAAAGAATTATATTATTTAAATTATTTGTTTTTTATTTATTGATAAACCATTTCTTAGAAATTTTTTTGTATTCTTCCTCAGATACAATGAAAAAATCCTTTCCAGTATAGCCGCAATTGAGGCAGTCCCAGCCTAAAAAACCCATTCTTTGAAGTGGGTCGCCTAATGGCAAAAGGTTGGAGTCCCTAATTTTAGTGCTGCCGCATTTAGGGCAGAATTGAACATCTTTTTTCTTATTCTTTTGCATCTTTTTTAATCCCGATATCAACGACAACAGTCTTATCCTTAAAATTTTCCAAGCCCTTTTTTATGTCATGCATCGTTATTATCAAGTCTGGCTCAAAAGAAACATTTGCCTTTTCCCCCGTATCAGGATTTACGCCGGATGGGATGTCAACAGAAACTTTGAATGCCTTGGCCTTGTTGAGGTTCGTTATTAAGGTAGCCAAAGGGTCTTTGATTTCTCCCCGGATTCCAGTCCCGAAAATCGCATCTATGATGATGTCATAATCTGAAAAATCCACGGCTTCCAGATCCAAAATCTGTATTTTCTCGTTGTTTTCTATTTTTTTGAAATTGAGCAAAGCCCCGTTTTTCAGATTTTCCTCATCGCCAATAAAAAGCACATCAATCTCTGCCTCGTCGCATAAATGCCTTGCAGCGACAAAGCCGTCGCCGCCATTATTGCCGTGATATGCGACAATAAGTATTTGCTTGTTGAGTATGTCAAATTTTTTCCTCAGAATATCTGCAACTCCCCTGCCAGCATTTTCCATTATAACCTGCTTTGGAATGCCGCAATTGTCCTCAAGCTGCCTCATTTCCTGCGAAGTTATCATTTTCAATTATTTTTGATAAATTCCTCAATCTTCTCTTTTGCGTCTGAGTTATTGTCAAACCTTTTTATTAAATTTTCCATTTCTCCTGAGGAAAAATAATTGCTCTTAACCAGAAAGTCGGTGAAATCAATTTTTTCCGCATTGCTGATTCTTTTCACCAGGAAATCGTACGGGTAATTCATGGCAGGCCTTATCAGCCTTTTTTTTATCAGGGCGACAATCGTCTTATTGACCCATTCAATCACAATGTCGTGCTGGACTGCATTGCCAAAGCTTCCATCAGGAAAAGCCCCATTCAGGAATTTAACCATATCAGTATAATTTTCCGGAATATGCGGCATTACGCTTTCCATTGCGCCGCAGGTTCCAAACATATTTTCTTTTGATGCTTTTTCCCCGGTATCCAGAAAAGGCCCCCTGTTGAATGGGAAAAGCCTGCATACATAAGCCCTTTTTGTATAATAAATAGAGCATTTATTGTCCTTAAGGAATGGGCATGCATCAGAATCCATAAAATAAGTCACAATTATCGCAGTGTTTGTGTTCAAATCAAGAATCGCCCTTGAAGGCTTTATTTTTCCGTCAATGCCAGCTTCATGCTGCCATTTCTTAAATCTTTTGGCTTCCCAGTCGTACAACGGGAATGTCATCTGCTCCAAAGGGACTAATTGAATTAAAGGCATTTTTCCATAAGCCATCTTTTCAAGAAATTCCTTATCTTCGCGAGGCATCATTCCCCTTATCTTACTGCAGCAGCTGCCGCACTGGCTGCATGAGAATTTCGGCTCCGGCTGGATTACTTTTAGCTGCATTTTATTTTTTAATCTCAAAGCTTCCTGCAGGCAAAGCCCTAACTATCTCGTCTATGGTGCCACTTATCTTTGCCCTGATTTTCTTTGCGGCATCACTTGGCTTTAAATTGCCCTGCTGCAAAACAACAAATTTCTCGCAATGCTTTTTTATCGCTTCCAAAGGGCCAGCCATGATTGCATTTTCCTTTATGCCAACTGCAAGGTTAATCTTGTTTTCTATGTAATTTGTTTTTCCGTAAATCATAAAGGCGCCTTTTCCCATGTATTCGCCTGCCTTTGTCTTTTTGCTGACCTGCTCTGGAGTGACATAAAAAACAGGCGTGTTTTGGATTCCAAGCTTGAATGCCCTGGAAAAAGTGCATACAGCATCTGCTGCTTCTTTTATTGTCGATTCGGGTATTTCCTTATTTTCGGCTTTAATTACGAAAAAAGGGCTGCCTGCCATGTCCGTATGCAAAACAAGGTCATTCTTGTCAGTGTGCTTCTTGATAAGGACTTCATTTGAAGTTGCATCCCTGCCGCCTATAACCAGGAAATTGTCCGAGCTTAGAAACCAGCGGAACTTTTCATACCATTCCTTTTTCCTTTCCCTTAATGTCTCCTTTTCCTTCTCCTTTAGCTCGAATTCTTCCTTTTTTTTCTCCAATTGCCTTAATTTCTCGAGGCTGCGGCTCAAGGCTTCCTCAGCGCCCTGGAGCTTTTTCTTTGTCTTCTTTGCCTTTTCAAAGTAAATGCCGGCATTTTGGGCAACGGACTTTTTTAAATCCAAGACTAGCTTTGCCATTATTTTGGCTTTATTTTGCATTATTTAAATATTTTATTTAAATTGGGAAGGGATGTTTCAACCATTGAAATTTAATTTAAATGCGCATTAACCCCATAAACACAAAAAATATATAAACCAAATAAAGAAAAAACAGGCTAATGAAAAAAAGAGGGCAGGCAGGCGAGGTTATAAAGTACGCCTTAATCGCTTTAGTCGCAATTGCCATCATGATTTTCGGCTACAAGTCATTTTTGATGGTAAGGGAGAGGATGTGCCAGGCCGAGATAACAAAGTTTAAAATTGAGCTGAGCAATCTTGACAAGGAAGTCAAGTTCGGCTCTGTTGAGCAGAAAACATTCAGCGCGCCCTGCAACGCCGATGAAATATTCTTCCTTGACCTAGAAAAAGAGATTCCATTGAATGTTTTCAGCAGGCTGCCTGTAATAAAGGACAGCGTGAAAGACAAGGCGCAAAAAAACGTCTTTGTGGCAAAAGGCAACAAAGTGCTTGACTCGTTTTATGCCGGGAACCTTGAGTTTTCATACCCTTACCATGCATGCCTGAGGCCAGGCGCAGACAGGATAAATTTCTTTATTGAAGGCGCGGGCAACAAGGTAAAGCTTATACCAGGATGCATGCAGCTTGAATGCACAGACATACCGATAAATGTAAGCGAGGAAGACGCAAGGAAAGTGCTGGCTGAATTTACCAGTCTGCCAAACTGCGAAAATTGCCCAAGCGATGTCCAGCAGGAAATTGAGGATTTCAGGGATACAATAAAAAAAGTCAATTTGTTTAGAAGGTATAGTTATTGCGCTGATACGGGCATTACAAATGTTGAAATCATTATCAAGCCTAAAGAAGGCACTGAGCTGAAAAATTTCAGGTTCTTTGAGTTTATACCGAAGGAATGTGTTGAAGATTTAAATGCCTACCTTGCCGAAACCATTGAAGGCGATGTTGTTATCAAGGCCGATCCTTTGATAATGTGGCAGTTTGACGCTGTTGCGGATGAAACAGTTATCGGCTATAAGCTGAAAAAGCAGCTTTCCGAGGAATGCAAACAGGCGATAGAGGGTTTGGGAATTGCAGAGCTCGCACTAAGCGGAGAAACCGAGGCTGGGCCGCCTGTTATAAGCAATTTGCCGGATGTTGAGTTTGATGAGGATGACAATTACAGGGCTTTTGACCTGGATAGTTATGTAAAAGATCCAAATAATGCTGACAAGGAATTGGTTTGGAGCTACAGCGGCAATAACAAGGTAAATGTCGATATAGGCAGAAACAAAAGAGTCAGGCTTGGCGCTGCTGCAAACTGGAATGGCAATGAGCAGGTGACATTTACTGTTGCTGATCCTGACGGCAATTCTGATTCTGACTCAATGAGTGTTACTGTAAAGCCGGTTAATGACCCTCCTGATGCCAATCTTCCTGAAATAATCTTTGACGAGGATACTGTTTTTACATTGGATTTAAGCCAGTTTATAGATATTGACGGCACTGCTTTAAGTTTCCAAGTTCAGGGAAGCGCTAATATTAATGCGCAGATTAATGGCAATATTTTGGCTTTAACGCCCAATCCAAATTTTTCCGGGGAGGAAACAATAAGGTTTGTTTTATCAGATGGCGTTGAAAGTGTGAATAAAAATGTCAAGGCAACAGTAAGAAACATCAATGATGCGCCATCATTTTCTCCAATTCCTGACAAGATTTTGCAGGCTTCGCAATTGAATTATAATAATTTGCTTGATTTGCGAGACTATGCCAATGACTTTGACACAAGCAACCTTGCCTTTTCAATAGTTTCCCAGTCAAATCCTGACTTGGTTTCTTGCTTAGTGTCCGGGAATAAGGTGGATTGCGAAGTTAAGAAAAACGAGAACGGAGTTTCTGAGGTTGTTGTTCAGGCTAGTGATGGAACTTTAACAGCTGCTGGCAGGTTTAACGCTGTTTTGCAGGCTGTCTATGAGCCTGGAATTGCAGAAGGCTATGCATGCGGAGATTTCAACGGGCAGGCTTCATGCTTGGATTTGCCAGCAGAAGAAAGATGGGTTGAAGTGCCTGTCAACAAATATGTAAACAAGATTGAGGTTGAATGGTGCTGCAGAAGGAATGGAGGAGGAGATAAGTGCGTCTTAAAGGCTGGCAGCCAAAAGAAAGAAAGAGATGTGCAAGAGTATTGGTGGTGCGGAATTCCATACCCTAAATACAAAGATACTTTAACCTTTAACAATGAATTTGTTGATAAAGTCAAAATAGCCGGCAATGACGGCAGAAGGGCTGTTTTTGTCAAAATCTATGATGTTGATATAGAAGAAGTTGGGTGCGCAGGAACTGATGCAAGCTGCGGCTTTTATCCCAATTGCGCGAATTGCAATTCGCAGGACGGCTTTTCTTCCGCGAATTATTGCTCTGGAAATAATGTGGTAAGGGATTATAGGGATGGCTATTGCGCAGCCAATGTCTGCGTTTCTTCAGCAACGCAGCCAGTGCAGCAAAGCTGCAATTCAAACCAGAATTGTGAAAATGCGCAGTGCGTTTTAAAATCTGGATGCGCTTACAATAATCCTTCTTGCAGCGCTAATTATGACTGTGTTAATAATCAATGTATTTTGAGGCAGGGCTGCGATTATAATAATCCGCCATGCGGTTCCGGACAAGTCTGCCAGAATAATGCTTGTATTACGCCAGCGCCTACATGCAGCAATGAATGCAGTTCTGGAGCAAGGGAATGCACTTCAAACAATGCTTACAGGATTTGCGGGAATTATGATTCAGATTCTTGCACTGAGTGGAGCGGAAGCACTAGTTGTGGCTCAGGGCAAGTTTGTCAGAATGGGCAGTGCCAAGCAGGACAGGCGCAGTTGAGTGTTGTAAAAAATGAGAGAACTGGAACCGTAAGTTTTGATGATGATGGTTGTATGTCTAATAGATGTTATCATCAAACAACATTTACCAATACTGGAGGAGCAACAGGTACAGTAAAAACACTGAAATTATATAGTGGTGGCTCCCTTATTGGGACTAAAGATGTAACAACTTCTATTCCTCCTGGACAAAACAGAGAACTTCCTGAAAGTTCGGCAAAGAGCAATTGCTTTGAAAGCATTACATATGACATAAAATATTATGATGAGTCTGGAAATGAGGTCGGAAGTATTAACGGATATACGTGCAACCCCCCATAGATAAAGATTTAGTTAGACGCAATTAAAATCCAGCACCAGAGCCTCCGCCGCCTCCTCCACTTCCACCGCCTCCGCCGGCGCCATCGGAAGATTCCTGAGAGAGCTTTCTTATGCTTGCGCCATTGCCGCCAAAGACTTTTGTGCCGAAAGGAAGCGCATAT
>Ga0209541_10016130_pt1 | contig 11075 bp, 13 predicted proteins | sample RifCSPlowO2_01_FD_184027 | JGI IMG/M metagenome (GOLD analysis project Ga0209541, IMG submission 184027) | Groundwater microbial communities from Rifle, Colorado - Rifle CSP2_plank lowO2_0.1 (SPAdes) (version 2) | ecosystem: Environmental > Aquatic > Deep subsurface > Groundwater | place... | reverse complement strand
CCCCCGCCGTAAGACGAACTTCACCGGCCGCATCATCTCCAAAAAAGTCGCCGACGTTATTTAAAGTTAGTTTCAAAATATACTTGCGAAGCCGGCAAAGCCAGAAATTTGAAACGGGTTTTAACTATTCCGCCTCGATGGTGATGGAGAACTTCCCGAACGTGTCGGCAGAGGCGACGGGGATATCGAACGTGCCGAGCTCTTTGATCGGCCGCTCGAGCTTGATAACGTCTTCGGGGAGCTCGACGTGCGTCTGATCCTTCGCGGCGGCGCTGATTTCAGGAATGCCGACGGCATCATACAAGTGGCCTTTCTTATTCGCTTTCACCTTGATAACGATACGGGCTTCAGCGAGAGAGGCGATGTTCTGCGCAACGAGCGCCGCATCGACCAGCGAGCGGTCTGCTGCCTGCTTACGGCGCAGCTCCGCTTCCTTCATCGCGGACGGCGTCGCCAGTATCGCGAATTTCTTCGGAATGAGGTAGTTGAGCGCGTACCCGTCAGCCGCCATGACCTCCGCATGCGCACGCCCCATCCCCTTCACCTCTTTCAGCAGTATAACTTTCATGTAGCGCTATATTACTGCAAAGTGAGCCGAATCGCAAGACATTTCCTAATGTTTTGCGTGAGGCGAACGCATGCAGAAAGCCCTTCCGAGGGCTTACTTCCCCGTCGTCAAAAATGTGATGGCGCGAGCCATTTGAGAATCCGACTTCAAGGGGTCTTCTGCTTTCGTATACCCCACCGAGATGTCCGGCGTAATGCCGTTGCCCATGATCCAGTGCCCTTGGGGAGTGATCCACCGTGCGACCGTCACCTTGAGCGAGCCGCCATCGAGGTCAAGCAGCGTCTGCACAGAACCTTTGCCGAATGATTTCGCCCCTATAATAGTTGCGGCGTGATGGTCTTGAAGCGCGCCTGCGATAATTTCAGAAGCGGAGGCGGAACCGCCGTCGATAAGCACGACGATTTTCGTCCCCGGCGGCGCATCGTTATATCCGAGACTCGTATGCACGACGTTCTCTTCTTTCCCGCCGAAGTCTTCCGTCACGACGAGCGCCCCTCGAGGGAGAAAGCGGCTCGCGATATCGACGGCAGCATTGAGATAGCCGCCCGGATTAGAGCGCAGGTCGATAACGAGCTTTCTCGAGCCCGACTGTTTGAATCGTTCGAAGGCCTGATTAAAAAGGTCCGCGGAGTTCGACGTGAATTGGTAGAGTGCGATGTGATAGACGCCGCTCTCGCTGTCGAGACCGTCGTCAGTCTCCGGCACCTGGATCGTGTCCCGCATGATCTTGATATCCAGCAGCTTCCCGTCGCGGATGATAGCGAAGCTGATGCTGGTTCCGACCGGGCCGCGGATTTGGTTCACCGCCTTATCGGTGGAAAGGCCGTCGGTCGATTCTCCGTCTATGGCGGCGATCTGGTCGCCCGCCTTGATGCCCGCTGCTTCTGCCGGTGTGCCCTTCAAGGGGGCAACGACTATAAGGATATCGTCTCGCACATCAATTTCCATGCCGACGCCGCCGAAACTCCCTGAAATGCTCTCGGCGAATGCTTTGGCCTCGGTCGGGGGGAAAAAGACCGTATAGGGGTCGCCATACGAGGAGGCGAGGCCGCTCACCGCGCCGAATATCTTATCCTTCGGCGACGGGAGCGTCGAGGAGGCGTGCGTGATGACGTAATTGGTCTCAAGCGCATTCCATGCCTTCCAGAAATCGGTGAGGTCGACACTCGGGTTCGGCGTGGCATCAAGGCCGTCCCCGATAAGCGGGATGCGGTCGATGACCGCCGCGGTCGATCCGCCGCCCATGACAAGACCCGCGCTAAACGCAAGCGCGGCAACAAGCGCAAACGAGATGCCGCGTGCGGCAATGGTGCGGCCGCGGCGATACGCTTCTTTCGACTCCATGTCGCCGTAGTGTACCATAACGCCTCTCTATTCACTCCGCGAGGCGTGGTATTCTACCTGCATGATATTCCGCTATGAGTATCGGGGAGGTACCTGGATCGATCTTGAAAAACCAAGTCCGGAAGAGATACGGCAAATCGCACGCGAATTTTCCATTAACGAACGCTTCGAAGCCGAGATGCTCTTCCCTACCCCCGCGCCCCTTGCTGCGGGCGACGAGCGGATGGCGCTCCTGGTGTTGCATTTCCCCGCGCATGAGAAAGACGGCGATGGGGCGAAAAACCAGGAGATCGATTTTGTCGTCGGCAGCCATTTCATCGTGACGGTCCGGTACGAGGTCATCGTACCGCTTCATCACCTGGAGAAGATGCTTGAGGTGCAGAAACTCGTTGGCGAGCAAGAGGCGCTTACCACCGACATCCTCTTGGAGATCCTCTTTGCGCACCTCTACACTGCCGTGCGCAACCACACCGATCACAGCGCAGAGAATCTCGTGCGCGTCGAACGGGACATGTTTGACGGACATGAACGCCGCACGGTGCGCGAGATATCAAGCGTGAACCGCGAGTTCTTGCATCTCGAGATGGCGCTTGCGAATCAAGAAGAATCCCTCGAGTATTTCCTGAAGGCGCTTGCTGAACGAAATTTCTTCGGTCCGTCATTCTCTGGACGTTCCGCCCGCATTCTCGCCGAACGCATGCAAGTCGGGCGGCTTATCCAAACACACCGCGCCATCGCGACCGAGCTGCGTGAGACCAACCTTGCGCTCCTTGAAGCGCGCCAGAACCAGATCATGAAAATGTTGGCTGTTCTCACCGTGATCGCAGAGCTCCTCATCGTTACGTTCAGCGCACTATTGGTTTTTTGATCTATGGGACTTTTCGCACGGTTGTTCGGAAAACGCACGAGGAAAGCGCCCGCTCGGTCCGCACCGGTCTTTTTCACCAACACGCTTTCGGGGACGAAAGAACTCTTTATCCCCCGGCGGCCCGAGGTTGTCTTGATGTACTCCTGCGGCCCGACAGTCTATGCCCGCGCGCACATTGGCAATCTGCGCGCGTATGTGTTTTCGGATACCATTGCGCGCGTACTTAGTGCGATGGGCTACCGGATGCGCCGCCTCATCAATATCACCGATGTCGGACATTTAGTAGGCGACGGGGACGAGGGCGAGGACAAAATGGCGTTCGGCGCCAAACGCGAAAAGACGACGCCGGAGGAAATTGCCGCCCGCTATACGAAGCTCTTTATCGAAGATCTCGACGACCTCACTATCGCGACTGGCGACATAACCTTCCCGCGCGCGACCGATTATATTAAAGAGCAAATCGCTCTCGCCACAACGCTTGAAGAAAAAGGGTTCGCGTATCGCACGGCGCGCGGTCTTGCCTTCGACACGTCCCGCTTTCCCGCCTACGGCAGACTGGGACATATCGTTCTTGAAGCTCAGCGGGCCGGCGCGCGCGTCGAAGCAGATACAGAGAAGCGGCATCCTGCTGATTTCTGGCTTTGGCGGAAAGCGAAGAAGGGCGACCTCCAGATGTGGAACAGCCCGTGGGGCCCGGGCAATCCGGGCTGGCATATCGAATGCTCGGCGATGATACGCTCGCTCTTAGGGCAGGAGATCGACATCCACACCGGCGGCGAGGACCATATCGCGGTGCACCATAACAACGAGATCGCGCAGTCGGAGGCGGCGAACGGCCGGATATTCGTGCACTACTGGATGCACAGCGCATTCCTCACGATGAACGGCGAGAAGGCGTCGAAGTCGCTTGGGAACGTCGTCTATCTCTCTGACATCACTGCGAGAGGATTCTATCCGCTCGCGCTCCGTTATTTTTATCTCCAGGCGCACTACCGAACTCCCCTCTCTTTCTCGTGGGACGCGCTCGCGAGCGCAGGCAGCGCGCTCGACCGACTCTGGAAGCTCTCGCGCGAGATCGCAGATGAGTCGAAGCGCGTGAGCGCGCCTTCTGAGGCGCGCAGCCGCTTCTTGGCCGCGATGCGCGACGACCTCGCCACACCCTCGGCGCTCGGGCTTCTTTGGGACTCGCTCCGGAGCGAGGACTATGCCCCTGAAGAAAAGTGGGGACTCCTTGAAGATGCGGACGCGCATCTCGGCCTCTCGCTCTTTCACCCGCCGGTCTTGCCTGTCGTGCCCGAAGCGGATATGCCGAAAGAGATACGGGTACTGCTTACGCGTCGTGAAGCGGCGCGCGCCAAAAAGGATTGGGGCGAAGCGGACCGCCTCCGGAGCGAGCTCGGGGACAGGGGATATCGTGTGGACGACGGCCCGAATGGCCCGGTGTTGACTCGAACGACTCTTTGATACAATTGGCGGCAATGGCTGCTACCGATCGCGTCCCGCCCCAATCACTGGAATCCGAGCGCGCGCTTCTCGGTGCCCTCCTTCTCAAGCCCGATGCCATCCACGATGTCTCGGACCTTATCCATCCCGATTCCTTCTACGCAGAAAAGCACCGTTCTATCTTCGGCGCGATGCGGGAGCTCGTCGAGCGCGGCGAACCGATCGACCAGCTCTCGCTTTCTGAACGGCTTTCTGACCAAGGATTACTCGAGCGCAGCGGCGGCCGGAGCTATCTTGCCGAACTCGCCGGCTCGGCGCCCGCGCCCGGCAATTTTCCGCACTATGCCGAGCTCGTGTCGCGCAAATATCTGATGCGCGCGCTCATCGATGCGGCCTACGGCATCACCGAATCCGCATACGACGAGGCGCGCGAGACGATGGAAGTGCTTGACGAGGCCGAGAAGAGCATCTACGCCATCGGCAACGCCTCGGCGGCGCATAAGTTCACCGCCATCAGCGACAAGATCCATGAGGCGTGGGAGCGTATCGAGGCGCTCTCCCACAAGGAGGATGGCATCCGCGGCGTGCCCTCGGGCTTCCCTGCGCTCGATAACCTCCTTTCCGGCTTCCACCCGTCTGATCTCATCATTATCGCCGCGCGCCCTTCGATGGGTAAAACTTCCCTTGCGCTCGACATCGCGAGGAACGCTGCCGTGCGGCACAACGTCCCCGTCGGCATATTCTCACTCGAGATGAGCTCGGAACAGCTCATCGACCGCATGCTCGCCGCAGAATCTTTCGTCAACTCGTGGAAGCTGCGCACCGGCCAAGTGAAGGATGAGGAGGACTTCAGTCGCATCCGCGACGCTTTGGAGTCGCTCTCGAAGGCGCCGATCTACATCGACGACAAGCCGGGTAACAATATCCTCGCGATGCGCGCGGTAGCCCGGCGGCTGAAGCGCGAGCGCGGCATCGGACTCATCGTCGTCGATTATCTCCAGCTCATGGCGCCGACCTCGACCAAGGCCTCCGACTCGCTTGTCCAGCAGGTTACCGAGATCTCCCGCTCGCTCAAAGGCCTCGCGCGCGAGCTCGCGGTGCCAGTCATCGCGCTCTCCCAGCTCTCGCGCGCGGTAGAGACTCGCGGCGGCAAGCCGCGCCTCTCCGACCTGCGTGATTCGGGATCGATCGAGCAGGATGCGGACGTCGTGATGTTCATCCACCGCGAGGACAAGCGCAACCCCGACAGCGACCGGCCGAACATCGCCGAAATACTCGTCGAGAAGCACCGGAATGGCCCCACGGGCAAGACTGAACTTTACTTCGACGAGAAGCGCGCCACCTTCCAGCCGGTGGACACGCAGGGGTACGGGGAATTGGTGCGGGAATTCTAAATGGACCATATCGAAGAATTGTCCCGCGCCTTGGCTCGCTTCCCCGGCATCGGGCCGCGACAGGCGAAGCGCTTCGTCTACTTTCTGCTCGCCTCTCCCGTAAGCGAGCGAACAACGCTCGTGGCGCTCATCGCCGCGCTCGGCAAGTCTGTTCACCAGTGTCCGGAGTGTTTTCATTTTTATAATGGCACTACGGCGATTCTCTGTAATTATTGCTCCGATTCAGCGCGCGACAACGCACAGTTGATGCTTGTAGAAAAAGATCAGGATCTCGCCGCAGTCGAGCGCGCTGGCACCTATAAAGGCCGCTACTTCGTACTCGGCGGCGTGCTCACGCTCACCGGCAAGGGCACAATACGCGAGAAAGAATTATTGCAGGCAGTCGAGAAGCGCCTCAATGACCGACACGACGTGTCTATCAGAAGACACGTCGTGTCGGTCAAACCGCTTGAAATTGTGCTTGCGCTCTCGGCCACGAGCGAGGGCGAGCACACCGCCGACCGCGTGCGCGAACTCCTCGCGCCATATCGCCTACCTGCCGGCAGGCATGGCGATCATGTGAAAATATCCGTGCTCGGCCGCGGCCTCGCGACTGGCAGTGAGCTCGAATATTCCGACGCCGAAACTCTCCGTGCCGCGCTCATCAACCGCAAAGAGACCTAACGCCCCTGAACGAAAGTGAGGGCTTTCCCTTTTAGATCCGCGCGGCCGGTGCGGCCGATGCGGTGAATATAATCCTCGTAGGTGGAGGGAAGGTCGTAATTGATGACGTGCGAAACGGCGGGGATATCGAGGCCGCGCGCGGCGACATCGGTCGCCACGAGCACGCTCACCTTCCCGCTCTTGAAGGCCTCCAGCGCGCGCTGGCGCGCGCCTTGGGTCTTATTGCCGTGGATGCTCTCCGAATGGATATGGAGACGAGAGAGCGCCTTGGCGAGCTTCTCGACGCCAAACTTGGTCCGACCGAAGACAAGCACGCGGCTGAACTCACGGTCCTTCAATATTTCAGAAAGCACGTCGAACTTGTCCTTCCCGCGCGGGATGCGGACGACGTCTTGATCAACACTCGATGGCGTATCGCGCGTCTTGACCGAAATAATAACCGGCTGGTCAAGGAAGTCGCCGATAAGCCGTTCAATATCCTTCCCCATCGTCGCCGAGAAGAAGAGCGTGTGGCGCTCTTTGCGCATCTTGGAGAGAATCGTACGCATATCGTCTATGAAGCCCATATCAAGCATGCGGTCCGCTTCGTCGAGGACGACGGTGCCGAAGCCAGTGAGCACGAGCACCTTACGCTCCAATAGGTCCTTCAAGCGCCCGGGCGTGCCGATGACGAAGGCAGGATCATGTTTGAGTTGAGAAATCTGCGGGCCGATGTTGGCGCCGCCCACCGCGACCATGCCGCGAAAGCCCAAGCCACGGGCGAAGCCGGCGAGCTCCTTCTCTATCTGCACGGCGAGTTCGCGGGTGGGCGCCATGATGAGCACGCGCTCGCCCTTCTGCTTCATGACCTTATCAATGAGCGGAATAAGAAAGGCCGCCGTCTTGCCGGTCCCCGTCTCGGCGAGCCCAACGACATCCTGGCCCAGCAGGGCGTGCGGGATAGCCTTGTCCTGGATCGGGGTAAGGACTTCGTACTTTTTTGCGGCGATGTTCTTCTTCAGGTGCGGATTGATATCAAAATCCGAAAATGTGTGTTCCGGGACGAATACCGGTTCCGAGGTTGTGACGACCGTCTTGTTCATAAATTTCGAAATCTCGGCCTCCGTCTCGCCGAAGGTCCCGAAACCCCTGCCTCGCCGAAGCGGGCGGTGCGAAGGCGGGCGCCCGTATGAGGGTTTACCGCCGTACCCGCCACGTGCGCCATAACCGCCCTTGGACGGGAAGCGGCTTGGTCCGCCGCGCCCTGCTGGACGCGGTGAATACGGCCGGTGCGACCCGCCGCTGTGCGAAGAACTGCCACCAGATGATTGGTGATTCCATCTACCTACTTGCATTAAGAGACGTTTATTTAATAGAGTCGATTTTCACTTTAAGGATGGGCTGGCGATGGCCGCGGCGCTTGTAGTAACGGCTCTTCGGCTTGTACTTCACCACCTCGACTTTTTTCCCGAGTCCTGCCTGAACAACGGTGCCCTTGACCTCGGCTCCCTTAATGGCTGGAGCCCCGATGGTCGTGTCCGAGCCGTTGTCGACGAGGAGCACCTCGCCGAAGACAACCGTGTCACCGACCTTCCAGCCCGGTTTACCCTGAGCTTTGTCGAAGGGGAGTTTCTCGATAGAAATAGTGTCGCCCTTGGAGACGACATACTGCTTTCCACCGGTCTTGATGACGGCCACTTCCATGTGCCAAAACTCTAGCATTTCCTGCATAAAAAAACAAGGCGGACCGGAGTCCGCCTTTTGAAACACTAGCGTGGTCGCACTATATTTCCCGGCCGAGTTATTTTCCAGCCCTTGCGGCGTCGCAGAGCACCGCCCGGTTCTTTTCCCACTTGTCGAAGCTGAAGGGCATAACGCGCGCGGCGTCTGCGTAACGGTCGTAAGAAATCGAACGCCGCCTGTGGGAGACCCACATCCCAAGAAAGGGAAACCGATTTCATATGGAATTGGGGTCGTACACATTTCCAGAATCGGGATTTCAAGCCTTGTCCATAGGCAATACGCATCCGAGCATCACAGCTTGGGCACAGCGGGCGATGCTCTGCTCGCCATTTTGCGATACACGCGTGCCAAAGGAGGTTGTGCAGAAAGTTCTTCGTTCGAAGAACGGGATGAGAGAAATATCGGGCTTCGTCGCTATCGTTGATAACGACCCAGCCAGCATCCTTCTCTCGTGCCTCCCCTTCTTCGGCTACGAAGGTAGTCCAAACTTTCACATCCAGTCCGTTGGCGGAGAAGATAAACCCGACTTCCCTACCCCGACGCGGAGACGGGGCCTGGAGACCTAATCGCACGTAATCCTTCTTGAACTCCACTCGTGATACGGCTCGGAAGCCGCGTCGTAGTAGATTGTGATTCAGCCATCCAAACGCTTCCGCGTCCGGTAACACTTTGATAGGCATCTCTGCCTCCTTCCGAAAAAGAACCGGGCCTTATTGTATCTCAAAAAGAGAAAATCCACCAAGGCGGATTTTCAGTGCGATTACTTCTTGTAAACCTTGTCGCCCTCGCAGACGTGGCCGGAAACTTTCATCCCTACTTCGTCTCCTTTTTTAGCCGAAGAAACATCGTCATGGTTAATCTGCAGAGAGGAAATTTTTTCCTCAACATCGCGCTCGTTCCCTTTGAAATGAAGCACGTCTCCAACAAAAACGCTTCCAGAGAGCTTGACGATGACCACACCTATCTTCCGGTAAAGGTGGGTAACCTTCCCTATTGAGTTTTCTTTTACTGCTTTAGTTCCAGGCATAGTATCCCGTATGGTAGACCTATTGGGATATGGAGTCAAGGGTCAGTTATCCACTCTGATCTTGATAACGACCACGAATAAATCTGAAATTATTCAGACTCATCTTGAAACGGTTTGTCAAGTAGTTCGGGCTCGATGCCGATTTTACTCTCGGCGATGCGATACACATCTTTGTCTATTTTGCCGAGCTCTTTGTAGCCGGCATTGTAGTGGCTCACCGTCGTGCCGAGCGAAATGCCGATCTTCTTATAAAACGCTTCGTAGGCGGCCACATGCTTCCCCAGCTCCCCTACCCTCTGCTGTATCTCCACAGCCTTCTCTTCTATTTTGAGCGCCTTCAGCCCCTGCATCACGGTCTGGAGGTATGCGAGAAATGACGTCGGGGAGACGATGATGACCTTATATTTCCCCGCGGCACGCTGGATGAGATTCTCATTCTCCCCTCCTCCCACGTGGTTGGTGAGCAGGTCGTAGTAAATGCCCTCGGACGGAATGAACATGAAGGCGAAGTCCATCGTGTTCTCCTCCGGTCGGATGTATTTCGCCGTTTCTTGAATGCGGAGTTTGAGGTCGTTTACGAAGGCCTTCTCAAACGCCGGCCGCTCTGCCTCGCTCGCGTGGACGAGACGATTGTAGTTATCAAGTGAGAACTTGGAGTCAATCGGGACGATCTTGTCGCTGACAAAGACAGCGGCATCAACGATCTCTCCACTCTTGAATGCGTACTGCATCTGGTACATGCCGGGGGGGAGCACGTTCTTCAAGACGGTCTCAAGGTAGTACTCGCCGAGGATGCCGCGCTGTTTCGGATTTTTCAAAATATCTTGGAGATTCTGGAGCTGCTGTGCAAACCCTTGGGTCTGCCTCCCTATCTCTTTTACCGAAGTCACTTCTTTCGTCATCCCTCTGAGCTCGCCTGCGATCGCCTGCATCTGCTGTTGGAGCAGCATCATAGCGCCCGCATCTTGCTCCGACGGCGGCTCGCGGCGGCGCAGGATGAAATACAGCGTGACGCCCTGCGCGGCGAGGAGGAATACGATAAGGAGAACGATAGTTACCGTGTCCATGCCTGTAGTATACTAGCCGCATGGCTATCCACGAAACCTTGAAGCGCTCTATCCCCGATGCCCTGCGAGCACACGACGAGACGCGGCTACGAACGCTCCGCTCGCTTGTCACCGCGATGACCAACGAGGTTGTGGCGAAAAAGAGGAAACCCGACGAATTCCTCGCCGACGAGGAGGCGGTCGCGGTCCTGAAGCGCGCCGCGAACCAGCGCAAGGATTCTATCGAGCAATTTGAAAAAGGCGGCCGCCCTGAACTCGCGAGCCCAGAAAAGGCCGAACTCGCTATCATCGAATCGTACCTGCCCCAGATGATGAGCCGCGACGAGATAGCAGCAATCGCGAAAGCCAAGATGGCCGAACTTAGCGTCTCGAGTAAGGGCGATGCAGGGAAATTCACTGGCGCATTGATGAAAGAATTGAAGGGTAAAGCCGACGGCGCGGATGTTAAAGCCGTGGTGGATTCGCTCTTGACGTAAAAAAATATCGGTCTATATTTAACGTATGTCCAAGGGAAAGGGATTGGAGGGCAAGATGAAGGTCCTGCAAACGCCAGAAGTCTTGACGGCGAACGAAAAGACGATGGAGATCCTCGCCAAGAACACTGGAGGGGAACGACCCAAGAGTAACGGGCAAAACGATCTGTTTGGCGACCCTGTGGCCCAACACGAAGAAATCGTTTCTGCGGCGGAAGTTTCTCGCAGACGCCTAGTGGACAAGTGAACTTGAATCGGCGGTCGTCCTATCAATCCCCCCCTGGTGCAAGGACGATCGCTATTCCGGCAGGAGCTTCCACTCTTGCCGGCTTTTTTATGATATAAAACAGCTACGGCCTCATCGTCTAACGGTTAGGACACAAGCTTCTCAAGCTTGGAATCGGAGTCCGACTCTCCGTGAGGTCACCACAGTAGAGATTAAACCCATTTTCGGGAAATCCGTTTTTGCCTGCGCGAGCGGAAGCCATTGATTCTGGGCGGTGCCG
>Ga0209541_10016129_pt1 | contig 11075 bp, 13 predicted proteins | sample RifCSPlowO2_01_FD_184027 | JGI IMG/M metagenome (GOLD analysis project Ga0209541, IMG submission 184027) | Groundwater microbial communities from Rifle, Colorado - Rifle CSP2_plank lowO2_0.1 (SPAdes) (version 2) | ecosystem: Environmental > Aquatic > Deep subsurface > Groundwater | place... | reverse complement strand
GAGCACTTCTATCAAAGTATTCTATTATCCACATTAAGAAAATTAGGAGTAGCAGGCCTACGCCACCGATCAGAAGAGAAACTCCTCCCTTGGCTTTGCGTGGAACCTTTGTTTTTTTCCAAAATAAGTAAGTCATTCCTCCGACAATAAGTATTGGCATAATCCACCAAAGAGCAATTCCAAACAAAAAATAATGAATGAAACGATTAGAAGAGGGCCTTCGAATGATAAATATTAATAAACTGCTGATGATAATGTAAATGAAAAATATAACCCAACTGAATTTTTCCAAAAAGGGGTAGAATAATTCTCGAAAGGTTTTTTTTGCCATCTTTATCTCACCACATATCCATGATTGCTTTTCACCATTTCTTTTGCTAACTCTAACTTTGCTTTACTCTCGGCATATACGGAATACAACAAATCATTTTTCTTGACGATATCATGCAGTTTTTTAACCACGTACAACCCTGCACCTTTGTCTTCCGGAGCGCCGGCAATACGGGCAATCTTGGCAATCACTTCGTTGTCAATTTCTTTGACTCTGCCAAGGCAATTGCAGCGTACTTCGTAGCGATACCTTCCCAATTTTGGCCTCCTCACTGCGCCCTGCGCATGGATAATCTGATGCATCTTCTTCCATGCCTTCCCGCTTTCCAATATTTGCTGGGCGGCTTTCATCCCATCAGAACCGTACTTGCCAGTCATCTGCAGCAGTAAACCTGCCATCATCAGGGATTTCTTTTTCAAATCTTGCGGTGCATCCGGCTCGTTCCTTAATACCGAGAGAACATCCTGTGCCTCTAACAATGGGCCTACACCTCTACCAATGGGCTGAGAGCCATCTGTGATAATCACTTTAATTTGCATGCCCAGTTTTCTACCAATCAGTTCAAACATGTGCTGGAGATGTTTTGCTTTCTCCCGGGTATGCACTTTAGAAGTTTTGCCCATAGGGATATCAATAAGAACATATTCAGAGCTGACGGAATATTTCTTTGCCATCACTGAAGCCAACAATTGCCCTTCCGGATCAATGGAAAGGGGATGTTCTACCTCAATGATTTTGTCATCTGCAGGAGCTAACTGCATTGCTCCCCCATGCACCATGCAGGCTCCGGTTTTTCGTACCACAGCTTTAATTTCTTTTTCGCTTAATTCTACCCGGGCAAGGCATTCCATAGTATCTGCAGTTCCCGCAGCAGAAGTTATTGCTCTGGAACTGGTTTTAGCGATGGTGAATCCCGCAGCAGCAAGGATGGGAACGATAATCATGGTAGTTCTATTTCCCGGCAGTCCGCCGATGGAATGTTTATCTAAAGCAATTCCAGGAAACTTGATTTTTTTTCCTGTTTCTACCATGGCACGGGTAAGGTCAACTATTTCTTCCGTGCTTAATCCCCGCGTGAAGGTGGCAGCAACAAAGTAAGTTTTTTCAATGTCCGTCAAGCGGTCTTGGGTAAAATCTTCCATGATATGATATAGCTCCTGATAGCTGAGATGTCTCCCCATGAGTTTATCACGGATATGTTTTACTGATTCTGGCTTTCCGGTAAGATGCACATCAACCGTTGCACCTTGACGAAGATGGAGTTGGGCAAGAACTTCTTCCATCAAACCGATTCTTCCTTCCGGAACTGCTTTTTTGCCCAAGGAAACATCTACAATGCAAGTGGTTTCCTTAGCACCATGCCTGACTAGAAGCCTATCTCCGGAACGCACATCAAGTTTTTTAGCATCTTTTTCGTTGAGAATCACTACGAAAATACCGCCGGTAGAGATGTCCAGATCTGTGACGCGAAGTTTCATGATTTTTCACCTCTGGGATTTAAGACACTGGAAAAAGCAGTTTTCTTTGTATCTTTGATTTGAAGTTTCATGATAAGCCTCTTTTTAAGATGAGAAAGAGAAACGGTTTTATATGGGTTTCGGAAAAAACTGTTTAAAGAACTTCACATCAACGGCTTAATCCTCGGCACTTCCGTATCACAATACGGGCATACTCGCGGCGATCTTCTTGCCACGTCGTACTTAAACTGATACTTGCAGTGATGACAAGTACATTTTACTGCATCTGAACCGGGAATTTTAGTAAAAGTAACCGTTTCCTGCATTCTGCGCAGTTTAGCAACCCGATCCAAGTATTCATCTTCCGCATCCCAGCCTGCAGGCTTTTTGGGAGTTTCTTCAGCTTGTTTTTTCTTCTGATCTGTTTTACCGGTAAAACAAGAAGGACAGACCATCTGCCGATGCAGAGGATGGAGACGAAACTGATCAGCTACGGCAAAACCATTGCAGACTTTACATTGCGCTTTGATGCCTGAACCCATTATCATGGATGCGGGGAAGAAGAAGTTATATTTATAGGTTTTTGTTTTTGGTAGTTATTGGAAGGTAAGGAAAGAAATACATTTTCCACAGAAAGTTATTTAAAGGGTCTCCCAAAGAGCAGACACCTTATGCCAGAAAAAACCCTCTTTCGCAGAGATAATTCTTCAAAATCTTTAGATGGAATTGTTGAACAGTGCACAGAAACCTCTCCAAAGAAGAAAGATGATTGGATGAAAAGGTCTTTTTGTGTAAGTTATCTTTCTTCGATACCACTCACTCTAGGATATTTTCACTTTATTCCTACAACTCTCAGAATACGTAATGAGATAAAAGAAGAAGTGCAAAGAGAAGGAATTCACAGCAGAGAAGAGTATAGTTTAGGCTTTAAAGCGGGAGCTTTACTCGGCTATGTCACAGGAGGTTCAGCAACAGTCAACGGATATCTTGCTTTGGGGGTACTGGTTGCTCCTTCTCTCTTGCTTATTCCTGTTGCCACGAACGGCCTTTCTTGGATCTACGAATCTCTCAGGAAAATATCGCAGAAATAAAAAATTATGGAAATTCTCTTCATTTTGGAAACTTATTAACCCACTGCATGACTTTTTTTACTTTATCTTCCAGTTTTTCCTCTGGTACATACAAAGCTTTTTCCCTAAGAGTTTCAGCAAGCAGGGAAAATTCCTGTTGCGCTGCCTTAAGGTAGGCAAAGTTTTCTTCATTCCACTTTTTTTCTTCTGATTTCCAACGCTGCTGGAGCTGTTTTTGTAACGTTTCTAGAGAAGGATTAACGATAATAGCCCGTTTAGGGAAATTGTCAAATACGGTTGCAGTGATTTTTTCCAGTTGCAGATACTGTTTTTCATCAATCCATCTTAATTGCAGATATGCTTTGCTGTAAGCAACAGAATCATACACGCATCTACTGCAAAGAAGGATTTTTTGTGGAAATTCTTTTTCAAATTTTTGCTGGTCAAGTGATTCAAAATAGTATCTCAGTAATTTTGATTTTAAACGCTCAAAGTAACTTTCAGTTATTTTGGGGAAAGAAAGATTATCCTCCGGATACAAAGAAAATACTTCCGGAGAAGAGTCTCTAATTTTCTCTATTAAAGTACTCTTGCCAGAACCATGAGGACCGGAAAAGTACAAACGCATGGGCTACCTCTTTCTTTTTCTTTTTAGAGCTACCAGTTCTTTGGAAGCAGGAATAAGCAGAGGAAGATTTTTCTGATCTGTTAATTCTTGCCGAGAGGCAAGTTCAAAACGAAGTGATAGAAATTTTCTTTCTCCGCTGACAAAATCAAATTTTCTTTCCTGCGTTGGCTGGATTATTAATTTCTGTCCGGTTCTGAGCTCAATGCCATTGTAAAGAAAAACTACCTGCTTGAGAATCTGCACCAAATCCTCAACCACTGCAGGTTCATCATCTTTCCTGAAAGCAGTAAACCGAGGCACGTACCCGGCATATTCTGCTTCAAACTGCAATAATTTTTCTCCGTCTTTTCTCAGCAATTCATCAACTGTCAGCGAGTAAATTCTTCCTGTATTGGTCTGCAGGAGATACGCTTCTGCGCGATCTTTGGTTAAACTGCCTTGGTAAAGGGTCTTTCCATCTCCATATTTTTCTACAATGGTTTTTGCAACCTCTAAAGGATTAGTTTCTATTCTGGTTTCCCGCCGTTTCATCACCAGCTCTTCTCCGGGGACTCCGTAGCCATATAATTCCCGCGCTCCTTTTTCTTTCATGTACCACTTGCCGCCTTTCTCAATTACTACTAATCTTTCTTCGCCGTCAGCAGTTCCAAAGAAATGGTTGATTCCGGAAGATTCCTTATTGCTAGCGTCTTTCAGAAATCTTGCGGTTGGCGAAGTAAGGAATTCAAAAGTGTCCATGATTTCTACCAAAGGGGTCTTGCCTTCAGAAGCAGCAGAAGCAGCAGCTCTTCTTTCAATAACATCTTCAAAATGCAATTCTAATTTAGCTTCCAGCTCGTATTCGCCGAATTCTTTTTGTATTCCTGAACCAGAAACAGCCACTATTTTTCTAATAAATCCGGCATTGTTGCTCTGCATATACGCACGATATGCATCAAATAATAATTTTTGTTCTCCGCTATTATAAAATTGTTGAAGTAGTTCCTGCACCGTATCTCTTGGCGGTGTGTAAACTCTACTCTCATATCTACTGTCATAACATCCTCCCATAAAAATCACCTCTATTTTTAGTTTTAAAATTTTTTTTAATTTGATTATTCTTCCACTTATTTTTGTTTTAATTTACTTTAATTTTCTAATTTCTTTTATCTTTCCTAACAAAAAACTAACTCTCTCTTCAACCGATAACACGGGAACTTGAATGATGGCATACCCCTGCTCTTGATACACTTCCTGAATGAACTGATGCAGTTTTTCTGCTTTCTCTCCATCTTCCTTTCTCTGTGCATCCTGCGCATAACTTGACAAGGGATCCAAGAGAAAAATTCCTGCATAAGAAACTCCGGCAACTGCTTTTTCCAATTCCTCCGGTACGGCGATTCGGCCTTCACGGCAATAAGCAATATTATCAATCATTCCCCGGTCAAGGAAAATAAAATTTTCTGCCGCAGAATTTGGAATACACCGCGCTTCCTGAATCACCTTAACTTCCAATTCCTGCTGTTTTTGTACCACTAATTTTTGAAATTCATAGAGATTAGTCCAGGGAAGGATTCCGGTATTTTTTTGCTGTTCCTCTAAGATCACCATGCGTGAAGCTTCAGGAACGGTGGCATAGCCTTGCGCCTTGAGTTCTTCAATGAGAGTGGTTTTTCCCACTCCTGGTCCGCCGGTAATCACGTATTTTTCAAGAGTCATTTTTGCGTCTTTCTTCAATTTTTTTCTTATTTTTAGCTGACTTTTTAAATTATCTTTCTGCTTCCATAATACATATATACTTGTAGTTAGCATAAGTTTTTTTGACATAAAAATTAGCAGAGTGTTGTAGTATTGGTTTTACATTGATGAGGCATCCATTATGCTTACTGCAGATCTCTCCAAAAAAATTGAATCTTTTGTCCAGCAGCAGCCGCGTACAGTGCAGGATATCGCTTTTGCTTTAGGAAAAAACTGGCGGACGGCGGACAGTTATGTGCAGAGAATCATCTTAGAACGGGGAACGCTGGGAGTAAAAACTTTTCGGGAAGGAAGCAGAGGAGCATTAAAAATTGTCTATTGGAACGCAGGAGAAAAAATATCTTCTACTGCAGTGCAGGAAAAATTGTTCCAGCAGATTTTACAGGGAAAAGAAAAAAAAGATTTTAGCCCATTTGATATCTATCAATATCTTCCTGAAGAAAAACGCGAAGCTTTCTTGCTCAAAGCCGAAGAACAAAATGTGCAAACGCCGGATATTCCTGAGCTGCTGCAAAATGCGAAAGAGCAAGTGTTATTTTTTTCTGGCAATCTGAGCTGGACCAATGTACAGTATGAAAAAAACAATGAGAAAAAAAATGAGAAAAGCAGACTTCTTAATCTCCTTGAACAGCTTGCAGAGCGGAAAATTTCCCTTAAAATCCTTACTCGTGTAGAATTGCCAGGAATACAGAACATTCTGGAAGTTGAAGCAATAAATCAGCGCATCGGAAAAGAGCTGATAGAGATACGCCATGCCCACCAGCCCTTGCGGGGATTTATCATTGACAATACTTTGATGCGTTTGAAAGAAGTGAAAAATCCCAAAGAATTTAAGCAAGGCGAGTTAGACAAAGTAAGCCATCTCTTTTACACTTTTCATGACCAAGAATGGGTGGAATGGACTCAGAAGGTTTTCTGGCACATTTTCAGGACGGCAATTCCTGCAAAGAAAAGAATCGCCGATTTGCAGTCAGTGAAGGAAAGGTGATGAGAGCTGTTTTTCTAAGTCTTTGCGGATTACTTTGCTTCTTGTAGTACCTAAAAATAGAAAGATTTAAATATAGGTAATCCCTAAAATGGGGGGTGTACATAGAAACAAAAACAATTTCTGGGAAGAAATATCTCTACTTGAAGGAATCGCATCGAGAAGGCAAGAGGGTGGCTACAAGAACTGTTGCTTATCTGGGAAAGAGCCCTCTTCCTAAGATAGTGGTGCAAAAAAGAATTGCCGCATTTATGCTTAAAGAAACTTCTAAAAAAGAAAAAATCCCCCCAAAAGAGATTACGGCACTCCTCTTAGATGCAGAACAGGTTAAGAAATTAAAATCTTTGCAGCAGGACTTTGCCTACCGTTTGAAGAAAATTGATAAAGCCTTAAAAGAGGATATGTTTCGCGATTTCAAAACCAATTACATCTATAACACCAATGCCATTGAGGGAAATACTCTCACTTTGGAAGAAACAAACATGGTGGTGAATGATAAAAAAACTCCTGCCGGCAAGGATCTTCGGGAAATTTATGACCACCTCAATGCCAAAGAAACCTTTGATTATCTGCTAAAAAATAAGCCTGAAATAAATCTCAAGAGCATTATTGACATTCATGCCAGACTTCTAAAAAACATTGATGCACGAGTAGGAGCATTTCGCCGGCATGATGTAAGAATTGTTGGTGCAGATTTTAAGCCAACAGAAGCACAATATGTGTACACAGATATGAACTTGTTGCTGAAGTGGTACAAGAAATTTGAAAAGAAACTGCATCCCTTAATTGTAGCGGCAATTTTTCACGAAAAGTTTGAACGTATCCACCCATTCTACGACGGCAATGGAAGAACAGGAAGAATGCTGCTCAATCTCATGCTTCTAAAGAGTTCTTTTCCTCCCTTAATTGTCAGTAACGCCGCACGGAAAGGGTATTACCTTGCGCTGTCGGAAGGGCACAAAGCAGGATTAACCGCAATTGAACCACAGCATTACAAAAGCATAGTGCAGTTCTGTTACCTGCAGCTTTGTGAAACGTATGAAAAGATATTTTCGCAGTGGGGATAATGTAGTACCTAAAAAGAAAAAAAATTAGGTGTAAGCCCTAAACATTTTTGTTTTGATATCTGTAATTATTATGCAAGAACTTCTACTTTCTCTGCTGAATTTTCAAGAGTGTTTAGTTTTTCTAGAAGTAATTTATCGTATAATTCCATCAACTGCTTTACGGCAAAGTTATTCTGGTTAATTTTATAGAGGGTAGCTCTTCCTATTTTTCTCGTTTTCATAAGAAGTCCTAATTCTGTTAGTTTAGGAACTTACACCGGCATGAAGCATATCAGTAAGAGTATAGTCAAAATCTCTTCCCTCTATTAAATACTGCAATACCCTCATTCGCGGAGTATCTCCTACATAGTCTAAAAATATGGATTCTTCAATCATGTTCCTATTTAAAATAGGTTAACTATTTAAATCTTTCTTAATTATATATCAATATACAATAACTAAAGGAAAGAATTATTAATGGGTGACTAAGGAGTTTTTGCTCATGGAAGAGGAAGATGTTCTCAAGCGGCTTATTCTTCAGAAGCTTGTGAGAGGCAATATTTGGGGCGGAAAACATACTCCTCTCAATTTTATAACCAACGGAATCCCAGAGCATTACAGAAATACACACAAAGGGAGAAAAGTAGTTGAGAAAGTTTTGAAAGATTTGATGAATAATGAGTGGATTATTATTTTGCATAAGAGGACCGGGAAAGGGTATGAGGAACATCTTTCTTTGAATCCGAGAAAAGTTGGCGAAATTAGGCAGTTTATTGAAAGTGTTACTTTTAAATAGTAAAGTTTATAAATAAATGTGTTTTTTAGGGGTATACGTGGGGTGCAAAGACGTCTCACGACGAGGTAGAAAAAATGAATATAAAGAATCTTAACAAAGCAGAGGTTTTAGCCGCACTGTATAATCGTGCAATCCCGCTAGAGAGAAGTGTGTATTTTTCACGTCATGAACCAATGACTCCAGAAAAAGCCCAAATGCTTCTTGATTTAGGCCACACCAGTTTTAGTGAGCTAGAAGGAAGGGCTTTGTCAGTTGATTTGAAAAAGGAGGAAGTTGATACACGTTTATACAATCGTAATAATGGCAATAATGCAGCCGAAAATGCAATTGAGTGGTTAGTGAATTCTAAAAAATAAATTATTTTTTTTCCCTTTCCTTCAAAATACTTTCCATCTCTGCCAATTCTTCCGGAGAATTTACTCCTTTAATTTCATCTTCATCTAAAGTAACTACCGTACTTACGGCTTTGCTTTCATGGCAGGCGATAGCCACAATATCAGTTAAATAATATTCTCCCTGCTGATTTGTATTCTTTACTTTCTCCAGCGCGGAAAATAAGAATTCACTTTCCACCACCATAATCCCGGAATTAATTTCCTTAATCTGCAACTCCTCTGCACTGCAATCCTTGGCTTCTCTGATGCCAAGAACTTTTCCTTCTTTATCCTTCAGAATTCTTCCATACCATTTAGGCTCTCTGAGAGAAGCAGTTAAAATGGTTAAGGCATTTTTCTTATGCTCATGTTCAGCAATTAATCTCTGAAGGGTTTCTTTTTTCAATGCCGGAACGTCACCATAGAGAATCAAAACGGCACTCTCTTTTTCAAGATAAGGAATTGCCATCTTTACTGCATGTCCCGTGCCGAGTTGTTCTCTTTGCCAGACAAAGGAAAGATTTTTTTCTGAAGAGAGCTGTTGTTGCACTTGTTCTCCCAAATGACCGATAACTACTATTTTTTTGGTAATTCCCAGAGCATCGGCAAGGGCAAGAACATGAGTTATTAATGGCTTTCCCACTACTTCCTGCAGCACTTTCGGTTTCGCGCCGGGAAAGCGTTTTCCTTTCCCTGCCGCGAGAATGACTGCCTGCAAAGGAAGAGCTTGAATTAAATAACTCGGCGATGGCATACTTACGCTCCTTCTACAATTTTCAACAAAGCCTGAGCTAATTTTTCGGAATGATGGCGAATTAAATTTCTGCGCAAGAGATCTCCCGACTGCATTTCTTTAATGCCCTCATCTAACAAAGGGGTTGCAATCACCCGCGCCTGAGTTACATCATTCTGCACTAACTCTCCTTCTTGCGCGTAGCGCTGAATTAATTCTTTGGGAGGCTTTTCACTGTTGACAATCACGAAATCAAAAATGTCTTTTCCGATGTAGTGAACAATTTCTTTCAGATAATCGCTTACCTTGTAGCCAGTAGTCTGTCCTTTACGGTTCATAAGATTGGCTACGTACACTTTTTTTGCTTTGGTATTGCGCAAGGCTTTGGCAATCCCTTCCACCAGTAAATTAGGAATAAGCGAAGTATGCAATCCTCCCGGACCAAGAATTACCACGTCGGCATTCATAATCTCATCAATGGCCCTCCGATTAACTTCGGGGATAGGCTCCAGATAAATGCTTTCATATCCTTTATCTATTTCCTCAGACTGGTAAATTTGTCCTTCGCCTTCCAAAACTTTTTTATTTTTTAAGACCATCTTCAGACGCACTTGGTGGGTAGTTACGGGAATAACTTTTCCTTTGATGGAAAGAATTCTTCCTGCTTCTTCTACGGCTTTTTCAAAACTGCCGGTGACTTTTTCCAAGGCGGAAAGAAGAAGATTGCCGAAACTGTGCCCTTCCAACCCGCCGTTTTCAAAACGATAATTCATCAGACTGCGCATCAATCTGCTGGAGTCAGAGAGGGCAACTAAACATTGCCGCACATCGCCGGGAGGCAGAACACCGAGTTCATCGCGTAGAACTCCCGTTGAACCACCATCATCGGCCATCGAAACGATGGCGCTTAAATCTACGGGATATTTTTTTAATCCCCTGAGAACCACAAAGTTTCCAGTACCACCGCCGATTACTACCACTTTTTTCATGTGAGAAAGAGAATAAGCAGGGTTTTTAAGGTTTCTGAAAAAGTAGCACTTTTTCAGATACCCCGAAAGCGAAAAGGCTTTCGTAGGTTTCTGAATTTTAGTACCTGAGAAATCCTTATCCCTTTCTAAAAACTCTAGGGGCAATCAGTATATTTCTTGGCAGGGAAAGCGCATACAGAACCAGGTCTGAAATATCTTCAGGACTTATGGCTTTCTGCGGCATCTGCAATCCTGCTTTCTGGAAAAATTGAGTATCTAACCCTCCGGGAAGAATAGGAATACAACGAATATCGTGTTGTTTGAGTTCTAACTGAACTGATTCGGTAAACTGGAGAGCAGCGGCTTTGGCTGCACAGTAGGCAGATTCATTTGCCCTGGGAGTAAAAGAGCTAGTGGAAAGAATTTGCACAATATCGCCGGGAAAATTTTGTTTTTTCATTATCTTAACTGCCTCCTTTGTTCCATACACCAAGCCAAAATAATTTACTGCAGTAATTTCCTGCAATTTTTCCGGTGTGAGTTCTTCCAGAGGAAGTTTAAGATCCATTCCGGCGTTATTTACCCAAATATTCAAAACATTGTAGTGATTCCAGATTATTTCAGCGGCATAAGAAACTTCTTTGGGGTTAGTTACGTCCACGCGCAGGGGGACGACTCCTTCATACTTTTCTCGGGCATTGAGTTCTTTAGCAAGTGTGGTAAGTTTTTCATAGTTTCGTGCAGAGATGTAGAGATGACAATGATGTCGGGCAAAGGCTTCAGCCAGAGCTTTGCCGAGCCCTTCGCTTGCACCGGTGACCATCACTACTTTGTTGCGGAGATTGTCGTAAATGCGAGGAGGGGAAGAAGAAGAAGAAGAAGATGAAGATGATGAGGAGAGAAGGGACATTTTATGACGCAGATTTTTCCGGTATAGATTTTTATGTTTG
>Ga0209541_10016127_pt1 | contig 11075 bp, 10 predicted proteins | sample RifCSPlowO2_01_FD_184027 | JGI IMG/M metagenome (GOLD analysis project Ga0209541, IMG submission 184027) | Groundwater microbial communities from Rifle, Colorado - Rifle CSP2_plank lowO2_0.1 (SPAdes) (version 2) | ecosystem: Environmental > Aquatic > Deep subsurface > Groundwater | place... | reverse complement strand
ACTGCTCAACTTCCGATATAGGTGTTCCTTGTTGTGTAAACGACGGCATTTTTTAATCACTCTATTTTTATTATATTTTACAATTTATTATATTTTATAAATTATTATAGGTTATAATATCATAACTATTTATGCTTTTTGTCCATTGATACTCTCTGTACGCACACTTTCAACTTTACTCTTACTATTCATCTTCACATCAACTACTCTCTCCACATCTCGTTGTGTTACAAACGTCAACGGATTCCAAAAATCAACATACTTCCTCAGCACCAAAATTTCCTCTTTTCCCGCCGTCTGTTTCAACTCTTTAATAATCAGATCCATTGTCTTTTGCATCTTCTCCTGCCCACGTTTTAACTCTAACACTTCCTCATTTAACACTTTAATCTCTTTGCGTAACTCCCCATTCTTTTTGACTGTATCATTCTTAACTAAATCAATCTCTCGCAAAAGTGTATTTACTTTACTCTCTAATCCCTTCACCCACACATATAATTTACCAGCATCAAAACTTCCCGTTGTTTCTGGTACTGTTTTTACATCCGCCATACCTGTATGATATATAAAACACATAATAAACTTATGTGAGCATTAGAAAGTAGTATTTTGAAAAAAGCTTTATTAAAATACAACATACAGTATCACCAATAAAAAGGCGACTGAGGAAACCGCTGTGCTTCTTCCCTAAACAGCCCTTGCACAACTGTACGTGAAGCCATTATATCAGGAGAATGACCAGTTGATATTTGACCCTGCCCAGACCATAAATCCTCTTGACTTAAGAAAAGTCGTGAACAAATATCCGCCAAAAACTCATTTCCTAAGTTATACGCCAACAACAACGGACCACCATACTGAGTACACCCATAACAGGCATACAAATTTTTCTCTGGCTTAAGAAAAAATGAAGGTGTCTTTTCAAAATGAAACGGACACAACGCTTTATAATTTGGACCACGAGGCTGTTTTTGTATTCTATCGCCTAACACCTCTCTTCCCACCTCAACCACATTTAAAGAAACAAGAAACCCCTCTAAATCATGAGCCGACATCATCAATGAACATCTCTCACGAGGTAAAGGATAATGCGTACTTTCTCCTCTTGTAAAAAGATCTAATTGAGCCATTCAACTAAAAGATCCCTCACAGTTCATAAAAACTCTCCCTCAAAAAGCCATATAAACATTTCCATTATAGAAAATATAATAAACCATGGTCATTTCTACAGTATACATTTAAAAAAGATGGTAAAAAATGGTAGACCAACAAAACCCAAACTCAACAGATAAAACCTGCTTCGAATACGAAACGTATCACGAAGGCGAAAATAAAATTCTTAAAATCTCTCTTGAAAAATGTCCTTTTCCTCCATCTATCGAATACAGCGACTTCTGCATGTCAAAAATTATCGATCTCCTCCTACAAAACACTGGCATTACTGTCATCATCCTCACTCAATATCGTGAATATGAATACGACTATCCGCAAGTCAAACGTCTAATCGAACTCGCCCAAGTCTACAAAAAAATAAACAAAGACGAACGCGATCAATATACCCACCTGATTGCTGATCCTGAACACGAACGCTATCTTAAAAGCAACTACGCCCAATTTCAATCGTTAATCAACAAAAAACTCAAAAGTGATCCCCTCGCCTGCTACATCGAACTCAAACGCCTCGAACGCCGTGAAAAAACACATCAAGAAAACATCATCGACCAGCGCCACCATAATTCTCAACAATTATTTATAACCATGCTCGAACAGACTATCAAAACCATCGAGCAACTTCCCCTCATCGCTCTTCTTCTTCCTCATACAAAAGAATATACCATCGGCCAGCGTGACATCTATAACAACATCTTTCATCCCACCACTCGTCCTGATTTCATGTATACTAAATTGATTACCGAATACCCTGAAAACGGCAACCTCCAAGAAAGTTATCAATTTACAGCCAATAACGATACCTGCCAAGTCAACATATTTACATTTGACGACAACATCAAAATAATGTATCATCTCACCCCTCCCGAATTTACATTTGAAGAAGAATTATACGAACTTCTTGACGACGCCAAACGTATCATGGCCGAACATAAACCCAGTAAAGAAGAATTCGTCGACCCCGAACGCATGCGCGAAGTCTTCTTCAACATTGGTAAAGACCTTATAAACGACCTCGTTCAACACCGCAATTTCAACATCACCGAAGAAAAAGTCGAACAACTCGCCCAAGCCCTCCTCCGCTACACCGTCGGCTTCGGCTTAATCGAACTTCTCCTCGCCGACCCAAAAGTTCAAGACGTTAACATCAATTCACCAAATGGCCCACTTCCAATTTTTATCGTCCATCAGGACTATGGGGACTGTTACACTAACGTCTATCCGACAAGATTAGAAGTAGAATCCTGGGCAACTAAACTACGATTAATCAGCGGCCGCCCCTTCGATGAAGCTAACCCCATCCTCGACACCGAATTAAAAGTAACCGGCTTCTCTTCTAGGGTCGCTGCCATCACCGCTCCATTAAATCCCACCGGTTTAGCATTCTCATTTAGAAGACACCGAGACTATCCTTGGACGTTCCCTCTCTACCTCCAGCCAAAAGTTAAAATGATGAGCTATCTGTGTGCAGGCCTCCTCAGCTTTCTTATCGACAACAACGCAACCATCCTCATTGCCGGTACCCGTTCATCTGGGAAAAGCAGTTTGCTTGGCAGTTTCCTCGTCGAAATCATGCGCAAAACGCGAATTATCACAATTGAAGACACATTCGAACTACCCCAAGAATCGCTACGTACATTAGGCTATAATATTGAATCATTAAAAGTCGCCTCCGCTCTCTCCGCACCCGGTTCCGAAGTCGACGCATCTATTGGCATTCGCTCCACTTTACGTCTGGGCGACTCCGCCATCTTTGTCGGTGAAGTACGTTCAAAAGAAGCCGTCGCATTATTTGAAGCCATGCGTGTCGGTGCCGCTGCCAACGTCGTTGCCGGAACCATTCACGCCGATTCCCCTTATGGTGTATACGATCGCGTCGTCAATGACATCGGTGTACCCAAAACCTCTTTCAAAGCCATTGATATTATCGTCATCGTAAATCCAGTCATCTCCGGATTAAAACGCTTCAAACGCATCTTACGAATAACCGAAATCCGTAAAGAATGGGACGACGACCCGTTAAAAGAAAACGCTTTTGTCGACTTGATGATTTATAATCCTAAAACCGACCAACTCGAAATCACCGACGATTTAATTAACGGCAACTCTGACATCATTAAACGCATGGCCTCCCGCGTCAAAGAATTTGCAGGAGACTGGGACGCCATCTGGCAGAACATTCAACTGCGCGCTGACGTTAAACAAGCCATCGTCGACCAATTCGTCAAAACCAATGACCCGCAAATACTTGAAGCCGAATTCATCATCAAAGCAAATGATATATTCCACATCATCTCTGATAGAATCAAAGAAAGCACAGGTAAATTAGATAATGCCGCCATTTTATTCGAATATAAAGACTGGTTAAATAAAGAAGTAAAAAAAAGAAAGATGTAGAACATAAATTACACTAATTTATAAACTAATTTCTAAATTAATAACGAAATGACCAATAATTATCAGCTAGAATTAACAACCGCCCTGCATCTTGCCAAACAAGCAACAACAGAAATTCTCAAAATCTATTATGGCGATATCCAAACCACATTTAAAGAGGACAACTCCCCTGTCACCAACGCCGATATTAAAGCCAATGAAATCATTCAAACCGGCCTGCAAAACGCTTTCCCTCTTGACGGCATTGTGAGCGAAGAATTACAAGACATCACAACAAACAATAACCGTGTCTGGTACATTGACCCAATCGACGGCACCCGCAGTTTTACGGAACATTCCGATCAATTTGCCATCCATATCGGTCTCACAGAAAACAGTCACCCCCTTCTAGGTCTCGTCTACAAACCTGTTTCGGGTGAATATTATTATGGAATAAAAAACCACGGAGCCTATCGTGTTTCTCCTAACGGCATTGAAAAAAAATTAACAATAAACACCGTATTAGACATCCAAAATCTAAATATGATTATAGATAAAAGCTCTTTATTAGAAGAACAATGGCGTCAAATATATACTATTTTAAATCCAAAACGCCTTATGATCAGCGGCAGTGAAGGTCTACGCATAATGAAGCTAGCAGAAGGCATCGCCAATCTTCACATAACAGAAGACCCCACAAAATGTAGCACTTGGGACATCTGCGCACCTCAAATAATCGCTCAAGAAGCAGGAGCATATATCTCTTATCTCGACCACACTCCTATTACCTATCACACACAACGTAAAATCGGCAAACAAATAATCGTTGCTGCAAACCAACAACTTGCCGAATATGTTTCAAAAATAGTAAAAGATAATTTAAAATGATTTTTTTCTTTTTAAGATCTATTTAAACATATAATTCTTTCACACTTTCCGCAAACTCTCAACCACTTTCTTAACACACACAACCACGCGTCGTAAATCACCCAAAGCAGTCCCTCTCCCAAAACTAAACCGCACAACTCCTCGAGCAACATCTGAATCCACTCGCATCGCGCTCAGCACATGACTCACTTCAATTTGCTGCGCCGTACACGCACTCCCCGCAGAAATATAGACCCTAAGTGCGCTTAACGCTCGAACTACTGTCTCCGCTTCCACTCCTCTAAATCCAACACTTAATATCGTCGGCACACTCTGTTTTAAATCACTCACCACAATAACATCTTTAATATTCTTCAATAATTCTTTCACAAACGTACGACGTAACCCACTCAACCGCATCCATTCTTTCTTATGATCTTTCTGCAACAACAACAGCGCCAAACTAAACCCCACAATTCCCACCACATTCTCCGTCCCACTGCGTAATCCATACTCCTGTCCCCCACCAAACATAATAGGAGCTATCGAGATCCCTTCCCGCACATACAACAATCCCGCCCCATGCGGCCCATACACTTTTGAACTATTTAACGTCATCAAATCAACACCTAATCTATTCGCATTCAAATCCAACAACCCCGCCTGACACGCATCCACGTGAAATGCAATCTTTTTTATATTCAACAACTTACCAATCTCTACAATCGGCTGAACAACACCAATCTCATTATTCACATATTGCACAGACACAAGAATCGTATCTTTGCGAACTTTTTGAACAATCTCATCTACATCAACCATTCCCTTTTCATCAACACCAACATACTCTACAATAAATCCTTCACGTTCCAATTGTTTGCACGTCTCAAGCACCGCTTTATGTTCAATCTCAGACGTAATAATATGCTTCCCTCGATGTTTGTTTGCGCGAGCAAACCCAAGCAGCGCCAGATTAATACTCTCCGTTCCCCCCGACGTAAAAATAATCTTATCCTCAGAATTCACACCCAAAATCTCCCTCACTCGCCCTCGTGCATCCTCCAACACTTCACGTGCATAAACCCCAGCAGAATGTACACTGCTTGGATTCGCAAATACCTGTTCAAATCGACGCATTTCCTGTAATACTTCTTTGCGTATAGGGGTAGAAGCCGCATAATCCAAATAGATTTTATTCATAATAACACATCACTATCAGAATTTATAAATCTTTAGTGAACAACATAAAAAATAATTTTTTCTTAGAAAACATCAAAAGTATAATACTCCCCATCGAAAAGTTTAAATAATACCACAATAATGCTACAATAATGGCAACAAAAACCGCAACAAGCGAAACAATAAGCTTTACCGCACCCCCAACTTTACGATTGGAACTTTCCGCCATCCCCGAAACCGGCTATTACGACAGCACCTCTGAATTTCTTCGCGACGCCATGAGAACTCTGTTAGCCGAAAAAAAAGAGCTCAGAATTGCCATCGCCTCTGTTCTATACAAAAACGACAAAATTTCCTTAGGCAAAGCAGTGGAAATCGCCAACGTAAACTATGAAGAGATGAAAAAGATTCTAGTGGAAAAAGGCATTAAATTACGAAGAGGCGTATCAACCAAAAAAGAACTAGAAGAAGGTCTTGCAAAATTAGAAAAATGGAAAGCACGATGATAATTGCTGATACAGATTTTTTAAGCGCTTTTCTAAAAATTGATAAATTAGAGTTAGTATTCACCGCATTAGAAACAAAAGAAATTGTTATAACCCAAGCAGTTTTAGACGAGATAAAACAAGCACCAGTTCAGGAGAAACTAATGCAGGTGATACATTCTAAAGATCAAAAAGTAATAATCAGAGAGGTAAACGAAATCTTCTCCCAAAACTTTGGCAAAGGAGAGTTAGAATCAATTACACTTGCAAAAGAAACAAATGCTCTACTGTTAATGAATGACCAAAAAGCTGCAAAATTTGCTGAAAGTGAAGGAATAACTACCATGGATATTCCCATATTTTTATTACATTGTAAAACAAATAAGTTGATATCCTCAAAAGAGAGTAAAGAGATTATTGAACTATTAAAAGAAAAAGATTATTACGAATTTAATGAAGAGATTAAGAAAATATTATTAAACTAAAAAAACCATTCAATACCTCCAAAACCTCCTTCGTCCCGTATCCACATGCACCGTCGTCGGTCCTTGGCCTCTCCCCCCATTCCTAAAAACATCCTCAACAATACGATACAATTTTGTTGGCACGCGAACCATTCTTTTCCCTCGTCGTACAAATTCATATCCAGGCTCATGAATATCTCCTCCAATTCCTTCTGGATGCGGACCTCCTCCCCCCACACATTCGTTATAAAACGGCGGTCGATAGCCCTCATCCAATTCCAACGACTTCCCATATCTGACTCGCACCCGTTCCAATCCCCCCACTAACTGCGGATCAATACGAGCATGCGTAAAATAATAATCCCCCCCCACCGCATACACATACGGCCGTGCTTTCGCATCAATACAACGCTCTTCCTTCTCCTCCACCCGCACAAATTCCCCTAATACAAAATGTTTCGAAACCGATTTAAACAAATCCGCTCGTGGAATTGTAACTAACGGAATCCTGCTCGCCCCATTAAAATATTTCCCTCTCCCAATCAGCGCCTCATCTGTAACAACCGCTAATTCTAACCCCGATGGATAACGAACCATATTCCCTCGACGTTTCCCCCCGCTTTTTCTTTCTTTGCCTTCAACATACGCAGGCTCAACCACACTTCTCCTCACTTTGGCTACTTTTTCTCGACCACACATCACTCGCATCATCTGCCCCGCATAAATAGCATCCGTATCTTTAATTCGTGGATTATAACTCACCATCTCCGCAAGCGTCATTCCTTTTTTCCACGCAATTCCCCCCAGCGTATCCCCCAACTTCACTTGATACGAATCATACAACTTCAGCTGCTCCCCACGCCACATCTTAATTGTAGGAGTACATTTTTTTATCTCAGCAACAGCAACACCCGTTCGTCGAGAAATAGCTTCTAACGTATCTCCTCTCTGCACTGTATACACCGCAGACGTAATTGGAGATACAGTACTATCCCTATAATTGCTATTGCTATGTCGAGCATAACTTATCTGCGGCAATACCGTAACATACGCCGCCATCATCCAACCCGCTATTGTTTTATAGGTCATAAATATATTTTACAAAGTAATACACCCTCAAAATAACCCCTACTTTTAAAACTTCCCCCCTAAACTACTAAAAAGTAACAAAAATAACACAAAGTTTATAAATCAGCACGATTATTAAAGCTCAAACTAAAGAGTACACAATGACCCAAAATAAGAAATATGCTTTTATGCCAAATATGATGGTTCCATACCATTGGGGCGTTGAGAATTTAAGAAAAATTGGACAAAGGCCATTTACAATCAAAGAAAATATTCAAGCTCGTGTAGAAGCATATGAATCAGGTGACAAATCATTATTTCGTTGGCCATTAGATTCTTGTTCAGCAATTGTATATGAGGGATGGAAATCAGATAAGTTCAAAATAGTTAATACGTGTGCTCAATTAATTAATCTGCAAGAAAGATTACTTCAAGAACCAGATTCTCAACTCAACAATTATCATGGAACATTTTTACGAGTGAGATATAAAGAGATAGAAGGAGTTGAATTTAGCAGAGATAAGATTTTTAGTAAACCTTTATTTAATTATCCTTCATCAAAAGAAGAAGTACTTGAACATCCTGGCTGGAGAGCGTTAATGGGAGGAGATACAACCTTACTTCGTTGCTATCTTGATATCGTATCTAGAGAAATAAAAGGAATATATCCAACAATATCAGACAACAATATACTGTTTCGTATTAAAAAAGATACACCTGATACTGAATTAAGACCGTTGTATATCGACAATATTAACAATAGATCAAGTATCAATGGCGAAGAACATCTCCCAGGTTATTCTTTTCTACGTCATCTATAGACCACAACATTTCATCAGCTTCAATTTATGTAGACCTTTCTTCTCAATCCCACAACAATCTTTTTAAACACCTCCCCCCTCCTTAGAGAATAACATATATCAAAAGAGGAGTGACAGATGAACCAACCAGAATACGAACAGCTTCTGCAAAAATATAAAGATCGCGTACAACAAGAATTTGGCCACAAACCCTCCTCTGAAACCAAAGTCACTTCGCGCGAATACGAAGACTTCAAAAGCGAACTCTACCCCAATCATTACACCTTCTACGAACAAGCCTGTAACAAAGCCGAATCAATTCTCAAAATGAAAGTAGACGGCAAAACCGCCGAAAATTTGCAAAAATCATTAGATATTTGCCATCTCAACTGCACCCCGTCAGGCGTCATCTCTCTCTCCATCGCTCTCCCGCTCATCGTCATCGTCTTCGGTTCACTTATCTCTTTTGCCATCTTCGATATGGTCTTTTTCGTCGTTTTTTTCCTCATTGCCGGCATGTTAATGATTCCTGCCCTGCAAAACACCCCCAATCTTATGGCCAACACCTGGCGCATGAAAACCTCTAACCAGATGGTCCAAAGCATTTTCTACCTCGTCACCTACATGCGTCATACCCCTAACTTAGAACGCGCAATCGAATTCGCAGCAGACCATCTCGAACAACCTCTTTCTCTTGACTTTCGAAAAATTCTCTGGGATGTTGAAACCCAAAAATATTCCACCATCCGCGACTCCGCCAACGCCTATCTTAACCAATGGAAAGAATGGGACCGCGAATTCGTCGAATCTTTTCATCTCGTAGAATCCTCTTTATTTGAACCTTCAGAAGAACGCCGCCTCACTCTCCTCGACAAAGCCCTCGACGTCATTCTCAACGGCACCTATGAAAATATGCTTCATTACGCTCACGAATTAAAATCCCCTATGACCATGCTCCACATGCTTGGTGTCATTCTCCCTATCCTTGGTTTAGTCATCCTGCCTTTAGTTGTCAGCTTTATGGCCGGAGGCACAAATCCTTTTGTCACAGCCATCTACATCGCCGTCTTATACAACATCTCTCTTCCTATTGGTGTCTACTATTTGGGCCGCACCATCCTCTCCAAACGCCCCGCCGGCTACGGTTCATCCGACCCCAGCGAAAAACCCGGCGCAAAACAACTGCGCAACATCAACATTTCTCTCAGCAGCACAAATATTATTAGCATCAACCCTATCTTCATTAGCATCTTCATCCTCGCTATCGGTTTACTCATCGGCCTCACCCCATTAATCCTCCATTCATTAGGAGCCCAAGACATTTCATTTAACGAACAAGAAACATTAAAACTCCTCGACTACGTCTGCCCCCCCGAAAAAGGCCTCGAATGTAAAGAAGAAGACAAAATCGGTCCATTTGGCATCGGTGCATCATTGCTCTCTGTCGTCATCATCGCAACACTAGGCATTTCTCTTGGCCTCTACTACTCCTTACGCTCAAAAAACGTCCTCGCCATCCGTGAACGCACAAGAAATTTAGAAGACGAATTTGCCTCTGCATTATTCCAGCTCGGCAACCGCTTAGGTGATGGTCTACCCGCCGAAATCGCCTTCGCCAAAGTCGCTGAAACGATGCGTGATACAACTTCCGGAGAATTCTTCAACATTGCTGAAAAAAATATCACAAAATTAGGTATGGGTTTAGAACGAGCTTTATTCGATCCAAAAGTCGGCGCTGTTTCCCTCTACCCCTCAAAAGTCATCGAATCATCCATGAAAGTATTAATTGAGAGCGCAAAACGCGGTCCAAGAATCGCCGCCCAAGCTCTCCTCTCAATGTCCCGCTACATAAAAGAAATCCATTCCGTCGAAGAACGTTTGAAAGACCTCATGGCCGACATCATCTCATCCATGAAAGCCCAAACCAGCTTCCTCACTCCTGCAATTGCCGGAATCGTCATTGGAATTACATCAATGATCTCAACCATTCTTACAAAATTAAGCGCCCAGCTTGGCGCAATCACCTCTCAAAACGCCGCTGGTGGCGGTGCCGGTGGCATGTCTGACATGCTCAACATCTTTGGCATTGGTATCCCAACTTATCATTTTCAAATCGTCGTCGGCATTTATATCGTCCAGATCACCTACATCTTAACCATCTTAAGCAACGGCATCGAAAACGGCGCCGATAAATTAGGCGAACGCTACGCTCTAGGCACAAACCTCATCAACAGCACTTTATTATATTGCTTCCTCGCCGCAACCGTCATTATCCTCTTCAACTTATTCGCATCCACCATATTAACAAACAGCATGCCTGGTATAAGTCCATAAAAAAGAGAAATATCAAAAAAAAAAATGAAATCAACCAAAACTCATTTAATTCTCAAACCCGAACCTTTCCGCTATAACACCTACCTCTTCGATTTGGATGGCACAATCATCAACACATCTATCTACCACAAAATCTACCCTAAAATTCTCAAAATGATCCAACAACAAAAATCCCTCTCGCAGCATCCCCTCCATCGCCAAGCAACCCTGCTTAACGTCCACAAAAACGACAACGGCAACTGGGACACCGGTGATTTATGTAAAAAACTCAACTGCTCAAGCGAATATTATAAAATCCTCAACACCCATCTCAAAACCAACCACATCCTCAA
>Ga0209541_10016125_pt1 | contig 11076 bp, 10 predicted proteins | sample RifCSPlowO2_01_FD_184027 | JGI IMG/M metagenome (GOLD analysis project Ga0209541, IMG submission 184027) | Groundwater microbial communities from Rifle, Colorado - Rifle CSP2_plank lowO2_0.1 (SPAdes) (version 2) | ecosystem: Environmental > Aquatic > Deep subsurface > Groundwater | place... | reverse complement strand
AGGTTTTGATCTCGGGCTTATTCCCTCTACAGGATTATTGATTATGCTTCCGACCATTATTGCAACGGTCGTGGGTGGAATGCAAAGTTTTTGGGGTGGAATCTTAGGAGCTTTTATTCTGGCCATAGTTCAACAATTTACAGTAGTTTTTTTTGGTGGAAGTTGGGTGCAGGCTGTGCCTTTTGTCATTCTTGTCATTATGCTTTTTATAAGACCTGAAGGAATTTTAAAAAAATAGAATGGAATCCCGTTAGAGATTACACAGTTTATAAATTAAACAAAGTATAAAAAATAATTTTATGTTAAAGATTTTCATTAAAAGTAATATAACTACGGAAATGCAAAGCATTTCCTATCTCTAACGGGATGGAATATATTTTTCATATTTTAATAATTGTTTCCATTTATGGTATTTTGGCTTTAGCTCAAAATTTAGTGATGGGTCAGACAGGCCTTCTTTCAGCTGCCGGAGCTGCTTTTTATGGAATTGGCGCATACGGAGCGGCCATTCTTGCAACAAAATTTGGCATTAATATCTTTTTTAGCTTAATTTTTGTTCCAATATTGACGGGCATGATTGCCCTTGTTGTCGGTACTAGTTTTGCCCGTTTTCGGGATGATTATTTTATGCTTGCGACTCTCGGTTTTTTAATGATATTCAATACTGTAGCCAGAAATTGGGAAGAATTTACCGGCGGAGCTTATGGCATAGCCGGAATATCCAAACCGTATATTTTCGGTTTTAAATTAGAAACACCATTTTCTTTTTTCTTTCTGGCTTTTACAGTATTTCTTTGTATTTTGACTCTGCATTATTTTATTTCCCGTTCTTCTTTTGGACGAGTATTAAATGCTATTCGTGAAGATGAAGATGCGCTCTCAATTTTTGGTTACCAAACGTCAATTTATAAATTATTGGCTTTTGCTCTCGGGGCAGCTTTTTCCGCTTTTGCCGGAGTATTGTTCGCAAGCTATCTTACTTTTATTGACACAAAGTTATTTACAGTGAATGAATCTATTTTACTTTGGGCTATGATTATTTTGGGAGGTATCGGCAGAAATAGAGGAGCATTAATTGGAGCTTTGTTTTTAATTACAATTCCGGAGATACTGAGATTTGCAGGATTTCCAGTGGAACTCGCAGGCTTGATGCGACAGTGTATCTATGGACTACTTCTTATTTTCCTGATGTTATATAGGCCAAGGGGGATATTGGGTAAATATAATTTATAAAAGACATGAAGTATCTTATTGAGACAAAACAATTAGTGAAACATTTTGGTGGAGTGAATGCGGTGGATCACCTCTCTATTGGAATTCAAGAAGGGCAAATTACCGGCTTGGTGGGGCCGAATGGCAGTGGCAAAACAACACTGATCAATCTGCTTTCTGGCTTTTTCTCTCATGATAATGGAGAGATACTTTTTTCCGGAGCCGGGAGGAAAAAGATTTTTCCTTGGGAAAATCAGATTTATGATATTACCCGCACTTTCCAACAAATTAGGCTTTTTGAACAAATGAGTGTGTTGGATAATATTTTGGTAATATTAACTGAACGTCACCCTTTTCTTTCACTTTTTGAAAGACATACAAGTTATCATCTAAAACAAGCTGAAGATATTCTAAAGCGTGTGGATTTACATGAAAAAAGATTTGATAATGCTTTCGATATTTCGTATGGACAGAGAAAGCTTTTGGAAATTGCCCGCGTTCTGGCTATGAATACCAATATTATCCTTTTTGATGAGCCATTTGCCGGACTTTTTCCTGAAGTCATTAAAAAAATTGAGGCAATTATTAAGGAATTACGAAAAGAAGGAAAGACCATTATACTAGTGGAGCACAATATGACAATTATCAGGTCTTTATGCGATCATTTGATTGTTTTAGATGCAGGGAAATTATTAGCGCAAGGAAAACCGGAGGAAGTATTATCAGAGAAAATTGTTTTAGAAGCGTATTTAGGAGAATAATTATGAAACTCTTTCTTGGCATACTTTTTATAAAGCAATCTATCTCCCAAAGTTTTGGGAGCGAACTGCTCGGCTACCCGCCTGTGCAAGGCTTTCTAAAAAGTACGCCTGCAACGAGTTTTCAAAAAATCCGTACCGATAAAAAGTTTGATTACAAGAATTTTTACTTTTTATGTTGTTAGAATTAAAAAATATTTCGGCGGGATATGGCAAGGATAACGGTCAGACCAAGATTATCCACGATGTTTCATTATCAATAGATACAGGCGAGATTGTGGCATTAATGGGCCCGAATGGAGCCGGGAAGTCTACGATTCTGAAAGCGATTTTCGGTTTAATTCCTCATAATGGCAATCTTTTCTTTGAAGGAGATAAAATTCACCCAATACCTTCAGAACTTGTGAAAATGGGAGTGGCTTTTGTCCCGCAGGGGCGGCGGGTATTTAATAATCTGACAGTGGAAGAAAATCTGGAAATTGGCGGGTTTTCTTTGAATGACAAGAAAGAATGCATTCGCCGGGCGGAACACCTTTTCCACCTTTTTCCCGTTCTTAATACGAAAAGGAAAGAATTTGCTGGGACTCTCTCTGGCGGCCAACAGCAACTTCTCTCTATCGCCCGTGGACTTATGACTGAGCCAAAATTACTTTTATTGGATGAACCGACGCTTGGGCTTTCACCCAAAGTTGTGAAAGAAATTTTCCAGACGATAAAAGATATCAATCAAAATCAGAAGACAGCCATTCTGGTTGTAGAGCACAATCTTCATTCTTTATTGCCATTTACCGACCGGGCTTATGTACTTGCTCATGGCAAGATAGTTGCTTCTGACACTGGTCCGAATATTGCGAAGAGTGATATACTGGAACGTGTTTTTATGGGGAAAATATAAAAACAATGAAAACATAACTTTTCGCGGGGTTTCAAGCGCGACTGGCGCGAGAATTTCAGGATTTTTTAGTCGCGTCAAAAGGACTTACGCGACATGATTTTGCAAAATCAAAAAATCCGTACCGGAGAAAAGCTTTATTTCTAATTTTTTTTTAAAACAAAAAGCCCTGAATGGGGCTTTTTGTTTTTGCTTATTTTTGTCTCGCGAGATAAAATTTACGCAACTGTGTCCTTCAAACCTTTCGCAGGTCGGAATTTAGGAACTCTCTTTGCAGCCACCTTGACTTGTTCTCCAGTCTTTGGATTGCGAGCCATTCTGGCAGCTCTTTGCTTGACGGAAAAGATACCGAAGCCGGCGATTGATACTTCACCACCTTTTTTCAAGGTAGCAACGATGGCGTCAAACAAACTGTCCACAACTTCTTCAGCCTGTACCTTTGTGCCACCAAGCTTTCCGTGTACTAAATCAGCTAATGCTTGTTTATTCATGTGTGTTTTTTAGTTATTTTTATAATTCTTCGACCTTGCCCCGCTACACGGTGGCCAATTTGCTTATAAATTACTACCTCTGTAGTCTCTATTCATTATATATCAAGGGTTTTTTAAGGCAAGTGGTGGCTTAATTAATTATATTTATCCCAAAGTAGTTCAAAAAGTTCTTTCTGCACAGTGATCATACTTTGATTTTCTACGACAAGAGCAACCATTGGCTCATGAAGTTGAAATGTTACAAATTGATTTGGAGTTATGACCATATCTACGTGTATATTTATGTTTTTAGGGAGTAATCTTACTTTTTCATTAAAATTACGCTCGAATTGTTTACGTTTTTGGGCCTCAGGCGAATCTATGAAAAGTAGCTTAGTTATTAAACCCAAATCCACACGTTTTTCTACGTGATATTTCATAAAATAACCATTATCAATATTTTGCCATTCGGTTTCGTTTGAGACAGCGTAATAAAAGTCTCCTGATTTTAAATTTTTTAATATATCACTATATAAGTTTTTAATAGCAGTCAGACCTTCATAATACTTTATGGATCCCTCTGTGCCTTTTAGATGATACTTACTATCAAGCAGAGGTAGTGTTTGAGATAACAGTATGGATTTTAAATCTAAAGTTCTTTTTAATTTTTCTGGGGGTTCTGGGGAGTATAGAGTTTTTAGTCCATGTATTTCCTTTTTCATAAGACCTTTTTTTTCTAGCGAACTTATAGTTTCATAAACTGTCGTCCGTTTTACCCCTGAATGTTTTGAAAGCCGTAAAATTGTTGTTGCACGAAGTGAAAGTGAAGCTAAATATACAGTAGCTTCGTTTACAGTTAGCCCAAACTCAACAAGCGAATTAATTGTTTTTTGTTCTTTTATCATTTTATGTCGGTATTTACGACAACATATATTATATACTATATAAGCTTTTTTAGCTAGTTTTTAATATATTGACGACATATATGACAGAAATGTGAATTTATTACATAATTTTAGTAAGGAGATTACCATGAAAACGTGTGTTTTTGCTCTCGTCTTTGTTCTTTCACAGGTTAGTTTTATCAACGGTCAAACTACGACCGTCGTCGATGCCAGAGTCGGCGTGAAGGATGGCGAGGCGACGTATCGGTATGTCGACGCGTTCCAGGTTCATGGTCGGTGGATCGTGCCTGACGTCGGCTACATCGATTTCGGGGAGACCAAACACTACCGTGAATGGTTCGTCGGCACGGGGTACAAGCCATTGGTGACCAAGCACGTCACTATTGCCAACGAAGTGTATTTCGTCCAGTCGGCGGGTATGGTGTCGGGTAATGCCAAGTATGTTCAACTGTGGACTGGAATCTTCTACCAGTTCACGCCTAAGCTTGGCGGTGAGACGGTTTTCTTTCCATATGTGTCACTCGATGACGCCGGTCGCAAACAGTGGGTGGTTGAGCGCGCCAAGTTGGAATACAAAGTTGTGTTGAGTCTCAAGCTGGGTGGGGGCTATGGAGCTTACCAGTTTGGTGATAAGGAGTGGCAACACAAGCCATTTATCACAACTACTCTGACTCCAGCAAAAGGCAAGTTCGGGAGCTTTGAAATTTGGCTCCAGAAACTTCCAAAAGGAAATCAAATCCAGCTTCGCTATGAGCTGGTGAAAAATAAGTAGCAATATCAAATCAAACCGTCTTTCAAACGAGAACCGTTGGAGGACGGTTCTTTGTTTTTACCTTGCATATTCTATAATTCTCGTTTCTCTTATCATAGTTACCTTAATTTCTCCGGGATATTTAAGTTCTTGCTCTATTTTTAGGGCTATGTCGCGGGCCATCAGCTTTGCTTCGGCGTCGGATATTTTTTCCGGAGTGACGAAAATACGGATTTCGCGGCCAGCCTGGAGAGCATAGGATTTTTCAACTGCCGGGAAAGCGTTGACCAGAGCTTCCAGTTCTTGGAGTCTTTTTAGGTAATTTTCTACCGAATCCCGGCGTGCGCCAGGGCGGCCACCGGAAATGGAGTCGGCAGTCTGCACAATGATGGCTTCAATAGTTTCATAAGGATAATCTTCATGGTGGCTTTTCATCGCTGTAATGATGCGTTCATCTGCTCCGAATTTTTGTAGTATTCTGATACCTATTTCAATATGCGTTCCCTGTACTTCGTGGTCTAAGGCTTTCCCGATATCATGCACTAAAGCTCCGGCTTTGGCTATGGCCACATCAGCGCCAAGCTCTTCTGCCAGCATGCCGGCAATGTGCGCCATTTCAATTGAATGTTGGAGAACATTTTGTCCGTAACTGGTGCGGAAATATAACCGCCCGACAATTGCGATAATGCGCGGGTCAAAGTTGAATATACCGCATTCATAGACCGCCTGTTCGCCCTTTTCTTTTATTATCTTATTTATTTCCTCTTTGGCTTTTTCCACCAGTTCTTCTATTTTAGCCGGCTGTATTCGCCCGTCTAAAATTAAATTCTCCAATGCGAGCCGAGCGACTTGTCTCCTAATCGGATCAAATGAAGAGATAACGATAGAGCCCGGAGTGTCGTCCACAATGAGCTCAACCCCGGATGCGCGTTCAAAGGCCCTGATATTTCTGCCTTCTTTTCCTATAATCTTACCCTTGATTTCATTGTTCGGAATGGATACTACCGTTGTCATCAGTTCCGAAGCCGTGCTTGAGGCCAGACGCTGGATAGAGGTGGCCAAGATGTCTTTTGCTCTGCGGTCTAATTTTTCTTCATTGCCGTTTTCCAGTTTTTGGATTCTGATTAAGATATCTTCCTCATATTTCTTTTCTATATCTCGCAGAAGTTCTTCTTTGGCTTCTCCCTCTGTCAATTTTGCCACCCGCTCCAGTTCAGTTCTTTTTTCTTCCTCTATTTTTGATACTTTTTCCTGGATCTTTTTTACTTCTTCCACTCTGAGTTTTATATTCTCAATTTCCTTGTCTATTTCAACCTGCCGGGCGTCCAGAAACTCATCTTTTTTGATAAGCCTCATGTCTTTTTCTCTCCATTCGTGTTCTTTCTTTTTCTCTTCTTCCTTCAATTCCGCAAGTTTATTTTCTGACGTTTTTTTTGCTTCGTCAGTGATTCTCTGCGCTTCTTCTTTAGCTGCGACCATCATCTGCTTGATATCTATCTCAATAGACCTGCGTTTACCGAGAGCAATTATCAAGCGCAAATAATATCCGATGCCCACGCCCAAAAGGAGTACTCCGACTCCGATTAAGATTATTATTGTTATACTCATAAGCTTTATGCGAGCTTATAAGAATATGCCACTATATTTGCGCCTTGATTCCGTTCAAAGAAAAGACTTTAGTAAAGATTATACTTGCCCCGCTTAAGCGTGGGAGATTTTGCTTTAAACATTTCATAATATATGGAATATTCCCCTAAACCCGATTAAGATAAATTTTTAAATTCAACTTGTTTAGTATAACAAATAAATAAAAAAATGTCTACTATTTATTAGATTTTGGTACTGGCACTTTGGATTTAGTGACTATTTCGTCAATGATTCCGTATTTCTGCGCCTCTTGCGCATCCATGAAGAAATCTCTTTCCACATCTTTTTCTATCTGGGCTAAAGATTTGCCGGTATGTTTTGCTAAGATTTTATTTAAATTATCTCTGGTCTTTAAAATGTGTTTGGCTGTGATGGCGATGTCGCTTGCCTGGCCCTCTACTCCTCCCAAAGGCTGATGAATCATCACCTCGGCATTCGGCAGGATAAATCTTTTACCTTTTTTGCCTGCGGATAAAATAATTGCTCCACCAGAAGCGGCTAGCCCCACGCAAAAAGTGGAAATATCCGGTCGGACATGATTCATCGTGTCAACGATGGCCATGGTGGAGGTGACCGAACCTCCCGGGGAGTTTATATAAAGATAAATGTCTTTTTTTGCATCCTCGGATTCTAGGAAAAGGAGCTGGGCGATGACGATGTTCGCGGTATGGTCGTCAATCAGTCCACCCAGGAAAATAATGCGTTCCCGTAGAAGCCGTGAATAAATATCATAAGCCCTCTCTCCAAATTGACTTTTTTCTATAACTGTTGGTATTAACATTTACACATCATAGCAGAATTGCGAACTTTTTCAAGTTGTGCTAACATCTTAAGCAATGTATCAGGGAACAAACAACTTACACAGCCGCTTATTTTGCACTCATAATATTACTGTTTCTTTTATTCCAACCCCTGTCGGGGTTATTTTTTTGCCCAAAATTTATGCCTAAAAAATTATTTGCCATTGAAGGCACTATCGCCAATACCGGAGAGCGCAAGCGTATTGAGATAGATACTGCAAGCGGCTTGATTTCCAAAATAACGGATGTGACCGGCGTAACAGACATTCTTCTGAAAGAAGAATTAATTTTTCCCGGTTTTATAGATTTACATGTGCACGCTCGGGAATGCGTGGATCATAGCCAAGATTACAAGGAAGATTTTAAGACGGCTGGAGAGGCGGCGATAAATGGCGGAGTAGTGGCATTTATGGAGATGCCTAATAATCCAACTCCACCAATAGATGATGCAAGCTATGAGGCAAAAAATAATTTAACCAAAGAATCCGCTGTTCCCATCGTGCTTTATGCCGGTATTGGACCGAAGACAGAGCCACTTACTAAATCTGTACCTTATAAAGTTTTTATGGGTCCTTCTGTGGGGGATTTATTTTTTCGTTCGCTTCCGGAGTTAGAAAAGATCTTGGCGCAATACTCTGGATGCTGTGTAAGTTTCCACTGTGAGGACCCAAAAATTTTAGATGAATATAAAAACGAATCTACTCACGAGAAGCGTCGACCAAAAGAAGCAGAAATTTCAGCAGTAGATTTTGCTTTACTTATGATTGAAAAATACAATTTACAGGGGAAAATTTGTCACTGTTCTACAAAAGAGGGAATAGAAAAAATTAAAAATGCCAAAATACGAAAAATAAATGTTGTTGCGGAAGTTTCTCCGCATCATTTATATTTTGATTTCAGTATGTTAACAGATGCAAATCGAGAATGGATGCAAATGAATCCACCACTGCGAAATACAGAAGATAGAATCTACCTTATAGAGTCCCTGCGAGATGGCACAATAGACTTCTTAGCTACAGACCATGCTCCACACACTAAAGAAGAAAAATTAAAAGGTACTTCAGGTACGCCACAGCTTGATACTTATGGTCCGTTCGTCACTTGGCTTATGAAAGAGTACAATTTTACCGCGCAAGAAATCGTGCGAGTTTGTAGCAATAATCCTGGAAATTTTATCAGCCAATTTACGCAAAGTAGATATGGAAAGATAGAAAAAGGATATATAGGATCTTTTACCATTCTTGATTTAAATAAACCAATAAGAATTAGAGAAAATATACTTAAAACAAAGTGTGGCTGGTCTACATATGAAGGTATAATTTTTCCGGGGAGCGTGGCTATGACAATAATTAAGGGAAAAGTTGTAAAACAAAATGAAAAATAAAAATGCCAAATTAATATTGAAAGACGGAACTTTTTTTGAAGGAAAGTCTTTTGGCGCGGAGAAATCTATCGCTGGAGAAGTGGTATTTGCGACTGGCATGGTGGGTTATCCTGAAGCCATTACCGACCCGTCTTTTTGCGGGCAGATTTTAGTAATGACTTATCCACTTGCGGGGAATTATGGCGTACCGAAAAAAGAATTTTGGGAATCAGGGAAGATTCAAATTTCAGGATTAATAGTTTGCAATTATATAGATACTCCTTCGCATCATGCCAGTCAAAAGACTTTGGGTGCCTGGTTGAAAGAAGAAGGTGTTCCGGCCTTGGAAATAAAAGACACCAGACTGCTTACAAAAAAGTTACGCATGGAGGGTGTGATGCTCGGAAAGATTATTGCAGATAAATCTTCTCACGGGAGCGGAAAGAATATAAAATTTCAAGATCCTAATTTGCGTAATTTAGTAGCTGAAGTGAGCACAAAAAAAATTCTCTCTTTTGGCAAAGGCAAGCATGCCGTTGTGCTGATTGATTGCGGACTAAAACAAAATATTGTGCGCAGACTGGTGGCGCGAGGTCTAAAAGTCATGGTGGTGCCTTGGGATACGGATGTACTTAAATTAAATTTTCTTTTTTCCGCCGTAATTATCTCCAACGGTCCGGGAGATCCAAAAATGGTAAAAGTTGCGATTAATAATGTTAAAAAAATTATCAAGAAAGGCATTCCAATATTAGGTATTTGTCTGGGCAATCAAATTCTGACTCTTGCTTTAGGCGGGGATACTTATAAATTAAAATTCGGCCACCGTAGTCAGAATCAGCCAGTGGTGGAGGTGGGGACAAATAGATGTTATCTGACAACACAGAATCACGGTTTTGCGGTGGGTGTAATCCCTAAAGGTTTTAATGAATGGTTTTCCAATGCCAATGACAAGACCAATGAAGGTATCATCCATAAAACAAAACCGTTTATGTCCGTGCAATTTCATCCTGAGAGCTCTCCGGGGCCGATAGATACGGACTGGGTTTTTGATTTTTTCTTAAGAAAAGCCGGCATAAATACAAAAAAATATGAAAAAAAATGACAAAAAAAACGTAACAAAAAATAAATTCAGCAAAATATTGGTGCTGGGCAGTGGCGCGCTGAAGATCGGTGAAGCGGGGGAATTTGATTATTCCGGTAGTCAGGCGATAAAAGCGCTTAAAGAAGAAAACATAAAAGTGATTTTAATCAATCCAAACATTGCCACTTTTCAAACTTCCAGCAATCTTGCCGATGAGATTTATTTTTTACCGGTTAATGAGTATTTTGTGGAAAAAGTCATTGAAAAAGAGAGGCCGGATGGCATTATGCTTTCTTTTGGCGGACAAACAGCGCTTAATTGCGGTTTGGCATTGTCCGAAGCGGGTATTTTAAAAAAGTATCAAGTTGAAGTTTTAGGCAGTCCCGTTTCATCCATTGAACTTACCGAAGACAGGGAGAAATTTAAAGTTCATTTAAAGAGTATTAATATACCGGTGCCTACCTCAGGCAGTGCGGTAAGTTTAACTGAGGCGAAAAAAGTTGTGGAAAATATAGGTTTTCCGCTTATGGTACGCGCGGCTTTTGCTCTGGGTGGGCAAAAATCAGGGGTGGTTTATAATATGAAAGAACTTGAAGATACGGTCAAAGGCGCGCTCGCTATATCTCCGCAGGTTTTGATTGAGAAATATCTGCATCATTTTAAAGAAATTGAATATGAGGTGGTGCGTGATCAATATGGGAATTGCGTGACGGTCTGTAATATGGAGAATTTTGATCCGTTGGGTATTCATACCGGAGATTCTATTGTTGTGGCTCCAAGCCAGACTTTAAATAATGAGGAATATCATGGGCTTCGGGAAGCGAGTATAAAAATAGTACAAAGCCTGGGCATAGTGGGTGAGTGCAATGTGCAATATGCTTTAAATCCGTCACCCTCTTCCGTGGGGGCGGGGCTGGATTATTTTGTCATTGAAGTGAATGCCAGGCTTTCCCGTTCAAGCGCGCTCGCTTCCAAGGCGACCGGTTATCCGCTCGCTTATGTGGCGGCCAAACTTGCGCTCGGACACAGCCTGGTCGGCATACAAAATAAAATTACAAAAGTGACACAAAGTTTTTTTGAGCCGGCGCTTGATTATGTAGTGGTAAAGATACCGAGATGGGATTTGGTTAAATTTAAAGGTGCTTTTGAGCAAATCGGCAGTGCCATGAAATCCGTGGGTGAAGTGATGGCGATCGG
>Ga0209541_10016121_pt1 | contig 11076 bp, 12 predicted proteins | sample RifCSPlowO2_01_FD_184027 | JGI IMG/M metagenome (GOLD analysis project Ga0209541, IMG submission 184027) | Groundwater microbial communities from Rifle, Colorado - Rifle CSP2_plank lowO2_0.1 (SPAdes) (version 2) | ecosystem: Environmental > Aquatic > Deep subsurface > Groundwater | place... | reverse complement strand
AACAAGACGCGATGGTTTCGCCGATTCGAGCATTGCAAAAACCATCCTTGATGCACGGTCCGGACTCGATTTTGCAATCCATCGGACAATTCGAAGCGTTTTCTTTCGGATCACATTTACCGTTGTTGTTACACATGGGCACGGGGCAGTCCTTTCGACAGGAATTGTAATTCTCCCCGATTTCTGCCTCGCATTCTCCGTTCTCGTTGCAGGCAAAACAATCCAGCAGGCAAGTGAAATAGTTCTCGCCGGTTTCGCATACCGTGTTCCCGCAGATCGGTTCGTCGGGATCAATAAAAGGCTCGCCGGAAAAAAACCAACCGGATCCCGCATAGATCAGTAAACCTAAAATCAAAATCCCGATCAGAATCGCTACGCCCGTCGAGAAACCAAGATTTCTGAGCATACCCAGATTAAGAAATCGGAATTAAAAAGGCTTTCTTCGACAGAAAGACATTCATGCCACGCGCACGAGTTTGCCGGTTTTTTTGGCCTGGTGAAAACCCCACATGGTTACCGCATACCCGATTCCAAACCAAACCACCGACAACACCAACAACGCGACCCAATCCACGGAACCCATTCCCACCGTGGACTTCAAGAGATTAAACGCATGCGTGCTTGGAAGCAACAACGCAACCGCTTGCACGGGACCCGGCAGCACCGACACGGGATAATACGCGCCTGAAATCAACACGAACACGTCCGCCATCGAAAACGAAAGCGGAAACGCCTCCGACTGAAACAAAAACAACAATCCCAACGTGATCATACCCAGCGACAAACCGAAAACAAACAAAGCCAACGCCGCGATCAGGAAAATTCCAATATCCGGAACCACGAACCCGTACAAAAAAAACGTGAGGACATAATACATCAAAAACACGATCACGAATTTGAGAAACCCCGAAACCGCGGCGCCTGCCACCATTTCAATCGGACGAATCGGCGTAATGAACAAATGCGTCAACGAATTCGACCAGAATTCTTCCTGATAATTATTCGCGACTTCGAATTGGGCATGATACACGGCCCGCCAACCCATGACCCCCAAAACGACCAAGGTAACGAGACGCGGATCGTTTCCCACAAACGAAACGAACAACGTCAAGGAAAACAACAAAATCAACGGCCACACCGTCACGTCAAACCAACGAAACGGATTCTTGAACAACAGTTTTCCGCCTTTGTACAACTGGCTGTACGCCCGCAACAAACCGCTATTCATCTTCTTCCTCTTCAAGATTTTTTTTCGTGAGTTTCAAAAACGTGTCTTCCAAAGACGCATGCGGTTTTCCGGCCATTTTTTTCAATTCCGAAACCGAACCCAGTGCCACGATTTTTCCGTCCGAAATCAATGCGATGCGATCGCATAACTGCTCGGCTTCCGCCATGTAATGTGTCGTCAGCAACACGGTAATGCCCTGGGATTTAAGCGAACTGACCAATTCGCGAATTCGAATCGCGGTTTCAACATCCAAACCCACCGTGGGCTCGTCCATCAGCAAGAGCTTGGGCTTGGACAACAAGGCTTTCGCGATGTAAAACCGCTGGCGATAACCGCTCGAAAGCGTGTACGCCATTTGTTTTCTTTTTTCGACAAGATTCGTGACCAACAACGCTTCTTCGATCGCTTTTTCCCGGTCCTTGATCGGATACAAAAAACTGTAATAACGCAACAAGTCTTCGACCGTCAACCCATGCAGCAAACCCGCAAACCCCGTCACCAAATTCATTTGCGGAATCACTTCGCTTCGCTGGGTTTGCACGTTTTTTCCAAACACCTCAACCGAGCCCGAATCCAATTCCAGCAAACCGCATAACGCCGAAATCAACGTGGTTTTTCCCGCGCCGTTTGGACCCAGCAAACCGAAAATTTCTCCCGATCGAATATCCAAGGAAACGTTTTCTAACGCGCGAATGACCCGGCCATGGTCCGAAAAAGACTTGTTTGCGTTTGAAACCAAAACCGCGTTCATGAAAACAAAAAAGCCTCGAACAATTTAAAATAAGAACAAAAAAAAGGGATTTTATTTGATGTGCTTTTGTCCCCACGTATCCAACGCGGCCTGTAACTGCGGATGAAACCGCGCGTAATCCGAAAGCGAAACTTTTTCCATTGCCGCCGAAACCGCTTGTCTTGCCGCCAACGCGCCGTCATGACTGCCGTTCGGATGACCATGGATTCCGCCGCCAATCTGAATGCAAATCTCAGACCCCAACAGGTTCATGACTTCCGGAACGTTTCCGGGGTGCAGTCCGCCGCTTGAAACCGGGATCACGTCTTTCATTTTTCCCCAGTCCTGACCCAGCAACCGCAAAGACGAATTGGCTTTCACGATTTGTTTTTGCATGGCGTTTGAAATCGCGAGCACTTCGGGTTTTGTTCCCGCCAGTTTTCCGATTCCCGTTCCCACATGAATGTTATCGGCACCGATCAAACGAGCGCTTTTGGCAATCACGTACATGGAAACCCCGTGCCGCGGATTCCGCGTAAACGCCGAATGAAACGCGCGATGACAATACAACGCAAGCCCCAAATCATCGCATTCTTTCCGCAATCCTTGAACCGCGCTCCAGCCCGCCGTTAACAAATCCACCATCACATACGGATTGCCATACTCGGCCACCACGTGGGCGCGCTGGTACAATTCTTTTCCCGGCGCCGTCACGTTCAGCAAACACGCCTTGGCTTCGCCGGTCATTTTTTCGGCTTTTTCGGCTTCTTTCATACACCATTTCACGCGATCCGAAAACCGGTTAAACGGCTGGCTTGTGAGGTTTTCGTCGTCCTTTAACAAATCCACGCCGCCGCTCCACACGTCAAACCCGATTTTGGCGTGTTCTTTGGATGTCATTCCGATTTTTGGTTTTGGAACGCACGCAAGCAACGGCCGCTTTTTAATTTTCATTCGTTTTCGAACGCCTTTCATTCCAAACTGCGGACCCGGAAAACTATTCAAGATTTTTGCCGGCCATTTCACGTCTTCCACACGAATGTTTTCAACCGCTTTCATGCCCATAATGTTTCCGGCAATGGCCGAATAAATCTGGGAGATGTTTCCCGCTTCGAAATTATCCAACGGATACGCGACTTGAATAAAATTGCCTTGGATATCAAACACGGTGGCCGCGATTTTCTGCACTTGCTTTAAACCAAGCCCTTTTACTTCGGTCCAGGTTCCCACGCTGGATTCTGCCGCAACCGCGCCTGCCGCACGTTTGATAGATTCGCCTTTCATCGGTTCGATGTAAAACAAACAAACCAATTCGTCTTTGCCGGGTTTGTGGGACAAATTCACGAAATTTTCATAGACTTCTTTGAACGCCATGCAAAAATAACACCCGCCAAAAATAAAAACGCTTCGGAAAACAAAACGCAGACCAAAAATCGCGCAGTATCCGAAAAAAATCACGCGATAGAAACGAACGGAACGCTTTGGCGTCGAACCGCGATAAACGCCTCGACGTTACGCAAAAACTTCACGCCAAAATACAGCACCAGCCACACTCCGAAAATATTATGGATATTCATCAGCGAAGAAATGCCAAACGCGAGAAAAACTGACGGAACAAACCACATTCCGTGACGCATAGCCCGCTCAGTCACGCGAGTGGATGTTCGGACGGAAGAAACCAATTGTAAAAATGCGAGCCCAATTGCCAGCCAATCCCTTAAAATCGCCCAAAAAAAAGGAATGTAAATCAGCGAAATCAGCAAAGCCACTACAGTGCTTAATGCGGGAGATTTTATCGACTGCAAAAAACCGCCGACAAATCCCAGGGCATGCACGAATAAAAACTCGTTTAGTAAAATCAAAAACATCAGCAATTCCAGGGAACTCGGAAGAAGATTATTCGCAAAAACCGAAATCACTCCAAGCAACACCAAAAACAAACTGTACGCATGCCCCCACAACAAAAGCGGAACCGGCGTCTTTTGAATATCCGGATACTCGGCAACAGGAATCTTTGACAACCACAAACCCGCCAGGACAAAAGGCAACAGAAAAAGCCACATGAAAACCGGAAACCCCTCACCCCCATAAAAGCCCGAGGACTCCAAACCAATATTGCTTTGCCCCAAGACCGTCGCAAAGACTGAACAAAAACAAACAAAAAACACGATTTCCCGAAAACGCACAAGCATCCAACACATGATTCTTTTTATGCATAAAAACGTTTGGATTTCAAAAAACCCCAAAACGGGTAATTTGGGTATTTTTAAAAGCCTTTAGGGGGCAAATAGTTCATGAAACCTTTTTCTTTTACTTTGGGGGAATTGATTTGAAACTGCTTTTAGTCCGAAATGCCGAAACCTTGTGGAACAAGGAAAAACGCCTGCACGGGTACCAAGACAGCCCGATGACGGAAACCGGCCAACAACAAATGAAAACGCTTGCAAGCATCCTGGAAAACGAATCCATCGACGTGGTGTATTCAAGCGATCTCGGACGCGCGATTGACACCGCCAAACAAATCGTTTCCCATCACCAGGAGCTTGAAATCCAAAAACGCAGGGAACTACGCGAACGAAGCCACGGAATCGCCGAAGGAAAAACCCAACACGACGTATTCGAAGAATACCCCAAGCTCCAGCAAGAACGCCTCAAAAACAAATACACGTACAAGAACCCCAAAGGCGAAAGCTATATCGACGCCGAACAACGCTTGCGACCCTTTATCGAAGAACTCAAACAAAAACACTTTTCTCACACCGTGCTGCTCGTTAGCCACGCCGGAATCAACCGCATCATCATCGGCGTACTATCCGGTTTAACCCCGGATGAAACCATGGCCATCGACCAGCCGCACGACGTTGTATACGTCATCGACAACGCGGATACCGCGCCGGAAATTTCACGAATGAACCAAACCGGGATCGAAAAAGGAATTCTTCGACGCGAACACCTCAAGAAACCGTCTTTTGAAGAAGAAGAATCCGAAAACGTGGAACTCGAAGACGACTGGGTCTAAACCCTAAAACAACGGGCCCATTCCCGCGTTCACCCATTCTTCGAAAAAAAGCTCGACCACCAAAAAAATAACGTACAACAACACCAGTCCCGCGCCTTCTTTTTTTCCGATTTGCGTCCGACTGGAAAACAACAACGCCACGAGCAAGAGCATCAGCACCATCCACGTGCCGGTCACGATTCCAAGCACCGGTTGCACCAGACGAATCGGAGAAACAATCGCGATCAAACCGATCGTCAACAAACAATCCGCGACCACGTTGCCGAACACGTCCCCAAAACCAAGTTCTGCGTGCTCGGAACGCGCCGATTCCAACGCAAGCGAAAGTTCCGGAAGACACGTGCCGATCGCGACGATTGTTCCGACGAAAAAAACCGGCAACGCCAAGGCCACGCTCAAACCGTTCGCGGTTTCCGAAATCACCCCGCCCATCAACAGAATAATCAACAACAAAAAAAGAACCGCCAACACGTCGCTCCAAACCTCGGAACTGATCTTTTTTTCGCCATGAAGTTTCGAACCCGTTGAATGCAACACGAACCACACGTACAACAAAAACGCGCCCACCAAAATCACGCCGTCAAAACGCGAAATCTCACCGTCAAGCAACAGCAACACGGGCAACAGAACCGCCAAAAACATCATGCGAATCAAACCCGCGGTTTCCTTGTGCAACCGCAAACTCGCCGAAGACAACGCCACCAAACCCAGCACCAAACTCAAATCCGCGACGTTTGAACCAAAAACGATTCCAAGGCCCAATTGAGAACTCTGACTCAAAGCGGACTCCAACCCGATCACAAGCTCGGGAATAATGGACACGCCGCCGACCACCAAAAAACTGATGGAAAACTCGGACAAACCGAAATGCCGCGACAAATTCACAAGCCGGCGAATCATGCGCCGCGCGGTTTCGGACAACACCAAAAACGCGAGAAAAATCACGCCAAGTTCAACAAAAACCATGGTTTCACCGAAAAAAAAATCAATTTTGTTTTGAAAGACCCAAAAAACGCTGTTCAAGCCCAAACGAAGGCTTTTCGCCGGCAAGCACCCGGCGGATTTCCTGCAAACAATAATTGCTCGCCATAACTTGCGGCAAAATCACGCGATCCGCGCCCGCGTCATACAACTCGATCGCTTCCGACAATTTGTGGGCGCGCGCAAAAATCGTCAAACCCGAATTTCTTTTTCTTGCGAACATCACCATGTTCAACGCGGTGCGATGATCCGGAATCGTGACCACCAAAATCGCGGCTTTTTCGAACCCCACTTTGTCCAGCACAGTGACGTTGTTGCGGGAAGAATAAATCGACGGGATTTTCCGGCGAATCATTTTTTGCACGATGTCAGGATCCTGTTCGATCACCAGTACTTTTTGGGTTTGAGCCACGGCGTCCACGATTTGCTCCCCAAAAACGCCCGCGCCCGCGACGATCACGTGATCAAACAACAATTCGTCGTGCGGCACCTGCTGATACTCTTTGACGTTCCGCTCGAAAAAACCCATATGCGGTTTTAAGCCCTTGAAGTGCTTGACCAAGGCATCGTGCAATCGACGGTTTAAACGAATCATGTACGGCGTCGCGATCATGGAAAGCAAAATCACCCACACCGCGGCATCAAACGTGGCCTGAGACAACTGCCCCAATTCCAAGCCTTGGCTTGCGATGATAAACGAAAACTCGGACGCCTGAAACAACGTCAAACCAATCGTCAAACCCGTCTGCAAACCGAATCCCTGAAAAAGCGAAATTCCGATAAAAATCAAGGGATTCAACAAAAACACAACCAAGAGCAACACGAAAAAAAGCGGGGTGAAGACGAGCGCTTTCATTTGCAGTCCCAAAGCGACGAAAAAAACCGTTCCGAATAAATCCCGGATATAATGCACGCTGTTTTGCGCTTCCAGGTTAAACGGAATCCTTCCCAATGCCAATCCACCGATAAACGCGCCGACCGCGAGCGGAAACGAAAGATGATTCGACAAAAAAATGAATACGAAACAACTCGAAATCGTGGTCAGAAAAAAAATCTCCTGACTCTTGGCGGCTTCGGTCGTTACCCGCGGAAACACCCATTTGGCGAGCACAAAACCTGTGGCCACAAGCAAAGCAAAACCGGACAACAATTGGAAAAAAACCGCCGGAGAAAAAATCGTCGAAGGATTCGCAAGCAACGGCAGCAAAATCACCGCAAGCAAGTCCTGGACCAACGCGTAACCAATAATCATTTTTCCTTCCAACGAATTCAATTGCTTTGAATCCGTCAAAATCTTGATCGCGATCACGGAACTCGAAAACGCGACAATCAAACCCAAATACACGGATTCCAAAAAAGTCAATCCAAGCAACGGCAAACCGATTCCGACAATCCCAGCCGTAATCAACACTTGCGCGACCCCGCCTAAAATAATCGGTTTTTTGAACCGCGTCAGTTTTGAAAAATCGATTTCCATTCCAATGGCAAACAACAAAAACGCGATCCCTAACTCCGACAAAACCGAAATAACCGAATAATCACTGATCAGTTTCAAAGCCAGCGGACCAATAGCCAGACCCGCCAAAATGTATCCAGCCAGCAAAGGCTGTTTAAGCTCGCGGGCGATAAAACCGAACAAGGTGCCGGCAACCAACACGAGTCCCAAATCGTATAACAAGGTCAATTCCTGGACCATGATAAAGAAACAAAACCGGAATTATTAAAGATTTGGATTACGACCCGGTTTTTTTCCACGTGGTTCCCTGGGACGTGTCCATTAATTCGATTCCCGCGTTTAACAATTGTTTTCGGATATCGTCGGCTTCCGACCATTTTTTTTGCTTTCGCATTTCCTCGCGTTTGCGAATCAAATCCAAAAGCTTCGGATCCAAGGCGTCCGCTTGTTTTTTTTCGAAGGAAAACACACCTAATACGTTGTCGATGCGATGAAAACCGTCAAGAATCAGTTTGGCATCGCTTTCGCTTAACCCGTTTTCTTCCAAAAGCAAATTCGTTTTCCGCACCAGTTCGTTCAATCCGACCAATGCTTTCGGCACGTTCAAATCGTCATCCAAACCCATTTCGAATCTTTCAAGGGCATCCGAAATCATCTTCGGCACGTTCGGGTTTGATTTTTTGGAACCCGTAACCGAAAGAAGCCGCCGGATGGATTCGTTGATTTTTCCCAGTCGATCCTGGGTTTTTCTGACTTCTTCGAACGAAAAATTCGCGGTTTTCCGGTAATGATTCGAAATCAACACGAACCGAATTGCCATCGGATCAAACGATTTGAGATCTTCGAGCGTGAAAAAATTTCCCTTGCTTTTGGACATTTTTTCGCCGTTCACGAGCAAATGCTTGGCGTGCAACCAATACTTGACAAACGGCCGGCCGGTCGCCGCTTCCGATTGCGCGATTTCGTTTTCATGATGCGGAAACATGTTGTCGATTCCACCGGTATGAATGTCAAACGACTCGCCCAGGAACTTCATCGACATCGCGGAGCACTCGATATGCCAACCGGGACGCCCTTTTCCAAGCGGCGTTTCCCAAAAAACGTTTCCGTCGGATTCGTCATACGCTTTCCACAACGCGAAATCATGGGCTTCCTGTTTTTCATACTCGTCTTGCTTGACACGCGCGCCTTCCTTCAATTTTTTGATCTTGAATTTCGAGAGTTTACCATACCCCGGAAACTCGGAAATCTTGAAATAAATGCTTTTGTCCGCGGCCCGATAGGCGAGACCTTCGTCGAGCAGTTTTTGCACGAGGCTGACCATTTCGGGAACATGCTCTGTTGCGGAAGGATAAAAATTCGCCGGCACCACATTCAAGGTTTTTAAATTATGAAAAAAAACCGCTTTGTAACGCGCGGTAAAATCGTTTAACGGAATTCCTTCGACGCGACTGCCCCGAATCGTCTTGTCATCCACATCCGTCAAGTTCATGACATGCGTGACTTTAAACCCCTTCAAACGCAAATACCGGACCAGGATATCTTCCCATACGAACGTGCGAAAATTCCCGATGTGCGGCGCATTGTACACCGTCGGACCGCACGTATAAATCCCGACTTTTTTGTTTTCAATCGGAGAAAACGTTTCCAGTTTTCGGGTAAGCGTATTGAAAAACGTAAGCATACCCAAAACCCAACACCGACAAAATAAAAAAGGGAAGCGGCAAAGCCGCCGTCAAAACACTCAGATTCCTTCGGGAATAATCGGCGGCCGCTCGTCGGTTAACAAGGAATAATAGGCGTAAAACCGCAGGTTATAGACCATCGCCAAGGTCATCAGTCGCGAAAAAAGCGAAAACCGTTTTCCAAGCACCAACACGGAAAAAAACGTGACAATCCACGAAATTCCGGCAAGCACTTGCAATACCCAGGTTACAATGAGCAACGGAATCCAATACACCAATCGCACCAACAATTCCAGGCGCGACGCTTTTTCGATTGACTCGACTTTTAACGAAACCGAATGCAAAACAGATTCCCCCTGATGCGCAAAGAAGGCATAAAAAGGCATAAAAAAAGAATAAACGGATTATTTATCCTTGGTTCCCCACCAAAACCGTTTGTCGTGCTTTTTTTCCGCGACTTCTTTTTCAATATCTTCTTTGGTTTGCCGTTCGCGCACCCCGTAAATATGGCTCATGCGTTCGGCGTCTTTGACGCTTTGGCAATCTTCACACAACCCGCTTTTCAAATTGCGTTTTTCACCGCATTTTTTACAAAAATCATAGACCATGAACAAACACCTATACATTCTGGTCCAAGGCGAAATAAAAAGATATGGGTGAAAAAAAGCTTCAGCGCAGTTTTGGCACGTCTTTGGGCTTTGAAGGCGAATTGGAAGAAGACGATTTTGGCGCCAAAACCTCAAGCAAACCGTTCTTAAACGAAATTTTCGCTTTTTGAGCATTCACGGGGTGCGGCAAAGGCACCTGGCGAAAAAACTGCTGGCTTGAAAACTCCGAATACACGACTTCATGGTCCGATTTCGTTTTTGCGGTTCTAACGTTTCCCCGAATCGAAACCGACTGATCCGAAAGCGACACCTTCAAATCCTTCTTGTCGATTCCAGGCAATTCCGCATGAATACGAATCGCCAACGGTTCCTCCGAAATCGAAATCGCCGGAACCCGAAAATCCATTTTTTTCAAATCCGTCGGCAAAGGCAGCGAAAACACGTCGCTTCCCGAAAGCCAGTTCCACGGCTTTTTTTTTCCGAACGGGTCCAGTTCAATCAAATCGCGCAAAACTTTTTCACCAACTCAGAAAGACACAATGACCGCGGAAAGATTCAGCCAAATCAACAACGCGGCCGCCCACACGACCAGCTTGGTCAACAAACGGCTTTTTGGAAGCATGTCGGACACCAAAAAAAACAAAATCAACAATGCAAGACCCGCAAGCAAAATTCCAAACGCAAACAAACCAAGCCCCCACGCCGGTGAAAAAGACGAGTTCGCCAACGCAACGGCCAATTGTTTTCCCGCTTCCTCAGCAGACACCACGCCAGTCGCCATGGTTTTAACGGCGTCCAATACTTGCGAACCCAAACTCAAAACAAACACGATTCCAATCAAGGTCACGATCAAAGCCAACACCCAGATCAACGAAGCCGCCGAAAGAATACCCGAAAAACGCCCCGCGACTTCTTTTCCGCGCACCAAATACGCCAGAATATAAATCACGATTCCAAGCACAATCCAGTTCGCCACGCCTTTAAAGAGGTTCACGACCACCAGCAAAAAATTGATTGGAAACCCAAGCAAAAGCATGACCAAAAACGCGATCAAGGTCGGCAACAACACCAAAAAAAATCCAAGTCCCACATCGGGTTTGTCCAAACCGGACTGAACCGCTTTTAAGGGATGCAAAACATTCAGTTCCATACAGATACCAAGTAGGCTCATCCCATATATAAAGATATTTCGAATCCGAAAAAACGGTTATCGCGTTGGTTTTCGACGATTCAACAACCCGTCCCATCGCAAGGATTCAAGTTCCATTACGAGCTGGAAAAATTTTCCTGGATTTGACGACGCCTCCAAAAACAACGGACGCATTTCATGCAACTCGTTGCGAGCCCCGTCTTTTGAAGCCGTTTCCAG
>Ga0209541_10016118_pt1 | contig 11078 bp, 10 predicted proteins | sample RifCSPlowO2_01_FD_184027 | JGI IMG/M metagenome (GOLD analysis project Ga0209541, IMG submission 184027) | Groundwater microbial communities from Rifle, Colorado - Rifle CSP2_plank lowO2_0.1 (SPAdes) (version 2) | ecosystem: Environmental > Aquatic > Deep subsurface > Groundwater | place... | reverse complement strand
AATTAAAAAAGCTGACCCATCTCGAGTCAGCTAAGAGATTACAAGAAGAAAGATTAAAGCTTTTTAAACAAATTTCGGCAAAGATATGATAAGATATTTGGGTGTCATTTAGGGATTGGAAAATACTTGCCCGGCAGGAGGGGTGACTAGGGGGTCTGATTTTGATGTTTTTCTATAAAAGGCAGGTGATCCAGGAGTATTCTAGCTCCCTTTTTGACGGAAATGAGCGTAAGAATAAATCCAATAATAATAATAAAACCATCATAGCTAAATCTGGCCAGATCTCCGTCATCTAAATTAATCCACATACCGAATTCGTCAAAAGCTAGACCAAGTCCAAAACCATGAAGAAGAGCTATAAGAAATTTTGCTCTTGGACCGCTAAAGACCAAAGCTAGGTATCCGGCTGCTGCCAGAATAAAAAATCCGTAAGTGAAATGATGAACATGTATACCGAACCAAGGAAGATAAATACTTGGAGCGAAATAACTGAAAGTTCTTGTACCTGCAAAAGTCAGGAGGAAGGCTGTGGCGATAGGGAAGACGATATAGAGGTAAAGACCAGGCTCATGTTGAACAACCCGCCATCGGATTGAGCTTTTCATCTTTGAGAATAAGTAAAAAAAATTCATTCGGAGCGGGTAGGGGGAATCGAACCCCCGTCATGTGATTGGCAACCACATGTAATACCATTATACGATACCCGCATTTGGATAATTGTAATCTTTTTTAAGCTATTTTTCAAGTTTTAGTGCATGGGACCGCAAGAAATCTTGGTAAAGCTCAAGCCACTTAAGCATCCTTTCTTTTAACGCTCTACTTTGAATAACAATAGTGCAGACACCATAAGAGAGGCGTTTGGTCGGATGGCGACCCTTAATGTATATAGACTTATTAAATTGTTCTTTAGATAAACCCGTAGCCTTACTCCAGAAGTTTTTTTGAACTGAATCAATGAGGTCCGGATAAAGTAAAAGCCAAGCTTTAATTTTATCCGGAGTCACCTTAAGAGCCTTAGTTAGAAACAGGTAAAAGATTCTAATCATTTCAGGCTCGCTGTTACTTAATCGGACAACACTATATTTAGATTGCTTCTCCCCCTCACCCCAATACAACATGATACCTGCTAGAAACAGGGGATTATCTTTAAGATCCTCAAACTCAACTATGGCCTCGCGTCTATATGTTTCGTGTATACCTGCCCAACGTTTTCTGTTTGCCGTTACAATACGCTTTAATTTTTCAGGAAAAGCTAACGATGCTTCTAGGCCCAGTTTATCGCGAATATCTTGAGACCATGGTTCATCTTTAAGCCAACCAGCGAGTGTGCTTAAGGGGATATTTAAATCTCGGCTTATTTGTTTATAGCTTTTATTCTGACGGCGCAATGCTATAGCTTGTTCCTTGTCTTTACGCATAATGTGGATAATAAAATAATAACTAAATACGCATCATAGCTTTACTGTAGCACAGGGGTTCAGTTTTTGTTAATAAAGATGTGGATAAGTAATAAAAAAGCTTCCCCTAGGGGAAGTCTTTTATTAGGTGGTGCCGGGCCCCAGAGTCGAACTGGGCACGCCTGCCTCTTCAGGGCAGCGCTCTACCGATGAGCTAGCCCGGCAATGTTGCTCTTATTCTTCTACATACTCTGGTGTAAGTCCTGAATCCAAAACCTTGTTCATTAAAACTTGGACGTCGACAGGTATATCTGTAAAATAAGCTATATTCCCACTAGCCTTAAAGATCATCTCACCTTTCCAAGTATCCTTTGCTTTGTTATGGGTAATTTTTACTAATACCTTATCTTTTTTAGCTAATTCAATCAAATTGTCTATAATCTCATAACTAGCTTCCAGATGTTGTTCTATCACTTCATCATCCCCGCTGATAAAGGGGTTGAATTTAGGATCATCCATGATAGATTCGGGTTTTGTGGATTTTTCTTTTGTCATAATATTTTTTTTGGTGGGCGGTATAGGCTAGGTCACAACTCTCGTTTCGACCGTCGTCGAAACTCGGTCGCGACCCCGCCTCACGGCGTCGGTCTTCTGACCGCCGCATCGTTCCGGCTTTCTCGTCCTAACGAAAGTAAATTTATTTACTTTCTTACAGCTGTGGGCGGTATAGGACTCGAACCTATAACATCTACAACGTCAATGTAGCGCTCTACCAATTGAGCTAACCGCCCATTCATTTTAATTTAGAAAGTTTATAATATTTTGGCAAAACTGTCTACTTAAAAACACCAGCTCTCTTTGTATTTCTACGGATCCGCACCTAACAACACAAACTCCTTTGTAATCTGGATATGTCTTTTTATTCTTTGTCCTCGGATCACTTATCGACGTAAAGCTAGTAATGGGAATTTCTAGCTGTTGAGACCAGTATTTCTTTAATTTTTTTGGACTCTGATCGGCTCTCAGATGAAGCTCGCATTTAAATTTAGACATGTCTAAATTATAAATTTTTTTTAAAGTTGATATAAAAAATTTTAGTATAAGAGGATCAGAATTACCCAAGGCAGTCATAGCTGATTTTTTAAAGCCTTCACCTAAGTATAATATTGCGAGAGCAAGGTTTATGATATTAATATCTACGTTAATCCTATTTAAAATAATATTCGCATTGTTTTCCGCCGTAACTAATCGAAGACGTTTTTGCTCATTATGCCAGAGAATTGCTTTAGAGCGAGCTTTCGTTAATGCGTCTCTACTCCTTTTCTCTAAGATGTCTTTTTGTTTTTGGGTAAGCTTTATATTTCTTAACCATGCACTAAGAGTAGATCTGGGTATACCAAAAACCTTCTCAATGTGACCAATTGAATAACCTTTTTGCCTTAATACCAAAGCTTTAGTTTTTAATCTGGACCATCTTGATACCATTATTCCAGTATAGCATCAGTAGTTCGAATAGTAAAGTCGAGTTCCATTCTGGTGCGGACGAGAGGAGTCGAACCTCCACGCCCTTGCGGGCACATCCACCTCAAGGATGCGTGTATAGCCATTTTCACCACGTCCGCATTATATTATCAATATAATTTTCTAGTCCTGGGATTGTTTTACTTTTCTTTTAATTTCACGAGATGTTTTGTCGCGAAGATAATATAGTTTCGCTCGGCGGACGCGAGGATTTTTGAGAACCTGAACTTTTTCTATTGACGGTAAGTGAATAGGGAATACCTTCTCTACGCCAATACCATTGGATACTTTGCGTACGGTAATTGTTCCGCCCGCTTCAATACCGTGTTTTTTAGCGATAACCGTACCTTCAAAAGCCTGGGTTCGGGTTTTATCCCCCTCTTTTATTTTTTGAAAAACCTTAACTGTCCAGCCAACTTGCAGGTCCTTTAATTTGCCTTCTGGCATATGTTTTGCTTGGAATATTTGTAGTTTATTCATTCAGGTAGTAGAAGTTCCGATTGCCCACTAGGCTTTCTTGGAAAATCTAATATTAATTTAATACTTAGTTTATGCAATTAAACCAGCATAGTGCAGTTACCGACAAAAAGCTATTCGGAACTTTCACTACCTGGCATAGGGCTTATTGTAGCTTATTTAATATATTTTGTAAATCTTCAGGCAGATCAGACTCCAGTGTTAGTGATTGGCCATCTGGGGTTACGAATTGGAGTTTGTATGCGTGCAAGAAAAGTCGTGTTAGGTCTTTCGGTTGTTGCCAGCCTTTTGGCGCATATATCGTATCTCCGGCAACAGGACAGCCGATAGATTTTAGATGCACTCTGATTTGGTGAGTCCGTCCAGTCTTGGGGGATACATCCATAAGTGTAAATTTATTTCCGCCAGAGGTTTTTGCGCCAGCCAGAGGCTGGTCAGCCTCCGGCTGAGACCCGCCTTTGGCTGGGAAATTCCTGATAGTTTTATATTCGGTGATTGATTCTTTGCCGTCTATAAGCTTTTTCCCGGTCATTTGAGTTGTTCTTTTCATTCCGATACGCCCTAAAGGCGCATCAATGATTCCGGAACTTTCTTTGGGTTGGCCGAATACTAAAGCGTAGTAATGTTTATGAATAGCGTGTTTTTGAAACTGTTTTTTCATGTATTCAAATGCAGTTTCATTTTTGGCGATGAGTAGTAGTCCTGAAGTCTCTTTGTCGAGTCGGTGGACGATACCGGCTCTTGAAACTTCAGCTCCCGAAGCGATAAAGGGCTCACCAATATCCTTGAGTTTGGGATAATTTTCTATAACCCAATCAACCACGCTCGATTGTGTATCCGTTATGTTCTTTTGATGGGTTATGAGTCCAGCCGGTTTATTGATTACAATAATATTGTTGTCTTCGTAGATGATATCAATTTTTGAGCTATTCATAATATGTTAGAATAATAATGTGAAATTATCTTTTATTAAGCCACAATTTTTTGATATATTCGGAGTTCCGGTTTTTATTTTTATCTCCCTTATCTCGTGGCGATTGTTGATTGGTGCTTTTGTTCCGCGATGGATTTTTATGCTTATGCTGATAATTGGAATTTTAGGAGTTATTATTGACGGGTTTATTGTCTTTAGAACTTACGTTAAAAAGAGACACAAATAAATTTATGGTGCGCGGTGAAGGACTCGAACCCTCGACATCTTCCGTGTAAAGGAAGCGCTCTACCAACTGAGCTAACCGCGCTTGGTGGGTGCGGGAGGGATCGGACCTCCGACTTCGTCATTATAAGTGACGCGTTCTACCACTGAACTACGCACCCGTCAAGTTATATGTAATTTTACTATTTTTAGATTCTTTGGTCAATTAGAATATTAAGCGAAAAGACTATACCCTAGAGAAGAAATCAAAATGAGCTTACCTAATTCATTTACAGAACGTTTCGGAAGCCGACCACCGCCTATAGCGGGGCCCCGCTGGAGCGGTGGCTGGGCTGGCTCGGAGAAGGTTCCCGTGCTTTAGCCGGGAATCTCTGTAGAGAGAGCAAATCCCGCCAGCGGCGGGGTTATGCGGTCTGTAAATGAGTTAGGTAAGCGAATTAACTCTGAGTCTGGGTATAGTCTTTGGGCGACTATTTTACCAAAGCGTAATACTCTTTTTGCTCAAGCGTCTCTTTCTCAATTAAAGTCTTGGCTACTTTGGTCAGGGTATCTATCTTTTTTGTTAACAATACGTGAGCTTTTTTGAGAGCACCGGAGATGAGTTTAGAAATTTCCTGATCAATGGCAAAAGCCGTGGTTTCTGAATAGGTTCTTTCACCCGAGATTTCTTTTCCAAGAAACACCATTTCTTCGTTTTGTTTGTAAACAACAGGGCCTAGTTTATCTGACATCCCGTATTGAGTTACCATCTTGCGGGCTAGATCAGAAGCAATCTTGAGATCGTTAGAAGCCCCGGTAGTTAATTCTTTGAAAATCAATTTTTCGGCTGTATAGCCACCGAGTAAAACGGATAGCTCTGATTCAAATTCTGATTTTGAGCGAAGATGTTTATCTTCTGACGGAAGTTTTAAGGTATATCCACCGGCTCGGCCACGGGAGATAATAGAAATTTTGTGAACCGGATCAGTATGGGGCATAAATGTTGCAACTAAAGCATGACCGGCTTCGTGATAAGCGGCAATTTCTTTTTCTTTTTTACTGAAAGCATGAGAACGTCTTTCGGGACCGAGCATAACTTTTTCAATTGCCTGAAAAAGATTTTCCTGAATAATTTCTTTCTGGTCTTTTCTGGCCGCCAGAATCGCCGCCTCATTAATCAAGTTAGCTAAATCGGCGCCGGAAAATCCCGGTGTTCTTTCTGCAACCAGTTTAAGATTAACGTTTTTAGCTAGCGGTTTATCCAGAGAATGAATTTTTAATATTTCCTCCCGGTCTTTCATCGAGGGGTCTTCAAGAACAATCCTTCTATCGAATCTTCCGGGTCTTAAAAGAGCGGGATCAAGAATATCCGGACGATTGGTTGCGGCCATAACGATTACCGCATCATTTGTATCAAATCCGTCCATGTCCACTAAGATTTGATTTAATGTCTGTTCGCGTTCATCATGACCTCCGCCAAGACCGGCTCCTCGGTGTCTTCCGACCGCATCTATCTCGTCAATAAAAACAATAGATGGAGCGGTTTTTTTAGCCATATCAAAAGTATCTCGGACGCGATTTGCTCCTACGCCAACGAACATTTCTACGAATTCAGAACCGGAAACGAAGTAAAAGGGGACATCGGCTTCATTAGCGACAGCTTTAGCAAGCATAGTCTTTCCCGTACCGGGTGTTCCAATTAGGAGAATACCCCGCGGGATATGAGCTCCTAATTTATGGAATTTTTTAGGATCACGAAGAAATTCCACTACTTCTGAAATCTCTTCTTTAGCCTCAATTAAACCGGCGACATCTTTGAAAGTAATTTTCTTTTGACCCGATCCGGCTAGTTTAGCTTTTGAACGGCCGAAACTGAAAGCTTGCATCGAACCTTTCTGGGCTTGTCGGAACATGAACCAAAAAATCAGAACAATAAGGGCAAAGGGTAAAATTGCCGGCAAAAGACTCGACATTATAACAACCAAACCCGAAGGTTCTTTTATCTCTATGTTCGTCTGGGCAAGTTTACTTTTTTCGGCACCGAGATTGATAAGGGTTTCGAAAACAGAAATACCAGCCTCTTTTTTAGCTAAGATAGCCTCGTCGTTATTAAGAATAACCTCCAGATTTTCACCTTTGACTTCGATTGTTTTAACTTCACCTGAATTTATTTTTGTTACCAGCTCGGGTAGAGGAACTATAGTCTGTTTAGTAAGAGGGGACTCAAAAAGCGCAACTAAAGAAGTTGCAGTAAGCAATATTAGGAAGACTATTAAAATGTATCTAATTAAGGGTTTCATCCCAGGTAGTGAATTTTCCGATTAATTAATATACTGCCAAAGGCAGTAGTCGGAAAATCTACTACCTGGCATATGTGAAAATCTAATGTATTATAGTATAGATTTCAATTTTTGACAATCTTTATCTAAATTAAAAGCGGTCCCACTAAGCGGGACCGCTCCAGATTATACACTAATGGGTTGTGGTAGTAGACCCAACTTAATAGCTATCTCACGATCCCTCATAAGGTGAGTATAGTAAAAATACAATTCTTCGAACCAGCAATTTTTTGTATCCAGCATATTCATTAACATGGGGAGCGGGAATATGCCGAGTCCTTTTATCTCTCTGGTTCCGGTTTCTTCATTTAGTCTTGCTTCTTCAATTTCTAGAGAGGCCATTGTTTCCTCAGTTAAGTCTTCATCAAATAAGATGTACATCCCGTTGTTTTGGGTAAATTCTTCAGTTAAACCGTTTACATCTTTTATCCTATGAAAAAGTTTTTGTAATCGACTCCCATCCCACTCAACCTTACCCTCAAAAACATAGATAGGATTCTTAAGCGCGATCTGATTTCTAACATCAATTGTTATGGAATGCTCATGACCCTTCTCGTACAGTATGGGTTTTCCAATTCTTTTCCCAGTACGCTTGTCCGAGATAATTAACTGAGGCTGTTCAATAAGGGGAGCGTACCCAGCCTTAACCTTAAGTCCTGTTTCTGCCAGAACTTCTCTTTCAGCCGCCCCACGAATAGTATCCAGTTCTTCCAGGTTTATACCACCACCTGGATTGCCAAATCCTTCGGGTTTGCCATGTTCTCTATCATTATCATCTCGATTTGCATTTTCCATATGCTTGGTATCAGCTGAATTAAGAACCTTTAGAACCAATAGATTGCTTGAAATCACAGGATCCGGAAACGAACAAAAGCAAAATGATGTGGGCGACTCTGGAACAGTCGCGTAATTTAAAGGGACTAATTTTGTGTAGGCCATGAAGACCTCCTTGCTTGGGATTATATCACTAAAGATTAAAATTGTCAAATAAAAACCCCATGTCTCTGCTATCAGTCTCTGCCAGTTGGCAGATAACGAAAACAGATGACATGGGGTGAGGACTTCTTAGCCCTTAAACTAAATTGATTACCTGCATATGAACAACATGCGTAATCGACGGGCACTTATCGCCCAGAGCTTCTTTCAAGCCGGATTCAAAACCTTGGAATCCTTCCTCGGTGCAGTGCTTTACAAGTACCATACTTGCGTTCAGCGCAATCGCTCGGGCTACCAAACCCTCTCTGTAATCATGGGAGCTGTTATCGCAATGGATTGCTCCACAGCGGAAATTAACAGGTGTCTTTACTATATTGCCGAATCGGTCGATTGATTCAAATACAATTGTTCGGCCTAATTCGAGGGGCTGGTCTTGAACCTTGAATACCTCCTCCATCTTGGATCCGGTAAAACGATGTCCGGTCGAGATTAATAAATTCTTTCTCATCGGCAACATTCTAATTGCAAAGCCGGTACTGGCGCCCTGATCCAATGTTGCCGACGAGCAAACGATAACCATGGGTCCATACTCACCGGCCAGAACGGCATCCATCTGTTGCTTTCGTCCTGGTCCGTCTATGGCAAGCATAACTGTTTTATCTGCCATCCATTTTTCGAGAAGCATTGGCTCTATCTCTGTAAAAATGGTCTTTCTTACTCCACCGGCAACGAAAACCCTGAAGCCCATCCGAGCAAGCTTCGCAACGATATTGGGCCCTTTACCGATCATAAACACGGGACAGAGCACCATGCCACCCCGATCAAAAGTTGCCTCTATCTCGGCTTTCATTCGAGAGTCCATATCTTCCCAACTCTCTTTACGGTCTCGGTTGCCGTTGGTGGCCTCTGTAATAAGAATAGTCCTGCGCCAAGTCCCAAACCCCATCTTCTTTAGGAAGATTTCGTTGGGCATCAATACACCCTTCTTATTCTCCTGATCATGGCTGCAGATGTCACCGGTCGAGGTGATACAATCATTATCAGGAGTTACGATGAAGGACCAGAATGCTCCCTTAATATGACCGGAAGATGTGAATCCAAATTTCCATCCCGGAAAATCATCCCAAGTAAGACAAACATCCTCATTGTCGGTATCTACGATTTCGTAGGAATCGGTTTCGTTTAGAAACATAGAAACCTGTTCTTCGGTGAACAAGATGGTCGGTTCCGGTAATCCTAAGTAGTGGGCTTTGTCGGCCTCTTTTATCTGTATGTTTAGGGTGTCTTCTAGGGTGATTTTTAATTCCTCAAGCGTTTTGCTTGATAGGACAAATCTCGCTTCCGGGTGTGCTAACACTACCGGAGGAATATACCCCGCATGATCTAAGTGGACATGCGAGAGAAAGATTGCATCAATATGAATCCCTTCAAGAACATCACCGACGGGGAATAGCGTATGTTTATTTACCCCTGTTCCCTCAAAAGCGCTACCTCGGTCTAGTAAAAATAATTTTCCGCAAATTTGGACCAATAAGCTACTAGAGCCAATACCATTTTGCTCCCCCAATTCCAAGATAAAATCCTTGCCGCTAGCGATATAATCGGCTAACTCATCGTATCTGATTACGCGCATGATCCTTCACTCCTTTGCTTTATTTAATTGTGAAGAACTTGCCAGGTAGTAGAATTTCCAAATCCGACTTTGTCGGAAAATCCAGAATTGGAAATTTCACTACCTGACGAATTCTCCTAAGGTGATAGCTGAAAGTTCTTATATCTTTGTACATAAATAATACACTAAAATTATAAATAAGTCAACCCCGCCCTTGAAAATCCTTAAGACTATAGGATATGCGTTGTTTCAAGTGGACATATGTACTACCAAATCTTTTGATCATTTTTAGTACGTACATGTAAAACATAAAGATCATCATATAGGATTCTCAAGGGCGGGGTCAAGTATAAAAAAACACCCTCGAGGGTGGAAAGGTTTTGATTCCTTTCCACCCTCCGAGGAGTGCGCTGGGGGGATGCCGTTAGAAACGGCGCCCCTTCATGTGCTGGGTCTTTCGACCGTAGCCCTCGCCGCCACGGAGGCGGTCGGGACGGTTGCCGATGCCCGGGCGCTGGTCGCCATTGTCTCGCGGCTTCCAGTCCGGGTCCTGCGCCCCGTGCAAGGTGCGCAGTTCGGTGATGATGTCGAGCAGGGTCTTCCTGCCCGCGTTCGGGTCGATTGAGCTCAGCGCCGCAACGAGGCGGGCCTGATACTCTTCCGATGCGTTGACAGCTGTTGCCATCGTGGTGGCCTTTCCGGCGAGTCGGCCGTTGACCGCGGCGTGCGTCGCTGCGACCGCTTCGACGATGAGGTCGTACGACGTCCGGAAGTTCGTTCCCTTGGTTGCGAGCGTCGCTTTCGCGATCTCGCGTGCTTCGGCAACGAGCCGATCTGTCTCGGTGAAGCTCACCCCGCGGTTGTTACCGCGGAGAAACTCGATCGTCGCCAGGACCGAACCCTGCCGATTGACGTCGAGCTCCTTGAGGAGGTCGAACTTGGACACCGGCCCGGTCTTCCGGTGCTCCGTGACCATGTCGGCGAGGATCTTGAACCCCGCCTCGGTCTCCACTCGCACGTTGACCGTGTTGTCCTTCGTGCCGGTCACGACGCCGACCTCGGTGATCCGACCCGCCTCGTAGAGGCGAGCGGCCGAGATGGCCAACCCGATGGGCGGGAAGAAGCCGTACTTCTGGTTCTTCCACGCAGCCTCGGCGGCTCCGGCGTAGGTGACGAACGCGCGCGTCGAGGGGAGGTCCTGTTCGTGTGCCGCCATCAGCGCGGCCTTGACCTCGTCGCCACCGAAGTTCTTCTCGATGTCGCGCTCTTCCGCTTCCGGTGTCGCCGGGACTTCCGCTGCCATCTGCTCTTCGAACGACGCGTCCAACTTGACAGGCTTGTTCTTGGCCATGTGAGTACACTCCTTACCCCAATCATAGGGGTAGAGCTCTTCCGGGGTTAATCCCCATAACATCCCGCGAAGCGGGGGCTTAGGAAAGAGCAATTGAGGAGCCAAGATGTCTTCGCTACTCGATTGCTCTTTCCTGTGAGGGTAATTTCAACATTCTGAGTGTATTATACTCCTTTCACATAAAAAGTCAAGGGGTAGTCTTGTCCAACGCACAATGACACCCAAATCAAGGGTCATTCCAACACAGAAAGGAGCCGAAAGCTCCCTTAAGTGAACGGCTCGTCGTATCATGTCGATATATGACTATGGA
>Ga0209541_10016117_pt1 | contig 11078 bp, 8 predicted proteins | sample RifCSPlowO2_01_FD_184027 | JGI IMG/M metagenome (GOLD analysis project Ga0209541, IMG submission 184027) | Groundwater microbial communities from Rifle, Colorado - Rifle CSP2_plank lowO2_0.1 (SPAdes) (version 2) | ecosystem: Environmental > Aquatic > Deep subsurface > Groundwater | place: Rifle... | reverse complement strand
CTTCCCACTAATTGTGTTACTTTTTTTAGGGAAGCTCTGTCTATCCCTTCCCGTTTTTTAGTAACTTGATTAACGGGAAGGTCTATATCTGGGCTGGCGAAGTCAAGCTTTACTTTGTTCAACTATTTCTTTATAGATGATATCATAATCAATTTCTTCTTTCATTATTCTGTCACAATCAGAAATATCTCCAATTCTGGAGGTCATTGCTTTAAATAAGAAGATATGGATAAAACCTTTGATTAAAGCACAAAGCAGGAGGTTTTATCCATTAGAGAAAACCGGTTAAGCAGTGCGACAATTATCGGTTTTCTCTATACTTCCAGAAGAGGAATTTAGGGGAATAATACATAAACGGAGCGGTTATTTAGTCATCTTTGATGAATGGATAAAATCCGCCTGAAAGGCGTTATCTTAAAACAATTTCTATAGAGAAGTTTGCAAAAATCAAACTTCCCTAAAAAATAGTTTTTAGTTTTAACCGCAAAGAACTTCAACTTGTTGGTCACAACTATTGCAATGGGCAGTTATAATGGGTTCTTCTGAATCTTGAAGCCTCAAGAATTTTTCGACTGAAATATTTTTTAATGGTTTGAGATTAACTACATCATGCAATCTTATAACAATATTTCCAAATATCATTTGTATTTTAAGACTTTCCCTGTATTTGCTGACTGCTTCATACAATTCAATTGTCGCCTTTTTATATACTCTAATAAACCCCTTATCTTCTGCTCTTGGAGCATCCAAATCAACATTTCTTTCAAGAAAATCGCATCTTCCTTCTAAACCTTCTACGTGTTTTCTTTCCAGATACAATGCTTGTAGTTTGGGGCATTCACAATAACCATTTCTTGCTTCTAAATCAATAAAATATTCTTCTCTGTTCATTTTATCTCTCCATAAATTTTTCCAAATTTATCAATTTTATCAGCAAAAATATCTACAAAGAATAAAATGCTATTTCTAACATTCTCAAATGTTCCATTCTCTTCTCTTCCCTGAAATAATTGAGAATAAAGTTCTGGTTTTTTGCTTTTGTTCTTTTTAGCACAATATTCATTTATTCTAGATAATAATTTCTCCCTTAACTTTTTTAATTGCTCCGAGTTTATAATTCTCTCTTCAAATTCATTATCTATTAAAGTATCGTATGCTTGAGCATATTGGCCTAAATAAGTAAAGTCATATCTTCTCGGATTTGTTTTATTTTGGCGAATATGGGCTATCTCACAATGCTTTTTTTCTGTTCCAAACTCCATTATAATATCTACTACAGATTCATCTGCTTTTATGTTTAATTTATCTATCCCTTTTATTTTTTCACTCAATTCTACTGCTAATTCTTCCAGTTTACCTGCCATTTTTATTTCCTCATCTCCCAATCATAATCTCTCAACTTTCCGTCTCTTGCAGGATCCCAATAAGCAATATCATCGTGGCCAAATCTTCCTATTGCTCTTGCCCATAGAATTGATTTTTCAGCTAAATGTAATCTTCTCAATTTGTCTTTTGTCTCAATAGAAGAATCATAAATCAAAACATTATTCTCAAGTTTAAAGTAAAATTCGGCTCCGTGTCTGGATGTTAAAGCAAAAGGATTAAATTTCATTGTTGTTAAATTGTGTTGTTTCCATCCTTCACCCGCAATTTTAATATATGCCGCAACAACCTGGGGGTAGAAAGTTATTACATTGCTTGCCTCTCTTTCTTCTTCCCAGACATACCTTATATTGTACTGTTCATGGGCAGTCACTCCTCTTTTAAACTCTCCTGTTTCTCTATCTTGTAAAAGAGCAGGCCTTAAAGTTAAGACAGTTGCTAGATTATCTAAACTTCTAACCATTGGGATATGTAATAATTTGAATTTGTATCTTTCTTGTCTTTGCGTTCTTGAAGGAACTTGAACAACAACACTTGTCCCTTCGCTTGCAACTTTAAGAGCATCACTATACGGTTCAATTTCTATGCCTTTAGTTCTAGTTTCAGCATAAGTAAAAATTCTGACTCCTTCAGGCATAAAAACAAAAGGGAAAATTCTCTTTATCCTATCTCCCCAAGATGGCTGAATAGAATATCCTACAAAATTAACCTCCTCTTCTTTCATTTCTCCAAGAATTGAAAAGTCTCTAGCCCTTATTGCTAAAGGTATTTCAGAACATTTAGAACAATCTTTTTTTGTTTCAGGATGGCTCGAAACAATAAAATCTCCGTGCTTGAAACACTTTCTTGATGCTTGTGCACTATCCTTAACATCTCTATAAAATTTTCCAGGAATTATTTGTGCCCTTATTTCTAAAGCATCTTGAGTAGGATCTAGAGAATCAATAGCTCTAACTAATTCCCTCTGGCTATATGCCTTCTTTCTATTTAACTCTTTAACTTCTGCAGTTGTTCTTTCTCTGAAAAATGCCTTCTTTCCCATAAAAATACCTCATAAAAGAAACTTTTAAATCTTTCTATATGTAACTACTTATTAATTAATATGAAGGGAACAAGCAGTTAATTTTAAATACCTTTAATCTATTAAAAAACATGGAACCATCAACAAAACTTCTAATCGGAATAATTGCTATTGGCATCGTTATTTTTGCAATTACTCAATTTTCTGGAAAGATCTTTGTTCCAGCAGGGAAATACGATGACTTCGCAAAATGCTTGGCAAGTTCAGGCACAACAATGTACGGCGCATATTTGTGCCCCCACTGTCAAGACCAGAAAAAACTATTTGGCAGTAGCGTTAAATATATTAAATACGTAGAATGCGACCCTAAGGGGGACAACGCAAATCCAGATCTTTGCAGCTCAAAAGGCATTAAAGGCTACCCAACGTGGGAATTACCAGACGGCTCTTTTGTTTCAGGTGAACAGACTCTTGAGTTTCTAGCCTTAAGAAGCGGTTGTAAGCTGCCTTAAAAAAATCCAATCATAAATCTCATTTCCTCTTAACCTTTTTACCAATCTCTTTTTTCTCAAGCTCTTTCTCGTCTATAAAGACTCTTGTCCTCAATATTTCCATATTCCTTTCCTCTCTTTTCTTCTTCCAAACAGAAACTAGAATAAATATAGAGAATATCAGCATAAAGTTAAGTACTGTTAAGGAAATTACCGAGCCAATTCCTGGTTTTTTAACTTGATCTTGATTATCTTCATAATTAACACTATTCAATTTTATTCTATTATTTACCTGAATAAAATTAGTGGTGGCATTTGTTTCTCTTTGTATCAAATCATTTTTTGCACATTCTATTTTAATATTTTTCTTCAAACTATCAACCTTGCCATTATAAATAACACTAACAGTTAACTCGTATCTCCCCGGCTCAGCATCTTTGGGTATTGAAAGAGCAATATTCCCTGACTTTACGTCATGTTGGTTAAATTCTTCAAGTTTAAAGCTCTCGGTTTCTTCTTCAATCTTTAATTTGGAATTTTCTATCTTTATTTTAATATTTTCATCGTCTGTGCCAAAGTTCTGGGTTCTGACTTTTACATTTACATCCTCCCCGCAATTAGCGCTATCTGGAATATTAAAGTCAGTTATCTTTATATCTTCTGCTTTTCTCTCCAAAGAAATCTCCTGATAAGCTTGAGAACAAACATCATCCTTTGCTCTGATAAAAATTGCATAATTATCTGATTCATCAATATCATTAGGTATATTTAAATTCAGATTCGTTCTTACAGTCCTGTCAGTATCTACTCTAACTTTGGCATCAACAGAATTTTCAGATTTGCTTTTGTCTAAATTATATAAATAGACTTTAACATCAAAGTTTTGTTTCTTGTCTAACTGATTGTCAATATCAAACTTTATTATGAATTCACTGCCTAAAATCAATTTATCACTTTCACTCGGATCATTTATATCAATTACAACGCTGCTGTTTGTTATTTTACAAATATCAACATTCTTGAAAGAGGGAACTCCCTTTATTGAACAGCATGAGTTGCTATCACTTACGTTTATTAGCTCTCCCGAACAGATTTCCTTATCAGAAAGAGCAAACCCTTCAACCTCTGAACATGTGAAATCAGAAGTTGGGCCGACTGTAACACTCCATATCTTTTCCGCGTTCAATAGTGAATCTGAGACTTTAGATTCAAGCAAATAAAGTCCAGGTTCTCCGGAAAATAAATAGGAAGAACTGCTTCCAGTATTTGAAGTTTTTAACTCTCCATTCACAAACCACGAGATAATTGTACTAGAGTCAGCATCCTTTACATTTATTTTAAATTCTCTGTTCTTTCCTTGTATTATTATTGCAGAATCTCCAATAGGGATGTATGAAACAATTTCCGGAGCATCATTCATAGCGCTTACATTGACATTTAATTTTTTTGAATCACTTCCGTCTTTATCACTAACAACTACTTCGCAAGATGCTAAGCCATTATAATCTTTTTTTGGTTTGTAAGTTAAAACATTTTCATTAACAGAACAAATTAGATTGTTATCGCTTCTTGTAGAAAATGTAAGATTGTCGTTTTCAAAGTCTTCTGCAAATAAAGTGCAGTTATATGTTTGATCTTCCTCAATCTCACTTAAACATTCCCAATCTTTTAGAACAGGGGGCTCTCCAGTGTCTCTAACTATTAATTTAATTTTATATGAAATTGCAGAAAATTCAGAATCATTTGCGGTAAATGATATCTCCTCTTCTCCATTGAAATCTTTTTTAGGGTAAAAGCTGACTAGACCATTTTCACTAATTGTAATATCAATGTTATCTGATTCACCTATCACCCCAAAATTAAGTTTAGGATTATCAACATCTACAAAGTAATTATACAAGTTTATCGCATTTGTTAAGTTCGTATCCTCATTCCATTCCAAATCAGTTATATTTCCTTCGAATAGAACAGGGTCGTTTATTGGGATGACTTTCAAATTAATTCTATTTGAATTAGTTGTTTTTTCCCCATCAGAAGCAGAAAATACAATCCAGTAATCTCCATTCCAGTTTGGTTCAGAACTGAAATTAAAGATGCCATTTCCAAGATAATCCGCTTTTATATATTTATCATTAGAAGTATCGTTTATATCAAAAGTCATATTATCCCCGTCTTCATCTATAAAATAATCATATAAATCTATTTTAGCGTATTTATCCTCTCCCCATGTAATTTCGGGGGCTTCTTTGAATAATAGCGGAGCTCTGTCAAATTTAGTTATTTTAACTTCAGCATTTTTATTGATATTAAACTCTCCATCCGATACAGTTACCGTGAAATTATGCTCTCCTTCATCTTCAAGAGTTGTCTCCCATACAAAAGTGTTGCCCACATTTGCAAATCTAATATCATTTATCGAATAAGTCAAATTGTTATTTTCAGGATCATTTGCATTTACAATAATAATCGCTCTTTCTGTCTCACTTACCGTAATTTTTTGTATATCATTAACAACTGGCGCGTCATTCCTGCAGTTTAACCTTGTATCTAAACTAGCAGGATTTATCAAGGCATTATTATCATTGCAGTCGTTTCCTCCAACAATCATGGCATTATATCCGTCTTTATCTGCATCCACTAAATCTCCTCCAGAACAATCATTATCGATTCCATCATAAGGTATTTCACTAGATCCTGGGTTTACTAATACATTATTATCATTACAGTCAACATCAGAATAATATCCATCTCCATCTCTGTCTTCTCCAATCAAAAGCCAATTCAATGAATTCTTAAATAATGTTTTTGTCTCGCTAGTCCAGTGTTGTGCTTGTGTAATCCCAAAGAAGATCTCTCTTTCTTCAAGAGTCTTTCCATTCAAAAGTTTTTTTCCTTTATCAAGAGAAGCAATTGTTGCATCAGAAGATTGACTTGCCGAAGAAACAACAATATCTGTTCCAGTTGGCTTTTGCCCTTTCAATATAACATTTTGTCCGCTTGTTATTGTATAAGAATTAAATTGTTCTGGAATTCCCAAGGTTATTGGACTATTAATATTTATAACTTTCATTTGGGGGTTCGTCGTAGAGCTTTTAGCACCAGCCCAGCCAAGTTGGAAATTTCCATTGCTCATTTTATAATAATCATAAGAGTTTATTATCAATGTCTTATGTTTTTCAATTGGTATGCTTGCCGGATCACTTAAATCCTGATTTCCAATAATAATTATCCTATATTCATTTAAATTAACCTGTGAAACCTGCATTTCCTCCAATGTTTCATAAGTATATCTTAAACTTGATAATTGCTGCAGTAAATCATGGTCAACACCATTTAAGTTTCTTACAATATAAACAACATCGGCTCTCAGCCTTTGCTGACCCACTATAAAGATATTTATATTAGCCTCTTTGCTTTCTCTTCCATCTGCATTAAACAATACTGTGATCTTCTTTTGTGTTTTTCCAAGTTGATTTATCTTTCCACTAAATCTCGCTTGCTTTTCTTCTCCAGGTTGCAAAACAAAACTGCTATCTGTTATAATTAGGTCATTATCTTGGGTTGTCAGACTAATATTTACAGAAACATTATTAACATTTTTAACTAATATTGTTTTATTTATAACATCTCCAACAAATCCTGAAACTGTCAAGTTTGTATCTCCAACATTTGCAATTAATTGATTTGAGGTAGTGTTAGATATCAAAACAGAAAAATCTTTTGTTTCTATTTTATCACCCGAAATTACCCTAATGCTAAGCGATTTATTGCCTTCAGTATTTTCATTAACTTTAAAAGTAAAAATAACGTTTTTACTTTCATTAGGCTCTAGCTCAAAACTAGGTTCAGAAATATTAGTTAATAATGCCCAAGATTGATAATTATCCGTAGAGATGACAAATGCTGATCTTTGAGACTGCAAGTTCTTTATTGTAGCTCTCATTATCAAATTTTTTCCAGCAATTGCTTGAGAGTCTAACATCGGAGTTATCAAAGCAATAGGTTCATTGTTTTCACTTCCATTTTCTCTAACGATAAAATTAACAATTGAAGACAGAGTTATGCTTGTTCCATTTCCTTCAAATCTTATTCTTATGTTTCCATTAAAAGTGCCCGCTTGATCAGAACTTATATTAAAATATGCTTTATTTTCTTCCTGGCTTTGCAATATAAATTTTGTTTCATTAAATTTAATCTTATCAACAATATCTCCTGTAGCACTTAAGGTTATATTTACAGGAAAATCATTGCTATTTCTAACCAACACATAATTTTGGTAATTTTCATTTACAACTCCATTTATATTTATGTTTGAATTTCCTATCACTCCTCCAATTGCAGAAACAAGAGGCAGCACTAGCACTAAAATTATCAATAATAACTTTTTATTATTCACGAGACTCCTTCAGTCTCTTTTTTTTGTTTATTTTTTCTTTATTAGACTGTCTGTTTTCATTTTTTATAACATTTTTATTTACAACAGTCACGGACTTCTTCCTTCCAGCAATAATAATCAAAATAATCAATATAATAATCAATACTCCAGTGGAAATCATCAAAATAGTCAGAGGCGAAATGTTTAACTTGCCATTTGAGTTAGAAGGGCCACTTCCTATTGTCCCGCCCCTTGAACCAAAAGTCACGCCATTATAACTTGGATTAGTTGTGCCATTATCCGTATTTGTTGCGCTATTGGTGTTTGCATTATCATTTGAATCGTCAGATGAAACATCGTTCCCAGTTGCAATTACAATTATCGTAGCAAACAAACCAACACCCCTTCCAACCTCTGGATTAAAACCAATATTTATTTTAGTTTCAGTCTGTCCTTCTTTATCTGCTTTAATTGTGAAATAAACTTTTCTCTCTTCTCCTGCTTCTAGCCTAAAGTTATTTTCATTCAACTTCACATAATTTGCTAAATCTCCTGTGACACTGATATTGATACTAACAGGAACATCATTAACATTTTTAACTAAAATGCTTCTTTCAACGCTCTCTCCCGTTGAAGGATATAATATCATTCTAGCACTTCCAATGCTTGCAGTTATTGCAGAAACATTAGAAATTAAAGATACAATTAGTAATAGGGACAATATTCCGTACACCCCAAGGTTTATTTTTTCTCTCATTTTTAACTATTATTCCAAAGTAGTCCTTAGTTTCTTTATGGATATTTTTGTCACTTGTCTTTCAGAAATATCCATTAGAGTTTCTGGGCAAATTATAATCTAATTGCCAGAATCCTATTTATAAATAATCTTATTCTAAGAAATATGCTTTGCAGAAGGATTTTATGTACCTACTATTTTAGATGACACTTAAATTTATTCACTATTATCAGTTCTACTGGAGCATTGAGAATCAGCAGGATAATCTATCTTGCCGTCGTGATCATTATCAATTCCATCATCGCATTGTGGCTTTATTGGAGCTGGGGTATTTACAGGCAGCTCTGAATTATCTGTTCTGCTCGAACATCCCGGGTCAGCTGGATAATCAATTAAATTATCTCCATCATTATCAATTCCATCATCGCATTGTGGCTTTGGTTGTGGTGATGGAGGAGCGCAAACATTTCCTTCATCTAGTTGTCCATTGCAATTATCATCTACATTATTGCAAATTTCTGTTGAAGGCACACATTGAGGTGTGCATACTCCTCCTTCATCTACTTGTCCATTGCAATTATCATCTACATTATTGCAAATTTCTGTTGAAGGCACACATTGAGGTTGAGGCGGCGGACCAGAACATGCTCCATCAGAACAGCCATTTATGCAAGTTTGTGTTAATCTCCCATCAGTTAATGATGAACAATAACTCTGTTCTGTCCCAGGATAATTGCATCTATTAATTAAAAAGTTCTGAACAACATTTCCAGATGAACAAAATAAATTTCCCACAAGGCCGTTAGAACCACAATCTACGTCTTTATTACATCTAAAGTGGTTATTCGTCCCTTCACTAGATTGACCATTAGGAAAGGAATCACAATCATTTCCAATACCATCTTTATCATTGTCGAACTGTTCAAGATTATAGTTTAATAGGCAATTATCACACAAATCAAGTATCCCATCTCTGTCAGTATCATCCCCATATTTATATGGGCAATTTAAGTCGTTGCTTTTTACAGCGTTATATAAAATATTGTCTAAATTTTCATTCAGCGCCTGAGCAAGTTTATTGTTGCTCATATTATTGACATTATAGTTGTCAAAATTGCTGCTATTTTTTATAGAAACATATGTCCCAACAACAAGGCCAATTAATAATAAAACTCCTAGCATAGCTATCAGCATAATCTCATTTTTATTAGACTTTTTTTTCCGATTCATTTTATTTACTGTAATTTTATAATAATAACAAACCCATTTTACGCTATTTAAACTTTATTATTATCTGTAGGATATTTTTTTTAGTTACTGCCTAAGATAACATTTCACCTGCTGATGAAATGTTATAGAATAAATACAGAGATTCCCGATAATTTGGTTACCTTTAGTTCGGTAATCTCTGTCTATACATTCCCGTTTTTTAGTAACTGAATCAACTGGAATGTCTATAATAGACATATTTATATAATTAATTTCCAGGTTCACTTGTAACTGTAAAGATTTCAGAAGGTAAAGGTGTCCAATTAAGTATATCTATGCTTGGGCAGTTCTCAGGAATATAACCTACAGAAGATCTAAGCTTCATTTCTCTAGCCCTAAATACTTCGGCATATGTTCCATCAGTATTGTTTCCTTCAACCGCAACATAGAATTTCCCATTAGCATTAGTTGGAATCAAATTATGGACAGATCTTCCTTCTTCAGTATTAGGATTCAACTCTGCAATAACTTTATAGGTAAATTCCCCATTTACTTGAGGAGTAACTTCATATACTGTTAAATCATTCTTATTCGATCTAGGCAGTCCGCAAGAAAAGTTGACTAAGGCAGTTAAACCATTATCATTATCTTCATGCGGCGCACAATTCCCATCTTGGCACATTTCGTTCATATCACAATCGTCGTCTGAATGGCAAGTCATGTTTTCATTTTCTCCATTTCCTCCAGGAATCTGAGATATTCCTCCAACCTCTCCTGTAGTTCCAGGAACTGTTGACATATATATACAGGCGTTTCTTCTAAACCTTCCATCTGTTGTAGTAGCCCTTGCAATTTCATAAGTTCCTAAAGAAGGATTTGTTTTAGGGTCAATTTCAATTTTTAATTCTTGCAAATTGCTTGTATTTGTGCCTTCAACCACATTAACATAAAAAGCATCATTATTTACAGGGTAAATATTTGTGCTTAATACGTCGTTTTTATCTTTATCTTGTGCAACAGCTTTAAGGTCAAGTTGTCCTTGAGTAACATTTCCCCTTGGTAAAGATAATAAATAAACATCATCACATGAAGGTACTTCTTCAAGAATAGCTATAGTTGGTTCTATAATTGTCCCATCATTTTCATAAAATCTTAATGTTGGAGCATGATTAACAACATTTGCACCGCATCCTGTAAGATTTAAAACTGTAGCCCCAACGATAGATGCCAAACCACTAAATATATTTTTTCTTTGCATGTTTTACTTCATTTCTCTCCCTTTATAAAAATTCCTATTGTCTAACGCAATATTTTTGTAGTTACTGCCCAATATGACACTTTATGCATATTTCCTTGAATTTGTCCTTAGATTATCCTCTTTGTCTTCCCATCCTGCAAAATAACTGCTACCATTTATCCTTTCTTTGAACCGATGTTCTATTTTTCTGTAAAATCTTAAACCAATAGGAACAACCCTCATCGCATACTGTTCTGCTACCATTTCAAGTTTTGCCCAGCTTTTTTCATCTTCTAACGGATGGGACATTATTTCATATAAAACAAAATTCCCCCTATTATCTATTGTTGTAAAGTCAATATTTGTTTCCGTCACATCATTCCCTCCAAATAATTCTTGAAATTCATCTCTCAATTTTAATCTAAAATTCTGTTGATGTGTAAATTCTCTTCCAGTGTAAAGTAGAACTCTAGCAAGGTTTGCTTCCCAACATGACTGGGTATTTAATTGAATATCTCTTCTATATCCATGGATAGTAGGGAGATAATATTTATCTATATTCTCAGGTTTTAACCTTGCAGTTCTCACTGCTTCAGCATGTCTTTCTCTAAATTCTGGGTCTTGCC
>Ga0209541_10016114_pt1 | contig 11080 bp, 12 predicted proteins | sample RifCSPlowO2_01_FD_184027 | JGI IMG/M metagenome (GOLD analysis project Ga0209541, IMG submission 184027) | Groundwater microbial communities from Rifle, Colorado - Rifle CSP2_plank lowO2_0.1 (SPAdes) (version 2) | ecosystem: Environmental > Aquatic > Deep subsurface > Groundwater | place... | reverse complement strand
AACATTATTGATCATGCTTATTCTCGTGTCAGTGATTTCTGTGCTTGGCACAACCTATCTTGTTGTAAAGCTCGGGCTTGTGCAGTATCCGGGCGCAGGAGGAGCATCATCTTCAACCGGAATTGTAACTTTAAATGTTGTGCCGCCTTCTGAAATAATAATTCAGGATGGAAAGGTTCTTGTAAATGTTCTAAATGAGTCTGATTCTGGAGGTTCAGCTCCGCCCTCATAGCCGTGATAAGGTTTATATACCTCGCTAGACACGAAAATTATTAACTAACATGGCCCAACACATCTCACTTAAAACTGCATTGTTGATTCTTAGTGTATTTGCCGTATTCTCAATTGCAGGGACTTATTTTGCATTAACTGCCGGAAAAGCCGGGCCGCTTGTAACCGGTTTCGTACCAGGAGTAGCAACTGTCAATGTTTCCGACACTGTTGCCATTTCTTTGGTACGAAGCGTTGTTTCTTTTGGAAACCAGTCACTTAGTAAATCAAACGAAACAAGTTCCGCGGGGCTTTCAAACACGCCGTTGCCTTTCACGGTTCAAAACGACGGGAACTTATGGACAAACGTGACTATTGATGCAACAAACCTTTTCTCAAGCTCTGAAGCTGCAAACCCAAGCTACTATTACAGGGCGAATTCCAGCCTTACAGGCGGCGAGGCCAGCTCGCTCAACGGAACCTGCGCTTTAGGTGGCGCCAGTTGTGCAAATGGCACAGGCGGTTCCTATAATATAACTTGGATAAACATACCGCTTACCGGCGGTTCATCCTCGTTGATAATCGCAGGAATGCACTATGCAAACGCATCAGACCTTGTTGCTGTTAATATAAACATGACTGTCCCGTCAGTTGAGTCTGCCGGAAACAAGACTTCAACAGTTACATTTACTGGCCTTGCTTACTAAGCAAAAGGTTTTTAATTCATTATTGCATTCTATAGCTTATGCAGCGCAGTTTAGGGTTAAGGGAATTAATTGCAGTCTTGGGCATTGTTGCCTTATTTTCAGTTGCCGCTACTTTTATTGTTTTGACTGATATCTCAAACAAGCAGACCGGCTTTGCTGCAGGCGTTTCATCAGTGGCTATTGAATCCATTGTCTCGTTCAGCCTTCCTGCAAGCGAAGTTGATTTTGGAAACCTTGTGCAGGGCGGCTCAAATGATACCACTGATGATTCCCCTTCCCCATTTGCACTGCGCAACGACGGGAATGTCCTGCTGGATATTAACATTATGGCCAATTCTTTCCTGTTTTCAGGAACAGGCTCTGGAAACAACACCTCAACTTTCCAGTTCAAGGCCGCAAATAAAAGCGGCGAAACCAATTCATTCAGCTGGCCGTCTTCAATAACCGATTTCACAAACTTCACTGATGTCAACCAGAAAGCCATTGCTTCAATGAATTTCACGAATGCAAGCGACGAGGCAGAGATTGAAGTTAAAATAAATGTCCCTCCAAATGAGGCCGCAGGCGCAAAAAGTGCGGACATTATCTTTACTGCATCGCAGTCTAGTTGATGAAGTAAGTTAAGTTGGACGTTAGACGTAGGACGTCAGACGTCAAACCTCAAACGTCTAACTCACAGGTTTCCCAGAACTTTTATATATCTGCTCCAATTATCAAAATTATGCCATTTAAACCCCGTAGCATTAAGATAATCCTGTCAATGTTCGCAATTATTTTTTTGGCCCTTTCAGGAAATGCAAGCGCCATCGGAATTTCGCCTGGCCGGATAATAATGGATTTTTCGCCGAACATGGAGGGCGTTATTGATTTTTGCGTGATTAACAACGAGCATAAGGAGTTTGCTGCCGACATATACGTGAAAGGGGATTTGGCCGATTACATAACCCTGAACGAAAAGACCTATCTTTTTTCCCCTTCAACCGATAGTGCATGCCTTAGCTTTGCCTATAAGCTGCCCAAAGAACTGCCCCCTGGCCATCATGATAGCAGGATAGGTGCTGTTGAAAGTACTGCAACTGGCAATATAGAGGGCACAGGAGTTGCTGCGCGTGTCGGCGTTGAAATGCAGTGGTGGGTTGAAGCTCCCTTCCCCGGAAAATTTGTCACAGGCACATTGTCTGTCCCTGAAACTTCACTTGTCGGGAAGCAGGTCCCAATAAAGCTTATCCTGAAAAATGCCGGCAAGGAACCCATCTCTGCTGCAAAGGGAGTTATAGACATTCTTGGCCCGCAGGGAGAGCAGATAGTGCGCTATGAGTTTCCTTCCATAAGCCTGGCGGTTGCTGAATCCAAGGAGCAGGTATTCAGTTGGCCTGGAGCTCCAAATCCCGGCGAATATACTGCAAAAGCTACGATCTTTTACGAAGGCGTTGCAAGCGAAATTAAAAGGAAATTTCTTATCGGCGATTTGTTCATTAAAATAACCAAGCTTCGCGCCGCAGCAGTTGCCAAGGGCGGGATTCAGGCGCTTCCAATAGAGCTCCAGAGCTTTTGGAATTCCAAGATTGACAATGTTTATGCAGAAGTTACAATCAAAACTGCAAATGGGACAGTTGTTGCAGCCAACTTGAGAAGCGATATTGCGAACATCCCTCCGTGGGGGGTGACTGCGGTTACTGCATTCTGGGACACCACAAATGCAGAGACTGGAAAGTACACTGCTGAAGTTCGCGCGTTTTACCAAAACCGCACATCTGATGCAAGCTTTAACTTTGATGTTGTTGAGAAAAAATCCGGCGGCATTTTCAGCAGCGGCTCAAGCGCACTCACGCTGTTCATTATTCTGGACATTGCTGTGATTATTCTGATAATCGCAGCAGTTGTTTTCTACTTCAGGAAGATAAAATCTTCTGCATAAAATAATCATCGCGAAGCGACGAAGTTCTGCACTTCGCTCGACTTCATAAAGGGACAGCAGTCCCTTTATGCACGCGAAAACAAGGTTTTCGCGTTGTCGCTCACTGAGGTTCGCGAAAATGGGAAAAGTTTTTCTTGCCGGTAAAAAAGGTCTGGCACTGGCGGCTTTTGGACTGATTTTTGTATTGGCAATTTTGTGGCCTTCTGATTATTCGCCCACTGGATTGCTCACTGGAAATATTTCGGTTACAGTAACTTCTGCGTCAGCCGGAGGAATTTCAATTGCACAAATGCACCCTTCCTTCAATTTTCTGGATGTCGGCAACAGCACTGCGCAGGTCAATTCTATATGGGTAGTAATCAACAACAGCGGCGGCGGGAATTTGAATTTTGTAAACGTGACTTTTGTCATGCCGTTTGGAATTAACCCGCTGAATAAGGGAAACTGCAATACAACCCAGCAGCGCATAATCGGAAACAAGCAATCTTTGAACGGAACGTTTAACACAACGCACCAGACCTGCTCCATTGGATATTGGAACATCAGCAACGGGGCAACAGCAAACGTGTCGCTCAATGTCGTTGCAAATATTTCTGCCCTCACAATGGCACATATTGCAGGAGGCACAAATTCAAGGCCAGGCAGGATTTATTCAATAATCAATTCATCCAACAGCACGAATTTTGTTACCATCCAAACGCTGCACAACTCAACTTCTTACTGGATTAACCCACGGCCTTATGCGTACGCAGCAAACGCTGCTTCAAACGGGACCGTTTACATAATGGGCTTCAACCAGACAAGAAACGGGTATTTTGTGCCTGCACCAATAATGAGCTTCAGTTTCACTTCCGGATTCCCGACCCTCATACAGTCCGATTATGCAGAAATCTCTTTTGCAAGCAAGAACCCCATGGAAGCAGCAGCTTCCAGCACTGAAGCAATGGATTTTGAGATTTATTCATACAATCTCACATTCAGGATTGTAATTCCATTCGCAGCCACCGGCAGCACCGGCACAGCCCAAACTTATTACATAAACACCCCTGCTGTCGCAGCAAACCAGACTCTCACTCCAATGGTGACCGATACATTTACCTTCCCTGGCATGATGGGCGGCGGGAATGTGACAAGGGTATTCTCATTCCCTGTGTTTGGAAGCGGCCAGGACTTTAGCGTTTATTATGCCGTCAATTCATCCGGCTCAACACTCTACCACACAAACAACCTTTCATTTTCAAAGGGCATCACAATTACCTACAACCGCAGCTACAGCGCTGCCTCGCCAATGCTCACAATCACAACAGACAACGTTTCCGCGCTCAATAATACTGACATCAGCATACTCTTCACCCTTATGAATTCCCAGACAGACAAGCTAACCTCGCCTGTTTTCATACAATCACAGCAGTTCTCTGGGCTTGATTTCAACAGCCCACCTGCACCAGGAGAATCAAAGCCGAATACAATTCTTATAAACATCTCAAATGCGCTTAGCAACTATACACTTAGCAATGTCAGCGTGCGGTTCATACTTCCTGCCGGATTAAATGTAGTAAACGGAACAAAGGCCGGCGAAGCGCACACTCTCACAAACCTTGACAATTCTTCGTTCAGGTATTCAACCAACCGCAACACATATGCTTACGCACCATCTTGGTCAGGCGCATCTAACTACACAAAGAGCGTCCAAATGACTGACCATATTGGACCTATGAACAACTCTGGTTTCACCGTTAATTTCTCAGAAGTTGATGTTGTGCTTGCTTCGCATTTCAACAACTGGATTCCTGGGAGCCAAACCGGAAATGCTTCATTTGCAACCCTGAACTTCTCAATGCACATGAATTTCCCTGCACTTATCGAAAGCAATTCAACTGCCAATTACTCAAACGGTGATATGATATATTATAACGCAACTATACAAATGCCGCAGAGGGGAAGGCTTAATTTGACTGGCCGCGTGCCTAATTTCACCTCAAGCATAACTAATTACAACATAACTATTGATGGCACAAAATACACTTCCAGCGACCAGAACATTACAATAGGCAGCCTTTTTGCAAATGATTTGGATGCTGGCTCTCATTCAGTATCTGTCAGCTACTTTGTCCCGACAAGCTCCCAGGCCGCAGGCAACTCTGAAACTTTGCCATCTGGTGGAACTGCGGCTGCCGCAGGCAGTGGTTCAGAAACCGCAGCCGCTATCCTTGATTTCACAAAGAGCGACACCTACATAAAAGGCGCTGAAAGCGGAACAAAGTATGTTGTCAAAATCATCGGCAAGATAGAGCGCACTGAAACCGGTGTTGCAGTTCAGGCACCCAGTGCAATTCCAATAGAAACGCATACTGTTGTAATTGATGCAATTATCGGGAAAACAGTAAAGATAACCATCAGCTCCGCTCCAATTACAATATTGGTTGATGAGGGCGAGACAAAAAAGATTGATTTTGAAAAAGACGGCGAGTATGACATGAAAGTTTTTGTCCGTTCCATTGATGAGGGCAAGGCAGACATTGAATTTACTTCAATGCGAACGCTTAGGGCGCTGTCATACCCTGCAAAAATAAGCATCCCGCAGTCAAGCGATTATCTTTACACAATCACTGTGCGAAACTTCGGAATAGGCCCACACCAGAAAGTTTCCATAAAGGTGGAGGGCGAGGGAAGCTTTGACATAATCCCGAAAATCGTGAATGTTGTTACAAAGGGCGATACTGTTGTTTTCATACTTTCAATCAGAGTTTTGCCAGGTGCCAAGCCAGGATACAATGACTTAGTCCTTAGGCTGTCTTCAGACGAATTGAATGCCGAATATAAAACACTCCTTAATGTTGTTGAGAATCCGCTTAATCCTTTCCTGGAGGCGCTTGACAAGGATGCGCTGAAAAGGCAGGCTGATAACATGCAGCAGATTGCAGACCAGCTCTGGGTTGCTGCAATTGAGCGCCAGCTGCTGGGCGGGGATGTTGAATCAGTGCTTGCGCTTTTGAGAACCGCGAACCACGATATCGCAGGTGCAAAAGCAGCGCTGGAGGGAGGAAAGCTAAGCCAGTCGCAGTCACTGCTCCAGAATGCAAAGCAGAACATAGAAGCGGCAGTCATTCTCCTGAACCGCAGCCAGTCAAGTGCGCAGGAGTTGATGTATTATGCAATTATTGTTATTGCCATGACTATATTCATCCTGCTCGCTGTTCATTATTCAAGGATACGCACATCAAAAACTTTAATCCGCTCTGAACAACGAAAAGCAGAATCTGCAAGAAAAAGAGGATAAAATATATAAAGAACTATTCAGGAGTTAACAAAAGCCATGCTGGAACTATTCTTAAATTCGGAAAATGCAAGCTGGATATCTGTTGCCATTCGCCTAATCTTTGCACTGCTTATTTTTTTAATCTACTTTAAAAACAGGGACAAGCTTTCATTTTACTTTGCGCTTTTCTTCCTGTTTTTCGGGATTGAGGGCATTATGCGCAATTTCGCCTTTGCAACAGGCATTCGCCACCTTTATTTTGCGGATTTGATTTTCTTTGGCATCTCCGCACTGATGGTTTTGCAGGGAGTTGAGGAAGTCTGGGATGACTGGCTTAAAAAATATTATGTTGTCTATGCTGCTGGAACTGCCCTTGTTTTGCTCGCTGCATACAATACTTATTTTATAGCTGGATTGCCGATAGGCGCATCAAATCAGCTTTCTCTTTTCCCATTTTATGCAGTCAGTGGAATTATATTCTTGCTATCAGCGTATTATTTGAATTTCATTGATGCAAAGGATCCGCATCCCGGCGACACACTTACAGTTGGCGGCCTGGTTTTGCTTGGTATCCTGAACTTTATTGTTGTTCCCCTGCTCTCTGCCGGCCTGGCAAATATCGTGCTCTATGCCAGCACAATATCAAGCTCCCTCTTCGGCCTTGGATGGCTGCTGCATATTTACAAAAAGTAACCTTTTTAAAACATCGGGTTTATTCTGTTAAGTAAATTAAGTTGCGCGTTCGGCGTGGTGCGCCGTGCGTTAAACGCGAAACGCAAAACTCATAACGCTAAACGCACAACCTAACCAACTTTCACAAAAATGAACCCAAACACCTTTTACTACCACTTGGGCCAGGAAAATAATGGCACGCACTTTGAGTGCGGCGGGGTTTTTGACTTGAACGCAATTCCGCTTTTGCTGGAGATTTACGAAACGCATTTGCTGGATTTTGTCGTGAATTCTGAAAATCTCGGGGCGCTTTACAACTCTGTTTCAATGGGGATTTTTGAGGAAAAGGAAAGATTGGAAATTCTGCTCGACAAGATAAACACAACACTCACTGCAGACCCTTCTGACATTGAAAAAAAGGAATTAAAAATTGACAATTATTACACTTATTTTTCGGTTTTGCGGCCAGCAGGGGCTGGGCAAGTTTTTTGGGCAACTGGGCTAGTGCCTTCTTCCACCCCCTCCCAGCTTTCTGAAAAAGTAAAATCCTTTTCTGAAAAACTTGTGCAGGATATGAAGAATCTCGGCCAGCAGGGCGGGGTTGGTTATAATCCGACAAAAGTTGAAAAGAGTGTTTTGGAATTATAAGGGCAATTGCAGCAATAAGCAGAGAAAGTTATATACCTGCGAAACGATAAATTATCATAGCTTTATGAAATCAGAAAAGAAAACCACTGTCCCGCTTTCAATTGTCATAAGCAGGGAGGGTAAATGGTTCGTGGCAGAATGCCCGCTTTTGGATATAGCAACACAGGGATTGACAGAAGCGGAAGTGAAAGAAAATATGATAGAGCTTATTAATGATTATTTTAAGGATCCAGATACCCCAAAGCCGAACATTGAAACCTTGATGGCCGCTTCTGTTTCTGTTATCAATGTCCCAGTTACAGTGTAGCTTATGGAAGGAAAGCTTCGGCCATTGAGCCAAAATGAGGTTGTTAAAATTTTGGAATCAAACGGGTTTAAAGTGGCACGTTCTGGAAAGCACATCACTTTCAAGAAAACAAATTCTGGTGGAAAGGTTCTTACAACTTGGGTGCCGCACCACAGCGAAGTCAGCCTTTTTGTGATAAAATACATTATCAGGCAGACTGGGAAGCCGAAAGAAGAATTTATGTGATTGCAAAATGATGCAAAATGCCTGCCGTGAGATAATTAAAGAGAGTCTCGCAAACCGCGAAAACTTCTCAAAAAATGACTTTGAGGTATTGAAAATCAGGGTTAGCAAAAAACACGGATTGGGGACAATTGTGAAAAATACACAAATTTTGGAAGTTGCAAAGGATTCAGAGGTTTCCGAGCTGAGAAAACTTTTCTCAAGAAAGCCAACGCGCTCAATAAGCGGGGTTTCAGTTATTGCTGTAATGACTGCGCCTGAATTAAAATGCCCGCATGGAGTCTGCACTTTCTGCCCAAAAGGTGAAGGCGCTTCGCAGTCTTACACAGGAAAAGAGCCGTCTTCCCGCCGCTCAAGAATGAATGATTACGACCCATACAGGACTGTTGAAAACAGGCTGTGGCAGTTAAAGCGAATTGGCCATCCTGTTGACAAAGTTGAGCTTATTGTTCAAGGAGCCACTTTTACTTCTGCTCCGCCGGAATATCAGGAAACTTTTATCAAGAGCTGCACCGAGGCAATGCTTGCACAAAGCGAGGGAGTGTGGAAGCGTCCGTCCTCCACGATGGAGGGTGTGCACCTCGCTCTCCCTCGCTTTGTGGGCCATCGGCTTTCAACATGGGGCGAAGTTAGCAAAGAGGCTGAAACCTCCAAAGTCCGGCCAGTTGGAATTACAATTGAAACAAAGCCGGAATACTGCCAGCCGCAGCACTTAAATAAACTTCTGGAATTGGGTGCGACAAGAGTTGAAATTGGGGTTCAAACTGTTTATGATGACATTTTAAAAGCCACAAACCGCGGCCACACTGTGCAGGATTCCATAGGCGCCACTCAAAGATTGAAGGATTGCGGAATTAAAGTGAATTATCACATGATGCCCGGCCTTCCAGGCAGCAGTTTTGAAAAAGATTTGCATTCTTTGAAAGAAGTTTTTGACAATCCGGATTTTCGGCCGGACATGCTGAAGATTTATCCAACTCTTGTTATTGAAGGCACTACACTATATCAGCAGTGGAAGCGCGGTGAATTCACTCCACTTTCAAACGAGGAAGCTGCGGAAATAATTGTTAAAGCAAAAAAACATTTTCCGCCTTGGGTTAGGATAATGCGAATTAATCGTGATATCCCCTCAACTGAAATTTCAGCCGGAATTTTGCGCACTGACTTGCGCGAGCTGGTTAAGGAAAGGCAAAAGGAGCTTGGTGTTGAATGCCACTGCATCAGGTGCAGGGAAGTCGGCCACCGCGCGCAAAAAGACGGAATTTACCCGCAAAATGTTGAGGTGCGCGAGCTGGAATATGAAGCAAGCAGCGGAAAAGAAATTTTTATCAGTGCAGAAGATTTTGAAAATGGAATTTTAATTGGGTATCTGAGGTTGCGATTTCCCTCTGATAGTATTTTCCGCCCTGAAATTACCCCTGAAACTGCACTTGTGCGAGAATTGCACGTTTACGGCCCTGAAGTTCCTATTGGCGAAACTGCAAACGAGCGCGCGTTCCAGCACCGCGGCTATGGAAAGAAGCTTTTGGCACGAGCAGAAGGGCTTTCAAGGGAAAAGGGCTTCAAAAAACTCCTTGTCTTAAGTGGAATCGGGGCAAAGCAGTACTACAAGAAGCTTGGATACGATTATGATGGAGTTTATATGAGAAAATTGTTGTGAAATAAATGGGTAGATTGTAGATGGTATATTAGTAGATGGTACACGACGACGTTACTATCTACCAAATACTAACTACTATCTACTGACCAACTTTCACAGAACAAATCTATTTATACTATAAAACTAACCTTTGCTTATGGTGAAACGACAGAAAAAATCTGAAATTCCGCCGCACGTCAGCAAAGTTCTCTCAAAATTAGGAAAAAGCGACGCAGAGTTGGGGCAATTTTTCCTGAACAAGATTGTCAAGTTCCTTGACGAGAACGGATACACAGACGCATCTGTCTGGGCGCCATCGGTTTTGCCGCTGGTTTTGAATGAAATTGGCTACACCGAGAATCTGGGCGAAATAGAGGATTTCCTTTTGAACCTTGACGGCATGGAGAAGAGCATTGCAGAATCAATTTACAACCACATGACTTATTTGAAGAAGAATGTGAAAGGCGCAAAACACAAAGAAATAAGGGACACTCTTATTTTCACTCTTGGAAAAACACTGGAGTCAATGGATAAGGAGAAGTATAAGAGATTGTATGGGTAGATGGTATATGGTAGTTAGTACCTAGTAAATAGCAGAGAAGTGATCGATTAAACTGCGTATTTTACCGGCAAGAGAGCGAATTTTTGCAAAATATTTCTCGTGTTGCTCCCCACTTATATAACCTAATTCTTTTGACAGAAATAAGAAATGTTCTACTTCATTTAGTGACCCAAGTGAGTTAAATAAAAACTTAGAGAAATCTTTGTCCGTATTTCTCCCTGCGCCTTCTGCAATGTTTGCCCCAATTGACGTTGCTGCGCGCCTTATTTGATCGACTATTCTATAGAGTTCGTTCTTTGGGAATTTTTCAGTAAGTGAATATAATCCTAGCGCAAGTTCATTTGCTTCATTGTAAACAATTAATTTCTTAAAATCGTGCATAATAAAAAAACATTTTTTCTCTTTATAAACTTTTTTTAACCAAAGTGAGGGTTAGAGAGTTAATCTCCCTCTCGATGCTACCATATACAAGGTACAATCTACTATCTACCCACTTTCTGTACAACTTTCGCCCACTTCTCATATTTCGGATTTATTTTTATTTTAAACGCAGCTATTGCCGGAACAGAATAGGAATGCAATTGCTCAATCCTTTTTTTGACTTTTGCATAAGGTTTTACAGTCTTCATTAAAAGAAGCGCCTCTGTTGTTTCATTTAATTTTCCATTCCAGATAAAAGCAGAATGCATTTTTGGGATTACATTTGCACAGCAAACAAGCTTTTCCTTCACCAAAACTCGGCCTATTTTTTTGGCTTCAGATTCATTTTTGCACGGGACATAAATTAACAGCATTTTAATATGGCTTTTCTATGCTCTCTATCTGCACTTCAAAAGTAATGTCATTTCCGGCAAGCGGCTTGTTAAAGTCAACTGTTACCTTGCCTGCTTCGATGCCAATTACCCTTCCCCGCCCAAAGTTCTCATCATCAAGCAT
>Ga0209541_10016113_pt1 | contig 11080 bp, 11 predicted proteins | sample RifCSPlowO2_01_FD_184027 | JGI IMG/M metagenome (GOLD analysis project Ga0209541, IMG submission 184027) | Groundwater microbial communities from Rifle, Colorado - Rifle CSP2_plank lowO2_0.1 (SPAdes) (version 2) | ecosystem: Environmental > Aquatic > Deep subsurface > Groundwater | place... | reverse complement strand
TGTATTGTTATTTCCATCGTCTCGTCCTCCGCGGCGAGAGCTTACGCTATTTTGGTGTGTTTATGGTGCGCAGCTTCGTCCGCAGATTATTCTGCGGCGAAGCCGCACAAAAATATTTCTCAAGAAGCGTCCCGAAGGGCGGGGGTTTAAACCCCTAGTGCACTAAGAATGCACACTGCGACAATACAGCAAATAAGCAAAATAAACAAAAAACAATATAAATGTAATGCATTTATTGCAGATAATGGGAAATAAACTAAATATCGGTGGCCAGGCAGTTATAGAAGGAGTGATGATTAGAAGCCCTAACTATGCGGTTGTTTCTGTAAGCAAAGGCAAGAGAATAATAACCAAAAAAGAGAAAGTAAGGCAGAGAAAAGGAAAATTCTATAAGCTCCCTGTTGTCAGGGGCTTTTATAACCTGGTTGATATGATGAAAATAGGCATGAGAAGCCTGATGTGGTCGGCAGAGCAGCAAGCTGGCACTAAAGAAGAAAAAATCAGCAAGGCAGAAATGGTTTGTACAGTTATTTTTGCTTTGGGCTTTGCAATACTTTTGTTTGTTGCAATCCCTTACTTAGCAACCTTATTTGTTGGCTTTAAGGAAGAAACGCAGCCTTTTTTGTTTAACCTCATAGACGGATTAATCAGGATATTAATTTTTTTAGGATATCTTGCAGCAATTTCCTTGCTGAAGGATGTGAAGATACTTTTTCAGTACCATGGCGCAGAGCACAAGGCAATACACTGCTATGAAAAAGGCAAAAAATTGGAAATTAATAACATAAAAAAATTCTCTGCTTTGCATCCAAGGTGCGGCACAGCTTTTATCATGATAGTGCTGGTTGTGGCAATACTGACATTTTCGTTAATAACCCCAATAATACTCGGTTTATTTCCATCATTGGCAACCATGCATATCGTTCCAAGAAAGATTGTATTATTCCTGGTCAGGATCGGATTCATACCTTTGATTGCAGGATTGTCCTATGAGTTCCTTAAGTTTAGCGCTAGATATGAGAAGCATCCCGCGATGAAAGTTTTAATATGGCCCGGGCTGCTTATGCAGAAAATTACAACCAAGGAGCCAGACTCAAGGCAGATGGAAGTAGCCAGAACAGCAGTTAAAAACATCTTAAAGCTCGAAAAACAAAAAGATATTTAAATAAAACCAAAAAGAAGTATAATGCATATATTGGTTAGAAGTATAATACATATATTGGTTTATAGCAACTAAACAAATTAAAATGGGGTGCTAAAAAATGAAGCTGTTTTACGCAGTAATTATTTGGCTGATGGTTTTGGTAAGTGCATGCGCACAGCAACCAAGCCCAACCACACAGGCAGTGCAGCCTGCACAGCCACAGGTGCAACCGGTGGAAGAGCAGGAAACTGAGGCAGCTGAAGAAGCAAAGGCAGAAGTTGCAGAAGAAATTTCAGCTGTAAATGAGGTAAGGATTCTGGCAAATGGTGCTTTTGATCCAGATGCCCTGTCTATCAAGGCAGGAGATTCTGTAACCTGGATAAATACCCACAGCAAAGACTCAGTCATAATAATATTCAAGGACGGCAGAACTTACCAGAACAGCAAGACACTAAGGCCTGGAGACAAATTTGAGCATGAATTTAAGAGTTCGGGCTCATACCAGTTCTGGAGAAATATAGCTTTTGCAGGGGACGCAGCAACAATAAACGTCCAATAAGCTTTTTTTTATTTTATATTTTGTTTTTCTTTATTTTTGTTGTTTGACTTATTAAAATTCTGAGAGGCTTTTTTGTTTTGATTTGCTGCCTTTTCCACTATTTACTCTGGAATCTTTGCCAAAAATCAGCTGTCCGTAGACTCCATCATACCCTGGTTTTATATCCACTTTCCCATACCTTACTGCAATGATAGCCTCTGCAATCTTTTCATCTGTAACTTTTGCCAAATCCTCTTTTTTAGCGTCCAATAAAACATTAAATTCGTTTCCAAGGCCATTAACCAGCTTGTGATATTCCTGCCATATTTGTTTTGACGCAACACTTACATTGAATAAGGAAGACAGTATTTCGGATAATGGAATCAAAGACTTGAATGGCACAGCATCTTTTGGCTTAAATCCTTCTGGCCTGTCTGCAAGCTCTTCTACTCTGTGCAATACCCCTACTGTAAGGCTTCTTTTGCATTTCGGGCATATGTCCTTGTGCTTTAATGACTCTCTTGGCTCAAAGCATATGCCGCAGTCCCTGTGGCCATCTAAATGATATTTGCCATAATTTGGGTCAACTTCAAGTGTATACAGGAAATTTTTCCTTTTCCTTATTGATTCTATCAGGTTATCATATACTAATTCTATGTCAAAAACGTTCGCTTCCCGGCCAATGCGCCAGGGCCAGTAAGAATGGGCATCAGAGTTGCTTACCAAGGTATACTTATCCAGCTGAGACAGGCGCCAGTTCATCGCAGGGTCTGAAGATAGGCCGGTTTCTATTGCATAGATGTGTTTTGTCTGGTCCTTAAAGCATTCCTCTACAGAATCGAAGCCTGACATGCTGCCAAACAAGGAAAACCATGGTGTCCATGCGTGGGCTGGAATGATTTCTATCTTTTCATCAATGCTTTTCATCATCTCAACAAGCTCTGGGCAGGAAAATCCAAAGATAGGCCTTCCATCATAGTCAATGCGCCCTTTTTTCTTCAAGGCTTCCTGAATTTGTTCAGCAATCTCAATTGTTTTGCAGAGAATCAGGTTATGCACTCTCCTGCCTTTTCCATCCTGGGAATAAATATTAGAAATTTCTCCTTGAAGTACAAAATTAAATCCGGACTTGGATTTTAGAATTCCTGTATCATCTTCTTTCAGCTCCTTTTTTAGCTCTTTGAGCCATAAGGGGTGCGTGATGTCGCCAGTCCCCAGCATATTCAAGCCTTTTAACCTTGCATATTTCTCCAAGTTATCAAGGTCAATTGATTTGCTTGTCGCTCTTGAGTACCTTGAATGTACCTGCAGGTCAGCGATAACTTTCATGATATTGGGGGGATAAGAAAGCGCTTTTTATTCTTTGTCATTTCCATAGCTTGAATCATCAAAAACGCATACAAGACAATCTTAACCTAAAATCCGACATATTTAAAAATGTAGCAAGAATAGTTTGATTTATGGCAAATGCGGGGCTGTTGGGAAGCATTGAAACTAAATCCATAACTGAGTTTAGAAAAGATTTACTGTCAATTCTGAGAATTGCAAATGGCTTATCTGATTATCATTCAGAATCAAGCAATGACTTGAATGATTATTATAAAAAGCTTAAGTCTTTGGTGGGCTCATTCAACAAAAAATATAAAGGGCTGCAATTGGAGCTTGCAAGGAAATCAGGAGAATTAACTGTGAATATATTCCTTGATGATAAGGGTGTAAAAGACGCATTTGCAAATTCAGCATCCCAAATAATCGGGCTGCAGTCTATAGGTTCAAATTCTTTTGGCGCCGCTTCTGTATCAGAACGGGACAAATTTACGGCAGAACTTGAGAATTCAAAGGATAATTTATACATCGCATATTACAATCCATCTGCAGGAGCAAGCAACATTTGTCTGCGCTATAACAAAAAAGCAAAGAATGTCCAGCTTGTTTACGATGCGGACATTGAGCAGGATTCAAGCGCGGACTTTCAGATTGCAGCCTACTATGCCTTAAGCCGCGGATATAGCAAAAAAATAGACATCTATGGGGAAGCTGCTGCATTAGGCTTTGCATCCTGGCCTGACCATGATTCCAGGGTTGAATACCAAAGAAAATTTGACCCTCATCTGACAGAATAGCTAGAACTCTTTCAGAAATTTAATCAGCTGATTCGATTTCTCAAATTCCAAAAACTCTTTTTTTGTCATCGCAGGAATATTCTTTGGCTTTTTCTTCCTGAAAATCACCAGGTTATTGGCATCAAGAAGCATTGACAAGGAAGAGAAATCCGGTTTTGTCTTATCGCCTATTTCAGTCAAAATAAGCTCATTATCTTTCCTTGCCATAACATCAAAAGGCGTTTTTTTGGTGTCTCTTGCCTCAAAGCCCAGATCGATGTATTTTTTTGAAAAGTCAGACTTATCCCTGCTCTGGACCATTTTTTTGCCTGAAAATATGTCTATTTCATTAAAGACTTCGCCGCCAAAAATATTATAGAGCTTCATAGCCTTGCTTATGGTAATTTCAGAGTCTTCATTTTCATACCGCGTTATCATCCTTTTTGTAACCCCGAGCTTTTTGGACAATGAGTTCAGCGAGTAGCCAAGCTCTTCCCTCTTCTTCCTGAGCTTGTTTCCGTCAATATAAGCTGTCAGACCAGCCTGCGTTCTTTTTATGAATGGAAACCTGTTTTTAATTGAATTGGATAATGTAAAAAAATTCAGGGTATACATCCCAAATCTGGTGTAAAGCACATTATCTTCCAGATTACTTCCAGCTTTTTCCGCAATTATCAATGGAGTTGCCCCAATATAGGCCGCAACATTTCCCATCTCCTCGACGTATTCCCTGCTTACAGAATTTGCATCTTCAAGAATTTTTATTACAAGTATGTTCTCCTGCTTTCTTGCAAGCAGGTCAAAGCAGCTTCCTGTAAGGCCTTTTACAGTAAACCCTTCTTTGAACAAAAACACTGCTATCTTATCTATAAGGTCCCTTTTCATAAACATAGCGACTTTAACATATTTTAAAAACATTTCTAAAAACCAAGGCACTGGGCAAAACTTTATTAATCTAGAATAGAATAGTTAAGATTAATGGCATCAAAAAGATGGCCAAGAATCAATTTTGACAAGAGCAAATACAAAAGCATAGATGATATATTCAATGAGGTACAGGATGTAAAGAAGTTTGGCAGACAATTAGGATTGGAATTCGGAAATGCTTTCAGCAAAATGTCTTTCTCGCGTGAAAGAATGTATTGCTGGATCTATGCGTCTTTCAAGGATGAATTAAGCAGCCCATTACCCTCCGGAGACCCATGCGAATTTTTTGGCACTGATAGCAAAACAGCAATTAAGAAAGCAAGGGAATTAAAAAAGCAAGGGCATGATGTGCACTTTCGCAAAGAATCCATTGTTCCAAATGAAGATTGCCCTGTATCGCCTGAACTTTTGGAATCACACCAGTTCATTAGAATAGAAGATATGCTTCACGAGGGATTTCATTTATATCATGAGAAAAAGGGGATGTGCCTTCCGTATAATCTGGAAGAGTCTTTAGCATCATATGTTGGCTTGAAAGGCGCCCAGGAGTACTTATTGAAAATAAACGGTGAGCTTACAACTTATGAAAGAAACCAATTGAGAAACTGGATAAAATTCTCAAACTATATCGGCAGATTTTATGGTATCCTTGAATCTTTCTATAAGGAAAATAAAGACATCTCAAAAAGGGATGAGATATTTAAATGGGCAAAAAGGGAAGATCCTGGATTGTATGAGTCTCAAAAAATTATCAATAACGCTTATTTTCTGCGCCAGATAGACTACACGAGGCACTTTAAGCTGGTTCATGACATGCTGGAAAAAGTAGGGCTAAGCAATTATCTTTCAAGCCCTTCAAAAACAAACAAAGAGCTGCTTTCTAAAGTTGAGGCTTAATTGGCATTAACAAGTTTTTTAAACTTCAAATTAATATTAATCTCATGATAATAACCATATCGGGCAAGGCAGGCTCTGGAAAGAGCACCGTGGCTGAGGCATTGTCCAAGAGGCTGAAGGTCAGGCATTATTCTATCGGAGATTTGATGAGGCAGATGGCCAGGGAAAGAGGTATTTCTTTGGCAGAGCTTGGAAAAACAGCGGAAAAAGACAAGTCTATAGATAAAGAGCTTGATGACAGGCAAATAAGGCTTGGGAAGCAAGAAAACAATTTTGTTATTGACGCCAGATTAGCGGCTTTTTTTATACCAAATGCCGAGCTCAAGGTCTTCCTTGACTGCGATGACAAGGTAAGGGCCGAAAGAATATTGAAAGATGAAAGAAGGGATGAAAAAGGCAAAGACATCGATGAAATCATCAAAAAGATAACCGAGCGCGAGGCAAGCGAAAGGAAAAGGTACGCAAAATATTATAAAATTGACTATTGCGATAAAAAATTGTATGGCCTGATTGTTAATACCACAAAAATCAATGTTAAGGATGTAGTTTCAAAAATATTGAAGTTTATAGGCAAAGCAGATTAGACATCTGAGTTATATCAGCCAAGTGTGGAAACTATCTTTCTCAATGACTTGAGCCCGGATAAGTCCAGCAGTTCACGCTCATTGACTTGCACTTCAAACACATTAGATAACTCTGTAGAGACAGAATCATTGGCTATAAAGAACATATAAGTTGTACCTTCAAAGCCCGCAGAAGCCAAAACAGCAGTATCATTCCTTATCTCTACCTTAATATTCGATCCATTATAATAGGAATAAGCCAGAGAGTCGTTATCCTCATCATAGAAGTAGTCTCCTAAATTGATCTCGTATGATTCATCTTTGTACATCTCTATCTTTGTGAAGTTTTTTAACAAAATTGGCGGAGAGTTTACTTTCTCTTCAGTTGAGGCTTCATAATCTATGCTGTCAACAGATATTTCAGAGTTGTTTATCTCAAATATGAGCTTATAGCTGCTTGAGTTTAAATTTGACAATATGCAGCTTTCCAGGCATACGCCGCTAAATGGAATGAAATCATTGTAGAATCTTGCTGTAATATTTTTTATATCTGAAGAGTATATTACTAAATAGGGATTTTCGGGGCTTAGGTTGTAATCTGCATAAAGCACCTGCGCAAATATTATGTTATCAAAAGAAGCGCCATGCTTCCCATATGAAGAATAAAAGGTTTCTTTCCAATCAGAATTTATAGGCTCAAAATCGGCAAAATTACAGCATCGGCTGCCGCCATAGCATACTGAAGAAGAGCCTAAACCATCAAGAGAATCAACTGTCCATAAGGTGCATAAATTCTCTTCTTTGCCATCAAAATTAAGCTCTGTGCCATTTACAGTCAGATCTACTATCCCGTATATGCCTTCAATGCCGTCGTCTTCCGGGTCAAATGGGCTGCCGCCTTTGTAGCTTAATGACAGGCTTATATCTTCTTTTGCAGCATCGGAATCGTTGATAAAAGTAGCATTTGCTGCGGTCTCATTGGCTATCGTTCCGTTTGCCGGGATTATGGGGGTTGCGTTTATTGTCTCATTGGCAGGGTTTATTGGTGTTATGGCTGTCGTTTCATTATCCTGGGATATTGGGGGGATTTCTGCAGTTTCATTGCCCTGTGAATCTCCCGCAACATCATTCTCCAAGCCATCATTTACAGGATTTTTTTCTTCAAATTCAGATTCAATCTTAACCTTTATTTTTTCGCTGCTTTCATTCAGCCCATTCATAAAACTGCTTATCAGGCTTTGCTGGTACTCAGTTATTGATCCAGTTATCTCTGTTGTTATCTCATTTTCTTCAGCTTCTATCTCTATGCTTATGCTGTTTTTTGTGTGGTTTATGTCAAAGATCAAATCTTCAAGTATCTGCTTTTTTTCCTGAGTCAGATTGCCTTCAGACTCTATGTCTATGTTATCAATTTCCAATGTCAGCCCGGTTATCCCAAGCATATGCTCAGCATCCAGTTTTCTGCTGTCAAACACAAGGTATCTCTGGTTTTCATGCTCGAGGTATACCCGCGCACTGCCATTTTTTTTGATATTCCCGCTTATTCTTAAGGATTTTAGTATGCCTTTGTTCTCAAGATTCCAAGAATAATTTGCATTTTGGCTAAATCTTATGTTAATATTGTCAGTAAAATTGTTATTTTTTGCCACTGTTGCAAGAGTCGTAATTGATTTGCTGTCAAAAACAAAAGGATAAACTATCAAAGCAAATATGAACAATAAAGGCACTGCCGCTATAAGGACTTTTTTAGCCTTATGCTCTTTTAGCAGGCTTTCCGCAAATTCTTCACTGTATCCATAGTCAACAAGGGCTTTTTTTATCTGAAGTAACGTATAGCCACTTTTAATGTTCTCTTTGATGTACTTATGGCACGCTTTTTTTTGCTTATGCATTCTTTCCTCTTTGCCTGTATTTCATATAATGCCTTGCCCAGTCAGAGTATTCAATGAATGTCTCCTTATTCTCAAGCCTTCTGAATATGCTCATCATTGCAGCATATACCTTCATTTTAGTATCATCTATCATCTTTGAGTGTATCAACTGAGTATAGATCTGAAACATTCTTCTATAAGCTTCCTTGGCATTTCCAATGTCTTGGTCTATAATATACAAGTCTGCCAAAGATCCAAGATGGTAGAATTTTTCCAGTATATCTTCCCCTTCCTCTTCTTTCTGCTCTTTATAGGCATAGAAAGATATTATCAGGGCCCCAATGAGCAGCAACATCATCATAAAGCCGAAAACAAGCTTAGTATGCGCAAAACTCGCTATGCCGGCTTTTTCCCGCTCCCCGTATTCTTCCCTCCTGGGAATTTTTTTTGGCTCCTCTTTTTTTTCTTCGGCTTCTTTTTTCTCAGGAATGTAGGTGCAGGATTGCGATTCTTCAGGCTTTCCGAATTCTCCGCTGCAGGTTCCTTTGTTTGAACATATTCTTGCCCGGGTATTATCCTCGTGGCATGCAGCCCATTCAGTGCATTTCCAGTTATAACTGCAGCCGCCGCCTGCGCTGCCGCCATCTCCCCCACCGCCACCACCGGCAGCAGCAGCTTCTGTAGGGCAAGCAGAGCTTCTGCACACATTGCTGCAGCAAAAACCGCCAAAACATTCCGAAGCTATCTTGCAGGATTCTCCGTTCAGGAATGGATTGGTTATCAAGAATCCTATCCTGGTGTCAAAATCCGAAGAGGTTGTATTTCCTGTAACATCACCTGTTATAAGGAATGTCCCGAAATTTTCGCTTGTTGGGTTGGGATTGTTTCCGGAAGTGATCATGAAATCAAAGACGTTTCCGGAGCCTGAGGCAGTGAAAGCGCTTGCATTAGCCAAAAATAAAATTGCTGCCAAAATATAGCTTATCAGTTTAGTTTTCATTTTTTATCCCAGCTGGATTATCACGCTGCCGGTAGCGGAGGATACAGTCAGATTGTTTCCAGTTGTGTTGATAACCGGGCTTGGCGTCGCGCTTGGATCTAAGACAATAGCATCTATGGTGCCGTTGACACTAAGTTTTTTGGTTGGTCCTGTAGTTCCGATGCCGACGTTGCCGGTTCCTTTTAGTGTCAAGATATTTATTTGGGTACCATCTGTCTTGAGCCTGAAAAATATATCAGCTGCATCATTGTCCCATTTGTTGTTGAAGTAAGTGTCACCATCAGCATTGACATATGTCAAATTAAAACCTGCACTAGCAGTGGTGTCTTTAAGGTACAGCTGAGGGTTTGCTGTAGTGCTTGTTCCTGGGCTTATGACTAATGAAGGCTCTGCTTCACTACTCACCTCTAAAGTGCCACTAGGGCTCGTGGTTCCGATGCCGACGTTACCCGTGATCAACCTCTGATAAATATTGTTCCCAGTCTGGTTCCACAGGCTCGAATTGGTGGCGCTTGTCAGGACATTATTGCCATTTATCTTGATAAAATCTGTTACGTTTATTGAAGTAGCATTCAAGCTTCCAGAAATCCTTACATTCCCAATAATCTCAAGAGCATCATTAGGTCCTGCAATTCCGATGCCGACCCTATTATTGGCAGAATCAACAAATAATGTGCTTGTATCAATAGTAATGTCCCCTACAACTTCCAAGTTTCCGCTAAAGTTAGCATTCCTCCATCTCCTGCTTGCATTGCCGACATCAAATGTGCTGTCCAAAGCAGGAATTAAGCTCCCATTAACGCTTAGATGAGATACATTAATTATGGTAACATTTCCTGAGAAAAGTACGTCTCCTTGCGTCACTATATCTCCATCGTTTTCTATAGTTAAACCGCCAGCATTAAAGCCTCCACCGATATCTACTTGGGTATTTGCTTTTAGCGTATCAGCGGTTAAAGTGCCGCCGACATTTACATTTCCAGCTGAGGTGATGTTTAAGTTATTGTTTACTACTACGGCTCCAGTTGCATTTAAAGTTCCAATTACATGCAGCTCACCAGTTACATTCACTTTTCCTGTTAATTTTATGAAGCCATCTGCTATATTGTCTATGATCTCCCCAAAGGCAAAGGTTATCTTTTCTCCAAGCGTAAGGTTTCCAGAAGCCTGCACATTTCCAGTTGCTGTTAAATTTATTTTTTCATTAATCAATACATCTTCAGTTGTGTTCAGGGCTTTGGACTTATTGGATACAAAGCTGTAAGGCGCAGATGTCAAATTAACCCTTGGAGCCATTTCAGAGTCATTGTTTATCTTTACAGCAAGGTAATATTGTGAGTCAAACGGAATATTGATATTCTGCAAGATTATGTCATAAATGCCTCTTGCATCTGTGGTTTTTGTTATATTTGTTTCATACAGTTTCGTCCCATTGGTGATATTATCATAAATCCTGAATGTGAAGTTGAATGTCCCCGTTTTTAGGTTTCCAGAAGTGTCAGTTAATTTGCCCTGCAAGTTCAATGAATTTGGAATAGCAAGTGCCATTGAAGCTAAGATTATAACTGCGGCTACGAAGAAGAACATTTTTCCTATTTCAGCTTTGAAATTATTCTTCGGTTTCATTTCCTATCTCAAACTCTTTTGCGAACTCCATGACTTTTTTTGCAGCCTCAATCTTTCTCAGTGCATTATTGACGAATGAAGAAACAGCTGGCTGTGAGATCTGAAGCTTTGAGGCTATCTCAACTTGAGTTAATCCTTTTTTCCTCAGTTCCAGAACATTCCTTTCTTTTCTTGTTAGCATTATATAAACTAAAAAACTTATAGTAATTCTATAAGTTATTTTACTTATATTTAAACTTTGTGGCAGAATTATGTGTTTTCAAATCAAATATTGCAAAATCAAATTGTATAATTCCGAAATTAGTTGACACTCAAACTGAATATTAGTAGTAAAAGCTGTCCGACGAGAAGAATTTTAATGGCATAATATTACAACTCTGCTAATTTGTAAACTAATTTTGACATTATCTTC
>Ga0209541_10016112_pt1 | contig 11080 bp, 16 predicted proteins | sample RifCSPlowO2_01_FD_184027 | JGI IMG/M metagenome (GOLD analysis project Ga0209541, IMG submission 184027) | Groundwater microbial communities from Rifle, Colorado - Rifle CSP2_plank lowO2_0.1 (SPAdes) (version 2) | ecosystem: Environmental > Aquatic > Deep subsurface > Groundwater | place... | reverse complement strand
AAGCCATAAGCGATATATTCACTATGGCCGAGCATTCCGGAGGGATTGAAAAAATAAAAAAAATTGCCTGGTTAGGAATTGAAAATAATGTTTTGAATACCTTAAAATTAGCTTGTTCTAAATTAGGTATAAAAGTTGTGATAGCCAAAAATATAATTGATCCTCATAGCATTGACTACAAGTTAAATCGGCAAGCTGATGAAAGTCATTTGATTAGTTATCGTTATCCTGATCATTTTATTCAGGTTCTAAAAGACACGGATTATATTCATACCGATACTTGGATGAATATGGAATTTTTTGGTTCAAATGGACAAATTAAATCAGAATACAAAGAAGAATATGAAAGAAGAAAACATTATTATTTGCCGTTTCAGATAAACGCGGAATTTATCAGCAAATACGCGCCTCAAGCGAAGATTATGCACTGTATGCCCTGCCATATTGGTTACGAAATCTCGCGCGACGGCGTTGAGCATCCTAATTCAATAATTTTTGCTCAAGCTGAAAATCGGCTCCATACGCAAAAAGCCATAATTCTATGGCTTTTAGAAAAAACTAATTTAGTGAGATAAAATGGCTGATTTTTAAGGAGGCGAAGCCGACTTAAAAATCGCCACCCCCTCTTTTTGCGCGCTTGCGCGAAAAAGAGGGGGTTCTCAAAAAATATAGTCAGAAAAATAAAAATAAAATTTTTATTTTTCTTCCTTATTTTTTGGAATAAAAGGAGGTAAAAATGAACATTCAAATTCTAAGACAAATCCAAGTAAGAATTGAAAAAGATTCTATAATCCCTATTTTGTATCCGGTTGTTATGATAAGAGAAAAAGAAGATTTTTACACAAAAAGGTTAGTTATATAATAAAAAATAGACAATTACTTTGGTTTAAAGAAGATGAAATAATAGAATGGAATAATAGAATGGATTTGTTTATGAAAGAATAAATACTAAATAACAAAAGCCGCGATAACCGCGGCTTATTTCTTCAAACAATTTCCCGCCAAAATAATCTTGGTTTTAAAATTGCTTTGATGGGAAGCCGACCAAAGTCGGCTTTGATTTTGATAACAGAATTTAAAAGTATTCTTCTATTATCACTTTGTAATCTGAATATTCAGCGTCGGCTTCTAATATCTTTTTTGTTTTTTTATGATTCGCTCTCCCGAAATTTACACTTTCGTCGCCGATTGTAATTATTTTTTTTCAGGATTAATGCGAATTTGCCCTCCTCCCAGATACCTAACTTTCAGAAGGCAAACCGCATATTTTAATTGTGTTAAAATTTCTCTATGATAATGGTAGTTCTGGCAGGCTTTAACTATAATAACTTTCATAAAATTCAAACTTAAAACTCCCATTCGGCAACACCGGCCTCACGAAATATTTCATAGTTTTCCTTATAAAACTTTTCATTATTTTTCATTTGATTTTTAATAAAAGATTTATAAAGAATACCGATTTTTTCCCCTTCAAGTTTTAAAATTTCAATAAAATTTTTTATATCCTTTCCTTTTTGATGCTTAATTACAAATGAAGTATAGTCTTCTTTGGGTTTTTTTACAATTGGCATAAGCTGTCGCGTATATCTAATAAAGGCGCCTTGTTCGCCTAAATCCATAAATTTTATATTATTTATGCCGATATTTTTAAACAATTCTTCCGTAACAACTTGAGTCTGACCTCGATAGTACGTATCGTCTACTATAAGTAAATTTCTATTTTGTAATTCATATGTTTCAACTATCTCTTTTAATTTTTTCTGGCCTTCATCTATTGTTTTGTTAAATCGCTCCTCTTCTTCTTTGTTTTGAAATATGATTGAATATTCGTAAATTTTATTTCTTTCATTATCATAAAATCTAGTTAATTTTTGCGGTTTCCCCATCTTCTTTTTTGCTTCTTGAAAAGAGCCGAGTTTATATATCAATTTACCAGTTAGACCATCATAATAATAATCGTCATGCCGATAATAATTCTTTGTCAATAGTCCAATCCTTGCAGTTAGCAAAGAAAAAAACTTCACGCTCTTATTTCTTGGGGCGGATTTTTTAACAGCCTCTTTTAAAATCCAACCGAGAGGATTGGCTCCAGAAAGAGGAAGAAAAACGGCGTCAACTTTATTTATAATTATTTCATTCAGAACTTTCTCAATATCTGACGCCGAGAATGTATACTCATTTATTTTAGCATTCATTAGCTCTAGCGCTTTTACGACTCCCTTTTTTGTTGTTTCTGGAAGAAAGTTTATTCTTTCTTCTATTAACTTGTCGTAAGTTTTTAATTCACTATACATCTCCGGAGAAATTTCTCTGGCTAATTTATAACGGTCGGGTTCCTTTTCTAATTCTGGATTAATGTCAATTTTGTTTTGGTTAATTTGTTCAAATTTTTTCAACATAATTTTATTTACTTTGAATTACAAAATCCAGCCCCAACAATCAAACCAAACCAATCCAAATAAACCTGAATTTATTCAGTTTGCCGCCGGGACAAGAAATTGTAAAGTTTTTAAAAACATTAAAACTAATGATTGTTAAACAATTTGAAAGCCGAGAAGCGAATAAATATAGTTAGCCAAATATCCGTTAATTGATCTTGGAAGGCTGATTATAAGTCCGTAAAACATTTTTAAGCTTCTGAAATTAAGTTCAATCAGCATTTTTATTTCATAGAGAAATTCTTGAAATTTTGTCATAATCTTTCTCATGTTTTTTCTTGGCTTTTTAGTTTTAATGATTTGTGAAAAAACTTTACTTTTTCCTTTAAATTGTCGTATAATTGAATTACAGTTTTCATAGTGGTGTAAAATGACTTTACTGTTAAAATTTAACAACACTGTTATTTTACATCATTATGTGTACATTTTTCAAGCGTTGTTGACACTTTGCCTGTGGATAACTTCTTAGTACAGAATAAGAATGCAGTTTCTGTAATGGGGTAAGATTGTTTATTCCTTGATGCAATCTTTCCCGATTATAGAATAAAGAAATTTTGGCCTTTTTGGGAGTTAAAGAAGCCGAGGATTCTTTGCGAGAATTCTTTTTTAAAGATTACGGGCCAAAAAGAAGGCAGCTAAAAATTTTCGCGCGAGTTATAGCTCCTAAAACACCGGAGGCGAAAGAATATCAAAAACAAGATGAATTATTTCTTCGGAAAACAAAGTTTATTGATTCTAAACTCTATCCATTCAGCATTGAGAAAAATATCTACGGCAATAAAGTCGCTATTATCTCCCATTCTAAAAAAGAGCAATTCGGTTTGATTATTACAAGTCCGGAAATCGCCAAAACCGAGAAGTCAATTTTTGACATTATTTGGGATGTGATTTAGTTTTTGATATAATTTTGTGGATAAATTGTGGATAAAAGACATTGCTCTATTGGACAGTGCTAACGGACATTATTATATTTAAAGGACAAATTATTAATTTTGAATTTTCCACTTTACACTATGGTCAAAACTATAAAAATTTTAATATCGGGGAGAGTTCAAGGCGTATTTTTTAGAGATTTTGTTAAACAACAGGCGGATAAATTAAACATCAAAGGTTTCAGTCGGAACATTGCTGATAATTTTCTTGAAATTATAGCCCAAGGAGATGAAAAATCCTTAAAAAAATTAATAAGTAAAGTAAAAACAGGTCCTAAATTTGCTAAAGTTGATAAAATAGATGTTTCAGCCGAAACATCTGATGAAGTTTTTAATGAATTCAAGATTTTATATTAATCACTTGGTAAGTTGAACTTACCAAGTTGTTTGTTTATGAAGAAAATTTTAACGCTTTGTGTAATTCATAAACACGCTAAAGTACTGCTTGGTATGAAAAAACGCGGATTTGGACAAGGTAAATGGAATGGGTTTGGAGGAAAGATACAAGAAGGAGAAACAATTGAATCAGCGGCAATTAGAGAAGTTAAAGAAGAAACTGGTATTGTAGTTAAAAGTATGGAAAAATCAGGAATTATTGAGTTTAAATTCCTGGATAATCCAGAAATTTTAGAGGTTCACATTTTTAAAGTACATAAATTTAACAATGAGCCATTTGAAAGCGAAGAAATGAGACCAAAATGGTTTCAGATAAAAGAAATACCCTTCCATCAAATGTGGCCAGATGATAAATACTGGCTTCCCTTACTTTTGCAAAACAAAAAATTTAAAGGAAAATTTTTATTTAACCATCTTGATGAAATTATTGAATCTTTTTTGTTAGAAATAGATAGAATTTAATCTAAAAATGTTTCGCGCGGAACATTTTAGCGGCTAAATTATGCCTTTAACTCAAAAACAAAAAATTGGTCAAATTGGGGAAAATATTGCCGTCCGACATTTAAAAAAATTGGGTTTTAAGATTTTGGATAGAAATTATCGTAAAAAATGGGGAGAAATAGATATTGTCGCTGAAATAGACAAAGCAGGTTCTATTTTTCAGAAGTTTTTACATCCAAAAAAGATTTTACATTTTATTGAAGTTAAAAGTGTTTCAGTGGAAAAGGCATCATTAAGTGTTTCAGCCGAAACATTTCAGCAACAAGAATTTTCAAATAAATTCCGCATAGAGTCACAACTAACAGAAAAGGTGAAGGATAAAATGAATGTTTCGCAAGTTCCGCAGAAATCATCTTTTCAAATTGCAAAACAAAATGTTTCGGCCGAAACATTTACCCCGTTAGAAACTCATACTAAGACTTCGCGTAATCAAGAATTTAAGGCGAAGCCGCCTTACGGCTCGCCCTCCACTATTACTGAGAATAATGCAAAGTTTCTAACGGGATTAATGCCCGAAGAAAATATCCATTTTTGGAAAAAAAGGCGATTAGCCAAAACAATAAACACATATTTAGCGGAAAAAAATATTTCTCAAGACATAGATTGGCAAATTGATGCAATAGCAATTTTTATCAACCTAAAAGACAAAAATGCTAAAATCCGATTCACGGAAAACATTGTCCTTTAGAAGGATTAGCTTTTGAAATACTTGACTCTAAATTTTTGAAAGATATTATTGCCAATAGATTAAATATTGTATCTTTTTTTTAAAATAGTATTATTGAAATAGGGGATTGGACTTTGAAAAAATTTTAATAAATAGGGGGACAAAAAATGAAAACTTTTTTATTTTTAATATTTTTATGCGCATTTGGATTTTCGGTTTTATTAAATTTGATTTTTAGTTTTAAGTCTTTCGCGATGCCTGTTGAAAATTCGGCGGAAAAAATCCCGGTTCAAGTTCAAAATGTTATTACCAAAGCTAGAGGCGCGATAAAACAAGTTCAAGTTGCTTGGATTGAAAATGATTTGGGTGTTATCTTTTCAGAAGATGTGAAAAAAGGAATAAAAACGCCTGATGTTGTAAAAATCCAATTTTGTTTAATTTTATTTGCGCTTGACAATGTAAATGAATTTGATGAAAATCAAATAGTATCGCGCATAATGAAGGATTTTGCTCTGGGCGATATTCATCTTATAAAATCAGTTTTCTGGCGTGATAATAACCGGCTTTTAAGCTGGTCAAGAAACAATAATCAAATTTCAAAAGAAGCGCCGTGCGGCTGCGGCTGTAAAGTAGGATATTTTTCGGCGCGGCTTTGCGATAGTAAATGTCCTTTGAAAAAAGAGATTTAACTTAAATATTCGTTTAGCTCCTTCATTTTTGAAGGAGTTTTTTTATTTTTATCTACAATACCCCGCGGCTTGCCGCGGGGTATTGTAGATAAAAATAACCCCGCCCTAATTTTGCCCAAGAATATTATAAGCGAACTTTAAAAATCAAAAAGTAAAAAATGCTTTCGCGGCGCAGAGGGCGAATAGCCTTGAGCGAGTGAAACGAGCGAGTGCGCCGCCCAAGAACAATCTCGCAAAATTAGGGCGGGGTAATACTAACGGATACCCTGATGCTTGCATCGGGGTAGTTCATTATAGATTAGACCCGTTGCTTAATAATTTTCGTTACGAAATTTTCAGTTTTTGAATACCTCTAAACAAAGTAATTTTCCACCACTTTAATTAACTGTTCAGTGATTTTAATATGTTTTTCTTCGTCAGTGATAATTCCTGATATTGCTCTTTTATCTTCAGCGGCGTTCAAAAAAGAAAGTAAATTTTCGCAGGCTTCTTTAGCGCGGTACTCTGTCTTAAGACCTTCTTTTAAATTAAAAATTATGTCGTCTCTCTCCATTATACACTTATTTTGCGGCATGTTTTTCATAGCGATTGCGATTTATATTTATTAAATAAATTAGCAATAATTGTTTTGTGCGTTAAAGATTCTCCGTAAAGAATACTCATCCCTTTGCGGAAATTTTCCCTTTCCGTTTCCGCGACGCAATTTTGAACGCCTAAATTCAGCAGAGTTATATACAATGAAATCAAAACATTTTCCGCATCCTCTTCTTGAAGCAGTCCTTTTATGATATTTTCTATTTTGTTATTTTGCATTAATTTTGATTATAATTATTTAATTTAAGTTTGCAAGTAAATGTGCAAATTTTACTTTTTTGAAAAAATGATTACAATAAAATTTAATGAGCGAGCTTCAAAATCTTACAAAAAAAGAAAGGAGGCGGTTGAAAAAGCTTAAAAAAGAAGAAAATACGCGCGTCGGCCAAAGAAAAAAGAAAATAAACTCTATTATTATTTATGGAATTATTTTTGTTTTCGTGGGTTTAGCCGTTAGCGGTATAATTTATTTAGTCGCTAAAAAATCTTCCGCAAATAATCCAATTTCTTTGCCTGCTTCTTTGATTTTACTTGAAGATGATTGGTTAAAAGGCAATAAAGAAGCTGAATTAACTTTAATTGAATACAGCGATTTTCAATGTCCGGCTTGCGCTTATTTTCATCCGATTGTGGAAAAGCTGGCGGGGGATTATAAGGACAATTTAAAAATAGTTTATCGGCATTTTCCGTTGCCACAGCACAAAAACGCGGTTTTAGCCGGCCAAGCGGCTGAAGCGGCCGGCAAACAAGGAAAATTTTGGGAAATGGCCGGAAAAATTTTTGAATCGCAGGCTCAATGGTCTGAAGTAAAAAACGAGGAGGCAAAAAATATTTTCAAAGAATTAGCCCGGACCCTTGATTTAAACATAGAACAATGGGAAAAAGATATTGAAAACGAAGAAATAAAAAAATCAATTGACGAGGATTATAAAGAAGGGGTAAAAATCGGCATTAACGCCACGCCGACTTTCTTTTTGAACGGCCAAAAACTCCAAAATCCGAGAAGTTACGAGGAGTTTAAGGAAATACTAAATAAAGAAAAAATATCTGATTAAATATGTGGTTTCTTTTTCTACTTCTTATAGGTTTGTTTATTTGGTTAGCCGTAATTTTTCCTTGGTTATGGATTATTTATGCAATTATATTTATCATTTTTTTAATATCCTTATTTGCCGATTAAAGCCAAGAAATAATGAGTAGCGGGGTGGGGCAGCTTGTGGATAAGTCGCTATTGACATTATTTGCGGTTAGGAATATATTAAATTTAATAAATCCTTATCGTGTGCTTCGGCTATGGTAAGCAACAAGAACCCTTCGGGGTTCTTGTTTTTTGCGCAACAAAATTATATTGTTTAATAATATGAGAGATAATCCAAAGCGTGCGGCCGTTTTTATAGATAACAGCAATGTTTTTCACTACATTTACGATATAAAGAAAAACGATAAAAGCTGGACTGCTTTGTATAATCCGTTAATACTTGCTGAAAAATTAGCTGGAAATAGAACCCTTGTGTATGTTGGATTTTATTGCGTTCGTCCACCATCGTATTTATTAAGCGGCACCCCAAAAGAAAAAAAGAAATACAATCTAACTCAAAAGTATTATGGAGAAATTGAAAAACTGCCAAATGTTTTAATTAAATTTGGAGATTTAAAGGGCAGTAGAGGACAACTTCAAGAAAAGAATTTAGATACTCAATTAGGAACGGATATGGTTGCTATGGCGGCTTTAGATAAATATGATGTGGCTATTCTCGTTTCAAATGATGGAGATTATAAAAGCGCCATTGAAAACACAAAATTATTTAATAAAAAAATAGAAAATTTATTTTTTAAGGGAAGTTTATCTATGGCGATAGATGGAAAGTGCGATATTAAAAGACGAGCTCGTCGTTCTTTTTTTGTAAGATTAGATGGTTTGGATGATATTTAAAAATAGTGAGTCAATTGACCTATTGATAACTAATTTTTAAAACAAACTTAAAACTCAAAACCGCAACTTTAAAACTTCAAGATTATAGCTTCAAAATCCTAAATCCTAATATCTAAATTCTAAACAATATCTAAATTCAAAACTCAAATATCAAAACAAATTAAATTTATAGTTTTGAATTTTGGACATTTGGATTTTGGATTTATTTAGAATTTAGGATTTAGGGTTTAGAATTTAGGATTTTTGGTTTTAAGTTTTAAGTTTATTTCATAATGAATCAAAAAATCATCTGGCTTATTGTAATCTTATCAATTTTAGGAATCTTTGATACCGCCTATTTAACCGCCGAGCGTTATTTAAATTCGCCCGTTTATTGCCTGGTCGGCGGGAACTGCGATAAAGTTTTATCAAGCCCTTACGCGGTAATTTACGGCATTCCTTTGGCGCTTTTTGGTTTGCTGTTTTATTTTTCCGTTTTGATTTTTGCAATGATTTTTCAATTCAGTGAAACGGCAAGCCGCCGCCGATTTATTTTGAGATTGCTTTTCGCGCTAACTTGTTTAGCTTTAATTTTTTCAGGCTGGCTTGTATATTTACAGCTATTTGTAATAAAAGCGATTTGCGTGTATTGCGTCCTTTCAGCCATAAATATTACCGCTCTATTTCTAGTTAGTATTTATTTTCTATTTCGTTGGAATCAATAATCATTTGAAGTTCATTTTGTATTAGATAAGACTATATCTTGACATCTTTTATAAATATGCTATTCTCTTGATAGAAATGTGCTCCCCGCATGATACCCTCAAGCGCAACACTGTTCTTTGTTAATTTTTAAATAACGACCTTCAAAGACTTCTTTAGGAGCGCTAAATTGGAGACATTTCATGGGAATATTATTGATGCGGTTTATGATAGCAGAAATGCGGCTATCGGAAAAGTCAGCCAAATCTCTTTTCTTGGGAATGTACTCTCTGATAAGACCGATGGCGTTTTCAACCGAGCCTTTTTCCCAAGAGTGGTAAGGATTGCAAAAGTAGGTTTTGGCTCCTAACTCCTGATGGCGAGCATTTTTTGTTCCGTTGTCAAAAGTTATTGATAGAACCGGAATGCCGCTCAGAAGTTTTTTAAATCCGTCTATGGCGTATTTTAATCTGGAAACTTTTCCGGCTAATATATATCTTGATTTCCTTTCTCTTGCTACCGTGAGCGTTTGGGAAGATCCGTTTTTAGACTTGCCCATAGTCCCGAGCTCAAAATCTCCATAGCGCGTCTTTGAGTTAATAATCTCCGGCCTTTGGTCAATGAACACCCGATTTTTAATGATTTCTCCCCATTTTGGCGATTTTCTTCTTTTCCATTCCTTGCCTTGATATTTCAAGTCCTTAGTCAGCGGTCTGCCAAAATAATTATGATGGATATATTTGTAGATTGTCTTATGGGTTATATGAATTCCGGTCTTGAATTTTAATCTGCCCGCTATTCTTTCCGGAGACCATCCCAGTTTTGTTTTTTCATGAACATAATTTTCCAGAAAAACGTTTTTTCTAATCTTCATTCCTTGATATTTTAAACTTGATTATTCCCTGCGGCTTGCCGCAGGGTTATTCATTACAATCTTTTCACTTGCGCCTTATGATGAGCTTTCTTTGGATTATATTCGCCTTTAACGCTGTTTTGTTTGATCTCGCGGCTTACTGAAGAAGGGTTACGACCCAACGCGTCTGCGATGCCTCGCAGAGAGTATCCTTTCTTCAGTAGGATGGCGAGTTCGTATCTTTCTGTCCTGCAAAAATGTTTGTAGTTCTTTGTTAATTTTTTTGTTGTATTTTGTTTTGCTCGACTCATATATCTTTATTTTATGAGTGTTGCGCTTCAAAATACAATTTGCGGCTGAAAATCTTTGAATTACGAAATTCCGCTGAAGGCGTAAGTTTTTGGAACCATTGCGAGCGCGAACAGGGCTCACACGAGGAATTTTTCAGCAGAAAAATACTCGTGTTCCAAAAACTTATGCCGAAAAAGGACTTTCGTAATTTACAATGAAAATATAAAAAAGGCGGCTTTTTTATATTTTCATTGGAGGAGGTCAACATGGATACTAAACAACATTGGATGCATAAATTGCTTTCCCTTCGGGAGAAATTCCAACCTCTTCGGGAAAAGTTCAACATTCCGTCGAGTGTGACGGATTTGGACATTATCCAAGGGTATGAGGTTTCCACGGACGAAAAGGCTTTCGTTTGGTGGGACCCCTATGAGCAGGGCAGATGGTTTCTACGCTGTCTATACTGCGACAGCATAGATTACCGGGAAGAGGGGCGGCAGGAAGAGCAAAAAGGAAAGTGCGCCTGCGGCCGCGTCGCCGAGACCCAAAAGGTCTTGGGTAGCGGCGTGTCCGGCTATTTAGCCGCAATCGCTTTGATGCCGAGGGGCACGAGCGGTTGTTCGGAATGCGGGGGTTACAACTGTCATTGTTCCAAATGCAGTTGATAACCTAAGTTTTTAATTTTTCCGCCATTCTCATAATTTTCAGATGGCCTCTTTACAATTATGAGATGGCGGATTTTTATTTTTATCTGTACTGTGAATTACGAAATTAAAATTTTTAATAATCCAGAAAGGAGCTAATCTCCTTAAAGCTTTAAGGAGATTAGCTCCTTTCTGAGGAAATTGGTAGTTTTTCTATTTCGTAATTCACAATAATAAGATTCTTTATTTGAAATCACCTCCCTTCAAAATTTTGCTATCAATGAACCGTTCAAATTATCTGATATAATATCAATTGAGATTTTATTTTTGTCAATACTGAATAATGCCGCGTAGATATTGCATTTTTATTTTTTTTTGGTATTTTGAATTATATGCTTATACCAACAGTAATAGAAAAATCGCAATTTGGAGAGCGGGCTTATGACATTTATTCGCGGCTG
>Ga0209541_10016109_pt1 | contig 11082 bp, 6 predicted proteins | sample RifCSPlowO2_01_FD_184027 | JGI IMG/M metagenome (GOLD analysis project Ga0209541, IMG submission 184027) | Groundwater microbial communities from Rifle, Colorado - Rifle CSP2_plank lowO2_0.1 (SPAdes) (version 2) | ecosystem: Environmental > Aquatic > Deep subsurface > Groundwater | place: Rifle... | reverse complement strand
CGCGCGCAGTTCTGGACGCAGGCGCTGCGCCTCTCGCGGGAGAACCCGCTCCTCGGGTGGGGTCCCTACAGCTTCCGGTTTGTCCAGCCGCGTTTGCAGGGGGGCGTGCTCGCGACGTCCGACCATCCGCACAATATCTTCCTGAAATACCTGATGGAGCGGGGACTGCCGGCGGCGACACTTTTCGCGTTCCTCGTGATCGTCATCCTCCTGCCGTCTGGTCGCAGTCTCTTCGCCGGGCGTGCGGATCCGCCGGAGTCGCCGTTTGCCCTTCGGACGGTCGCGTTCATTTCGCTCCTCGGGATGCTCCTGCACAGCATGATCGATTTCAATGCGCAATTCGTCTCGGTCGCAGCGCTCTTCTGGGTGTTGCTCGCGGTGCTCGCATCTGCGCTGGCGGAGATCTCCCCCCCGCGGGTCCCGTTCCGCGTCGCCCGGATCACGGAAAGCGCCCTTGCGATCTTGTTGCTTGCCGTCGCGTTCCGGGAAGGAGGCTTCCTCGTCGTGTCGTCACTCGGGAGGCATGCGGAAGCGCGGGGGGACAGAGAGCGCGCGCTCGTCTGGTACGGCAGGGCCGCAGGGGAGTTCTTCTCGCGCGACCTCGCCTTAAGCGAAGCCCGCCTGCTCGCGGATGCGGCGGGGGATGCGCCGTCCGCCGCACGCTCGCAGGAACTTCTCGCGCGGGCGCAGCAGGCGCTCGATGCGTACGGTGCGGAGAACGCCGAGGACGCGCGGGTGTGGAAGTTGCGGGGGGATGTGGCTCTTCGCGCGCAAGAACTTCCCGTTGCCCTCGTGGCGTACGGGAAAGCGTACGCGATCGGGAAGTGGAACGATCTCTCCGCGGCCAACGGCCTCATCGCGACGTACGAGGCGATGGGCGCGGCGAAAGCGATTGACGCGCGGCGGCGCGAGTTCGACGCGCTCCTCGACGCGTACGCCGAAGCGATCGAGCGGAACGTGCATTTCATCGCACTCGGGCCGAACGCCCCCGAGTTCGTCACGCTCGCAAACGCCCTCGCGCGGCTGTATCCCGATGATGCGCCGCGGTACCAAGTGATGGCCGCCCGCGCGGATTACAAGGCGCGCACGGAGCGACAGAGGACCCTGAGCAGGCCGCCGGGGTTTCTTTGGTAAGCCGCAGTCGCCCGTTACGCCGCTTTTCTCCAGCCGGTTTCCTCCCCGTCGTCCTCTATGTTGCCCGGGACGACGTCCGCATCGTCGAAGTCCTCCTCCGTGAGCCCGAGTTCCGCTCCCAATGTATCGAGGTCTTTATCGACTGCTTCCTGTTCGTCGGGCGTGAGTGTCTCGTCCGTGGGTGCATTCAGGTCTTCCGGTGCCCGAATAATTTTCTCGATCTGGGCAACGCTGAGCTTGCTCGTGCTGGCAATAATCGGCTCGATGCCGATCTCGCCCTCCTCGTGGAATCCCTTCCGAAACGCGCGGACATCGTCCGCGTCCTCCGGGCTCATCGGGTGCTGCGGCGATCCGTAGACGGGTTCTCGGTGTCTGGTCATAGTTGCGGACGGGAATGTCCACTCATTATAGTGGACACGCTGCGGGAATGGAAGGGTGGAGACGAGAAATGCACTTGCGATCCCCGCGGAGCTTCTCCATACTTTTCTCACTTCTCCCTTCTCCCCCGCATCATGAAACGCACCGCAGATCTCGTTCTTTCCTCCGTTCTCGCCCTCTCCCTCGCGGCCTGCGCCGGGAGGCGGCAGGAAACGCGTCCCGCGGCCCCGGCGGAGCCGACGCCCGCGCCGGTCGAGGTCGGCCAGCCGGAGAATCGCGAGGTATTCCAGCAGCCGATGCCGACGGACGGCAAGGTGGTGGATAACGAGCACGGCGAGGAGGTTTGGTTCGCGTTCGGGAGCGTCGCGGAGGTCGGCGATATCAACGCGAACGGCGTCGCACTCTCGCACTTCTTCGCGGACGGGCACTTCGTTCACACGATCCAGGTCAACGTCCAGCCGGCGGCGGAGGGGACGTTCTACGAAGGGTGGCTCGTGAACCCGCAGAGCGGCGACAAGGTTTCCGTCGGGCAGATCACGAACCAGTTCGGCGACGCCCGCCATTTCGTGAAATTCGAGGCCGACCGGGACCTGCGCGAGTACCTGTGGGTCGTCCTGACTCTGGAGCAGGATGACGGCGACCCGGCGCAGGGTCCGCACGTCGCGCGCGGGCAGCTGAACGTCGCGGCGCGATAGGGACAGCTCACTCAAGGAACGGGTTGCGGACTCGTCGCGTCGGGGGGTCGTGCGTGGTCGTGCGCTCCGGCATGCGTGAGTCTCTGTTTCGGCAGGAGCAGTTCGTACGTCTCTTTGCCGGCTTGCCGCTTGACCGCGTAGATCCAGAGATGGACGCCGTCTGTGGCGTAGTGGAAATGCTGTGCTTCTGGTGTAGGGAGGTGCTCCATTGGGACGAGAAGGGAATTGAAATACAAAAAACGCCCCTGTTGCGAGCGAGGGCGCGGGCGCGGGGTTTACGACCTACGTCAACGCGTCCCCTGCCCGGAGGAACACCACCGGGACATGAGAGGGGAGCAGTTGAGGACGTACGAACCGTTCACGTACGGAATGTACGCGCACAGACTTCCATTGTCCAGTTAAACTCCTGTCGCATTAGACCGGCAGGCTGACGATCATGCGCACCATGCACGCCACGATCATGAGGGCGTGCGTGAGCATGAGGGGAAACTGTGTATGATATGTGAATGGCTTCACTATGCCATCATACGGGCATCTGGGGTGTGGCGGGCAGTATGCATAGGGTGTGTTTTATAGTCTGATAGTAATTGACTCTATTCCATGTCATGTTTCATAATCATACATTTTCTGCCAGGGTCTTGACGGTTCGGGACTTTCTTTGCACGAAATGCGAAATGCGGGAACTATGAACAAATAATTTGTTCAAAAAAGTTGTCAAATCGTGTCCTCTTGTCGGGAGGGCAACACGGGGAAACGCATAAGGGAGCTCTCCGGATCCGGTTCGCCCCATGGCAGGCGGTCGAGGCAGGTTCGGAGAAGCGTCCGGAGCGTGTCGTGCAGCTGTGTAATGGCGCCGTTGGCACCCGGGCAGTTTCTGAAATGCAGCGCGGTTTTCCCGAGTTCCGCGCGTCCGAACGCGCCGGAAGGCGTGTTGGTTCTGTACCATCCGGGGAGCAGGACGTTCACGCCGGGCGCGATCGTGGAAGGCGGCCCGCCCGCGTCTCCATCCGCGAGCGCACGGCATTCCTCCGCGAGCGGTCCGATGATGTCCGTGAGCAGCGTTTGCGCCGCTTCCTCCGTCATTTGCCGCGGTCTCTGGACCGAAATTTCGACGTCTCTGCCGTCCGGAAGGGGGACGGAGTAGAACGCATGGGAATGCGTCGAGAAACGGAGATGCGCTGCTTCGTGCGGTGCCATGGTCTTGCGTGGGAACAAATACAAAAATCCCGCGTCCGGAGCGCGAGAGGGATGGGGATGGGAGGTCAGCAGATCCCTCCTCGCGCTAGCGCGGGATGATAATAATGCTGCTGATCGCGGTCTGCGGATGCATGTCTGTGTGAATTATAGGGCGGGTTTTTGGCTACTGTCAAGGAAAGGGAGGGAGGGGTGGCATCGCTTTGCGATGCGAGCCTAAAAAAGAACGCGCTAGCCAATGTCGTTCTTCCCCTGCATAATGCACGCTGGTTCGGGGTGTAGCTCAGTTGGCTAGAGCGTACGGTTCGGGACCGTAAGGTCGTGGGTTCGAGTCCCACCACCCCGACCAGGTTGAAAATTCGGCGCGATTGCGAATCGCGCTGCATTTCCGATGTGGTCGGCATTATACGAAAAAATCCGAACCGAATTACGTGGCGGCGGCTGATTTTGCTGCCCCCCGCAGCCGCAGCCCCGCCCACTGCTGCCCGCCGTTTCGGAAAAACTGCCAAAGAACCCGGAAGGAACGTAGGCTCGAACTTTCTTGGTGCGCCAACCGCAAACTTTTTTGGCAAACGAAAACGGGATCGAAAAGCCTGTAAATCTCAAGTAGAATGCGACGTAATGACCGAACTGTTAAAAACCTACTTGGCAAAACTCTCGTCCATTACGCAGAGAGGAGATGCGAGGGAAGAGAGCTATTATTCGACGCTGGAGGCCTTGCTCAATGGCATTGCTGCAGAACAGAAGAGACATATCGATATCACGACGCTCCCAAAAAAAACCGAAGCCGGAAACCCGGACTTTCGCGTGTGGGATGGCAAGCACAAACACGTCGGTTACATGGAGGCAAAGGTCCCCGAGGAGGATCTCAATAAAGTAGAGCGCTCTGAGCAGCTCCAGCGGTACCGCTCGACGTTCCCTAATGTCCTGCTTACGAATTTCTACGAATTTCGGTTGTATCGCGATGGTGAGCTTGTGAATAGTGTTCAGATAGGCCGACCGTTCGTCGCCAAGAAACTAGGAGCCGTTGCTCCTCTGGAGAATGCGGAAAAGTTTGTGCAGCTTCTCTCTCAGTTTTTCGACTTCTCAGTCCCGAGTCTCACGAGCGCAAAATCCCTTGCATTGGAACTCGCCAAACGAACGCGGTTTCTCCGTGATCAGGTGATCAGGGAAGAGATGAAGCCGGATGCAGAAACAAAGGATCTCATCGGGTTCTATGATGCCTTCAAAAAATACCTTATTGCATCATTGTCCGAGGAGGATTTTGCCGATCTTTACGCGCAAACAATTACCTACGGTCTCTTTATTGCTCGCCATAGATTCGATACGACTCCAGATCTCCTTGATAAGAAGAAGGTTACGAGAGTTTTCACGAGAGAACTTGCATATGACCTTATTCCTCCAACTCTCGGAATCCTCCAGGATGTTTTCCATTTTCTTTCTTCCGCAAAGCCGCCGAAGCAACTGCAGGTCATCATCGAGGACATCGCGGAGGTGCTTGCATCGGCGGATCTGAAGAGAATTGAGGACGAGTTCTTCCACGCGAAGCGCGGCCGTGATCCCATTGTGCATTTCTATGAGACATTTCTTGCTCACTATGATCCTGCAAAGCGGGAAAGCCGCGGAGTGTATTACACGCCAGAGCCGGTTGTTTCCTACATCGTCCGTTCTCTGCACCATCTCCTAAAAGAGGAGTTTGGGAAATCCGACGGATTCGCGACGAATTCTGTCACCGTTCTCGATCCCGCAGCAGGAACGCAAACCTTTCCTGCCGCCGCCATCCACCTCGCCGCGGAGGAGTACACGGGGAAATACGGCAAAGGCGGCCTCGAGACGCTCATCCGTGATCACATTCTCCGGAATTTCTACGCCTTCGAACTCATGATGGCGCCCTATGCCATCGGGCATCTGAAGATCGCCTACGTCCTCGAGGAGCTGGGATACCGCATGGGAGAGGATGAACGCTTCAAGCTGTACCTCACGAACACTCTGGAATGGGACGATCTCACGCAGACGCAGATTCCGCATCTCTCATCTCTTTCCGAAGAATCAAAACATGCGGCGGCAGTAAAGAAGGACGTGCCGATCATGGTCATCATGGGCAATCCGCCGTACTCGGGAATTTCAGAAAATAAAGGGAAGTGGATCACGGGACTTATCGAGGACTACAAGCAGGTGGATGGTAAGCACTTCGGCGAGCGCAAGCACTGGCTGCAAGACGATTACGTGAAGTTCCTGCGCTTCGCGCAGTGGAAAATTGCGCAGGCGGGGCAGGGCGTCGTCGGCATGATCACGAACCACGGCTACCTCGACAATCCAACCTTCCGCGGCATGCGGCAGTCACTGATGAATACGTTCACGGATCTCTATATCTTAGACCTTCACGGCAATTCTCTGAAGAAAGAGAAAGCGCCGGATGGAGGAAAAGATGTCAATGTCTTCGATATTCAACAAGGAGTCGCTATCGCGCTGTTTGTGAAGAATCCGAAGAAGAAACTTCCCGGCACCGTACATCATGCAGAGCTCTGGGGAGAGCGGGAGGAGAAGTACAAGTGGTTGGAGAAATTTGATGCTGAAAAGACTAAATGGAAGAAGCTCAATCCAAATTCACCAATGTATTTCTTCGTTCCTAAAAACGAAGAAGGACGAAAGGAATATGAAAAGTACTGGAAGATTACGAATGTTTTTCCTTTGAATTCAACGGGTATTGTCACCGCGCGCGACGGCTTTGTCATTGATTTTGACAAAGAAGAGCTCAAGAGACGCATGATGATGTTCCGCAATCTCGACCTACCGGACGAGATCATCGCTCAGACATTCGGCTTAAAAGACACACGAGGATGGAAAATGAGCGACGCTCGTAAGAAGTTGGCACAAGACAAAAATTGGGAACAGCCTTTTCACGAAATTCTTTACCGACTCTTCGATGTTCGATGGACTTATTACTCACAGAAAATGATCGATTGGCCGAGACCAGACATCATGCCGAATATGCTTCAACCAAACTTGGCGTTGCTGACATCGCGTATGACAAAGGGTGAAAATTTCGCGCACGCGTTCATCACAGATACAATCTCTGAGGTCATTCTTCTTTCACCTAAAACATCGAACAATGCCTTTGTATATCCACTTTACATCTACCCATCTGCGGACACGCATCCATCGAATCTCTTTGAACAGCAAGCTACTGGTAAGCGGCCGAACATCAGCGAAGACTTTTTGAAGGAGATAAAGGGAAAACTCAAAAGCGTACCGAAGCCTGAGCAAATCTTCGCCTACATCTATGCCATCCTCTACTCACCGGAGTACCGCACACGCTATGCGGAATTTCTCAAGAGCGATTTCCCGCGCATTCCGATCACATCAAATGCAAAACTTTTTGAGTCTCTCGCGAAGCTCGGGCAAGAGCTTGTGGATTTACACCTCCTCACATCGAAGAAGCTGGAAAAGCCAACTGCGAAATTTGAGGGGAACGGCGAGGCCAAAGTGGAGGTGAGGAAGTACGACGAGAAGAAAAAGGCCGTGCGGATCAATGACCGTCAGGCGTTCGTCGGCATTGCATCCGAGGTCTGGAATTATCACATTGGCGGCTATCAAGTGCTCGACAAGTGGTTGAAAGACCGAAAGGGACGCACGCTCTCAAGCGAAGACATCCGACACTACTGCCGCGTTGCGACTGCATTGGCTGAGACAATCAAAGCGCAGAAGGAGATTGGTGAGGTGATAGAGGAGAACGGAGGGTGGCCGATCCGGTAACATATTACCACTTTTCAGTGGAACCTTTCATTTCGTCGCCGCTCCCGCCTTCTAGGCTCCACTGGGAGAAACTCGGGAGGTCACTGAAAAGCTTGTCCCCTCAATGATATTGCATTATCATTCCACTCCCATGAGAGAACGCATTGCAAAAAAGTTGGCAGAGCAAAGGAAGGATTTCCTCGAGCGTAATCCTGGAGTGCGCCGCGCACTGCGCATATTTGAGATTTCTAGTGAACAGTATCGCAAAGCTACACAAAGCAACATCCGCTTCTATTCGAGCACAAGTACCAATCAATAACTTTGTTATGGCACAGAAAAAAAGACCGAAAGTAAGTTGGCAAGACATCCAGAAGGAGATTCAAACGAGTAAATCTCCGGAAGATCCTGGTGGTTTTGATACAGTAAGAAGAGGGAGTTATAAATTGGTTGAAAAGGTGACAGGAAGGCCTCTTTTGGTCTATGCAACTGCTTTCCATAATCCCATAAAGGCACGAGTTGCTTCACCTTTTCTTACTATTGATATCTCAGATAAGGACGGATTCGACGAAATAATACGGAATGTGGATAGTGATGCAGTAGATATTTTCATTCACAGCCCCGGTGGTTCTGCTGAAGCCGCTGAGTCAATCGTACGTATGCTCAGAGATAAGTTTACGGACGTGCGCTTCATTGTCACTGGTTCAGCTAAAAGTGCGGCAACCATGCTGGCACTTTCTGGCAATGAAATTTTGATGGACGATCCTGCTGAACTCGGACCGATTGATCCACAGGTGCGAGTTGGGGACAGATTTACTCCAGCCGGTTCGATCATTGAACAATTTGACCGAGCTGAAGAAATACTTAAAAAGGACCCGGAAGCTTTGCCTGTCTGGGTTCCTATTCTAGAAAAGTTTGCCCCCGCACTCCTTGTGGAATGCGAGAATTACATCAATTTTGCAAAACACCTTGTAATCACATGGATGACTGATTATATGTTCGCCAAGATAAACAGCAAAGATGCAAAGAAAAAAGCCAGGAAAATTGCTAATTATCTGGCAGACGAGAAAAACACATACTCGCACGCACGGCGTATTGATCTAAAGCAATTGAGAAAATATGGAGTCAATGTCAAAGCGCTGACAGAACAGAAACAGGAACTACAAGATGCGGTTCGAAGGTTGCACCTCTCGATTATGGCAACGCTGGATAATACTTCGGCTGCGAAGATTTTTGAGAACTCGCAGGGAGCGGTGCTGATTAGGATGGTGCAAACGCAAGTAAAAGCTCAGTAGGTGAAGTTACAGCAAAAGCCGTGCGATAGCACGGAGCGGTCGCTTGACGACCGCAACGACTGGAAATCGTCCCGAAACGGCGGCGGGGGCAACGTTTGGGCTGCGGCTGACCCCCCCCGCACCAGGCGCCGCCGCACGTTTTGGGGCTGCCAGGCTTCCGGCCGTTTCGGAAAAACTGCCAAAGAACCCGGAAAATGATCGGCTCGAACTTTCTTGGTGCGCCAACCGCAAACTTTTTTGTGACAGAAAACCATCAAAAGGTTACAATCCCAGTAATGCATTTAACCGACAACGAGAAACGGGATATTGTGAAGTACATCGAGGTGGGGAAACCCCTGCCAGACAAATACCGCTTTCTTCTTTTTGAAGATAAGCGCGAGGTGGAACTGGTCTGGAATGGGAAGACGAACGAGGTTACGTCCGTTGTGCTGCCGTTTCAGGTGATCGAGCAGGTGGATGAGCCCCGCAAAGATGCCGACGATTCCCCGCAGGCAAGCCTCTTCGATTTCGATGATCGGGGGAGGCAGATCAAAGGTTGGACGAACAAGCTCATCTGGGGAGACAACAAGCTCATCCTCTCCAGCCTGAAGAATGGACCGCTACGGGACGAGATCGAAGCGCAGGGTGGGCTCAAACTTATTTACATAGATCCTCCATTTGATGTAGGCGCAGACTTTAGTATGGATATTGAGATCGGCGACGGCGACGATGCCGAGACGTTCCACAAGGAGCCAAGTGTGCTGGAGGAGTTGGCCTATCGCGATACATGGGGGAGGGGTGCGGATAGCTTTATTGCAATGCTCTTTGAACGTCTTTTACTGATGCGTGATTTACTTGCCCCTGATGGTAGTATTTTTGTTCACGTAGACTACAGAGTAGACTCACATGTTAGGCAAATATTAGATGAGGTGTTTGGACCATATAATATCCTGAATGAGATTATTTGGTGCTATACAGGGAACGCCGCACCAGGACAGAGGCAGTTTAGTAGAAAGCACGATACTATTTATTGGTATTCGAAGACTGATAGCCATATTTTCAACGATCGTGATGTCAGAGTTCCCTATTCGGAAAAAACTTTGGCAAACTTCAAGAAAGGACTAGAAGGTTCAAGTTACGATGGTAAATCAGCGTACAAGGAAGGACAGGATAAAGTAGGCAAACTACCAGAAGATTGGTGGGAAATGGCTATTGCACAGAGATACCCTGTAGATGGGATAAAACGGACGGGATATCCAACTGAAAAACCTTTGCCTCTCTTAGAAAGGATTATTTTTGCTGCGTCCAACAAGGGTGATTTAGTTGCCGATTTCTTCTGCGGTTCTGGCACCACAATGGCCGTTGCAGAAAAACTCGGTCGAAAGTGGATCGGTTCCGATCTCGGGAAGTTTGCCATACACACAAGCCGCAAGCGCATGATCTCCGTACAACGTGATTGTAGAGAGAAAGGAGAACCATACCGCGCCTTCGAGATTCTGAACCTCGGTAAGTACGAGCGGCAGCACTACATCGGCGTGAATCCGAATCTGCGGCAGGAGGAGCAGCAGAAGCAGATCAAGGCACGCGAGAAAGAGTTCCTCGGCCTTATCCTCCGCGCATACAAGGCGCAGGATGCGACGGGCTTCCGCACGTATCATGGCACGAAGGCGGGGCGTATGGTGACAGTGGGGTCAGTGAACATGCCCGTGTCACGCCTGTTCGTGGAGGAGGTCATCGCGGAGTGCGTCGAGAAGCACATCACGAAGGTGGATATCCTCGGCTTCGAGTTCGAGATGGGGCTGTTTCCGAATATTCAAGAGGAAGCAAAGAGCAGGGGTGTTGATCTCGCGCTCAAATACATTCCACCAGATGTATTCGACAAACGTGCTGTGGAGAAGGATCAAGTGGTCTTCCACGACGTGGCGTACATTGAAGTGAAGCCCAATGTGAAGGGCAAGAAGCTCACTGTGGAACTGACAGACTTCTCTGTTTTCTACACGCAACAGACGGTTGATAATGTCGCCGCGCAGCTCAAGGACGGTAAAAGCAAGGTCACCGTGGAACAGGGGCAGATTGTGAAGGTGAGCAAAGACAAGGATGGTATTGTGAAGCGCGAGGTACTGACGAAGAAATGGACGGACTGGATCGACTACTGGGCGGTGGACTACAACTTCGAGAACAAGAAAGAGATCATCCGAGTGAAGAAAGAAGACCCGAAGCAGCAGAATCTTGACGGGAAGGTGGACGAAGACGCGCAGGCAAAGATGCCCGAGTACGAAGAACGGTGGACGGGTGATTACATCTTCGAGAACGAGTGGCAGTCGTTCCGCACGAAGAAAAACCGCACACTGGAACTCAAGAGCATCGCGCACGAGTACGAAAAGAAAGGGAGCTACAAGGTCGCTGTGAAGGTGGTGGATATTTTCGGCAACGATACGATGAAAGTTATTTCTGTTTCGATTTAACTGTGCTACCATTTTGTCTATGGCGCATCCAAGGAATCCACGAGAGCATCGGCAGGATGGTAGAATGAGAGCCAAGAGAGGCGACACTCTTATAAACAGTATTGAGAAAGAATATGGGGTGGATTTTGGTGTACGCAGTGACATGAAGTTGAGCACTTGGCTAAAAAACGAGGGGTATCCTCCTTTATCAAAAGCCCTGAAGCACTTTGA
>Ga0209541_10016103_pt1 | contig 11085 bp, 14 predicted proteins | sample RifCSPlowO2_01_FD_184027 | JGI IMG/M metagenome (GOLD analysis project Ga0209541, IMG submission 184027) | Groundwater microbial communities from Rifle, Colorado - Rifle CSP2_plank lowO2_0.1 (SPAdes) (version 2) | ecosystem: Environmental > Aquatic > Deep subsurface > Groundwater | place... | reverse complement strand
ATAAAAACGGCAAAGAAAGCATACGTCGACGACGGCATCCTATTCAATTCTGGCCAATTCTCGGGCATGAACAACCGCGAAGCAATTCCCAAATTCATCCAATGGCTCGAAAAACAAAAGCACGGTAAAAAAACAACAAACTACAAATTGCGCGACTGGCTTATTAGCAGACAGCGCTACTGGGGCACACCAATTCCAATGATCTACTGCGACGACTGCGGTCTTGTTCCGGTCCCCGAAAAAGATCTGCCCGTTGTATTACCTAATGATGTTAAATTCACACCAAGCGGCAACCCTCTTAAAACCTCAAAATCATTTACGGCTACACGTTGTCCAACCTGCAAAAAGCCCGCAACGCGTGAGACTGACACCATGGACACATTTGTCGATAGCAGCTGGTACTTCTTCCGCTATACAGACAATAAAAATTCAAAAGAGCCATTCAACCAAAAACGCGCAGAATACTGGGCGCCCGTCGATCAGTACATCGGCGGCATCGAACACGCAGTTTTACATTTGCTATATGCACGCTTCTTTACCAAAGCGATGCGCGACATCGGCTTGACGAAAATCAGCGAACCGTTTAAACGTCTGTTATGCCAAGGCATGGTCCTGAAAGACGGCGCAAAAATGTCAAAGTCACTCGGCAACGTCGTCGATCCAAGCGACATCATCAACAAGTACGGTTGCGATACGGCGAGACTATTCATTTTATTCGCCGCACTGCCCGAAAAAGAATTGGAATGGTCAGACCAAGGTGTTGAGGGTTCGCACAGATTCCTGCAGCGCATCGCCGAATTATTCGTCAATAATACATTCGCAAAAGAAAAAGCAAACTCGTTCAGAGATAAGCATCTATCGTCACATACCCAGCGCACCATTGAAGCCGTCACAACACACATGGAACAGTTCGAATTCAGCTTAGCGATCACAAAAATTATGGAATTAGTCAAAGTAATGACAACCTACAAGTCCGCAGGTAAAGTCCAGAAAGATATCTACACGGATTCATTAAATACCGTTGCATTGCTTATCGCGCCGTTCGCGCCGCATCTCGCAGAAGAATGCTGGGAAATGCTCGGCAAAAAGAAATTCATCTCAACACAATCCTGGCCTGTAGTGGACAAACAGAAAATCGACATCCAGGCCGAAGCCGCCGAACAGGCCGTCCACCAGGTCTTAAGCGATGTTGCAGATATATTAAAACTTACAAAAATCTCAAAACCAAACAAAATCACGTTAATCATCGCCGACGACTGGAGATATGCATTTGTCAACGAACTAAAGAAACAGCTCGAAGTAACACGAAACACTGGCGACATTATGAAAAAGATGATGGCAAATCCGGCGTTCAAAAAGTACGGCCAAGACATCGCAAAACAAATCCCTCGATTAGTTGCCGATCCTTCGAAATTACCACAATTCGAATCAAGCCAAACGATCGAAGAAAAAGCGCTGCATGAAAGCAGTTATCTAATCGCAGACGAATTCAAGTGTTCGGTTGAAATACTTCTCGAGCCGCAGTCAAAAGAAGCGAAAGCAAAGCAAAGTTTCCCGGGAAAGCCGGCGATTGTGGTTGTTTAAACCGCAACATTTTTATATGCCCTTAACATATCCCATAAGCATAAGCCGGTGACGTATGTTCGATGTATGCTACAGGACGATTCCTCTTATACCTTCACGATCGGCAATGAAAGAAATGATGCAGCTCGGATTTACATTATCGGATTGTAAAGAGATGCTCGAACAAGGATACGATGCGCCAAGAAAACGTGCGCCTGATACAGAAGAAAAGTGGTATGGCAAAGGAAACAAAACATACAATATTGTCATCGTAAAATAAGTGAATTATATGCTCAATAAAGAAATTTACCTCATCACACATGTCGGTGAGTTCTCAAGGTGAAACAATGAAAGGAATAAAATGTGCTTGCGGAAAAACAGCTGAATATGACCCTCATCTTAAATTTAATAAGTATGATATCGATGGATGGGTATGCAAAAACTGCGGTGAAGTATACTACAACCCTGAAAAAGCAGAACGAATCCTTCAGCTCAACAAACTCAAGAAAGTAAATTATGAATTGACATTAACGCAGGTAAAAAGTAATCTTATCGTGCGAATACCGAAAGATGTGAGCGATGCGCTTGATCTGCATAAAGGCGAACAAGTTAAGCTTCGTCTGGGCTCTGAAAACGAGATTATTATGCAGCCGGTGAAAGATTAAGCAACCACTTTCTGTTTTTCCATTTCCTTCTCGATCATTTGCTTCGAAACAATCATATCCATCTCAAGTAATTTCTTCACCAATGGACTTCCGCCATTCAATTTGTATAATTCAGCCCGTCCAATCTTCCGCGTATGCTGGACAATTCCTAAATTCACGAATTCCGGCCAAAACTGATGCAATGTACTCCACGCAATTTCCGCGCCTTTCGCAATGTCAGTCAAACTATAATCAAAATCCTGATTATCAATTAAAAAGTCAAGTACTTTGACAACGGGTGAATCTCCAAAGACTAAACGGAATGAGGATTTGTCCATAACGTATTATTAGGTGAATTTGTATATAAACTTATTGTAACTTTAACAGCCTATTGTCATACAAAACCCTATAAATCACCGTTTATTCCGTGATTTAATGGGTATACGTGCAATTATTCTCAAAAAACTTTATCGTCATCGGATAGTTGGGGGCAAACATACTGCATTTGAACACGTCATGTCGGGCATTCCAAAACATCTCGCAGGCGACGCGAAACGAGCGGCTGACGAACTCATCAAAGAAGGCATAATTCTCACGAAGCCAACATCCTATGGACTTCAGATTAGTTTGAATCCGGAACGGATGGATGAGATACTGAGAATTATTGAAAATGGATGAGGGGATTGTGGTGGTTTAACTACACTCTTCAAATTCCGTTCTCAGCTCTTCAATTAAGTCTCCTTTTTCTTGCGTCCAATTTTTTTTCTCACTTTATCTGCATACTTCGTACCTAGATCCGCAATCGCCAGAGTGAGGATATCATAACAGAATGCATTAGTAAACTGTGCATCTTGCGGACTTTCTCTACCTAGAAATCGTCTAAATAGATCCGTATCGCTCACCTTTCTCAGAACCAGCAACTAATTCAATTAAAGCAGAGGTATCTAATATAATCATCCAAGACGCGTCCGTATTTTTTTCTGTCGTGCTTTAAACTCTTTTTCAATTTCCAGCCTATTCTCTTTTATTCTTCGTCGCATCGAATCTAATTCGGGCTTATCCTTCAATATTCCAAAGAATTTTGCAGCAGCTCCTATTTTAGTGACTCGAATCACCGTATCACTGAAGCTTTCGTCTTTAAATTTTACTGCTTTCAGAGCATGATATGCACGATGGGTTAGTGAGATTGTTTTGTCCACCATAATGCTTCTAGGGATAAACTTCTATTTTAAAGTTACGCTAAATCAGCAATTTCCTTAATTTTACCATTCTTAACAGCAGTAACAAACTTCTCCGCAAGCTCATCATCCAAAGCTGCTCGCATTAATCCTTTTATAAGGGCTTCAACTTGTTTCGTATCTAATTCTTTTATCATCTTCAAAATGATATTCCAGTACTTTCCATCAATAAAAATCTCATGTCTGTAGCCATCACCGATTTCAACGAAAATTCCAACTTCAGTTTTATAGTACCGCACCGCATAATGAGGACAGGTATTCTTTCCGATTTTACCAGTTTCTAAATCGAATTCGAAAAAGTAAGCCATTTGACAAGACAATTCAACCGACTATAAATCATTTAATATAAAAAGCAGGCACGCCTCAGGTTGCACACACACCATGTTTATGATGGTGACCCTCATACACCCTCAGCTCTGCAACCCCATAAACATCACACATCCTGCTAAGTGCTGCTCGGTTCCCCGCCTGACACGGTTCACATGACTATGATCCTACAGGACAGAGCGTCGACGGATGTAAAAGGACATCACAAACACGATGCTACGTCCCTCAGCTTCGGCCACGTGTGAAGCCCGTTCACGCTTACAGGAGAGGGCTAACCTCCCGGCCTAGCCTGCAGTACTTTTTAAGAATGAGGGTATTTAAAGGTTTGGCTTAAAAACAATTGGTTCACTTTCTGTTCTCAACACCATATCTCGTCCACAACACATATCCCGCCACAACAACCATCACAATACTCATCCACTGTCCGGGCGTCAGAAGTAACACCGTAAACTCATTCTTCAAGAAATCGAGCGCAAACCGCCCTAGACCTTCGAACAGCACGAGATTCCAAAAAATAAAACCTTCCTGTCGTTTCTCTCGTCCAAGATACATAAGCCACCCAACTAATAAAAACCGCTTCAGTCCGTCATAGAGCTGGTACGGATGCCTGCACACCGATTCAGGCGGCACAATAACACACCACGACACGTTCGTTATCTTCCCGAACAATTCGCCGTTAATGAAATTGGCAATCCGTCCAAGAGCAAGCGCAAACATCAGCGGCGCAGAAAGTATGTCTGCAATATGAAAAAATGACAGCTTCTTTCGTCTGCAGAACAAATACGTAGCAAGAACAATTCCCACAAACCCACCGTGAAATGCCATGCCGCCTTCCCAGACTGCAAAAATCTTTAGAGGGTTGTCGATGTAAAACGAGAGATTGTAAAACAGCACATAAAACACACGCGAACCGATCAATACACCAAGCACAAGCCATCCGACTAAATCAGAAATACCATCTTTCGTCAGCGCAAGATGACCGTTCTTTCGCGCACGCTCGAGCATCCAGTACGCGAACAATGCACCCAGCACGTATGCTAATCCGTAATAGCGAATCTCCAGCGGCCCAAGATTCACAAGAACCGGATCAAGATTATGCACCCACATACATCCTCACAGTAAAAATAACGACGGTAAAGAGCGCAACCCCAACCATGAAAAACGCGATGCTTTCGCCCCGCCGTTTCGGCACAATTTCACGCGCTTCAATGAAGAGAAGAATGCCTGCAATAAGTCCGAGCAGCGTCGTCTGAACCAATGTTGGCAATATAAAAAACGAACCAACAACCGCACCCAATAACGGAGCGCTTGTAAAAAATAAGCGCACACCATTCCCGCGAAACCGATGGCTGTGCGGCAATGCGTTGATGATGATATGCAATGACAGCGGAATAAAATAAAGCAATCCATTTTCCAATCCGTCATGCAGTAAAGAAACGAATACAAATCCGATGATAAAATGATAGAAAAACAACGTCAGCGAATGCTCAATCTCAACTTCTTTTACAATCTCATCGCGCCGCGCATGCTGATAGATCCACTTTTCAATAATATGATAGGAAATAAATCCAGCCATCATCAGAAAAAATGTCAGCTGCTGATATGATTGGTCTGCGCCAATAATGCTTGAATATAATTGCGGAAACAAATGTAAAAACAGATAGGCAACCGATATTCCTGCCGCAAATGAAACGAGCCGTTGCTTAAATACGCCTTTTGTTCGCATGAAATGCCCTTCAGAAAGAAAATCAATTACTCCCAGCGCAAATGTGAGACCTAATGCGACGATACGATAATCCATGAATAAAAAGAAGAATAATATCTTATTTAAAGCATTCGTATATCTTTTGAATTTCGCACTCGACACAGTGGACAACGCACTCGACAGCTTATGTCAAGAATCATAAGATTCTTGAGCACATCAGAATTCTGCAGAATTCTTATGAATTCCAAAAAATAAGCTTAAATTTCGCACTGGACAACTTTTCGCGGACGCGCGTGAGCTATATAAATCAAATTTCACAGTATTCTTTTATGGTTTCGATTGACATTTCTAAATTTATAGACGGATACATCGATAATTCTCCAAATCAGACAATAATTCATTACTGGGACTTACCGAATGGCATCCGTGTAAAGCTGACTAATCCTCCAAAAGAACTCACAGTAAGGGGTGAAACTTTTACTATAGGTAAAATAAAAAGAGTCTTTGGAAATAGTGCTGAAATTGAAGACAAAATCATATCGATTGTCAATTGGCGAAATCATAAACATGAATTTAGCGTAAAATTTCCAATTCATTTAACAAATGAAAAATATGTTCTTCTTTATAGCTTGATGCTGTCGGAAGGATCTTCCCATGACGAATTTCGAATTCATGTTCCCGAAGAAGAATTTCATGCAATCTTCCAAGACAATCTGAACTCATTTTTTGAGCATATTTCGATCAATCAATCTATTGCTAAAAATATAAAAGTATCAAAAGCGCCGGAATGCATACGGCATCTCATACCTATCCCGCGTTATATCCCTCGGTTTATTCTCGAAGAAAAAGAATTTGCACGAATCTATTTAAGAGTCGCATTCGAAGCAGAAGGACATTTTCGATATAAGCATCTCAAAAATGAAGCTGTTAATCGGAGAATTAAGCTCTCAAGAAACACAGGCATAGATTCTCTAATCGCTCAACCATTAAGTTACAATATCGGTGAAAGAATTCCATTTAGTCAAATAGAAAAAGATAATACAAATCTCGCAAAAAGTATCTTAAACAATCCTTGTCCCATTATTCTCGGCGAAGCAATTTTGCTAAAAAAACACTTTGATATTGATGTTTCTCTCTTTCCCGAATATATCCGAATCAATAAAACTTCATTTCGTCGAGGCAAAACGTCTGTTAAATGGACTATGTACTTGCACTCCATTAATATTGATAGATTTGTCAATGATATTGGTGCAATCACAGAAAGAAAGAAGCAACTCTGTGAACTCATGGGCAAAGTTACATTGCGTCGACCAAACTATAATGCACTAAAAATAATGAAGCAGTCAGCAAAAAACGGCATATTTAGTTCACGAGAATATTCCTCTGAAATGTTAAAAGTAGGCTACAAATTCCCAGAAGTGTTTTTATCAAAATATAAGAAGAAAAATCTTATTCGCAAAGTAGATTCACAACATTACCTGTTGTTATAGCGGGCTTGTCCACAAATGCTAATTTTTTAATTTCAACATGACCGCAGTAATTATCATCAACGACTTTTTCCATTTCAACAATTTCTATTCTCTTGCTGAATAGTGGGCAGTCGAGAATAAAGCTGTCTGCATAGCCGCCTTCAAAGCCAACATGGAATCCATACTTCAATGAATCTTGAATAAGTTCTGCAAAATTTTCTTTTGAAACGACTTTTCCAAGCCATTTCATTAAGCCATCAGATGCGACTTGGGAGACAAATATTTTGTATCCTTTATTGACCATGTCTTTAAGAACATCTGCATGCTCTAACCCTGCATGAGCTGCAAACACTTCAATGTTCATCGGCAATAATGCCGTCTGTATGCTGCGAATCTGTGTTTCTTGTAATCCCGTGCCGCCAAGTACAACTGCATCGACAGGGTCGATCTTCTGCTGTTCTTCAATTGCTCGTTGAACAATCGCTGCTTCTTGTGTTGGCTCAGCCACATCACAGCTTAACAGAATGTGTCGAATACCTAACATCTCTGCGATCTTAGGAGTATGCTCAACTGTTGCATAATGGAATAAAAAGCAGTCTTTGCGTGTTGGTTTGACTGAAACTAAATAACGAACATCCCATCCGCGTTCTTTCGCGTAATGAAGTGCATAAGTGCTGTCCTTTCCGCCAGAATACATGATTGCGACTTTCATGGAACGGTTTGGTTAGGGGTAGTTTATAAAGCTTATGCGAAAAGATTAAATAGGTAAGTACGTACAAGTACGTAGGTGTTATAATTGATTACTCCAAGCGACTTGATAGTGACCAGCCACGCACGAGACAAGATAGTTATTGAGGGAATATCAGTTCACCAAATCTGTGAAGCAATTGAGCGGGGCTCAAAATTTCAGCAGACTGAAGGGTATTTAGCCGTGTACACCTTTTTTTCTGTTGCATATAAGAAATTAGGCGAAAAATACAAAATAAAAATCCCAGTCGCCCCAAAAGAGGCGGGGTATTGATTAGTAGATTATAGCTGGGATTTTTATAGCCTCCAAAAACCCAATCATCGCCACGCAAAGTGCGCTTTGCTATGCGCGCTCACTTCGTTCGGCGACAAGCGATGGGGTATTTGGAGCAAATAAAAACGGTCTACCTCAACAAGTGATGAACATGGAAAAATGCGATGAATGTAATGGCACAATGCAAAAGAAGAAAGTTCCCTATGTACTTTTAGGCGTAAATCTTGGAAATTTTGATGCTTTGATATGCAATTCCTGCGGACAAACACTTTACGAAGGAACAACTTTAGAGACAATTGAAACTGCAGCCAAAGAAAAAGGAATATGGGGACTCGCTGCAAAAACAACAATCGGCACAAGCGGCAACGCATTGGACGTAAAATTACCAAAAGCAATCATCGAATTCATGAAACTAAAGAAAGGTCAGCAAGTAATTATCGAGCCAATCGATCAGAAACGTTTGCAGGTTATTGTGGGGTAGTTAAATCAATAATCTCACCACTCGCCACCATCATCTTAAGTTTGGCGTCCTCATAATACACGATATCCGAACCTTCTTGCACGCGAAATGGTGGAACTCCACGAGCAGGTGTCCAATCAGCACGATGTCCGACAAATGCCGCATTGAGAAGTGGGCCGCTTGTGCTATAAGTGCGAACAGTGTAATGGTTGTTCCCATGAATCATCGTGCATTCGACCATTGCCTCATGGAACTGGTCTAATTCTGGCTCGACAACGTGAATGAGGGTAAAATAATGCGACAACGGATACACAAAATCAGCAGCAACCAAGATAAGACTATCTGATGATTTGTTTCCAACAATGCGTTCTGCTAAAAAACTTTTCTCCGGCGTTGGCATCTCGGATCTTAAATATGGAGGAGTCATTCCATCGTGTACAACTGCCGCCATAGGAAGAGTACACGCCTGCCAATAATCCTTTGCATCCTGATCGAGCTCTCGATAACTCTCACCAAGAAAGCGTTGAAGATCAGGCAGACTATTCTTCTTTTTCCTTTTGATATTGGTTCGCACACCTTCGGGGGTTCTGAATTTCGTTGAGGTATAACACTGTCTTAATCGCGGCACCAAAAATATGTCGAAAACATATCTTTTACCCAAGTCATCAAGCTCATCAACAGGATAATGTTCCGGCGCATCCACACGATCAAGGAAAATAATCTTCTCTATCCCTTCCTTAGGTATGGTTAACATAAACGATATTTATCAGCACTATTATTTATTGATTTCTACATCAGCTCACTGCTTGCTCAAGAAACCAGTTCTTCGTCCACGATTGATAAAGAACCGGAACAAGGCGTATGATACGATAAAATATACAATCGACAGCAGCAATGCTATAACAAAATCTTTAACCAAAAACGCACCATTCATCGCCGCGCGTAACCCTTCAAAGATATACGCCAACGGCATCGCAGCTGCAATCGCCTGCAACGACGAAGGCAGCACCGACACCGGATAAAAAACCGCTGCAAACGGCTCGATGAGGAACGGAATGCTCCAAATGAAAATAGAAATTCTCGATCCGTACTGGAAAATAATACCATTCACAAGCAGGCCAACTGCCCAGCCGAATATAAAGAGCGGAATCACAAATAAACCGAGACTTCCTATGGCAAATATGTTGAACCCATATGCTGCAAGCGCAAGCAATCCAACGACCATAAACTCAATAACTGCGCGGCATATGCCTAATAGCGCAACCGACACAAACAGTTCTCCCTCAGTAACAGGCGTCACATACGTGCTATACACGCTTTTGTTCCAAAAATCTTCAACAATATACATACTCGTGTCTTTCTGCGCACGATCGAATATTGTATATAATATCAGTCCGCCTAAAAAAACGCCCAAAATAAATTCGCCTGCACCTGATTCTTGAACGTACTTCGATGCAAACCCCCAAATAATAAGGTTCACAATAGGCCAGAACAATATATCCAGAATACGATCCACACTATTGATGGTTGTATACCAATGTTTCAATAACAAGCCATGAATGCGATAGAGTTTCATGATTTCTTCCCCACGAGTTTAATAAACACATCGTCCATTGACGGCTTTGTAATATGCAGGTCTTTGATATACACGCCTTGAGACATTAACGGTTCTAAAACATCATGCATCGCGCCCGGTGTGTTTGGAATGCGCAACACAACGCGCGTGCTCGTTTTTTCTTCAAATTTGCCAGGGAGTTTATTTATAATCGAGCGCGTTCGTTCAGACGGATAAAATGAAATCTGGACAATCTGCTCTTTAATCATCTTCAACAATTGCTGCGGCGTTCCAACACGAATAATCTTTCCCTCATGTAAGAACGCTGCTCGCGTGCATAGCTGCTCAATTTCTTTCATGTAATGTGTAGTAAAAATAATTGTCGTATCAAGTTTATTTATTTCGTCACGAACCTCTTGCGCTACATCTGGGTCTAAACCCACCGTCGCCTCGTCCAAGAGCAACAATTCCGGATTATTGACTAACCCTTTGCATAGATTGACGCGCGTCCGTTGACCTGCAGATAACAAGTAATATCGCGTATGACGTTTCTTGTAGATGCCAAACCGTTTCAATAGGTTCTTAATTTTATCTTCAGAATTTTTCACATTATAGATCCGCGCATAGATACGCAGATTCTGCATGACCGTCAGATAATCAAGCAGACTGTTATACGCCGTCGCAACGTTCATGCGCTCCTTCGTTTCTTGCGTATAGGGCTGCCCAAAAACAGTGATGTCGCCTGCATCTTTCGTGACGATGCCCGCCAGAATATTGACCGTCGTCGTCTTTCCCGCGCCATTCGGACCTAATAACCCAAACGTCTCATGCTTCCGCACGCTGAACGTCACATCTTTGACCGCGTCAATCGTCGTTTTTTTCTTCCAGAACAACCCACTGCGTATCGTATAACTTTTCTTCAGTCCGCGCACGTTCAACACTGTCATTGATTCTAAAAAGTAAATGGATTATAAAAAACAGTCGGTTCAGGGTTTTGTCCATTCGTAGATTTTATAAAGTTAAGGCAATTAAATAAGCGAATGCAAGATATTCTTCAGCAATGGACTGAACAAGCCAAAGCAGAGCGTTTCCTGCGTGAAGCG